>WLWD01000806.1_pt1 | contig 182992 bp, 146 predicted proteins | sample 6712731 | NCBI WGS metagenome assembly WLWD01 (sample SAMN12718690, study PRJNA576275) | sponge metagenome | isolation source: marine sponge | host: Mycale hentscheli | place: New Zealand: South Island, Marlborough, Capsize Point | collected 2014-11-01 | reverse complement strand
TAGGCCAGGCAGACCAGGCAGACCAGGTAGGCCAGGCAGACCAGGTAGACCAGGTAGGCCAGGTAGACCAGGCAGACCAGGTAGACCAGACCAGGTAGACCAATTAGGCCAGGCAGACCAGGTAGACCAGGCAGAAGACCAGGTAGACCAAGTAGAACAGGTAGACCAGGCAGACTAGGCAGACCAGGTAGACCAGGTAGACAAAGTAGACCAGATAGACCAGGTAGGCCAGGCAAACCAGGTAGACCAGGTGGACCAGGCAGAAAACCTGGTAGACCAAGTAGAACAGGTATACCAGGCAGACTAGGTAGACCAGGTAGACCAGGCAGACCAGGTAGATCAAGTAGACCAGATAGACCAGGTGGACTAGGTAGACCAGGTAGGCCAGGTAGACCAGGTAGACCGGGCAGACCAGGTAGATCAAGTAGACCAGATAGACCAGGTGGACCAGGTAGACCAGGTAGGCCAGGCAAACCAGGTAGACCAAGTAGACCAGGTACATCAGGTAGACCAGGTAGACCAGGCAGACCAGGTAGACGAGGTAGACCAGGTAGACCAGGCAGAAGACCAGGTAGACCAAGTAGAACAGGTAGACCAAGTAGACCAGGTAGGCCAGGTAGGCCAGGTAGACCAGACCAGGTAGACCAATTAGGCCAGGTAGACTAGGTAGACCAGGTAGACCAGGCAGACCAGGTAGACCAATTAGGCCAGGCAGACCAGACCATGTAGACCAATTACGCCAGGCAGACCAGGTAGACCAGGCAGACTAGGTAGACCAGGTAGACCAGGTAGACCAAGTAGAACAGGTAGACCAGGTAGACCAGGTAGACCAATTAGGCCAGGTAGACCAATTAGGCCAGGTAGGCCAGGTAGGCCAGGCAGACCAGGTATACCAGACCAGGCAGACCAGGTAGACCAATTAGGCCAGGCAGACCAGGTAGGCCAGGCAGACCAAGTAGACCAGGTAGACCAGGCAGATCAGGTAGACCAGACCAGGTAGACCGGGTAGACTAGGTAGACCAGGTGGACCAGGTAGACCAGGCAAAAGACCAGGTAGACTAGGCAGACCAGGTAGACCATCAGACCAGGTAGACCAATTAGGCCAGGCATACCAGGTAGACTAGGTAGACCAGGTAGACCAGGTAGACCAGACCAGGTAGACCAATTAGGCCAGGTAGGCCAGGTAGACTAGGTAGGCCAGGTAGACCAGGCAGACCAGTTAGACCAATTAAGCCAGGCAGACCAGGTAGACCAATTAGGCCAGGCAGAAGACCAGGTAGACCAAGTAGAACAGGTAGACCAGGCAGACTAGGTAGACCAGGTAGACCAATTAGGCCAGGTAGGCCAGGCAGACCAGGTAGACCAGGCAGACCAGGTAGACCAGACCAGGCAGATTAGGTAGACCAATTAGGCCAGGCAGACCAGGTAGACCAGGTGGACCAGGTAGACCAGGCAGAAGATCAGGTAGACCAAGTGGAACAGGTAGACCAGGCAGACTAGGCAGACCAGGTAGACCAGGCAGACCAGGTAGACTAAGTAGACCAGGTAGGCCAGGCAGACCAGGTAGACCAGGCAGAAGACCAGGTAGAACAGGTAGATTAGGCAGACTAGGCAGACCAGGTAGACCAGGCAGACCAGGTAGACCAAGTAGACCAGATAGACCAGGTGGACCAGGTAGACCAGGCAGACAAGGTAGACCAGGTAGACCAGGCAGACCAGGTAGGCCAGGCAGACCAGGCAGAAGACCAGGTAGAACAGGTAGATTAGGCAGACTAGGCAGACCAGGTAGACCAGGTAGACCAGGCAGACCAGGTAGACCAAGTAGACCAGATAGACCAGGTGGACCAGGTAGACCAGGCAGACCAGGTAGACCAGGCAGATCAGGTAGACCAGACCAGGTAGACCAATTAGGCCAGGCAGATCAGGTAGACCAGGCTGACCAGGTAGACCAGGCTGACCAGGTAGACCAAGTAGAACAGGCAGACTAGGTAGACCAGGCAGACCAGGTAGACCAGGCAGACCAGGTAGACCAGGCTGACCAGGTAGACCAAGTAGAACAGGTAGACCAGGCAGACTAGGCAGACCAGGTAGACCATGTAGACCAGGCAGACCAGGTAGACCAAGTAGACCAGATAGACCAGGTGGACCAGGTAGACCAGGCAGACAAGGTAGACCAGGTAGACCAGGCAGATCAGGTAGACCAGACCAGGTAGACCAATTAGGCCAGGCAGACCAGGTAGACCAGGGAGACCAGGTAGACCAAGTAGAACAGGCAGACTAGGCAGACCAGGCTGACCAGGTAGACCAAGTAGAACAGGCAGACTAGGCAGACCAGGTAGACCAGGCAGACCAGGTAGACCAGGTAGGCCAGGCAGACCAGGTAGACTAGGTAGACCAGGTAGACCAGACCAGGCAGACCAGGTAGGCCAGGCAGACCAGGTAGACCAGGCAGACCAGACCAGGTAGACCAATTAGGCTAGGCAGACCAGGTAGACCAATTAGGCCAGGCAGACCAGGTAGACCAGGCAGACCAGGTGGACCAGGTAGACCAAGTAGAACAGGTAGACCAGGCAGACTAGGCAGACCAGGTAGACAAAGTAGACCAGATAGACCAGGTAGGCCAGGTAGACCAGGTGGACCAGGCAGAAAACCTGGTAGACCAAGTAGACCAGGTAGACCAGGCAGACCAGGTAGATCAAGTAGACCAGATAGACCAGGTGGACCAGGTAGGCCAGGTAGACCAGGTAGACCGGGCAGACCAGGTAGATCAAGTAGACCAGATAGACCAGTTGGACCAGGTAGACCAGGTAGGCCAGGCAAACCAGGTAGACCAGGTAGACCAGGCAGACCAGGTAGACCAGGCAGACCAAGTAGACCAGGTACATCAGGTAGACCAGGCAGACCAGGCAGACCAGGTAGACCAGGTAGACCAGGTAGACCAGGCAGAAGACCAGGTAGACGAAGTAGACCAGGCAGACCAGGTAGACCAAATAGACCAGGTAGGCCAGATAGACCAGGTAGGCCAGGTAGACCAGACCAGGTAGACCAGTAGCTTTGAGAGTATTTCACAACTTTTGTGTTGATGCCTAGATCGGTCACAAATTTTTACCGCGGTCTCTATGAAAAATTATATATAAAGTTACCTCAGGCACAGAAGCTTTTAGATGGCTTAGCTTTCTCTAGAAGCATTGTAGAAACAGTATAAAAAAATGCTGTTGAGCCCGTGAGCCCCCTGTAGTGTATCAGACTAACTGTTTGTTTACGGTCGAACACTCCGCAGTTGAACGAACTGTCTTCGCCAATTTTTATAAATTAGCTATAGCTGTATTTAGGCCTGTTATTTCATAATACGTCATTAGAAGGATGTGACTTTATAGGAAAAAAGTATGAGCGCTGTGGGACCTCGGCAACTTTGGAAATATATATTTATGCACCATCATATTCAATATAGCTTCAACGAGTTGCAACAATGGGGACGTTTTACAGTTGCTTGAGGAGGACGGTTCTGAGTTTCCTGATTCAGTTTCAAGTGGAAAGGAAGGAGATGAGGTCTACCCTTACAGTGGACCTAGTTTCAGTGCCGATGAATCAGAATACAGCAGCTCTGACTCCGAAGTTAGACGGAAACATTTCTGACCCTGGTAAGCTCATATTTTAGGCATTTTTTATCACAAAAACAGCCTTCTTGTTAGGTAGCTAGCAAAAGAAAGGTATTAGCTTCACTATGATGTTTTTCATATGTGTTATTCTTGAGTAGTTTTTGAATTTACATCTTTTACTGTTGTTTTTTTACCACATTCTAATTTTAAAAAAATTCACCAATTTATTTATGTACTTAAAGCAGTGGGAGAGGATGCTAGCATTTTAGGATGTGTAGTACATATTTGGTTAGGTTTACAATTCACAACAGCTGAACTACAAATTTGTTGTGTGTTGGAGTGTTTTAGGGGCGTGTACTGATGGGAGTAGCCCTGATGATCTGTTCTGATCAGGGTTGGGGTCAAATACATGAGTATTTGTATTTATGCTGAATTTAAATACATTTTTGGAGTATTTGTATTTTAAGATTTAAAAAGTGAAGTATTTGTATTTGTATTTCGAATACTTTTGAAAATATCATAAGGTAAGAATGTAACTTGTATTTGTAGAAAATTGAAAATATAAGATCTGGAGCATATTTCTACTGGACAAATTCATTCTATAGATTTGTTCTGGAAAGTGCAGAATCAAGTGTTGCTTGGTCCATGCTGGCATAATTATATTGTAATAACTAATGCTTCACCTCTTATTGTAAAACGCTGCTGTTAAATTAACTGAATGCATACGAATAAAGGGCAAGTTTCTTCAATGTGAGTCAAGCAATAGAGACAAACCACTGAGCCTCTGAATCCTAATCACACCTACAACCACCACATACTTGCAACACTAGCTTTAGTGTATTTATGCAGTCCTGTATCTTTAGTGCCACTTCAAAGACTGTATTAGCAGGAAAGATGTTTTAACCTAACAAATATTGTTCAAAGTACAAAACTTTTGAAGAGCTAATGTTCGTCAGGTGTAATCTATTTTCCATGCAATGCTTTACCTATTGTAATTTTGATGCAATTCAAAAGTATTTGTATTTGTAATTGAAATACTACATCTAAGAAAGTATTTGTATTTTTTATTTGAGTTCTTCAAAGTATTTGTATTTAAATACTATTCAAAGTGTTTGACCGCAACCCTGGTTCTGACTTGGCGTAGACGTACAGGGGTTGGATGTACTTCATATTGTTACAGCCAGGGTAAGTTGAGTATCATTTGTATATGTGTATGTCTTGAAAGGCCGTGTGTGCATGACAGTGGTAAAATACACTAATAGCAAACAAACACATTGTGTTGTGTTTGTATTGTTTAGAGGAACGTATTCGTACAACCTTCGTGGTGATCTTTATGGGCCGTAGAATCATATTTATATTGTTGGAAAGCTCAAAGCAAACTCTATAAGATACAATTTGTTTGGTAAGGGTTTAGACGAGCAAAATATATTATATATAAATATAATGTTAATTAATTTGATTAACCATTGTTGCCCGAGGTCATCAACGCACGGTGAAATGAAGTCCGGAAGGAAAGGCTTAAGGGTGGAGACCCATCTGGCCCAGGCAATTTCTCTGTATAATTGTTTGTGAAATAACTTTTAAATATGAAATGTTGTAACAATTTGAATATGGTAGGCTTACTCTTGGTCTTATAATCTTCCTATACAGTCAAAATTTAAAGCGAGAGCATATTGGTAAGTTAAGATATGAGCAAAAAGTTTCTACGCACGTTTTACATAGTTTCTCCACAACCGATCAAGCTTTTCAACAATTCAAGGCTCTCCAGCTTTCTTTCCTCGAGCCCCATCTCTGTACATTTAGTTTTTAACAACTACAAATTTATTTTTCTAAATTTGCGAATCTGGACATCTTATTAACAAAATCTAAACGTATATGTATCCCACTTACTTCTGTCACAGAATAAATGTTCATAGTTTGAACTTCATCTCGTGATCCCTTCTAGCTCAACCTTTATACTGCCGCTATAATAAACATTTTGCAGATGACCGCAAATTGCAGCAGCTTCTATTCTAAGTCTGCGTGAAACTAAAAATCCCCTCCCGGAAGAAATGGACGCCCCAGCCTTTTGTTCTAAATTTTTGACAGCTCAGCATTTTGGTACAACTTGAATCTCGTCCGAAAGAAAGGTTGGATAATGCTTTTCGCCAGGGGATAAACTAAACAGAAGATTGAAGGAATCGCTGCTAAATCGCAAGTAAGACTAATAACAGTATTTAGCTGCTTAGAATTTGCTTCCAGTCTGATAGTGTTCAAGTTTGAAGCTGCTTCGTATCTCCATGTGATCAGTGTATCCATCTTGTACTGAGGTGGGTACACAGATGCGTGGATGAATTCTACAAAGTTTACAAGCAGCACTGCAGGTATCAGCTGTTTATTAGTATTTTTCTTTTGTGAAAGATAATATTTTTTTGTTGGAGTTCTCACTGCTTGTGGTTGTATTCCTCACAATTGCAGCTGACACTCATATAGTTGTTGTGTCACTATCTTTCCAATCTGGTATGGGTTGAGGTGAGCCACTGAAGTATTGTGGTAAAAATTTAGGTGGACGTGCTTGATGGCAGAGAGTCATCCCACACTCTGACTTCTCTCTCTCTCTCTCTCTCTTCCTCTCTTCCCCCCCCCCCCCCCCCCCCCCCCCCTCCCGTTTCCTATAGAAACAGTTTCCTCCCTTTTATCCACAAAAGCTTCCTCAATTACATAGGCATAATTTGATGTACTTGAAATGAATGGTTAACAAACAAACAAATTAACAAACACCGGATTCTGTAAATCACACTAAGTAGACTGTTGTCACCTGGTCTTGGCTTTACTTGAGTCAGAATGGATCTTGTTGTCCTCCCTGAACAAAATACCACAGAAATGCCTGCTTTGTGGCATACTCTCTTTCTATTCACCATGGCATCTGGGTACCCATTGCTCCTGAAAACTGATCTTAGATGATTGGTCTCTTGGGCCAAGGAGGTCTGATCTTTGCAAATTGCTTTAGCACGATGATTCAGAGTGTTGATGATTCTATTTTTGATACAGTGAGGGTGGTAAGAGCGATGATTTAGATAGCAGTCTGTGTGTGGTTTCTTGTAATATATTTCTGTTTTGATCTTGTTGGGGCCAGTGACAGTGATGTCTATGAATGGTAACTGTTAGACTCAGTCTCCATAGTAAACTGGATGGTAGGCCGTATGGAGTTGAGATGGTGCAGGAACTCATCCAAGGAGTCGTGGTTATGGGGCCATAGAGTAAATGTGTCGTCCACATAACGTAACCATAGCGATGGCTTTTTTCTTTTTTAACTGGCTGATTCTAAGGCAATTTCCTCAAAGTATTCCATAAATATATTGGCAATAATTGGAGAGAGGAGACCCCATCACTGCACCTTCACTTTGACGGTAATAGCTGTCCTTGTTTATGAAGTATGTGGATAAGCACATTCTGAGGAGGTTCATTATTGTTGGTAGAGAGAAGTTCGTACGATCGGATAGAGAAGAATCAGTGCTTAATTTTTCTTTAATTATGTTAAGAGTTTCAGGAACTGGGACCTTGGTAAACAGGGATGTAATGTCAAAGCTGATCATCATTTCATCTTGCTGTATTTGATTGTTTCACTGAAATGGGCTGAGTTTCTCACGTATGAGGGTGTCTGTCCAACAGGTGGAGAAATGATCTTAGTGAGATATTTTGCTAGATGATATGTAGCAGATCCTATTGTGCTGATGATTGGACGTAAAGGAACAATATCTTTGTGAATCTTTGGAAGTCCATACATGCAAGATAGGCAGTAATGTGTGGGATTAAGCTTCTTGTATGATTCTTTGTCTAATTCACCTAGTTCAGTGAGATGTAGAAGATTTTGATGTGTTTCTCTTTCAAACTTCTTCGTGGGGTCTTTGTTGATCGCTAGTAGGAACCATCATGAAATATCTCTGCCATCTTTTTGGTGTAGGTTGCTGTATCTAGTATCACTGTTGCATTACCTTTGTCTGCAGGAAGGATAACATTTGAGTTGTCCATCCTTAAATCTTTCATATAAATATATATATATATATATATATATATATATATATTCAGCCATGATATGCTTACCTGTTGTTAAATAAGTCGTACTCAATATGAAGCTATGTAATTGTAAAATATGCATTGGTAGCAACGTCAAAGAATATTGGATTACTGATGTGGGAGCCAGCAATCACATGTACAATGAGCGATTTATCTTCAAGAAATTTCTGCAACTGCAATCAGAAGAGACGGTTTCACTAGGAGATAGCAGTGTGCTAGATGTCAAGGGAGAAGGAACTATGCGCATGGAAATGATTCTTCAAGATGGTACTAAGAAGAAGTGTACGTGAAATAATGTTCTCTATGTACCTAACCTTGCATACAATCTAGTGAGTGTCTCTATAGAGCCACAGATGCAGGCTAAACAGTTGACATTGATGAGTCAATGTGTGAATTCAGGAATGAAGAAGACGAAGTGATAGTTATTGTTTCATGGAAGGGCAGCCTGTATTACCTGAAATGCACTGTGAAAGCCCCAGGATTGTGTAAGTATTACCCGAGTTTACACGAAGGGACTATTGAAGATTCAGACACCTGTGCGAGCATAGTATGATGAATTTAGTAAGCAATGAACTTGTCAACAAACTCAACTTCAACTTAATTTGTAAGCAGACACACAGGAAATGATACTAAACCACAATGCCTGAATGTGTGTATATGTGCCAAATGTGTGTATGTATGTGTGTGCACACACGTGTGCATGTGTGTATAAATAATGTGCATGTTGTTTTGACGTGTGCACATCATCTTTGAGCATGACTGTGCATGTGCACACTGCATGTATCTGCACATGTGTGTATGCATGTGTATGTGTGAGTGTGTATGTGCATATGTGCATCACATATGCATACGAGTGTATGTATATGAATGTATGTGTGTATGTGTATGCACCGTGTGTGTGTGTGTGTGCAATGTGTGTATTGATATATCGCTTCACTTCCTGTGAACATAGGCACAGGCTTTGGTAAAGACTAATGTTTCTCTGGATAGTTTCATAAAATAACACCTGTCAAAGTTTGTAACCTGGCATAAAAGAATAATCTAAACAATTATTGCATCTCCCTAGAGACGTACTACATGTAACAGTTTTTTATTCTTTACACCATCGTTATTATTTCGCGACTCTCCAGATTAATTCAACAAACAATCTACTGCTAGATGTATAAAGCACGAATTTTCTTATTGTAGAACAGATTATATGTATAGTAGACCCTTACTTATCCGAACACCTTGGACTGAGGGTTGTTCAGATAAGCTAAATGTTGGGATGTGAAAAATGAGTCATTTTGGATAAGAAATCAATCTATTTTCTATTTAATGCACAGCAAACTTCCAATGAATATAATTATAATTCACAAAAATGGTGTTCAGATAAACAGAAATTCGGATAAAAGTGGTTCGGATGAGTGAGGGTCTACTCTATATATTCAGCTTTAGCCAAGCTGCATGCTGTTTTAATAGTATCAATGTTGGCAGTCAAAATTTTCAACCATTCCCGGCATGCTTAAGGTAGCATTGATGAGTGGGTAATTAGATCATTAGATGTCTCAAAATTAAACTCATTACCAAGAAATATAAATATAAGCTATATTTTTTTCTTCATTTTATCACATTGGTTGTGAAATATCTAGCAGTGAAAAAGCTAATATCCCAATTAGCTTCATTGAAATAATTTTACTCCTCAATCTGTTGAGTGTGTGTATGCTAGAAACTAATATTAACAATGACATTGATAGGTATTGGTACATGTACCTGTATTCATGGACATTGAAAATATAAAGCACAGTGAAGCAACCTAGCTAATTAATTTGGAACATTCTATTTAAGTTTAATTTTAATTTAAAAGCAGCCTGTGAACTACAGAACTAAAGACTGACTGATGGGGTGAGCCGACCAGCCAGTATAGAAAACTAGTCGACACACCCACATCTGTGTAAGCATGATACAGGAGAAATATCTCTGAAAGCTGGCTGAATTTGATTGGTTCAAATTATTATGTAGGGTGATCATAAATGGTAAAGCTAGGGTGCATAAAGTGTGAAAAGATGTAAATGAAATAATTAGATAAAACATGAGATTAACAATCAATAAATAAAAGAAAAATAAACATATCAGTCTTACTGCAAACAAAGGAAAAATAACCGGTATGATTCATTCTGACCTGGCTTGTCTGGCTGGAGATGAGATATCAGTGGTCTCCACCACAGGTATGATTCATTCTGACCTGGCTTGTGTGGCTGGAGATGAAATATCAGTGGTCTCCACCACAGGTGACCATATAATTTTAGCTCTGTGGCAAACATGCTTAACTTGATTTCACAATTTGAAATGAATAAGTGAAAATCATAATTATAACAGGGTGTAAAGAATTCAAGAATAGGAACAACAGCTAGGTCAGTCTATAATGTTGCTCCAGTCATGCTCCCATTCTAATACTTCAACTTTGTCCCAGCTAGGCAAATGTCCTTGTTCCATTGAATGACCAAATACTGCATTGTTGATGTTTCTGCTATGAATGGCATATATGTACATGTCATTTTATTCTGACAGATGAAGACCTACCAGCAGTCTATCCAATATAACACTTATCACAACCACTACTGAAAATCTTATACACAACTCTTGGTCTTCTCCTTTGTGTCTTGTTTTCTTTTGACTTTCATCAGATTTTTTTAATACTATTATTGAATTTTTTTTTGAAAACTACTTTGATGTTAAACTTGTTTTCCTTCTGTCTATGTTTTCACTCATTCCTTTGATTGAAGGAGCTATCATGTAATTTATGTTGCCATTCTTGGTGTCATCTTCTCTGACTTTAATTTTCATTTTATTATTCTTATACAACACTGAATCTATTACTGGATATCCATTTTGTTGAAAGGTGTCTGATAGTTGAGCTAATTCTTGTTCAACGAGTTTTTTTTTCAGGAACCCTAGTAAATAAACTCATTATATCAAAACTGAGCATTTTATCAGTGTCTTGTAAATTTTTGGATTAAATGTTTAGACTTTTTTTTATAAATGAGGAAATTGAACCAACTAATTTACCAATCTCTCTTACACACAAACACACACACACACACACACACACACACACACACACACTCACACACATTCATGAACAAGCCATGTCACTCGCATCAAACATGCACACATGACACAACATCTCACCAGTCGTGGCATCTTCAATTGCAGCTGAGATTTGAGATATGCTGTCAAAACAAATCCAAACAAATATAAAAACAGATAATATAGGCATTCTGTTCATGTCTCCATGATTTGTGCAACATGTAGTGGTTATCTAACCATCATCTAAGCCAATGTATTAATCAGCATACCTGTGTGGTTAGCTATAACTGGTCAAACCTGTTTTGTCAGTCAGTCTTTTCTCTTATTTTTTGTAGTTTACTCAGTTCTTGATTCTAGTTTTGTCTATGTTGTTTGACTATTGCGAATAACTATATATATATCAGGGGGGGCTCCACAGGGGGGGCGAAGGGGCAATTGCCCCCTGAACTTCCAAAAAGGGGGGCATTGCCCCCCCCCCCCAACTTTCACATTATCATGTCATGTACACCAATACATACTCACACATCATTAGATTATTTATTAAAAACTATTCTTAGATACGTAAAATGTGTGATGTCCTTGATAATACCTCATAATGCAATCTCAGCATGTGATCAGGTCCATGAGCTGCTATACAGTGAAAGCATCTTCCCCTCTCGTTGAAAAGGAAAGCAGCTTATGATTATGAGCAAACTTACAGTAAAAGCAGAAAATCTTCCTTTTAGAGGTACACAGAGTAATCCAAGAATATTTGAAATACCATGAAGGAAGAAACCATCTATCTTTCTTAACAAAGAGAGACAAAGTACCTTCTTCTTGTGGTTGGTAGGGTTTATTTTCATCAGAACAACAGATACTCATCAAGTACTGTCATCTTGTCTGACAGCATCTTCTATTGTTGTAGGCTCCATTTCAATATTGACCCCTGCCTCTTTAACAGATGATACCAACAATTCACTTCCCTCCTCAGTATGAGAGCCAGCAACAGTAGCAGCAGGTTCAGAGGAATCAAGCCTTATTCTTTTCTGCCAAATCTCTACTAAACTCTTCTGAGACCTCTTCATGTTGATTCTAGCTATATCAGGTTTTGACAATTATAAGAAGGCCCTTGAGAAATTTAAAATTCATGACTCCTCGGACTCCCATCAGGAGGCCAAGCTTAAGTGGAACTCCCTTAAAAATCCTTCCGTAAGGGAATGGCTTTGCGTGGGGGTGAGGAAGGTGAAGGGAATCTACCACAGTTATTATCCTGTTGGTCTGCTGAAAATGCAGACCTAAAGAGTTGGCTCAAGGAAAGAAAGTATCTATCCCATGACATAGTCAATGAGATGATTAGTTTAATGGGCCAAACTGTACTTCGAAAGGTTATAGCAAGCATTAAAGCCTATCAGCCTAACTGGTTTGCCATCATAGCAGATGAAGCGACTGATGTAAATTATCAGGAACAGTTAAATTTATCAGTAAGATATGTTACTAATGATTATAGCATCAATGAAAGCTCTTTAGGATTGTTTTGCTTGCCCGATACAACAGCTAAGACAATAACCATGGCCATGAAAGACATTCTTATCAGGTGTGACCTACCTCTTGCTCTTTGTCGTGGACAAGCATATGATGGTGCTAGTGCCATGCAGGGAAAAAGAAAGGGTGTAGCTACACTTATCAGAAATGAATGTTCAGCTGCACTTCCCGTTCACTGCTTAGCGCATTCATTGAATCTTTGCTTACAGATTACAGCAAGACAAGTGCCCTTCATACGTGATGCCATTGATTTAGTAAGCGAGATAGTAAAACTAATCAAATATTTCCCCAAGCGTAAACAGCTCTTCTCTGAAAAGTTGCTTGGTAGTGATAGCCCAAACATCGGGGTCAAACCACTTTGTCCCACTCGTTGGACGTTGAGAATGGAAGCAATAAATGCTATCCTGACACAGTATGAAGTGATAATGGATACTATGGAAGAAGTTCACAACACTACCCATGATGAGTTTGGTTTGAAGGCATCAGGAATCCTTGCTTCACTTGAAAAATTTGAAACCCATTTTCAGTTTGAAACTGGGTCACCTTCTGTTTAGTGCAGCTGAGGAAACCTCAAGGGTATTACAGGGAAAGGATACTTCTATTCAGGAGGCAGTCTCAGCTGTAAATTTGACACATGCATTCTACCAGCGGCAGAGAGAATAAAATAATTTTGACCACTTTTATGGAGCCACAGTTGCATTGGGGAGCAAATTGAAACTAAGTGAGCCTAAACTTCCTAGGTACAGGAAGATTCCAGCAAGGTAGTGAAAGTCAACCTCATCAGTTTAGTTCCCGTAAATCTATGTTCTGACAATATTTTGCAGTATGTGATCTTATGATTCAAGAATTGACTGATCGATTTGAGCAGAAAACAATTATGGAGCCTGTACTTGCATTGGAATCCCTATTGCTTAAAGCTGCAAATGGAGAATGCTTCGATGAAGAACTGGGTAAAGACAATACTGGTAACTAATATCAAACTATTTGACAATCACATACTATGTTTTTGTTATTATATAATACTGTGTTAAGCATTTTTAATGAAAATATATTTAAAAGTAACAGTAGAAATAAATTAACATCGTGTAAATTTGAAATATGGGATGTTGTACAAAAAATGTAAAGTGCAATACAATGAGTGTTTTGAAATGTATGTCCATGTGGCTTTGTCAGATTTCATTCCACAATTCTATTACACAAACAATATCAATAATTCAAATACTACAATAATAACAATATACTTACTGGAGCTGTTGCTGTATTTTATCTGCCACATAATTACATTCTCCTGTTTGGAACAGTACAGTAACAAACTCCTTGAGAGCTGAGGGTCTCGATGAAAAAACTTCACGAACGTTATCCAAAAGAGTTCTTGCTCTGTCTTTGTCAGTCAGGTCTTTACGCTCACGAAGTTGGTCATAGGTATCTTGTGATATGAGTTCATTGCTGCAGCAGTAATCAGCTACTGTCATAACACAAGGCGTCACTGAGTGGACCAAGTCAGGATACACTTTCCGAAATAACGTCAAGTAATTTTTACCTTAGGAAAAAAAAGCAAAGTAATAATAACCAGCTGCACTGCAAAATAAATGATAATTAAATACTCAATTTACTTGTGGCAACCTCCAGCCCAGGGCATTGCTTCTTGTACTTCTGAAAAAAGAAATAGAAGTAACTATCACACAAAATTAAACTACAGTAGTATTTCTACATACCTGTCCATACCAAATGAGGTGTCTATTGTTAAGTACAACTGCTTTTGGGTTGTTTGGATTGAAGAGACATTTCATGACTTTGGGGACAGAGTGCGCTCCATCAACGACCCCGAGATGATTCCCTCCTTCATGTGAACGACAGTCAAAGGCAAACTGGTAGTCCATGGAGCTGTTGTAGTTCATTCTGGAACTAGCCTTCTTTAGAGTGTCCTTTATTTCTTGTTTTAAAGCAGTACATTCGTGGTGAATGGAGTCTTGGAATGTAGGATCACACGAAACTACGACTTCAAAATATTTACATCGAGATATAAATGTTACACAAATTAAATTGGATCCATACAAAAAGGGCACCATGTTTTTCTTGACACCTTCTCTGATGAAAGTGAAGGACTTGTTAGATATGAGACAAGCCATGGAAGCAGGAAAGAGTCCCATAGGAGTAAACCCACTACTGAAGTATATCAAGAGAGGCTCCACGAAACATGAGCTACAGGATTCTTTGTGGAATTGGTCCAGTTCCTTTGCAGTAGTGTTTTCTAACACACAAGGCATGATGTATTCTTTCTCTTCTTCTAACACTGAGTTAGTATCAGAAGATTCGACCGACACAATCTTAGCTATCAAGTGAAGATATGCAAGCAAAGCTACCAGTTGCTCTGGTAGAATCAGATCTCCAGAAATGTCAGCCGTAGCTGTCTTCAAATCTGTCATAGAGAATAGACCTGTCTTCCTGAATCTCTCAGATGTGGCATGACCTACGCTATCAAAGCACATGGCTTTAAGAATGACACCAGTGATACTGTCATACACTACCTGGATGTCTATGATGACCAGGTCCTCCAAACCAGGCACACTGGGGAAGTACATCAGAACACCGGCATGGTGGTGAAGAAACCACAGAGCTGCTCTGGTCTCGTAGGGTGTCATATTGAAGGCATGGGACAAGGCCAAGCAGGTCTCCAGGCTGGCTGTCCTCACTTCTCTCATGCGAAGACACAAGCTGAACAGAAGCCACACAGCTGGAATTTTCAGCTTTTTAAAGTGTTTCTCCATGGCATTCTCCAGTAGCTGATGCAAGTGATGGATTTCTTCTACTCCGCCTCCCATGTTGTCCAAAGAAACAACAAGCTTGTCTTTTGAGCAGAACTGAACTATGCCTTTTTTGTAGGAGTCAGTGTCTCGAATCACTTTTCGAAGCTGTGAGTCGACTGTAGCGATGACTTCCTCAGAAACCTTGTCTTTGTGAGTGCCCACTATATAGACTACTGACTTGGAGGACTCCAGTATCTCACCAATGGCTGAGTTGTCTGTTCCAGATAGAGGTTGAGGGTGGGTGGAGGAACTGAAACAAGATATACTGGCCAGAGTGCGCAAAAGCATCTCTTGCAGAGTAAACTCTGATTTCTCTGGTGCAGTTGTCTCTCCTGAAGCTCTCTGATAAAAGACCCGATACTCCTCATCTAGTTGGAACTTGTAGCTAAAGAACAGCATGTAGAGGCCAGGTCCTATGGTGAGTGCTGGTAGCATGTCCATCAGCTCAGGCTGACCTCCGGTGTCCTCCATTCTCAAAAAAGCTTTAAAAGAGTGCTTCACATTTTCTGAAAAGTGTGGTTGTTTGGACACTGTCTCGAATATGGCAGCTATTTCAGAATAATCTGGTGATGATACTGTCTGATCAGCTGGTTGGTCATGTGCTGTTGTTTCCTTATGCCTGGGTTGCCTATTACTTGTAAAAGATTTCAATCTTTCCATCATCTTCTGAAATAATGAAGGTTGGGGTGGCTCTTCCACAGAGTGAGACTGCCCTGTACTGCTAGCCTGACTGACCTCTGCCCTGGTGTCACTAGCCTCAGAAGTGGATTCAGTTTCAGAAGTGGATTTAGTTTCAGAAGTGGATTCAGCCGCAAAACTATCTTTGAGAGTGTGAAAGAGTAGAGAAGCTTCCTCAATGGGATTCTTTACAATGGTCCAGTCTACACTTCTTTCTGCTGTAGTTGGATCAGACTTGCCTTGGACTACCACATTGGAGCAACACTCCACTGTGCCTGTGCTGCCATGAATCTGCTCCTCTTCTTTAGCTGACAGAAGATCTATGATCTCTTTCTTTATTCTCCTGAGAGTTGTACTCTTGCCTTGTCTTGGAGGACCAAGGGACATAAACTTTAAAGACAGAAGCTCCAGCACTTCCTTGGAAACAATGAAGTGTTTATATGCATCTTCATACTTGAAAGCTATTGAACATAAAATAAATTAAGCATTACAGCTAAAGTTTAGCAAATAAAGCAATAATTACAGTTATTGCAGCCTCATTGGTTATACTGTACAAGTAACCCACACACTACACCAGTATATAGAAGGCTCCTGCAATACAGAGTGTGGGCAGCTGGTTTTATAGCCTGGAGCTAAGCCAGTAGAAGCAGCTGCCAGTAGAAGCAGCTGCACTCTAGCACTTGCAATTTTGGCAAAGACAATCAATTACTTTACTTATAATATCATAATTAATATAATAAATATTTAGTTTTAACATAATAGAGACAATATTTAATAACAATATTCTAGTTATTATTATAGTACGAGTTTTTAATACCTAACTTTGGTTTCCCATATAATCTATCAATGGGACATTCCAAAGAGAAGCCAATTTCACTGAAGGCAAGATGGCTTTCTAGAGATGCTGCTATTTACTTACACTAACCTGACAGAGTTCCTTTGTGTACTCCATCCTTAGTAGCAACCAGCAACTGTCCAGTAGACAAGACTGCAGTAGCTATCCATCCACTATTATACTTCTGTTCTGGTCTATCTCCCTCACTAGTAGTCTCAATCCACTCCTCTGTCTTGTTGGAGTAACTGCTAATGGTAGAATATCTATCGATGCCGATTAGATTCGATACATAGGAGGCGATAGCTAAGATTTCAGCAAGTGTGGTTACTGTCCTCCATATTATTTGTCTTCTTGTCCTGCCATTACTAGCAGATGCTGTGATAGACTCTAGACTGCATATAAACAGAATCTTCTCCTTGCCCTCTCCTCCTGTGAAGTAGAAGTTGCCTTCATGGAATGTTGATCGCATGTACCAGCATGAAGAAGGAAGTGAGTCTGCAGTCGTCCAATGGTCGTTGAGTAGAACTTCCACTACGTCCAACTCGTAATGTGAGCCAAACCCACCAGCCACGACCAGGACCTCTGGTGATCCTCCACTAACTGATGATGGCCAGGAGCGAGGAGTAGGCATGGCACGTAGCGATGGCTTCCAGTCTAGACCAGTAGGACTAGTCAACACAGAGTTAGTGGGTCCAGTGGAGGGATGATGTCCACCAACCAATACAAACTTAGACTGGTAGGTAGTTAGGGACTAGCCGTCATATGGTGCACGAGTAGTAGTCCATGAGTGAAGGTCAGTAGAGATGTGAAGTGTGTGATAATCATCATCCATAATCATGACTTTATTCTTTAGTACTGCACATTGTACAGGGTTGACATCCTTACTCCATGTATGGCAGTGCTCCCAGTGAAGTGAGACTGGAGGATGGAGATCTCTCTAAATACAAATAAACAAATATAATTAAATTGATATACAAACAAACAAACAAACAGCACTAAGTGCTATTTAAACGAGACTTTAACATGCAAACACACAAACAAACTTATATAAGACTACAAATATAATATATTTAAAACAAACACACAAACAAATGTATTCCTATATCAGCAGTGAATACACTTTCTAAACATTATGCACAACTATAAATAAATAAATAAAAATACATATAAAGCTAATAAACAACAATACTATAATTAAAACCATGTAAACAAACACACAAACATACAATTTTACTCATTATAAATTTACAGAAATGTAAACACATTATAACAACAGCAACTCTTGACATGCTAACACACAAACATACAATTTTCACACAATGATTAAATACAATAAAATAATATTTTAATAAATGAAATAGTAAAAAAGCTGAGAAATGGACAAATAAACAAACACACAAACATACAACTATTACAGTGCATAAATATAATGCACACAAACACACAATAATGACATGATAGTCCAAACACACAAACACATAATAAGAGAATGAGCTGTTTCTTCCTGCGCTAAAATAATGTACAGTAGGCACTAGAAAAAATACGTTCTCAATTCTGTTCTGTGTAACGATTTTTTTTTTGCACAGAAAGGAACTATAGTAGAAAAAACAATAAAAAAACAAAACGATATGGTAGTTGATAAAATATAGTTTTTCGGTTTGACTATGTTAATGTTATAATATTCACTGTTTACAAAATGCATCACTTCTAGGAATGTAAAAAATGATGCCATTTTAAATGTTGGGGCCATCATTGGCTTAGATATTCTCACTACTAGAGACCCAACTGTAGCTGGTAGAAAGACTAAGAAGTAGGGACCTGTCAGAGCAGCAAGTTCAGCGAAAATCCAGTCAGTCTGCTTAATCGAAGCAAGTCAGTTTTTTTCATTGTGCAAGCTGTTTAGCATGACCCCTATAGCATTTAGAGGGTAGTACAAGGCCTTAGCTTGCTGATATAGCTGTGGAAGAGTTTCTAGCTTTTAGCAGTAAATCAACAGAAACGAAAACGTGACTGTTAAAATCTTTCATGTAATGGTACCAACTGTTAGTCATAACGCAATGAAAAAAATTGTAAAAAAAAAAGCTTTTTTTTTCCGAAAGACACCTGCTATTGTTTATAAAAATGCTAACACACATGAACATAACATTAAAAATGACAAAAACATAATCTTCCTATAAAAGTGCACAAACATACAAATATATCCCAAATACAAAATTCAATACACATTGTAAGAAACTATAAATAAAACAATAACAAGCACAACAACAACAACAACAACAAAATAATCAGAAAAATAACATTACAACAAATATACGTTGTGCTTATGTGTTATAAACACACAACTTACTATATTTCTGGAACAAACTAGACTTCAAATAGAACAAACTAGACTTCAAACAGAACAAACTAGACTTCAAATGACTCGAGTACAATAGTTACAAACTATAGCAAAAAATAGAGGGATAGTCTTGTCTAACTATCCTCAAAAACACACTAGCAACTAAAAAAAGAGAGGGAAAGTCATGTCTGAGCATGCTCATAAAAGAACCTGGTGTTTTTTTTCAAGAGCATGCTCAGGAACATGACTTTTACCCTCTCTTTTTTCCAGTTGCCAGTGCATTTGTTGTGAGCATGCTCAGACATTAGTTTCCCTCTCTTTTCCAGTTGTTAGTATTTTTATGACCATGCTTCAGACATAAATTTCCCTCTGTTTTTCCAGTTGCTGATGCCTTTTATCAATGCTCAGACTTTAATTTCTCTCTTTCTTTTATTTGAGTTGTTGGAAAAATTATGCTTGAAATTATGCTAAGCACTTGGCATGTGTGTAGGTAGCAGTGTTTTCCCTTCTTTCAACCCATTTGTTAAAGTTAGCTGTACAAACAGTGGGCTAGTGAAAAAGACTAGATCTAATAAACAAACACTTGATGTAGTAATCATCTAGGGGTTAGCTATGTGCTTACCTCATCCTCAGTAGGAACTTGCGGCTGGCTTTCCGCCATAACTGGCTTACAGACTAGATTCTACTGTTTTCCAAAATTGGGCGTTCCAACATTCTCTGTTTATCTCTGACCCACCACACCCAAAATGCTGACTATAAAGTAGATTCATAAGATATTGCGTTATTGGAAGAATCACGCGAAATAGAATTAATAACGACCTTTCTTGTGCAGAAAAGGCTGACCTTCACCTTTGACCTCAATCACTCGCGCTACAGGGATCAGCCACGCTGACCAGCTCTCACTGCTGAAGTAATGGTGTGGTAAGTGTTCTCCAGTGTGTGTTGGTAGTAGAGAAGTATTAGTTCCAATGGGTCTATATGGCTAGATGATAATGCCATCACCAATACTGGAGTGCTATTTCTGACACTAGGCTAGCTGGTTGCAATAACCTGACAATAGTGTGTATGTTTGTGTGTTAAATATACATGTACAGTGGAACATCAATTATCTGGACATCAATTAACCGGAATAAAGACTGCATGCACATTCAAAATTAGGGGACGTTGCCCATAAAAGCTGGTACCTATGCAAAGTTGAAAGCTTCGCGAAAAAAAGTAGCACAATGAAAGGTCTTAAATCTTCGTCCTGAGTAAGCTCTTACCTAGCTTAGTACAGTAGCTTTAGATCCTCCTTTTTCAGCCGCTTGCAGCGTCAAATCATAATCACGTGAGAAAATAATTTCTTGTAGCCAGCGGTGTTGTTTGCTTTATGCTCAGGGAAGTTAACGGAGTTGAAAGAAGTGAAGATGTATATCGGTGAGTAATTCTGGCTAGTTTAGCTTCTTCTCTTATGAAGACAGTGTTTCCATGTACCATTTTCATTGGTCCAGCTATTTTGATGCCTCATTAAAATAGCTAACAGATTGCTTGTTCTTTTGGAAGGAGATTATATTGTAATAGCTATAGGTGGTGTTTAATAGCACTGAGGGTTCGCACCTTTGGTGCTTCATTGATTCAGTTTTAGTTTGTGTTGTTTGCTTTGTATATTGTGACATGTGTGTGCGTGTGAGTAGAAAAAAGAGTGTGTTTGTGTGTGCGCGTGAGTAGAAAAAAGGGTGTGTTTGTGTGTGCGTGTGAGTAGAAAAAAGAGTGTTTGTGCGTGTGAGTAGAAAAAAGAGTGTGTTTGTGTGTGCGTGTGAGTAGAAAAAAGAGTGTTTGTGTGTGTGTGTGAGTAGAAAAAAGAGTGTGTTTGTGTGTGCGTGTGAGTAGAAAAAAGAGTGTGTTTGTGTGTGCATGTGAATAGAAAAAGAGTATGATAGATGAGTGTGGCACGTATTCCAGATGAGTGTGACTAGTTATTATGAACTAGCAAGTACCCCGCCATGTAGTAGCTTCTGACGTATTGCAAAATGCAGTAGCAATAGTTATTTATATTCATGTTATCATTCTCTGCAGGTATTAATTTCATTTTTATTCATTGTTTATACATGTTGTTGTTGCCACCTTCTCTTCCCCCAGGCTAGTCGGTGGTGTCAGAACACGATGGTTTTACTGGACAAGAAATACCAGCAGTGTGCCTAGATCCGTACGTCCGGGGAGGTGTCGGCTCTGGTGAGCGAACTCACGGACTACATGGCCACACACGAGGACCAGCAGGAAGCCAGGATGGAGCAGGTGAGAGGGGAGGAGCTGAGCTCTCTGTGGGATGGTGTTTGAAGGTTCTATTTACCTAACTTGAAGTTTGTACTGAAAGGATTAATATCAGAGACTTTCTTTGTATGCATACAATTTAGTGTGTTTGAATTAATTGACGCCAAGATGGTGAAATTATTGTAAACTAATTTTTTGTATCAATCACTAAACACGTAGGATTAAAATATAGTTTTTTTAGAATGCTATAAATTTCTAATCTCTCTAGTTCAATTTGTCTCAACCTATCAACAACTCCATTCTCTCATCTCTTTATTATAAACGGACATACATGTGGCTACAGGAATCACATGATAAACATGTGACACAGAGTTCAGGGGAATGCACTTAACAACAATTGTTTGTGGTTTGCTGATCACAACATTACCCATAAATTATAGTTAAAACAGAAGGTCACATATAAAAGGGCATAGCTGGGGACCTATTTCGCGATAAGTGAAAGACAGCTGACAGTTTTTGTCACCGACTTCCCGGAGACCAGTTTTAGTACGCATACAGCAACTTAGCGCACAAAAGCTGGGAAACAATGTCACATGTAAGTCGTGAGCATCTTAACAGAAGATAAAACAATAAACAAAAACAAAAAACAGTAAGGAAAAACAACGAATGGCGGGCTCTAAATAGAGAAAGAATAAAAGTACTGTTTGTCATTGACACAGCTAAATTCAACTGCAAATGTTATTCAGCATGCTGTCAGAGTTCTGCAAGATACTATCCTGAGGGTTAATCTTAAATCAAGAAATACTTTGGTAGTACACACACGGCATAGTTTTACTCGCAAAAATGATTACATATACAGTAGGAGACAAAATAAAGTTCTGAATTCCGTTCCATAGTACAGCTGTAAAATGGTGTTTGTTTGTTTTACCTTGTTTTTATCGTTGCGTTCCGTACCATTTTGGTTAAACGGCCGACACCGTTTACTAAAACGGTTTTAAAAAAACGGTTAAGCCTTTCCATCAATTCACAGATATTTTCTAGCTAAAAACTCTTCCATAGCTATATCAGCAAGCTAAGGCCTTGTATCGACCATTAAAAAGCTACAGGGATAGTGCAAAAAAGATTGTACAAAATTTAACTAGCTTCAATAAAGCTGCAGACCGAAGTTCCGATGGGCACAGAGCTAAAACGAGGTCTGCACTCATATGTCTTCTGTTAGCTACTGATGGACCTCCAGTAGTAAAAATTCTAAGCCCAAGAAAGCCCTAACATCAAGAAATAATCAATACTGTGTGGTGGTCGAACTAACAATGCTCCGTGAGACAACTTCGAATAGGATGTCTTCAAAATTTTTAACCCCAAAAGCAAAAAATTGGAACGTTTTAGTGGATAAACAATTTTTTATATTTCTTGGAGTGAGACTTACAGTGAACGAGAAAGATTAAAACGGTAACACGGTCGAACGGAATGGCTGTTTGTTTTTTTACCAAACAGCATTCCGTTTTTTCCCCGTTTTTTAATCATGCGACGGCCGTTCTACAGAACAAAATTCGGAGCTTTATTTTGTCTTCTAATGTAGCTTTTGTTTAGTTAGGGCACTCGTTGTAAACATGGTGTGGATCGACTGGAAAGGATAGTGAGCTGTAATGGGGAGGGGTTCTCTTTGTGCGGCTACTATTTTGATTTGAGTAGAAGGAGCTAGAGGTCAGAGGGCATGTTAGGGATTCTTCTTTTTATACCCAGACCTCTGAAAGGAGTTCAGAATGCTGGCCACATATTTCGCATACGGAGAATAGCATTGAATTATAAACGCGACCCCTACATTTAAGGGAGGAGACCCATAGCAACCGTTGTCAAGGCAGAATAGAAGTGATAAGTACTATCAACCACAGAAATCTCGCCTCAAACTTTGCTCCTAACTCGCCTCGCAGACAATTGAGAATTGTATATTAGTGATCGGTGGTTATCTGCAATTACCTAGTAGCTTAATAATCAATTTACCAATTGTGGTAGAGTTTGTCATTGAAATTTAACCTAAATATAATATATATAGCCAAAGAAGATTTTTATTCATATTTGCAATGACACAACTATAATAATCACATGGAATGTATAATAATAAGGTATTATTCTGACAAAGGATGAAAGGAGGGTGTCATTCTCTACTCCAGGTCCTGAAACTGCTGCATGTAGAATAGAGAAGTCACAACTCACCAGTGTTACTGGGATTAGTCCTACATACAAATATGTAGTTCATAAAGCTTCCCTACAAATATAGACATTGTTCTAAACTAACTGAAATGATGAGGCTAAGCTAATATATCCATACCAAAGACAAGAAAACTCTGAGTTCCTTAGCTTATTATACAATAGAAGCGTCAAACTTGAACACTATCAGACTCGAAGCAGATTCTAAGCAGCTAAATACTGTTATTAGTCTTACTCGCGATTCAGTGATTCCTTCAATCTTCTGTTTAGTTTATTGTGAAAAGCGTAAACCAACCTTTCTTTCGGACGAGAAATTCAAGTTGTACGAAAATGCTGAGCTGTCTAAAATTCAGAACAAAAGGCTGGAGTGGAGCGAGCTTATTACTTCTGGATGGGGCGTTTTTTAACGCAGACTTAGAATAAAAGCTGCTGCAATTCGTGGCTGTCTGCAAAACACTTTATTTGCGGCAGTGAAAGTTGAGCTAGAAGGGATCACGAGATCAAGTCCAAACTGAACATTTGATATAGTTTCTAAAGTCACTGCTTGCAATCTCCTCAGTTTTCTGACCAATTGGCAATCACTGAACGAATTGTTGCACATAAAATGACGGCACTATATACTTATACTCATAAACATTCATGTTGCCAAGTACCACATTCCTCTCCTATTTGTACTCCAGATAAAGCACACCTCCCTGTTCCTGACTAACTTCCAGCTGAGCCAGTTATCTGATCGTATTTCCCAACACCACAACTGACACTATGGCAGAGTATAATACTAGCAAGATGATTCGGAGGAATTGCAGAAACACTTTCAGAAGGAGAAGGATCAGCCGAAAAGTTCCATAAAGAAGAGAAAGTGAGTTAGTTAAAAGATGTGGGGATTAATGGCTAAGGGAAACTTGAGAGTTGTAGCTGTGTTGGATATATTTGCAGCTGGAATTTGCCTATGAAAACAAGATTATTGAAAGTGAAATTCAAACCCCATAGGCTATAAAGTCAAACTAAGTTAGTTAGTGTTGTTAGTCAGCCTTCTACATGGTTCAGAGAAATTAGCACAAATCTATGGGGCCAATTTTAATTCCTACAAACTCGTGTATTAGTTATTTCTTACTTTATTTTATTATTTAGAATTAATTTATACAAGTGAGGGCAAAAAAAATATGTACCAGATAAAAAGAGGGACGTAGGAATCGAGGGGTTCTATAAACGTCAATCTCATACCTACGTTATTGCCTCAAATGGTTGTTATCAAAGTCCACTAGCAATAACGTAGGTGTGAGATTGACGTTTATAGAACCCCTCCATTCCTACGTCCCTCTTTTTATCTGGTACAGATTTTTTTGCCCTCACTTGTTTGCCTTATTTTTTGACATGCAATCACAGCCAGGTGCTGTGCAAGATCAGTCCAAGACTCCAAGTAGCAGGGTAGCTCTGAAAAGAACTGTTGTTTGAGTCACACGCAAACTGAGTTTAGAGGTATACTTTTGAAGTGTGAAGAGGTGTGAAATATAGTTAGGGTGTGGTGCAGAACAATGAATAAAACACGCTTTGACAAGGTTCACACCCCTTACCATTCTGGAAATATGCAATGAAACCTGTAGGGGTCAAAGGTCAAAGTACAGACTGGAAATTTTCACACATGCTTAAGTGCGATGTAGCAATGCCACATACATGTACTAATTTTGGTATAAAAATATTCGCTGCGGTGTGAAATAATATTGTTGGTGAAGTAAGCCGTGAATGCTGACCTTTGACCTCTGGTGGCCATGACGGTTGTAGTCGAAATGACTAGACGAAGAGAATGATACCAAGAAGTCTACCAAAATGTGGCGTAGTCTCATATATTGGATCTGGTAAAATGTGAAAATTGGGCATATTTTTCACTGACTTCGAGGCTCCATGGGGCATGAAATTCACACCAACACTGAATGTAACTATGCCGATGCGCTGGAGACCATGAAAAGGAACGTGTTGGTACAAGTTACACGTTCATATCTCTAACGGTTTCGGAGTTACGCGCTGCAACAAAAATATCTGAAGAAGAAGATGATGAAAATTATGATTATTATTATTAGGAACGTCCTGATGAAAACGGCTTTTTTTCAAACTACCATATTTCCGTGGTTTTTCGAGGTAGAGACTTGAAATTTTGAAACAGCCTTCTAGTTGCGTTGAAGTTTATCTGAACCAAATTTGGTGGCCTTCGGCCACCCGGGGTGTGAGATATGGCGGCCAATGTGTTGTATTAGGTCAATGGGGCCGCGTCATTCCTACGTAGGGAGTGCTAGCCGATTAATGCCTAAGGACGCGAAAACGCGTCAATTAAGAAAAATCGATAACTGCGGAGGACGTGAAAATGCGTCAAAAATGCGTCTTCGCGTCCATTTCGCCCTACATCTTTGTGGAGTCAAGGAAGCCACCGATCACAATTGCAGACGATTCTATATTGTTGTAAGTATATTTTAGGCTTATAAAATACATAGACTGCCATAAGAAAATGTTGAGTAAATCTTGTCTCAACAATAAGACTTCATTCTGATAAAGTATAAATTGAAAATATATTTCATACTATAATAAAGGTATACAGAATAATTTTTAGAAACCAATATTACTTTAGCTATAACTGCTCATGATAAAACAAGTAGAAAGCTATCTTGGCAAGTGGAACACTGGCACTTCAGCATCCTAGTGATGAAGACAGTATTCTTGACCTGGCACAGCATGGCAGTGGCAAGGATGGCAGTGACCAGGATGGCAGTAACTCTGATGGTAGTGACGAGGAGTTTGATGACAGCAAGAATGACTTCAGTACTGATGGGTGTAGTGACTGCAGCAGTCACTAGATGGTCAAGGACTCTGACATGAGAACGGAATTGATGATTCTGAAAGGTAGCGATTTCTACAGGAATTTTAACCACATTCTTTATAGCAATAAGTAAAAATAAATATTGTTATACAACAGGTGAGACTGCAGGGAGCCCTCTGACATATACTTCTATTATGCTATGACCAGTTGCACTTGATAGTAAGATCACCAACTATTCTGTCAACAATGCAGCCTACCAGCACATCACAAGTAAAGACACCTTGGAGTACCAAACTGAATACACTAAAATATTCTATCATTTTATTTGTGATGTACCTGTTTTCATGCACAAAAGCCATAAAAAGCTTCTCTGTTCACAAAATTTATAGCCCGTGACCGCATTACGAAAGGCGCAATTAAAATTTTTATTCGCACGTAATCGGCTAGCGCACTCCCTGATATTTTTTAATTAATATAAGTATTTATTCTTTTATTTTTATTATTTATTTATATCTATTACAGTATTTATTTAGTTACGAACTTATTTTATTTACTCATTAATATAATTATATATTTATTTATTTCAGACATGCTCTGGAGGAGTCGCTGGCCACAGAAGAAGTTTATGTCAATGACCTGCGGTTGGTAGAAGAGGTGAGTCCATGTGGGCGTGGCTATTGGTGAATTTTTTGGTGATGATAATACTGTAAATTATATGTGACCGGATTTGTGAAAACCCGGCTAAACGCGGCATCTAAAGTTTTCTAATTTATTCTACCAGTAGGCTGCACGGGGCCTTGGGATGCCTTCCTCCTAATTTGGAAGCTGTAGCACAAGCCGTCTTCTCCCTACGCACTACAACACTTCAGTATTTTTGCTAAACTTATTATTGCTGATTTCGAAAAAACGCCGGGTAAAGGCGTTGCTAAGGTCAGGGGGCGTGCCTTATGTCCGTATACTATTACTGCGTGTCTCCGGGACACTATGGAATAAACCGGTTACAGGCGGATTGAAAGAAGTCTAAAAGGCTTAATGCAGGGCTCCTTAAGAAACTATGATGACGAGAATTGCGTGAGTACGTGAATTATGTAGAATAGTAAGTGAATTAGTTAGCTACAGTTTTTTCCCGGCTGTTAGTGAAAAGCCCGCCAATAATTTCTTAGCAACTCTCCGTACACGAGTCCAACCGGCTAGTGTTTCTAGCCTCCTGGTGTGAGTTCTAGAGCACGCCAGAGCTTACAACTGCGTCATAAGCTAGAGCTAACTGGTGTCTATCCATTTCTGCCATAAATTTTTTTTCGAAAAAAATCGACCCATAAGGCTTTACCCGGGGATACTGAAAAAAATTGTTTGCCGCGTTTAGGCGGATTTTCCCAAATCCGGTCACATATGATGATGATGATGATGATGATGATGATTAAAGGGTTGCGTATAGAGTATATTATTGCACCACAAAATAATTATCAGAAATACTGAGCAAAGTTTTCTCCTAATAATAATGCTGTTTAGGCTACCCCTGAGTTTCTTCTGGTGCTATGGCTGTGATTAAGTCTTTTGATGTAATACGAATTACGAACTTGTAGAAAAACTGGTTTTTTCAAGTGACAAAAGCTGCTGTTCTGAATACTGTAGAATTGGAAACCCTTTACCAGAATGATTTTAAAAACTCAGTCATATTGATAGCAGAGAATGTGTTGTCCAGAGCTACTAGTACTTGACTGATAAAAATGAGGGATGTTTTATATGGAGTTAGTAGACGTTACAAGAAGCTACCATTACTAGGAAAGATTGAGAGAGGTCAGTCTAAAGCTGGCTATTGTCCACGGGATAAAATGTATTTCACTGTTGGCATAACTAGTCGTGGAATACATTCATTTGAATCATCTGTGTTGCTTGTTATTGTGTTTTGCAGAGAGTACAGAGTATGTCCAGCATAGAGACACTATCGTCTTGTCGACCCTATTCATCAAGCCGGTCCAACCAATCACAAAGTATCCTCTTCTGCTTAAGGTAAGCCATTGGAATGCACAAGTTGTTATCAATACGTGGGCGTAATGATCTGGCACTCTTGCATAGTGACCATGTAGTAACAGTATGTGCACGTGTATACATGTGCATGTGTATATGATATATGGATATATGCAGGGTTTTATACAGGATATTTTGCTGGGGTGGGAGACACTGCAGTGCACATACTAAGCCATATCTTTATTAGGACCCATTTAGTTCTCCCCATCGTAAACTGTGTCTAGGATAAGGTATGACCTTGCTCAGTGACTCCAAGCTACGTATGTAGTATTACCCAGCAGCAATGGTACAGTCACTTCATGGCATGGAGTTCACCCGGTCAGATTAGTTTACACTTGAGGCCACGAGATATGCTCCATTTGAACCATTTGCGTTGCTTGTTATTGTGTTTTGCAGAGAGTACAGAGTATGTCTGGCAGAGAGGCACTATTGACGACACTCTTCATCAATCCGGTCCAACTGAGGAGCTACTGCAATCTACTAACATTGTCGTGCACATCTCCCACCTGGAGAATTACAAGGTATGCATGTTCATGTGCTGGGTGTATACATGTATGTATAGTACTGTATGTATGTATGTATGTATAGTTGGCGAGCGAGCGTAGCGAGCGAGACACTTACAGGGGTAACACAATTGAAAATCGGGGATGTTTGTTTATTTATATGTATGGACGTACGTATGTCATTTTGTACTTTGACCTTCCGTATTTTTGTGTTCGCTCTGCGTTCAACCCCGTCCCAAACTTCACAGCGACCAATACCCGTATCACCTTAGAAATTGAATTGTTTACCGCTTTGAATTGTTTTGCGGGTGCAGTTAAAACTAAAAAACTTATGGGAGCTCCATTTCTATTCGAGTTAGTGGCAGTGGTAAGTTAATACAGTTATAAGCCCTACTCAACAGCTTTTAATTGAAAATTCATTGTCCACTAGACGAACCACGAAGGTAAGTCTTGCGTAGGTATGTTCAGTTGGATGAAAGTATTGTGCGTTACAACTACTATTAAAAATATCACAAAGAAAACTTTAAATAACGTGATTTGATTTTGTTGCTTCTTTTTCAATTCAAACAGTTGCGGGAGTGGCATTGAATCCCCTTACCGCAAACGTAATTTATAAACTCGAGTAGCATGAGTGTTAGTTGCTAAAATCAATCATTTAACAATAGTGTAGTTTAACTGTATGTATGTGTGTATAGTACTGTATGTATGTATAGTACTGTATGTATGTATGTATGTATAGTACTGTATGTATGTATGTATGCATAGTACTGTATGTACGTATGTATGTATGTATAGTATTGTATGTATGTATGTATAGTACTGTATGTACGTATGTATGTATAGTACTGTATGTACGTATGTATATATGTATGTATAGTACTGTATGTACGTATGTATGTATAGTACTGTATGTACGTATGTATGTATGTATGTATAGTACTGTATGTACGTATGTATATATGTTTGTATAGTACTGTATGTACGTATGTATGTATGTATGTATAGTACTGTATGTATGTATGTATAGTACTGTATGTATGTATGTATAGTACTGTATGTACGTATGAATGTATAGTACTGTATGTACGTATGTATATATGTATGTATAGTACTGTATGTACGTATGTATGTACGTATGTATATATGTATAGTACTGTATGTATGTATAGTACTATATGTATGTATGTATAGTACTGTATATACGTATGTATGTATAGTACTGTATGTATGTATGTATGTATAGTACTGTATATACGTATGTATATATAGTACTGTATGTACATATGTATGTATAGTACTGTATGTATGTATAGTACTGTATATACGTATGTATGTATAGTACTGTATGTACGTATGTATATATGTATGTATAGTACTGTATGTATGTATAGTACTGTATGTATGTATAGTACTGTATGTATGTATGTATAGTACTGTATGTACGTATGTATGTATAGTACTGTATGTATGTATGTATAGTACTGTATGTATGTATAGTACTGTATGTATGTATAGTACTGTATGTATGTATGTATAGTACTGTATGTACGTATGTATGTATAGTACTGTATGTATGTATGTATAGTACTGTATGTATGTATGTATGTATGTATAGTACTGTATATGTATGTATGTATGTATAGTACTGTATGTATGTATAGTACTGTATGTATGTATAGTACTGTATGTATGTATGTATGTATAGTACTGTATGTACGTATGTATGTATAGTACTGTATGTATGTATAGTACTGTATGTACGTATGTATATATGTATGTATAGTACTGTATGTATGTATAGTACTGTATGTATGTATAGTACTGTATGTATGTATGTATAGTACTGTATGTACGTATGTATGTATAGTACTGTATGTATGTATGTATAGTACTGTATGTATGTATGTATGTATGTATAGTACTGTATATACGTATGTATGTATGTATAGTACTGTATGTATGTATAGTACTGTATGTATGTATGTATAGTACTGTATGTATGTATGTATGTATGTATAGTACTGTATGTATGTATGTATGTATAGTACTGTATGTATGTATAGTACTGTATGTATGTATAGTACTGTATGTATGTATGTATGTATAGTACTGTATGTACGTATGTATGTATAGTACTGTATGTATGTATAGTACTGTATGTACGTATGTATATATGTATGTATAGTACTGTATGTATGTATAGTACTGTATGTATGTATAGTACTGTATGTATGTATGTATAGTACTGTATGTACGTATGTATGTATAGTACTGTATGTATGTATGTATAGTACTGTATGTATGTATAGTACTGTATGTATGTATAGTACTGTATGTATGTGTGTATAGTACTGTATGTATGTATGCATAGTACTGTATGTACGTATGTATATATGTATGTATAGTACTGTATGTATGTATAGTACTGTATGTATGTATGTATGCATAGTACTGTATGTACGTATGTATATATGTATGTATAGTACTGTATGTACGTATGTATGCATAGTACAGTATGTACGTATGTATATATGTATGTATAGTACTGTATGTACCTATGTATGTATGTATGTATATATAGTACTGTATGTATGTATGTATAGTACTGTATGTATATATGTATGCATAGTACTGTATGTATGTATGTATGTATAGTACTGTATGTATGTATAGTACTGTATGTATGTATGTATGCATAGTACTGTATGTACGTATGTATGTATGTATGTATAGTACTGTATGTATGTATAGTACTGTATGTATGTATTGTATGATGGGGTAGTAAATCTCAACAGCAATTATGTGGCTTTGTGAAGGACCAGCCTCTAGTTAGCGCATTCACAGAAACTAGAATGTTATGATTGTGAGAGCAGTGTCAACGATTTTGTTGTGTATGTGTCTGTAGAATCTCAACTGTCATCAATAAGACAGGAGAAAGACACTTTAGCTAACTATTTACTTAAGATCACAGCGGATTCACTTCAACGTTCAACTATTTTTCTTTCATTCAACATGTGACTGACCAACAAAACATTGAATTTCAGATAATGCATACCAGTGTGCGTTAATTAGAAATGATAAATGTATGAAAATGAATAATGTTGCATGATTCAGATATAATAGAATAATTGGTGTTCAAGATGTTCATGGCCTTGAACAAACTGGGGCCACAGCATGAAATTGATATAACACTTGATAATTCGTTGCTCATTCAGGCAGCTGCAGTGTCCAGTGGCACCACATGTTTGTTGCTCTGTCCTGTATGTTTTCTTCGTATGTTGTACATCAACAGTCCTTACTTGACTATTTGGACCAGGATACAGCTTCACTATTCTGCCCAGTGGCCATCGGTGGTTTCTCATCAACGTTTCATCTTTGATGAATACTATGTCATTCACTTGTGGACTTCTGTGTTGCTTGTGCACTTATTTCTTGCTTGTAGTGAATTTAGGTAACATCCTTTCCAAGCTGTCTCAAACTCCTTTGACAACCTCCTCACAAGCTGCCATCTCTTGAGTGATGTTAATTTTGCAGCAGAGGGTAGAGCAATGGGTGGAGTTTTGAGTGGTCGTTGTATGAGGAAATGCCCTGGTATCAACATCAATTCTTCATCAGTTTCGACTTCCGCCAATGGAATTAGCGGTCTACTATTGAGTCATGCCTTAGTAATGTTATCAATTCCTCCATTCTCAATGGGTGTGGATGCACCATCTAGTACAACAACTTCTTTGTGCTTTTTACTCCTGCCTCCTATAGACCACCAAAATTGGGTGATCTTGGGGGATTGAAGTGCCACTTGATGCTTTGAGTGTGGCTTTGTGTTCCTTTCAACATCTTTGATATTGCTGTCAACTCTTTGGCTGTTCCAATGAAGTTTCCACCATTATCAGAATGGATTTCAGCAGGTGTACCCCGTCTGTTAGCAAATCTTGTCAATGCAGCTTGGAATTCCACTGTGTCTAAGCTTCTACACACTTCAATATGTACTGCTTTAGTGCACATGCACACAAATATGGAGATGTATGCCTTGTACAACACTGGTTTTCTTGTAGCTCCCTCTCTCATAGTTATTGGACCTGCCATGTCAACACCAGTGACATAAAATGGTGGCCGCAATTGTGTCCTACATGGTGGGAGCATCCCCATCTGCTGCTGCATAGTGTGGGCATTTGATTGTTGACATTCCGCACATCTTCTTGCAATCCATTTCAGTACATGTTTCACACCAATGATGTAATATTGTGTTCCCATAATGGCAATCACAGTAGATGCTCCTGCATGACCATACTCTTTATGTCTAGTTTCCAACAACAGCTTTGTTAATTGATTGTTTGCTGTATAACCAGCAATCATAATAAGTCACTTGATAGAGCGCCTTGATTTCATTTTTGGGTCCAGTATTTAATAAAGCAGGATTCTGATGCACATGTCTGTTTGTTTCCTTTGAAAACTTTGTCCTCTTTTCATTCAATGCTTTGCAACATAGCGGAATTGAAAGGGCCATCTACGAACTTGAAATAGAGAAAGCAAGGAGATCCTGGAGCGAATTCAGGTGCCACTCATCGCATGAAAGTTTGTTCACTTAATAGTGCTTGTGCTTCAATAACTTAATCATGTTTTACTGTATTGAATGTGAAGGCACACTGCCATTATTCTCTCTTGGTTCCTAGGGTCTATCAATGTGGCATGTACTAGTAATTCTTTGTGTTTGGAAACTTGCTAACCATAACATGCATGCTCATTGACGTATCACTGCCTAAGCTAGTAATGGAAGTCTATTTCAAGTGACTCTTGATTAAGTCATTTGTGTGTTCATTTATTCTGTATTATTTTTATGCTTCAAACATTAACCCATGGCAACATTGTAACCCCTTTTTTAAGTTACCTCATCTTACTGATGCCTGTAGTCAGTTCAAGTTAGCCTTTGTTAAATATGCTCAATTACTAACCACCTCAAACTTACTTTTATTTATTCAATTAAAATTCAGTGAAGTTGGTATACCCCCAACACATAGTAGTAATCAAAAAGTGTCAACTAAAACTTGAGAAGATTCCTCAAGTTACCCAAATTGTGATATATTGTGTAAATAAAGTGATACAATACATACACACAGTAAAACCACAAATCACAGCAATAAACATCTGGTGGTTTCTTTAAACAGTTTCACACCTTCACCACCAAAGTCAATTTCAACAAAACAGATACCTCAACAGCACAAATCTTTGTAAAGTAACATCTAGACAAAGCAAACGTTCTCCAGCTGCAGTATCTTCTCAAGCCTCACAAGACCACGCCCACCATGACACCTTTCAGCCCCTCCCACCCACAGAAGTCATAGTGTGGGCTCACAGCTAGCCAGCTAAGGTTCTCTAGATGAGTCCCACCAGCCAGCCAACTGGCAGGGAGCCTGAGAAATCAATACATGTGGAGGATGGGATGATTGTAATCCATGAGGGGACGGCGAGGCTGCGATGCCCCGCCCCTCTCACTATGGAGTTGAGAATCCTGAGATAGACTGGGATCATCCAAGAAATCCTAAGCACAAAAAAGGATGATTTTAGTTCTTGAATTGTTAACATGCACACATTACATAAACCACTCTCTGTTTCATAGGATTCTTTCAAACAATAAGTTCGGCTGCCCCCGGGGAATGCACCCAGGACCACTTACTTAGCGCACGAGCACTCTAACCACTGAACTACGACAACCAATAGAAAATCAAACATTTCAAAACATAGCCTGCCAATTTTTACCATAGAATTCTTACATAAATGAGGAAAATGAGTCTCATAGCAAGTGTTTTCAAAGACAAGTACATTACACAAGCAAAGACAAGTACATTATCACAAGCAAAGACAAGTACATTATCACAAGCAAAGACAAGTACATTATCACAAGCAAAGACAAGTACATTATCACAAGCAAAGACAAGTACATTATCACAAGCAAAGACAAGTACATTATCACAAGCAAAGACAAGTACATTATCACAAGCAAAGACAAGTACATTACACAAGCAAAGACAAGTACATTATCACAGGCAAAGACAAGTACATTATCACAGGCAAAGACAAGTACATTACACAGGCAAAGACAAGTACATTATCACAGGCAAAGACAAGTACATTACCACAGGCAAAGACAAGTACATTATCACAGGCAAAGACAAGTACATTACCACAGGTAAAGACAAGTACATTACCACAGGCAAAGACGAGTACATTATCACAAGCAAAGACGAGTACATTATCACAAGCAAAGACGAGTACATTATCACAAGCAAAGACGAGTACATTACACAAGCAAAGACCAGTACATTATCACAAGCAAAGACGAGTACATTACACAAGCAAAGACGAGTACATTACACAAGCAAAGACGAGTACATTACACAAGCAAAGACGAGTACATTACACAAGCAAAGACAAGTACATTATCACAAGCAAAGACAAGTACATTATCACAAGCAAAGACAAGTACATTATCACAAGCAAAGACAAGTACATTATCACAAGTAAAGACAAGTACATTATCACAAGCAAAGACAAGTACATTACACAAGCAAAGACGAGTACATTACACAAGCAAAGACGAGTACATTACACAAGCAAAGACGAGTACATTATCACAAGCAAAGACAAGTACATTATCACAAGCAAAGACAAGTACATTATCACAAGCAAAGACAAGTACATTATCACAAGCAAAGACAAGTACATTATCACAAGCAAAGACAAGTACATTATCACAAGCAAAGACAAGTACATTACACAAGCAAAGAAAGAGCAAGTACATTAGTACACAAGCAAAGAGCAAAGACGAGTACATTACACAAGCAAAGACAAGTACATTACACAAGCAAAGACAAGTACATTACATTCACAAGCAAAGACGAGTACATTACACAAGCAAAGACGAGTACATTACACAAGCAAAGACGAGTACATTATCACAAGCAAAGAGTACATTATCACAAGCAAAGACAGGCAAAGACAAGTACATTATCACAAGCAAAGACAAGTACATTATCACAAGCAAAGACAAGTACATTATCACAAGCAAAGACAAGTACATTATCACAAGCAAAGACAAGTACATTACACAAGCAAAGACAAGTACATTACACAAGCAAAGACAAGTACATTATCACAAGCAAAGACGAGTACATTATCACAAGCAAAGACAAGTACATTATCACAAGCAAAGACAAGTACATTATCACAAGCATAAAATGTAAAAGGATGATTACCTATCCGTATATTGCTAACCTGTGACAGATCTTGAGAGAGAGGTTGTGATGCAGGAGTCATGGACAGGCCCATGTTCTGGGTCAGGGGCTGGGAGGCTACATTCACAGGCTGCCCTGAGCTCTGAGAGGAGAGGTGCTCCTGACTGGCCTGGCTGTTCATCATCTGAGCAAACGAACCTCTACCTGGCGGCACAACATTCTGACCCGTCTGTGGATAATCAACATTTAAATATAAACAGAGTGAAGAATAGCAAGGTAAAAAATATCATGCATAAGACAGGATAGGCTGCCGATACACATATGTATTATTGTTTAAACGTATGTAAACTTGTTATGTGAAAAAGCTTAGTATTTTCGTGTGTGTTGTACTATTTAGCATTCAAGCTGAGTCTGTGTGTCAGTCGTCAATTGTCCATGGGTATTCCTGGGAGGCCCCACCCACTTATAAGAGTGTGTCATACAATCATATAGCAAAAATTCACTGAAAGCATGCTTTTGCGACAGCATATGGAGATTCAGAAACATATCCCCCTCCCCTCAACCTCATGAGCACCAAGGAGATTACGGCATGTGACTACAAACCCTAAGGCTAGCAAGAGTATTTAATCACAAGGGACAAGGGATTTTCTGCAGTGTAAAATTTTGATGGGACATCCCATGGGATTTTCTATTGTCCTAAGGAATGACAGACATTAATACTAAGCAACATTCGAGGAGTTAAAAAAAAACAACTCCTGCTACCAGTAAATCCACTGACCTGCTGGTAATGTTGGGGTGGTGGCTGGGGCAAGTTGAAGATACTTGGAGGCACATACATGCTGTGAGCTGCCACTGTAGCAGAGTGGTCCGAACCAATGAAATTGAGGGGGTCGTGGGTGCGATAATAATCCCCAGGGTCCATGAATGCTCCAGGAACTGCCAAACAAGGAATTAACAAATCAGTTAACAACAACAATTGATATAAGACTTCCTTACATTGGTCATTGGTGTGCGAATGATGGGAGTGGTGGTCATATCTACCCGTAGGAGGGGCTCCTGGAGGATGGATGGGACCAGGGGCGTGACCAGGGGGTGGACCCTGCACCTCACGCACACTGTACATGGTTGTAGACATAAAGTGAGCCCCCTAGGAAAAGCAACAAAATCGTTGTTTTTGATAAAAGACAACATAATGCGTTGACCAAAAAATTCTAGAGCAAATGAAAAAACTAAAATCATCATCAACAACAATAAGAATTAACTAACAAAAAATAAACAAAAACCAAAAAAATAATAATATAAAAATTTTTTTTATAAGTATTACGGCTAGGTCCACTCACCGGGTTTCTCTTGTTGACAAGTTTGGTAGACGGTTTAGGCAGTGTAGTGTCATTACGTCTCAAGTTGTTGAGAGGTCCCTCCACCAGACAGCCATCAGTTTGGTAGTCCTTGAGCAGTTGATGCCACAGAGGATGCTGGACACAATATCAGTAACTTCACATAAATACTTTAAATACAAAGTCATATCTGGCATGACAATGATGCCTGCAATGGATGACACAAATTGCTAGACCACCCTTTACCCAAAAGCGCAACTATAAGATCATCAGTGAAGCAATTTGAAAAATGTAAGTTAGAAATAAGTGAGTTACACATACCGTACAGAATACAACTATTACCTATCTTCATAATTCACTAGTGATATGACACTCACTCTTGCCAAGACTTTAGCGTTGCCAATCACTACAATTCCAAACTTGGCTCGGGTAAGAGCCACGTTGAGTCGGCGTGCATCATTTAGAAACCCAATGCCCTGGTGGTCGTTGGCTCTGACGCAAGAGATGATGATAATGTCCTTCTCTCTGCCTTGGAATGCATCCACACTCGCCACTTCCAACTCCTGAGAGCATGCACACAATATTATATTGATAAATCACATACAACTCACACAACAGACAAACTAAAGAACTGTTTATTATACACAACTCTAATTTGGTAATGCTGAAGTAGTTTAAATGAGCATTTGATTATGAAATCAAAACGAATTACAATTTTTTTTTAAGATTGCAGACTTTTTAATTCAATTCCTAACAAACTTAATTAACCTCCTCCCACCCCACCCCCTCCTCCTCCTTCCAGGCCCTCCCCTTTCCTGAAGTACTGACTGACCCCATAGAGTTTCTGGCTGATAGATCCACTGAAGCTCATGTGCTGAATGATGTGTGCTCTCTGACCCTCATATGGAGTGATGATCCCAATCTGATCCGGCTTCATCCCAGCCTTGATCAACTTGCTCACTACCTTCTCCACATTAGAAGCTTCCATTCTATTGAATAAATACAACAACTAATAGTGAAGTTGAATTGAACATTCCATTAGAATCACATACACTACTACTACTACTACTACTACTACTACTACTGATGATGAACTCAATGCACATGGTCAATCTGGACTACATACAGTCTGTTCCAAGTTGAGTTGGCCAGGAAAAAATTGAATAATTTTTTAACGGCAGCAGCTACATACGTATCCGGGGTTGGCACTGTTAGAAAGCTCAGTATGCTACAAACTAGAGAGAAAGTGCTATTCCAAAACTCAATACAAAAGTCTACAGGAATAATAAAAAAATTAACCCACAGCTTTTCCGCTCTACACACGCCTGAATTTTGTCTTGTGGTACGGCTCAATTGATCACACGGATGGTCTTCATTAAGTAGTTTGTAAACATGACTGGCTTCTTCTCTAATGGTTGGTTACTTTTCTCGTTACAAGTGTAAGCTGTGAGTGTGATAACAGGATAGATTGAGTATGTATAGCCGTAGAGAATACACAACCGTCCGATGTTAGTACTTATGTCTGTCTATCTGCTGAAAAACAAATAACTTCTGATTGGGCGGTTCACTTGCGTATTCATCTCCTAGAAGGTGGGTATGAAATACATATATTCACCACAAATTTAGCAATCTGATTGGTCGGTTAGAATGAACCGTGGTACAGTTATATACATATAATTATGAGACCTTTAACGGCTCAATAAAATTAATATTACTTTTGTGTGCATCATATAAACAAACACAGAGTGTACAGCACTAACTTGAGACATACACTGCCCATGTCAAATGAAGGTTGTTAGAGAAGCAGTGCACACGTGAACACGCACACACACATACACACAGCCAGTACTACTGACCTATTGAGGTAGGAGGTGCCACTGGATGAGATCTCTTCTTGTCCAGGCGTGCAATAGAAGAACATCGGAGCCTCGGGCTTGGGCCAAGGAAACACAATATCCAGCTTGCGCTCCTCTGCAGTGACAGCATTCTGCAAGGTGCCATCATAAAACATGCTGGACGGGAAGGACGAGAGGGAGGGGTGCATGCGATACTGCACCTGCAGGCGTGCAGGGGTCACACCCAGGTGGACTAGCCGCTCAAACAGACTCTGAGACAGACCGGCACTAATGGACAAGTAGAACAGTGAGAAAGGAATGATTACCATATATGTCAATTTAACATGGTATGAGGCTGGACCCTTCATATTTATTACTCAATTACTTCATGATACTTAGATAAAAACATCAAATACTCATCCTTTGTTTTGACAGATAATACCAGACATTTTTGGCATAAACAGCAAATAAATCGCAATGAGGGCTTATAAAACATAGAAAACTGGCTTTATGCTATTAATTCATTACAATTATTACTAGCAAGTACCCCGCCACATAGTGGCACTTGATGTACTTTAAAATTATGAATGCTATAGCATAAAGTCTTTTTATCCATTCTTATCGTCCTCTACTATTAGATTTAGTTAGTAACATCAGCTTCCCTCTCCTGCTCTCTTTCTTCCCGAGCCATCTCAGATCTTTTTAACCTTTCCTCTATTCAACTCTTTCTTCTTGAGTCATGGATTCCCATTCTCTCTTTGTCTATCTCTCCTGCTTCTCAAGCTCTCTGCCTTCCATTCATGATTGTGGATTTAAGCTTTTGAAGCTATTACCTTCTCAGTCTGTTCCTCAGTGATTTCATTCACTTTTAGCTACAATTAGTAGTCATTTTTAATAGCCAGCGTTTCGAATGTGATGACGCTTTACCCATTCAGTTTAAGGCAATGTTTTACCAACCGGGCTCAGCTCATGAAATACAAATGAATACATGCACTGTTGTTGGCCACCGTTACTGATAAACAAGTGTATTCTTTCAATGATTCAGTCATTCTCGGCTGAAATAATTATAATGTGTATTATTATATAGATTAATATTACTAGACCTTCACTCAACTACATACAATTTCCTCACTACCACTCAATAGCTTCTATCAAATACACAGTGGGATGTCAGAGCTGTGAACAGTCAAAGCAAACACATCTACAGTTTCACCCTGTAGTCAACTGGGAAAAATGACCACACCCATGTCACACCCCTTATTGAGTTTGTCTCACTTGGCAGCTCTCTTGCACATGATGACTGGCCCCAACTGGCAATGATCACCAACTAGGATGACTTGCTTGGCTCCCAACACAACAGGCACCATGCACTCCGGCTCTGTAGCCTGAAATAACAATTAGATAAACATTTTAATCACATGACAATCACACGATTAATCAACCACTCGACCTGGGTGGATTCGTCGATGAGGATGATGCTGAATCGTATCTTGGCCAGTCTGATATCTCCAGCACCAACACATGTACAGCAAATCACATCTGCCTCCTGTAACATCGTGTACATACATGCATGTAATGAAGAAATTGCAATTCCCAAGCCGGGTTCATCACAGGAATTTCCGCTGCAGGTGGGAGACATTACATGTACTTAGCCACACCCTTTTTAGACCCATACTACTTTGATGCACATGCCTATATGAGAGTATATAATGGACACATTGTTTGGTCTCATGTATGGCTTTATAATCTTGTTGAATCTGACCACCGACTTGACCCAACCAATGGCTAAATAAACTGACGAAAACTATCTTTGACTGGGTTGTAAATTCCAGCCGTTTGACTCGCCATCAGAATGAGTTCAAGTGTATACAATTAAGGAAGGTGGAGCCCCAACCTTGCCGCCTAGCTATGTTATAAATAATTGCATAACATGCCATGGTTTCAAATAGAGCTGTGACAGTGCTTAGCTCCGCCTCCCGCTACCCGTACATACCTGCAGCAGTTCTTTCTCCACCATTTTCTTCAGAGACCTGTATCTCTTTTCATCGGCAGCACTCAGTTCACCTGCCACATCCTTCAACTTTTGCAGCTTTTGAAGCTCTGGGTATCTGTCAAATAAGGACACTAATTAAGTTAAATTACAACAAAAAAAAATTGAATAGAAAAAAAAAAGTATATTAAAATTGATTAGATCCCGTTGCTATATTGTTACTAGGTGTACTAACTTAGTAAGTGTGCACTATTTTTTGCCTTTAGGTATATGAACTGTGCATACCAACCACCCTTGGGGTATTGCTATTTTTGAGTTTTAGTTTAATAGAATAGGCCGGAAAAGGATAAAGCGGGTTATGTTATGCAGAGCAGCCCAGGGTAGAGTTAGATCTGGAGATAACAGCTGGTAGCTACAATGCTAAAGTAAACTTGCCAGTGTGCTTCAATTGAATTTTAATTGAATTTTAATTTTGGGCCGGAAACACACCTGCGAAAATGCTGATAAACAAAGTTGCTAGTGGAAACTGGGCATGGGTGGCGGGTAAACGAGATCTAAAATAGTTAGAGCATGCGCTTAGGTACTGGTGAATTTAGTGCACTAAATTCACCAGTACCTAAGCGCTTATGCTCTAACTATTACGTGGTATTGAAACTATGAATGTAAACAAAATTACAACTTCTTCATATTATACATATTCAATTAGCCAGTGAGTTTTCAGTTCATTCTATGTATGTGTGTGTGTGTGTGTGTGTGTGTAGAGGGGGGAGGGACCCCATATCTCACCCACCCAGTGTAGGCTCTGACTTGGTTGTGGAGTGCCAGGAATGATACTGGAGAGTCGATGGCCTCCCTAGACTTAGCACACAGCCTTACCACCTTCAGCTTGGTGCGGTGGATCTTCTCTGTCAGCTGGTCCACTGCTATGTTACTAGGAGCACATACCAACACTTGCCTGCAGAATCTCAAAACAACAACAACAACAACAACAACAACAACAACAAAAACAAAAGCAACAACAACAACTTACATAAACACATCCACACAAGAATGAATGCCAGTATGAATTAGTGAGACATGAATTTCATTTAAATGGTGGCAGCCATTACACACAATCCCCTCTTATCCGAGCACTTTAAGACCAAGTAGCTGAGATCTCAGTATTTACTCAGGAAGTGCTCAAGTACTCGTTGAGACAACCCTTTTCAAGAAGTGTCAGGGATTTCCACAATTGATAATGATCATCAAATTAGCGAAGTCACACGGTCAGAAGTGATAAATTGAGTGAGTGTATTTTAATTTTGTGTATTGGTGTTCCAGCTACAATGGGGAATGAGCTACTCAACCCATTGACAATAAGCAATAAATAATAACCAGGGTATACTGAAATAATGTGATAAGTGAATGCTTATAACAAAAACAGCGCAAATTAATCAGCAACAACTAGCTTCTGGTAAAGCTTAAAGTGCGCACATACATGGCCACTTCTTCCTAAACCACAATAAAAATTAAAAAAAGCTTTGGTAGTGCTCACTTTGAGAGTATATCTATATATGTGACCATCTACAGGAAAACCGGGCACAATGCGGCACCCTTCGAAAAAAATTTTTTTTTTGCACTTACAGAGTTGTCGGCATCCAGATATTGAGCTCTCCAAGTTTTATCGTCGTAGCAAACAATACATTTTTAAGAAATCGATCGATCTTTTCTCGATATTTACGCACGTCGCGTTGTGCCCGGTTTTCCTGTAGACGGTCACATATGTAGCTTACATAGATGAATTAAAGCATGTGTAAAGCATTATAAATCAATCATTATCGCCTCTCTCCCCTCCATCCAGTAACTTTGATGAGCATGCATGCATGGATGCAAGATGTATGTATATGAATGCATCCTGTACTAATAGCATGGAGAGTGTACATTACATATGTAAGCTTACGCAGGCTTGTGGATATTGACCAGGTGGTACACGATGGATGCAGAGGTGACAGTCTTTCCTGTCCCAGGAGGTCCCTGGATGAGGCCCAGAGGTCGCTGTAGAACTGTCTTGATGGCATGCATCTGTGAGCTGTTCAACTTGGGCAGGTTAGGAGCAGACAATCTGACAACAGAGACAAAGATCATAAGGTACGGAACTATTCATACAGTGAGGGAATACAATGATTATAATCAGAGTTGTCCAGATCGAGATCGAGAATGTTTCAAAGACAATATGGACTAACCAAGCTTGAATTTACTCCAGATAAACTAGAAAGAAATACGCAAGTCCTAATCTAGATTTACATTACAACCTATATAGCTTCGTATGGCCACTTTGGTTCAATCTAAGCAGCAAAAAGTAATAATTGCTCCGTGGCTATCAAAACAGAAAAACAAAAAAACAAACAAAAAAAACAACAAAAAACAACAACAACAACAACAATGCAATCTAACAAAATGTGTCACTGACATGCTCAAAGACTGCATCTTAAAACAATACACAAAAAAGCTCTTATTTCCCAGATCCTCACTATTTAGGTAATGGTAACTTGTTCATCTGATCCTCAATGTCGTGCCCCAGCAACTTGTGGTACAGGTAAATAGAAACTGCAGTCTCATTCACAGCGAACATCTTCATGGCATTCTGCATGCGATCAAACGACGTAGACTTCCACACGAAGTCTACACAGAAGTTGGTGGTGATATCAACGGGCACGCCCACATTGGACTTGAGCTCCAGTCCAACTTCCTCTCCAAAACCAGCTACAAGAAAGGAAAGACGTGGTAAATAGACATCGAATTATGTACTAAGATACAAGTACATTAGTAATTGAGCTTCACTCTGTGAACTTCACATGAACAAAAGATACCTGTTTAAAAGTTGCACTGTAGCTGCTAATGAGCTGTAGTGAAGCACTAGACTTCAATTCACTGCAAGCAATCAGTTTTCATATGTAGTAAAGTAGTGTATGCACTTCTGCACTACTGCAGTCATTACAGCAGCAGTTACCTCCGTGTGATAAGGTAACCTTTTCTTAATCCCACAGTCAAATCAAAGTTAGAATCACACCTTCAAATTTGGCACAAACTGGGTAAAAAATACCCTTCAATAAAATTCAATCCCAAAGCTGGAACATGATTAGCACATGTAGGTATATATTGGATGTTATACACTGGTTCTTTTTAATACTTACTGTTGGGAGCTTTGATGACGTGACCAATCCCTTCCCACGTGCGTAGAGCACCACTATACTTCAACCTCAACTCATCACCCTGCATTAGACGCATGTCTACACACACACACACACACACACACGTACACACACACAGTGACTTATCACATGTCACTAAAGTTCTAACGTTAGTCATTAAGTAGTACAATGGTCACATCTGCTACACACCTCCATCTTTGCGAGGAAAGTTGAAGTAGGCGTATCTCTTCTTATTGAGTCCCATCTCCCAGCGTACTTCAATGTTGCCTTGCATCTGACTCTCCTTCAGCTTCTTGTCATAATCTGCCTCGAATTTCACCAGAGGACCAAAGATGTTCTGATATTGATACGCATCCTGATACCTACACACAAACAAACAAACAAATAAAACCATGTGTGGAGCCAGGGCCTGGTGCTGGGACAGAGACCAAGGAACAGTGAACTTCATTAATCATGAACTCACTATTTTATGTCACGTGATTTCTGGCAGTATATTAGTTGTGTTTTGCTGAGTTGTATTTCAGTCTACCGCATAGTCCTGTGTGTGTTTGTATATCTTTTACCTATTATTTACCTTGTCAAGCGCACCACAGCCACGGCAGGTGAAGCAGAGCGGACCGAGGTTACCGGCGGTTAAAGGGATGGGGAAGAGATTGAAGGAGCCCGGGCCAGAGGGGGCCGGGCGAACGCATGCGCGAGTGAGGTAAAGGCCTCGCGCTGAGGGCATCAATTAGAGAGTGAGAAAAGAAAAAAGAGAAGAGTGAGAAAAGAGAAAGAGAAAAGAATGGAGAAAGAAAAGAGAGAGAGGAACCCCAGACAGCTGGGGAAGGCCACGGCAGAGACCCGTGGCAGAGAAGAGGTGCCCGTTCCAAAGAGGCTCAAGGAGACGAGGGCGACCGCAGTCGATAGTGAGGACGATGGTGCGGGAGAGGAGAATCGTTCAGAGGGGAGTGTGTCCGTCGCGGTGTTCAGATCCCTGGCGGAGCAAGTGGCTATACTGCAAAAGGCAGTTATGGAGAGACTCCCGGAGAAAGAGGGTATGCAAGGGTTGTAAAGAGGGGGGTGTGTGGGTGACACAGTGCGGGAGAGTGAGCTAACGTAGTCGGGGACGGGTTGTGGAGGCTTGGAAGGCTAAGACAAACGTTCCTGACGCTCACCTCCGTGCTAGCAGTAGTGCGTGACAAACCGAGCTCAGTGGGCTTTTGTGGAGGCGTCCATTGGGCGAGTGCATACAAGATGGGGGGGACCAAGGAAGGCAGGTGGAAGTGATGGAGGCCTGCAGGTAGTTAGGATGGGGTAGTTAAGGTGGGGTTGTTAGTAGAATAGCTTAAGGGGTAGGACTGTTCGGGGTAGTTAGGTTAGGCATGGAGGAGGTCCCCAGTGAAGAGATGGGACAAGGGTCCAGGGCGGCAGGCGACCCTGTGAAAGTATAGAAGGATGAGAGGGTGACAAGGGTCCAGGGTTGGAGAGTAGCCCTGTGAAGTCACGATGAGTACGGAAATGAGAATGGTCCAGGGCGGGAGAGAGAAGCATTGTGGAAAGGGGGGGGGGGGGGGGGGGGGGGGGGGGGGGGGGGGGGGGGGGGGGGGGGGGGGGGGGGGGAAGAGGGGTTAAGGTCCAGTGTGAAGTAAGTGAGGCACTGTGAAAGGAGTTCAGAGGCCCAGTGCAGGAAAGAGAGGCACTGGGGAGTTGGTGAAAAGAGTGTATGGTCCAGTGCAGGAAAGGGTGGCACTGTGAAAGGCGGTAAGGAGAGAGGGTGAAGGAGAGGTCCAGAACGGGAAGGTAGTTCTGTGAGAATCACCGGAGAAAGTAACAAGGGCCAGTGCGGGGGTGTGTATGGCACTGTGAAGGGAATGAATGGAGGGCTGGTCATGGACGATGAGGTGTTCATGTCTGTGCCGTTGATGTTAATAGATGTGGTGGCCCAAATGGCGAAGGACGCCAGGGGCAAGGGAGCCGCTGAGGCGCCAGCGGGAGAGTCGGTGGAGGAGCCACTGGTTAAGAGGTTTTGGGAGTCCCTGAAAGGAGTCGGGACGGAGGAGAGGGAGGAGAGGAAGGCACACAAAGTAGTGCATCTCCTCAAGAACCAGCCACCTCTGCCGAGCAAAGTGGTAGAGAAGATAAAGGAAGGCTCGTTCGTGGATTTCGCCTTCTTCCCGGTCTTTGATGATGGACCGGGGGAAGCTGGAGATTGGAGGGCCAGCCAAGGAGAGAGTGGCGAGAGTACTGCCGCTGGGTCGGCTGGCAGGAGGAGAAGTGTCAAAGAGGTACCCGACTTGGCCGGGTGGGGCACTTGCTTCACTCTGTTCCAGGTGGCGTGGGCGAGCAGCAAGCCAGAGATGTGGGTTCCACTGTCCGCCTACAGAGAGGTGATAGTAAAGTTGGCGAAGAGACACCAGTGGACCCAAGTGGCTCGTTACGACAGGCGGTTCAGGCAGGAGGCGGCGGGGAGAGCCGAGGTGAACTGGGAGGAAGAGAACCTGTCATTGCTGCTGGACATCGTCCACGCCACACCGCCGGGAAAGCCTGAGCCCAAACAGGCAGCAGGAGTGATTGGCACTCCGCCCCGGAGGCTGGAACAGAGGCGACGTGGATCCTGCTTTCGCTACAATCGGGGCGAGGGCAGGTGCAACTTCGGCGCCCAGTGCCGATTTGCGCACGTCTGCTCCGACTGCGGAGGAGACCACCCGGCGTTTCACTGCGCCAAGCCGGGAGTGAACATTAAGAACTGATCAGATAGCTAGTGAACTCTGTCACACACGCACGCACTCACGATCACGTTTGTATGTTATCGCATCTTGATTGACCTTATCTCGAAACCACTGGTCCGTAGTCAAGGGAGGGTAGGAGCTAGTGGGGTAGTCAGGCGTAGTGGGACTGGGGGGAAGGGTTACCTAGTCGGGAGGGGTGGGTAGTTCACGCACACGCTCGGGTAGTTAGGATAGGGAGGTGGACCGGTGCGGAGAGGGGCAAAGCTGACGAAGTGTTTATGCTTTTGCAGGGTACCGGTTCACGAGTCAGTTGAGGGATCTCGAGAGGAGGTCGGAGAGCAAAAGGAGTAAAGTGCTGCAAGGAGCGGAGGAGGTAGTGACCCCTCTGGTGTGGCAGCTGTGGGAAGAGGAGCTGGAAGGGCACCCGGACAGAGAGTGGGTGGAGCTCCTGGTGAGAGGCATAAAAGAGGGGTTCAGGCTGGGGCACGAAGAGAGCAGAGTCGTGCTGAGAGAGGGCAGCGGAACCATGTATGAGGCCTCGGAGCACAGAGACATTATCAGTGAGTACCTGGAGAGGGAGGTACAGAGCAAAAGAGTGTGGAAGGTAACGGGGGTCGCTGCTGGTATCCAGTGCTCCCCGTTCGGTGTGATTCCAAAGAAGGGAAAACCGGGCAGGTGGAGGTTGATAGTGAACCTGTCCGCCCCGGAAGGCCACAGCGTAAACGACGGCATTGATAGAGAACTGTCGAGCGTGGCGTACACATCTGTAGACGACGTGGTGAGGAGAGTGTTGGCGGTGGGCGAAGGCGCCCTGATTGCCAAGGCCGACGTAAAAGCGGCCTACAGAAACATTCCCGTGCACCCCAAAGACAGGTGGTTGCTGGGAATGAAGTGGGAGGGCGAGACCTACGTGGACGGCACCCTGCCGTTCGGTCTCAGATCAGCCCCCCTGCTGTTCACGGCGGTTGGAGATGCCATAGAGTGGGCTGCCACGCAGAGAGGAGCCGTGTGGCTCAGACACTATATTGACGATTTTGTGGCAGTGGGAGAGAGGGGCACCGACCAGTGCGAGAGAGGCATGGTCGTGTTCAAGGAGGTGTGCCAGCGGCTCGGTATGCCGCTGGACGAGAGCAAGGAGGAGGGACCCAGCGAAGTGCTGACCTTCCTGGGTATGGAGATAGACACGGTCAAGATGGAGGTCAGGTTGCCTCGGGAGAAGTTGACCGAATTGAGGGCTCTCCTTGCAAGGTGGAGGGGCATGAAGAGTTGCAAGAGGAGGGACCTGGAGTCGTTGGTGGGGTCCCTCAACCACGCTTGCAAAGCCGTGAGGCCGGGGAGGGCCTTCAAGAGGAGGTTACAGGACCTCATGACCACCGTGGAGAGAGACGGCCGAAGGGTGAGGCTGAACGTAGAAGCGAGGGCCGATATTGAGTGGTGGCACCAGTTCGGGTTGAGGTGGAACGGCACCTCCCTCATGAAGTCGGTGGTCATGGAAGTAGAGTGCCACGAAGAGTTGGTCTCGGACGCGTCCGGGAGCTGGGGCTGCGGTGCAGCCTGGAAGGGAGAGTGGTTCCAGATCCAGTGGAAGGCGCTGGCTGGAACGAGCGAGTGGGGCATCATGCCCAAAGAGTTGCTGCCGATAGTGGTCGCGGCAATAGTGTGGGGGGGTCAGTGGAGAGGGCTGACCATCAAGGCCAGGTGCGACAACATGTCGGTGGTGGCGGCCGTCCGGGCGGGTGCATGCAAAGAGAAGTGGTCCATGCACCTGCTCAGGTGCTTGGCGTTCGTCGAGGCTAGAGTGCCTCTGACGGTGAGAGCCGAGCACATCAAGGGGACAGAGAACGTGGTGGCAGACGCTCTGTCCAGGGACGACTTAGAAAGGGCTCGTTCTTTTATGCAGGTGTCGGAGAGAGATCCGGTGGCAGTGCCCGGGGAGATTCTGCAGATGCTGACCACTCCGAGTCAATCATGGTCAGAGCAGGACTGGAAGAGACTGTCGTCGCTGTCATCGATCAGTCTGTAGCAGAGCCCACGCGGAGGCGTTACGCCTCGGCGTGGAAGAGGTACTCGGAGTGGTGCAGCCGGATGAAAGAGGCCCCGTTGCCAGTCACGGAGGACAAGGCCACGACGTACGTGCTGGTGCTGGCCAGGGACGGCTTGCGAGCGGAGACGGTGAAGCATCACCTGGCCGGTCTGAGGATGGCTCAGATAAAAGCAGGCATGGCAGCGCCGGAGTGGGGCGTCATGGCTAGACTGGTCCAGCTGAGAAAGGGGCTGGCGCGTCTGGAGGTCAAGAAAGACAGAGACATACTGTGCAGGGAGCCGGTGAAGTGGCCGCACATGAGAGCCATGCAGGCCGTCTGGAGCACCGAGGGGAAGAAAGGAAAGATGTTGTGGGCAGCGGCCTGCATGTGCTTCTTTGGTTGTCTCAGGGTGGGGGAAGCTCTGACCCCTGACGGCGTCGAGTTCGACGAGAAGGCCCACTTGACGTGGGAGGACGTGCAGATGGAAGGCGTCGCGAGCCCCAGTTGGATCCGAGTACGGATCAAGGAGTCCAAAACGGACAGAAAGAGAGAGGGGGCCTTCGTGAGACTGCCGAGGACCGATCTGGACGTCTGCCCAGTGAGGGCGGTTCTCGAGTTTATGTTAGTCAGGGCGCCCGGTCGGGGCCCGTTCTTCAAGGACCAGGATGGCGTGGGGCTCACCAGACGAAACTTTGTGAAGGAAGTCAAACGGGCTCTGGTGAAGATGGGTATTCCGGAAGCCGGAATATCGGGCCACAGTTTCAGAATCGGAGCCGCCACGGCGGCTGCGGAAAGCGGGTCCACCGACGAGGAGGTGAAGGCCCTGGGGAGATGGAAGAGCAGGGAGTACAAAGGGTACATCAGAAGACCAGGTGGTGACCAGGCAGCGTCGGCCAAGAAGTGGACGGAGGCTATAAAGCAAGAGAAGTCCAACTGAGTCCGAGCGTGAGAGTCATAGTCACCCGTTGTCATGTGTATTGTTGTTCAGTTGTCATCATGTTGTGTATACGCTAGTAGTGACCTGAGAACAGGGTACTGTGCGTAGGTGATTGTGGGAGCGGAGCAGGAGCTAGTCCTGCTTGCGAGTAGTGTGTGCGTCGGAGCAGTCGGGGCTCTCCGAGGGGTGCTGTTGGGGAGGTGTCGGTGGGGATGTACAGCTGCCGCAGGGTAAGCATCAGCTGCACGATTGCGAGCCTCAGGGTAAAGGGCCTGAGGGCGCGCTGCACCCCAACAAGGCATAGGCGGAGCCGAGCCCTAAGAGGGGGCGCGGCTTCGGGCGAGCGACTGCAAACTTCCGGCACACACACAGAGTTATGGAGATTAAAGTCAATGAATGTAGAATGTTTGGTGTGGCTTCCCACACGCCCTCAGTAGGTAACGGCAGGTGAAGCAGAGCGGACCGAGGTTACCGGCGGTTAAAGGGATGGGGAAGAGATTGAAGGAGCCCGGGCCAGAGGGGGCCGGGCGAACGCATGCGCGAGTGAGGTAAAGGCCTCGCGCTGAGGGCATCAATTAGAGAGTGAGAAAAGAAAAAAGAGAAGAGTGAGAAAAGAGAAAGAGAAAAGAATGGAGAAAGAAAAGAGAGAGAGGAACCCCAGACAGCTGGGGAAGGCCACGGCAGAGACCCGTGGCATAGAAGACTACGGTAGTGGCGTAACTAACTACGTACATCCCGGGGAAATCTACTAGCTATGCTCTCCCTGGGACGTCATTCAACTTTCACCCGCATCCCCGCCCACACCATATACCTTCTATTACATACACGTACCACCACAACAAAGTACGCTAATGCATGCCATTTCTATTAAAGTCACAGTATGTATGGCAATGATTAGCATCAGTGGTGAATGATGCTTGGGTATGCACATTTTCTTGCTTTAAAAACTGGGTGTCAGAATGAAAGTGCAAAGTAGCAACGTATCCAATCTTGAATGGAGATTAAACATGTTTAAACGTAGTTAACCTGCCCGAGTGATGTCTCGCGAAATAGGTGGAAGCACAGAAAGGAGGGCACGGCATATGGGGGCAGTAGGTAAAGGGTAAGCAACAGTCACATGTGAGCTGAGTGCACGTGGCAGCAAAGAGACGGCTGACAGCAGCAGGTAACGGAAAGAAAGCTCGAGCAAGGACGAAAGCGCAAGAGGCAGGCTCTAAGGGCGAAGCGAACGGAGTATCAAAAGATAGTCATGGCAGAGAGGTCAGCCACAGTTCGGGCAGTTCAGATCGATGAGGCCACCATGCAGGCATTGATAGAAGGCGTGACACAACGCATACTCGCTAGGGAAGACTCGGCTCGCGCGAGCGAAGGTGAGGGGAACGGGCTTAAGAGTAGTGGGAGGTAGGTGAAGAAATCCTACACCAGCAAGCCTTACTCCAGCGGTTGCGCTGTGAAACTTTACTAGGGAGGTGGACAGGACCCTTGTAGAGCATGATGGGTGAGGAAGGGGCAGCAAGGGCAGGTGGGTGGCTAGTTGGGAGGCATGTTGTTCTGTAGCAGGGTAAAGCTAGTCATGTAATTGCTGTGCAGACACAGTGGTTAAGTTAGTATGCAAATCATGCGACAGCAAGCACAAACCCAGACAGGTAATTACTGGGCAGACGCTGGGGTTAGTTAGGATGCAGGTGGTGCATTAGCAGGCACATAACTAGACATGTAATTACCACGCAGATGCTATGGCTAAAGTAGCATACGGGTTGTGCAGTAGCAGGCACAAGCCAGGAGGGGATTGCTGGGCAACTATGACGAAAATAGCATGCAAGTTGTGCGATAGCAGGCACAAGGCGAGAATTTTGACTGCTGTGCAGATACTGTTGCTAGTTAGGATGCAAGTTGTGCGATAGCAGGCACCAAGACATGTGACTGTAAAGATGCTGCGGGGACTATGCCGACTGCGAGGGAACTGGTAGCAAGCGGGGTGAGAGAATCCCCAGCAGACAGAGCAAGCGAGGACCATGAAGGCGGAGAGGGTGGCCGCGAGGCAGGCAGCTCACGGTCCCAGCCGATGGTTTCAAAGGTGATATGCATGGGCACAGGTCTTCCTCCCATCTCACAGAAGCTCAGGGACAGGATCATAGCGAGGCAGTATGTTGACTTTACTGATTTACCACCGGCGAAAGGCAAGAGCAGACCGGTATCCCAGCCAGGAGAGGGTCAGCTAGTGCTAGTACAGGCAGCGGACTTGCTGCAGTCTAGGAGGACTATTCCTGACTTCGCGACATGGGGGCAGTGTTTTACTATCTACGTGACAGTGCTGTCAAGCAAATATCCAGAGCTACTGCCAGATCTAATGGGCTACATGTCAGTCATAGCCAAAGCAAGTAAAAGATATTGCTGGCCAGCATGGGTCATATACGACCAGCAGTTTCGACAGGAAGCGGCAGGCAATCCGGAAATGCAATGGGAGAAAGTAGACCCTAGCCTATATGCACAGTGTTTTACTGGTCAGGAGCTGCCCAAAGAAAATTGGTGTAACTACTGCCAGGAGCTGGACCACAAGACAGCCGAATGTCCTTATCGACCAAGGAAGAGGTCATGGAGCATGGGGCTTGGTCAGATGGAGCCGCAAAGCAGGGAGACAGGGAGCGGCGGCAAGACAGTATGTATCAAATTCAACCAGTACAACGGCGACTGCAAGTATGGCAAGGAGTGCAAATTCGCTCATGTGTGTGCCAGATGTGGTGGAGGCCATCCTGCGGCGAAGTGCAAGTAGGAGCGAGTCAACCTTAGAACTGTACTGTTGTGCATATAATGCAGACTTGCATTGTCAGACGTTATTATGATGTTAAGGAAATACTGTAGACCTGGTTGCTAAGTGCAGGGGGCAGGTTATAAAAAATAAAAAATAAATAATAAATAAAATAAAAATGAAAGAGATGGGGGGTGGGGTTAGTAAGGGTAGATAGGAGTAACTAGGGACACAATGAGTGGAAGCAGGGGGCTCTGGTTAAAAAAAAAATTATTACGAGGGGTTGTTTCTCATGTTGCAGCAGAGCCTACTGGAGGGCAGGGGTCACACGAGGTCAGCGGTGCCCAGCTGAGTCAGTGGACGAGGTGGCACAGCAGGTAGACAGGCTGGGGAAAGGGGCCCTTATGGCGAAGATGGATATCAAACAAGCATACAGGCACATTCCAATTCACCCAGGAGACAGGCAGCTGCTGGGGATGCAATGGCGGGAGAAAGTGCTGATTGATGCGGCACTGCCGTTTGGCTTGAGGTTGGCCCCGCTGATATTCACGGCGGTGGCGGATGCAGCAGTCTGGGTGATGCAGCAGTCTGGGTGATGCAGCAGAAAGGGGCGTCTGTGGTATTTCATTACGTCGATGATTTTATTACACTGGGGGCACCCAGGTCAGCAGAATGCAGCAACAACAATGTAATCATGCACGAAACCTGTGAGTATTTGGGCCTGTCACCAGAGCCGGAAAAAGATGAGGGCCCAGATACAGCTATCTCATTCACAGGCATAGAGATAGATTCAATTGCAATGGAGCTGAAGTTGCCAGCTGAAAAGCTGAGCAGGCTGAAAGCAGAATTGGGCTACTTGCGGAAAAGAAAAGCGTGCAAAAAGCGAGAGCTACTGTCGCTGCTGGGCCTGCTGGCCCATGCTAGCAAAGTGGTCAGAGCGGGTAGAACCTTCGTTCGCAGGTTGATAGACTTATCCACTACAGCAAAGCGCTTGGATCATTTTGTGAGGCTGAGTACAGAGGCAAGATCTGATATAGAATGGTGGTGGAGGTTTTGTGAGACCTGGAATGGTGTGCGCGTATTGCTAGGCCACCCAGAAGCAAGGGTCAGCAAAGTAGTGGCTACTGATGCATCTGGCTCATGGGGGTGGTCCAATCACTGGTTTCGCATGCAATGGCAGGAAGAAATGCAGGAGTCGCATATTACGTACAAGGAGCTCGTTCCAATTGTACTGGCAGTGACCGTATGGGGCAGGCAATGGCGTAACGCCACCATCCAGGTACTGTGCGACAATGAAGCAGTAGTTGCTATTGTCAACCAGGGAACAGGGGACAAGGAATGTATGCATTTACTGCGGTGCCTGGCCTTCCTGAAAGCGAGGTTCAACATTGAAATCGTGTCCACACACATAGCGGGCAAGACCAACATTAGCAGATGCACTTTCAAGGAATGCAATGTCAAGGTTTCGTATGTTGCATGTGCAGGCAGATCCAACACCCACGGAGATCCCGGCGGCGGTGTTAGACGTGCTGCTGGTTCGGAAACCAGACTGGACATCACAGGGATGGGCAGAGCAGTGGGAGTTCTGCTTTCAACAGGGATTAGCAGACAACACCAAGAAAGCATACGCATCAGCACAAAAGAAGCATTTGTCATTCTGCACAGACACACACCTACACCCACTACCTGTGAAGGAACACATATTATGCCGCTTCGCGGCAAGATTGGTGGAGGAGGGTCTAGCCCATAGCTCAATAAAATGCTACTTGGCAGGGGTCAGACAGCTGCACTTGGCGGGAGGTTGGAAGGACCCCGAAATCTGTCAGATGGCAAGGCTGGTCCAGGTTCTGAGAGGAATCAGGGTAGTTCAGGCCAAACGTGGTGGCAGTATCAGCAGACTTAGGTTGCCTATCACGACAGACCACCTACGGAAACTGAAAACAGTATGGGTAAGGGGAGATAACCCACAGGAGGGCAGAATGCTGTGGGCAGCAGCAGCGCTATGCTTCTTTGGCTTCTTCAGGCTGGGGGAGATTACAGTCCCATAGGCTGAGGCCTTTGACATGGGGGCTCATCTGTCCTTCCAAGACATTCTGGTGGATAACATTACAAAGCCACAGGCCTTGAGAGTTCGTCTGAAAGCATCCAAAACAGACCCATTCAGGAAGGGCCTGGATGTTCATATTGGACACACCCAAGATGAGCTGTGCCCAGTATCCGCGGTGCTGACATTTATGGTAGCAAGAGGTCCAGGCGCAGGTCCGTTCTTCCGCTATTCGGATGGCCGCCCACTGACAAGGGCTAAGATGGTGAAGGAAATGAAGGAAGCCCTATCCAGAGCAGGAGTAGCACGGGTTATTCTGGGCACACCTTCAGGAAAGGTGCGGCAACTACGGCAGCGAAGTGTGGCACAGAGGATGCCACTATCATGATGCTAGGCAGATAGCAGAGCAGTGCTTATCAACGTTACATAAACACACCACGCGAACAGCTAGCAGAGATGACCAAGAGGATGACACGCTGATGCTGAACAGGGACCACAGGGGTAGTCTACAGCTGGAGGAGATAGTGACTGACCATGTATTTTAAATAGGCATTGAAATTGCAGGATGTTGTGCACATTTTTGAAAAAAAAAAAAAAAAGACAGCAGATTACAGGGGAATCTCAGGCAGGGGGCAATTAGTCTAGAGAGGAATAAGGGGTGAGAGGGGGTGAGGAGCGGGTGGAATAGGGTACGGGGGTACAAGGGGTGTGGAAAGAATGGAATACAGGGGTACGAGGAGGGGTGTTGATCTTTGGAGGGTGGAGGAATAAGCACCCAGCCAGCAGAGAGGGGTGCTTACGTGATTAATTGGCCAAAGAGGCGGGGCCAATGTAACTCCAACCTCAACACTCAAAGAGGCAAATAATTCCCCTTTTGTCCTGTAAGGCAAGAGGACACCTGTATTTCCAGCAAACCGTAGGCAAAAAGGGCGGCGGGCAGGGACAGCAAAGGGCAAAAAGGTTAACGTAATTTAAAAACTCGACTTTTTTAGTAGCTTGATGATAGAAGTTAAAATCAATAATTTAACAAAAGGGTATTTTAGGCTTGCTCGCCATTTGTGCTCAAGCACACCACTAGTATTACATTCTGCAGTCACCCATAGTAAATTGATACCATTTTTGCAATGAAATACAGCCCATTCTTAATGATATACCCTTTGCCCACTTCAGCAGGAACATACATAGGTACATTTAATGCCAGGCTTAGGCAACATTGGTAAAAGACCATTGTGATATCTAACTCTAGTATACTCTAGTATACTGAATATGTAGCCATTGGAATCCAATAGATTGCAATACAAACATTGATTTACCTAAACCCCCACACCCCCTTCATCCACTTAAAATAATAATAATAATAAAATAACAATAAAGGAGAGATTCTTCATATTGACTTGATACTGCATTGAAAATGTATTTGGTATACTATAATAAAGTTCAGTGTTCATGAATAGCAAAACACGTTATCCTGTCTAACGTGACACATAGTTGAAGTTGTAATCTACTCACCCAAAGTTGAGATGGCTTCCATCCTGAGCGGAACTTCCATGTCCTGCCTTGTAAACCGTGCCAGAGTAGGTAACACCTTGAGGGAAATGCCAGACTGAAAATTGTCAATGCCATAGGCGGACTGGGAGGGCATTGAAGACCCTTTACCAGACTGAGAAGTGTCGTCATGGCAACAACGTCTGCTTGGAAAGACTCCATTTTGCCTGGGGAGTAGGGATCTCCTATTCCTCTGCAGCGATGCAGGAAGGACAGGCTGACACACACACACACACACACACACACACACACAGACACACACAGACATTATCCACTGGATAATTCAAGCAGGCATTATTAGTATGAGTAATAGCATGGGTAACCGTGCTATTCGGGATTAATAGCACGAGTACCGCAATTGAAATAGTACGAGGCGAAGCCGAGTGTTATTTCAATTGCTTTACAAGTGCTATTGATTCCTAATAGCACAGGTTACCCGTGCTATCACTCGCTAATAGTAGGCGAGCTTTTAAAAAAGTCATTTGCGATTGTAGCTATACTATATTGTTCACTCACTATCTCCTTACTTCAGGATTAGCTTCCGCTGGAACTTCGTTTTCAACCTGGGGCTCCTCCTAATCTGTTGAAAAACATTCCGTCTAATACCAGTAGAGCTTCTGTGGTAAAGAATGACATTGTCTCCAATTAGAAACTACTTTAACTGTACATTTCCAAGGTTAACTCTGCATGCATGCGCACTTACCCGTGCTATTTCACTTAGCTACAGAGGTATTTCACTTAGTTTCCACTTAGTTACTGAGGTATTTCAATTAGTTACGCGCTATTTCACTTTCCCCGTGCGATTTCAATTGAACAGTGATTTTTCCCATACATTTTTTAATGGGCAACTTACGCGCCGTACTATTAGAAAGTAAATATTTTAATTAGATTAGCCTAACGTGTGATTCATTAGTAATCCAAAGTTTACAATATTTCTGCAATAGTGTTAACACGACAGAGAAAACTATGCAATAATAGGACATTCGAGTTCTGCTACAGGATATTTGGACATCTCTGAAGTGCACATCGCACTAACATTTAGACACACTCTTTGAAGAACAGGCACATTTACAGTACAGCCGATGATAGAATTACACCTCCAGCAACAGACATCCTAACGTGAGAGAAAAGAACTGAGAAGGTAGCAGCTTTTGCAACAACAACAAAAGTGACCAGAATAACTATTGTTAAATTTGTGCACATTTTTTTTGTTTTTGTTTGTTTGATGAATCGACGTTATGGTTTATTGATGTTCAGATAATCAAGGTGTTGCTGTATAAAGCTCAAATACACTTTGCTTCAGAAAGATGCACCAATATATGTTTGCACAGGTGGATGAATGAATCTGTTAGATGCAAACATTAATGTGATAACTACTCACCATTTAGCAGCTGCCATCTTGATATTGTTATCTCTGCTATTAGACAAGATCTTCAGAAGAGCACACACCAATGGCTCTCCTTGATACTCAACTACACACACAAACACACACACGAGCAAAAAAAGCAACAAAAAAACAACAACAACAACAAAAACAACAAAAATCAAAATATGATTTACAGTCCTTAAGGGTGGCCGCACACCGCCCACGCAATTTTTACCGGTTGGTTGCTAAGCACGATTCTGCTACTTTCTTTATTTGCAGGGCTACTCTACTATACTAGAAGGATAAAGTACCTGCCGAAGATACTGCACACCGACTTTGGAGTGAATCTGAAGGAAATATCATGGCCCCGATGTAAAACTTTGAAACAACTTTTTGTAGCGGTGCGGCAAGTTGGAGCTCCAGAATTTTGTACGCCGCTAGCCAAGACGATACTCTAGGGCAAGACAACGAGTTTTTTTCCATTTCAATATTACTTTATGATTTATTTACATTTTTTTCCTTTTATAAGATTTTGAAAAATTCAAATTGTGGTGCCCTTCTTTTTTTTGTGTTATACACGTGTGCAAAAAATATAGTCGTTCTCATTATTTGATTCCAAGAAAAACTGATTCAAAATTGGATACTTCTATTCCACTCGCAATTCTTAAAAAATAGCCCCTCCCCCATATCTCGTACTACGAGTACGCGAGCAAATTTTTTTTCAATTAGTTTGTATTGGTTCTAAAAAGAGCCCGCCTATATCAAGAGTAAACAAACATCAATACAACAATAACAAGAGAGTCAGAAGAGAGAGCAGTTTATTGGAGATAGCCATAGGTGAAGGTATTAGATCTGCGCAGCTTGGGAAGTCTTCGCTCCGCAGAAATCGAGCCTGGTATATCCATCCGCTTGAGTTCAGGTGCGCAGAGTCCGGAGAACGGCTACAGGAGGAGAGGCAGCCTGGTGCACCCTGCTGCGTGAGCTCAGACGACGTATGGAGAGTTGCTGTAAACGGATATGAGACAACATGAAGCTAAACTAAAACACCACAACTTCGCAAAGTATACTTCTGCTACTACTGCGCGATAGTTTCTGCTCGCGTATTATCAAATGGTGGGGTATTGGCGGGGAATAAATTAATGTCAGGATCTACAGGCAGTGCGCGTTGCTATGTGCGGCCACCCTTAACAAACTGATACAGTACAGAGAAAATGATCCTTTACCAAATCTCCCAACCCATGCAGTCATGTGTTCATTGCCCAACGTACGTGATGCTAACAAGTTGGCTGTCACTTGATTATCATACACTATGGAAGACATACAGTGCAGAGAGGCAGCCACCATCTATATGTACATAGACATGTAGATATATAGGACATATAGACACACACATACTACATAGGACACACACAGGCTGTAAAAGGGACACACACGGACATAAATAAACTTGTATATAGGACTTATAAGACGTGCATATAGCAGAGGATATACAATATATTTTATGATTCAGTCATTCTCGGCTGAAATAATTATAATAGCAATTTTTTCTCTTTTTTACAGCCAATAGGGTTAAGTTATAATTAACTATAATTGGCTGTTAAAAAGAGAAAAATTTGCTATTATTTTATATATGCCCTAATACTATATACATAAGCACCATTACTAGACTTCCTCATTATGAGACTCCTAGACGTCTATCTTCAGTGACTATAACACACACTATTTCCACAATACTGTACTTAATATCACATACAATACACTGTACTTCTTCATTAGCATGAACATAACTCTGCCCACCTTGTTTACTGGAGACCGCAAGTTTCCTACTAACTTCTGTAATGATTGATACTCGCACAACAAAGACTGATGGTCTCGCGTCTGAGAGAAAACAACAACAACAAAGTATTATAATTGTGAACATTCAGTGTTTCAAGGCTTAGCTATGCCAGTAATACAGAAAAGCGAGTCCACCCACACATTAGATCACGCGTACTCGCACACTCTTCAGCTAATCGCTCATTAGAACAATAACTTGCAGTGTCAGCAATATGGCCATGTTGATATGATCTCTATTTAAGGGCATTATTGGTAGCGTAAAGCTGCACAGTCACAATTGGTTGCTTTTTTTTCTTCAGAAAATACAATTAATAAACATTCGACAGTTAAATTTGAGAAACTTAAGTTGTAAGTTATATATGCCAGATGAACCACGCTGTCAAGGAGCAAAGGCCTACAGGTATAACAATGCTACTATCTTCAGAAAGAGCTATTGGAGCAGAGGTAATGTGTTAGTTATGCCACTGATATCACCACTCGACTGGTATATAGCTGGATGGATGTATTGTAAGACGGAGGGGGAAGAGGGAGAAAGTTATTTTGTATATATGTGACCGTCTATAGGAAAACCAGGCACAACGCGGCATCCTTCGAAATTTTTTTTTTGCACTTACGGAGTTGTCGGCGTCCAGATATTGAGCTCTCCAAGTTTTATCGTCGTAGCTTAAGTCGTTCCCGCTATAATAGACCTAACCGTTCCCTTCCGTCGGCTTGAAACAATACATTTTTAAGAAATCGATCGATCTTTTCTCGATATTACGCACGCAGCGTTGTGCCCGGTTTTCCCGTAGACGGTCACATATGTACCTGGCAAGTCTTGGCTAGCAGTATGGCTGCCCTTTGACCTAAGGGGTGTGGCTCAACAAGGAGAGAAACAAGGCGGGACACAATCTGGGGATTATAGAAGATGAGGTCAGAGTCCAAAGCGTAAAGGTTGCAAGAGTAAAGGGTGGATAGGGTACGCAGACAGCAGAGGACAACTGGAGAAGAAGAATGCAGCAGACCTAGAATAGTGAGACAGAAAAAATTACTGAAGTATCTCACAACACACCATTTCCTCCTCAATATCTTGAACTATCTTGTGAGGCCAAAAACCCTTTACCAAGTTAAGTATGCAGGAGAAGGGTCTGAGAAAATTGTTCAAAGTGCCTCCCAAAAATGGCGATACTAATACATGTCACAACTACTTTTCTCAAGTCTCTCTCTCTCTACAGTTGTGCCACTGCACATGATACAGTACGTATGTCCCGCAAGCTCACAGGAACTTATGAATTGAAGCACCCTATTAGGGAATGATGTGCACAAGTCCTTATAGTGCATGATCTCAGACCCTTTCTTTCCCTCGATCAATCAGTGGTTGGTAAAGGGTCTGGCTACACGAGACCAATCGTGACCATACCTCTAGATAAAGACGGCACAGCCTCTGCAGAGGTGACTGCATCAATAGACGACTTCGTCCCTACAGCAAGTGGAACACAATTCTGAGCATTACACTTACACACATACATATGCTCACATACACACATATACATACATACACACGTGCATACATACACACATACACTCATACATACACTCACATACATACATACATGCACAAGTACATATGTACCATGAGCAAAGCTGCCTAGAGCAGTGATGACCTCACACAGAAGCTCCTGATGCACTTCCGGCTCTGCCAGCAATCTCACTAATCTATGTACATACATCAATAGGAGAAATTATATAGAAACACTGCATGTACTAAAATATCCCTTTTATTCTATTCATGTGTATCATGCATACTACTTCACCAGATGGGATAGTATATGGTTGCTTCAATTAGAACAATTTACAAGTGCACACCCTTCTCCATTCCTCTCCAAAAATACACATTGTCTGTCTGTCTGTCTGTCCGTCTGTCTATATAATGTTTTGCTTTGTTTTAGTTTTAAGTGACCAATTCTCTCCTCTTAAGCCACCACCACCAAATGATAGATTAACAGTGAATGAACATGGTAAACTGAGCTCTTAGCTTGTGCAATCATGGTAACGCACCTGGGCACCACTCCAACCTGAACCAAGTCAGACTTGTGTTTCTTGTTGCCTATTATCAGATGCTTCACCTTCCTGCAACAACATTCATTCATTCAATGGTTACATGTTCTACACTCTAGCGTCCCCTTACCTAACAGACACCAGCTGTACAGTGACATCTTCATGAAGTATATTGTCAGCCAGAACTTGAAAGCTGATGTCATGCTACAGAAAAATTAATACAATGTTCTGATGCAATTGGTGAACACACAGACTTCAGTCCAGGGATCTTCACAACTCTCCACCTTTTTTTTTTTTTTAACTTTGTCACAATTCCCTGCAAGTAACCTCATTATTTATTTGTTCAGGAAAATTGTCAGCTAGATGAAATTATACCATTGTGCAGAATATTCTATTTTCACCAATATGTTGGAAATATGACCTTGATCACCGCGGCTAGTATGAATATACGCTGGTGCTACCATTTTAGCAAATGGTAAAGGGTAGCACTCACTGGAAAACATTTCTTCTGCACAGCGGGAAAAAAAAATAAAGCAGACCACCATTACTTTAATTGATGTTGATCAAATTTAATGTTGTCAAGACCACCGTACAAAATCAACTACAGCAGAATCACATCATCATAGTCATTACACCCTAGCTAACAATTGCAGCAGAATCACATCATAGTCATTACTCCCTAGCTAACAATTACAGCAGAATCACATCATCCTAGTCATTACTCCCTAGCTGCAGCAAAGTCAGTGCACCATTTTTAGCAAATTTTTGCACAACTGCCTTATTCACCTAAAAGGGTCCTCTTAGAAAAAAAAAGTTGGAGTCTATGTTCACTGTGACTACAACGTTTCTTATATTCTTATACCTGAAGCCAATAATTGAAATACTCACCTCTCCTCCCATACTGAAAGAGTCAGAATCAACTATTAAGGATAAGAAATCATACACTCAGCGCCACGCAATTATCTAGTCTCCACGTACAAAATGGACAGGGTCGTCAAATGTAAACACTGGCTCCGCCTACCAATTAAGCTTACAATCTTTGCGCGCTTTTTTTTCTTCATGCGGTGTTTTGTCAGCCCCACCCCCAAGAACTCTGTACTAAAGACTTGTAGAGTGATTAACCCCCATCGCGCATGCGCGATATCGTTATAGTAGTAGTCGTCCTGTCTGTTTGTCTGTTTGTCTGTAGCGCTCTGATTTTGGAGATTACTGACAATTAACAATTGATTTAGGTATGAACTTACTCCAGATGAAGATTTAAGACTTTTATTGTGCTACTTTTTTTTTAATTCAGGCTAATCGTTGAGAAAACGCAAGCTTTCAGCTCCATGTCTTTTATGGGCAATGCCCCCTAGCGTCATGTCATAATCACATGAGCAAATAATTTCTTGCAGCCAGCAGTGTATATACAGTTCGCTTTATGCTCAGGGAACTTAAGGAGTTGAAAGAAATTAAAGAGAACGCTGAGGGTGACTGAGATGTTGGCGGCGGAGGGACTATAACCCGAGCTGGAACCTTAATCTGGGGGTGGGGCTACTAGTATTGGACTGTCTGGCAGACTTTGGCAGCGAGTGGCACAGTCTGGAAAGGGTAGCTGACAGTATTAGAATTTCTACACAGTAATTTGCTATCAGTAATTGACCATGTGTAGCAAAACAAATTTGGTATGGCCATGTTCCCTGACCCTTTGTACAAGTAGTGGTTCAATAAAGTACCAGTAAGTGCAGAGGTTGGTAAAGGGTCTGACTACACCAACGAGTGACAATATTGGTAACTAATATCAAACTATTTTACAATCACATACTATGTTTTTGCTATTATATAACACTGTGTTAAGCATTTTTAATGAAAATATATTTAAAAGTAACAGTTGTGTAAATTTGAAATATGGGATATGTTGTACAAAAAATGTAAAGTGCAATACAATGAGTGTTTTCAAATGTATGTCCATGTGGCTTTGTCAGATTTCATTCCACAATTCTATTACACAAACAATACGATAATTCAAATGCTACAATAATAACAATATACTTACTGGAGCTGTTGCTGTATTTTATCTGCCACATAATTACATTCTCCTGTTTGGAACAGTACAGTAACAAACTCCTTGAGAGCTGAGGGTCTCGATGAAATAACTCTACGAACATTATCCAAAAGAGTTCTTGCTCTGTTTTCATCAGTCAGGTCTTTGCACTCACGAAGTTGGTCATAGGTATCTCGTGATATGAGTTCATTGCTGTAGCAGTAATCAGCTACTGTCATAACACAAGGTGTCACTGAGTGGACCAAGTCATGACACACTTTCTGAAATAACGTCAAGTATTGATTCTCATACTTCTGAAAAAAGAAATAGAAGTAACTATCACACGAAATTAAACTACAGTAGTATTTCTACATACCTGTCCATACCAAATGAAATGTCTATTGTTAAGTACCACTGCTTGTGGGTTGTTTGGATTGAAGAGACATTTCATGACTTTGGGGACAGAGTGCGCTCCATCAACAACCCCGAGATGATTCCCTCCTTCATGTGAACGACAGTCAAAGGCAAACTGGTAGTCCATGGAGCTGTTGTAGTTCATTCTGGAACTAGCCTTCTTTAGAGTGTCCTCTATTTCTTGTTTTAAAGCAGTACATTCCTGGTGAATGGAGTCTTGGAATGTTGGATCACACGAAACTACGACTTCAAAATATTTACATCGAGATATAAATGTTACACAAATTAAATTGGATCCGTACAAAAAGGGCACCATGTTTTTCTTGACACCTTCTCTGATGAAAGTGAAGGACTTGTTAGATATGAAACAAGCCATGGAAGCAGGAAAGAGTCCAATAGGAGTAAACCCACTTCTGAAGTACATCAAGAGAGGCTCCACGAAACATGAGCTACAGGACTCTTTGTGGAATTGGTCAAGTTCCTTTGCAGTAGTGTTTTCTAACACACAAGGCATGATGTATTCTTTCTTTTCTTCTAACACTGCGTTAGTATCAGAAGATTTGACTGACACAATCTCAGCTATCAAGTGAAGATATGCAAGCAAAGCTACCAGTTGCTCTGGTGGAATCAGATCTCCAGAAATGTCAACCGTAGCTGTCCTCAAATCTGTCATAGAGAATAGACCTGTCTTCCTGAATCTCTCGGATGTGGCCTGACCTACGCTATCAAAGCACATGGCTTTAAGAATGACACCAGTGATACTGTCATACACTACCTGGATGTCTATGATGACCAGGTCCTCCAAACCAGGCACGCTGGGGAAGTACATCAGAACACCGGCATGGTGGTGAAGAAACCACAGAGCTGCTCTGGTCTCGTAGGGTGTCATATTGAAGGCATGGGACAAGGCCAAGCAGGTCTCCAGGCTGGCTGTCCTCACTTCTCTCATGCGAAGACACAAGCTGAACAGAAGCCACACAGCTGGAATTTTCAGCTTTTTAAAGTGTTTCTCCATGGCATTCTCCAGTAGCTGATGCAAGTGATGGATTTCTTCTACTCCGCCTCCCATGTTGTCCAAAGAAACAACAAGCTTGTCTTTTGAGCAGAACTGAACTATGCCTTTTTTGTAGGAGTCAGTGTCTCGAATCACTTTTCGAAGCTGTGAGTCGACTGTAGCGATGACTTCCTCAGAAACCTTGTCTTTGTGAGTGCCCACTATATAGACTACTGACTTGGAGGACTCCAGTATCTCACCAATGGCTGAGTTGTCTGTTCCAGATAGAGGTTGAAGGTGGGTGGAGGAACTGAAACAAGATATACTGGCCAGAGTGCGCAAAAGCATTTCTTGCAGAGTAAACTCTGATTTCTCTGGTGCAGTTGTCTCTCCTGAAGCTCTCTGATAAAAGACCCGATACTCCTCATCTAGTTGGAACTTGTAGCTAAAGAACAGCATGTAGAGGCCAGGTCCTATGGTGAGTGCTGGTAGCATGTCCATCAGCTCAGGCTGACCTCCGGTGTCCTCCATTCTCAAAAAAGCTTTAAAAGAGTGCTTCACATTTTCTGAAAAGTGTGGTTGTTTGGACACTGTCTCGAATATGGCAGCTATTTCAGAATAATCTGGTGATGATACTGTCTGATCAGCTGGTTGGCCATGTGCTGTTGTTTCCTTATGCCTGGGTTGCCTATTTCTTGTAAAAGATTTCAATCTTTCCATCATCTTCTGAAATAATGAAGATTGGGGTGGCTCTTCCACAGAGTGAGACTGCCCTGTACTGCTAGCCTGACTGACCTCTGCCCTGGTGTCACTAGCCTCAGAAGTGGATTCAGTTTCAGAAGTGGATTCAGTTTCAGAAGTGGATTCAGCCGCAAAACTATCTTTGAGAGTGTGAAAGAGTAGAGATGCTTCCTCAATGAGATTCTTTACAATGGTCCAGTCTACACTTCTTTCTGCTGTAGTTGGATCAGACTTGCCTTGGACTACCACATTGGAGCAACACTCCACTGTGCCTGTGCTGCCATGAATCTGCTCCTCTTCTTTAGCTGACAGAAGATCTATGATCTCTTTCTTTATTCTCCTGAGAGTTGTACTCTTGCCTTGTCTTGGAGGACCAAGGGACATAAACTTTAAAGACAGAAGCTCCAGCACTTCCTTGGAAACAATGAAGTGTTTATATGCATCTTCATACTTGAAAGCTATTGAACATAAAATAAATTAAGCATTACAGCTAAAGTGTTGCAAATAAAGCAATAATTACAGTTATTGCAGCCTCATTGGTTATACTGTACAAGTAACCCACACAGTACATCAGTATATAGAAGGCTCCTGCAATACAGAGTGTGGGCAGCTGGTTTTATAGCCTGGAGCTAAGCCAGTAGAAGCAGCTGCCAGTAGAAGCAGCTGCACTCTAGCACTTGCAATTTTGGCAAAGACAATCAATTACTTTACTTATTATAATATCATAATTAATATAATAAATATTTAGTTTAACATAATAGAGACAATATTAAATAATAATATTCTAGTTATTATTATAGTACAAGTTTTTAATACCTAACTTTAGTTTCCCATATAATCTATCAATGGGACATTCTAAAGAGAAGCCAATTTCACTGAAGGCTAGATGGCTTTCTAGAGATGCTGCTATTTACTTACACTAACCTGACAGAGTTCCTTTATATACTCCATCTCTAATAGCAACCAGCAACTGTCCAGTAGACAAGACTGCAGTAGCTATCCATACACCATGATCCTTCTGTTGTGGTCTATCTCCCTCACTAGTAGTCTCAATCCACTCCTCTGTCTTGTTGGAGTAACTTCTAATGGTAGAATATCCATCGATGCCGATTAGATTCGATACATAGGAGACGATAGCATAGATGGCAGCAAGTGTGGTTACTGTCCTCCACATTGTTTGTCTTCTTGTCCTGCCATTACTAGCAGATGCTATGAGGGACTCTAGATTGCATATAAATAGAATCTCACTCTTGCCAACTCCTCCTGTGAAGTAGAAGTTGCCTTCATGGAATGTTGATCGCATGTCCCAGCATGAAGAAGGAAGTGAGTCTGCAGTCGTCCAATGGTTGTTGAGTAGAACTTCCACTATGTCCAAGTTCTCGTGATGTGAGCCCTTCCCACCAGCCACGACCAGGACCTCTGGTGATCCTCCACTAACTGATGATGCCCAGGAGCGACGAGTAGGCATGGCACGTAGCGATGGCTTCCAGTCTCGACCAGTAGTACTAGTCAACAGAGAGTTTGTGCGTTCCCAAGTGGAGGGATGCTCTCCACCAACCAATACAAACTTAGACTGGTAGGTAGCTAGGGACGAGTCATAATATGGTGCACGAGTAGTAGTCCATGAGTGAAGGTCAGTAGAGATGTGTGTGAGATAATTAGAATCCATAATTATGACTGTATTCTTTAGTACTGCACATTGTGCAGGATAGACATCCTTACTCCATGTATGGCAGTGCTCCCAGTGAAGTGAGACTGGAGGATGAAGATCTCTCTAAATACAAATAAACAAATAAATATATAATTAAATTGATATACAAACAAACCAACAAACAGCACTAAGTGCTATTTAAACGAGACTTTAACATGCAAACACACAAACAAACTTATATAAAACAAACACACAAACAAATGTATTCCTATATCAGCAGTGAATACGCTTTCTAAACATTATGCACAACTATAAATAAATAAATAAAAATACATATAAAAAGCCAATAGACAACAATACTATAATTAAAACCATGTAAACAAACACACAAACATACAATTTTACTCATTATAAATTTACAGAAATGTAAACACATTATACATAACAACAGCAACTCTATGACATGCTAACACACAAACGTACAATTTGTCACACAATGATTAAATACAATACAATATTTTAATAAATGAAATAGTAAAAAAAATACTGACAAAATGACAAATAAACAAACACCCAAACATACAACTAATACAATGCATAAATATATGCACACAAACACACAAACATACAATTTTACTCACTATTAATTTACAGAAATGTAAACACATTATAACAACAGCAACTCTTGACATGCTAACACACAAACATACAACTATTACAGTGCTTAAATATGTACACACAAACACACAATAATGACATGATATTCCAAACACACAAACACATAATAAGAGAATGAGCTGTTTCTTCCTGTGCTAAAATAATGTACAGTAGGCACCAGAAAAAATACGTTCTCAATTCTGTTCTGTGTAACGATTTTTTTTTGCACAGAAAGGAACTATAGTAGAAAAAACAAAAACAAAACAAAACGATATGGTAGTTGATAAAATATAGTTTTTCAGTTAGACTATGTTAATGTTTTAATATTCACTGTTTACCAAATGCATCACTTCTAGGAATGTAAAAAATGATGCTATTTTACATGTTGGGGCCATCATTGGCTTAGATATTCTCACTACTAGAGACTCAACTGTAGCTGGTAGAAAGACTAAGAAGTAGGGACCTGTCAGAGCAACAAGTTCAGCGAAAATCCAGTCAGTCTGCTAAATCGAAGCAAGTCAGTTTTTTTTTCATTGTGCAGGCTGTTTAGCATGACTCCTATAGCATTTAGAGGGTAGTACAAGGCCTTAGCTTGCTGATATAGCTGTGGAAGAGTTTCTAGCTTTTAGCAGTAAATCAATAGAAACGAAAGCGTGACTGTTAAAATCTTTCATGTAATGGTACCAACTGTTTAGTCAAAACGCAATGAACAAAATTGTAAAAAAAAAGCTTTTTCTTTTCGAAAGACACCTGCTATTGTGTATAAAAATGCTAACACACATGAACATATACATTAAAAATGACAAAAAACATAATCTTCTAATAAAAGTGCACAAACATACAAATATATCCCAAATACAAAATTCAATACATATTGTAAGAAACTAAAACAATAACAAGCACAACAACAATAACAACAACAAAATAATCAGAAAAATAACATTACAACAAGTATACGTTGTGCTTATGTGTTATAAACACACAACTTACTATATTTCTGGAACAAACTAGACTTCAAATAGAACAAACTAGACTTCAAATGACTAGAGTAAAATAGTTACAAACTATAGCAAAAAATAGAGGGATAGTCTTGTCTAACTATCCTCAAAAACACACTAGCAACTAAAAAAAAGAGAGGGAAAGTCATGTCTGAGCATGCTCATAAAAGAACCTGGTGTTTTTTTTCAAGGGCATGCTCAGGAACATAACTTTTACCCTCTCTTTTTTCCAGTTGCCAGTGCATTTGTTGTGAGCATGCTCAGACATTAGTTTCCCTCTCTTTTCCAGTTGTTAGTATTTTTATGAGCATGCTCAGACATAAATTTCCCTCTGTTTTTCCAGTTGCTGATGCCTTTTATCAAATGCTCAGACTTTAATTTCTCTCTTTCTTTTATTTGAGTTGTTGGAAAGATTATGCTTGCAATTATGTTAAGCACTTGGCATGTGTGTAGGTAGCAGTGTTTTCCCTTCTTTCATCCCTTTTGTAAAAGTTATCTATACAAACAGTGGGCTAGTGAAAAAGACTGGATCTAATAAACAAACACTTGATCTAGTAATCAGCTAGGGGTTAGCTATGTGCTTACCTCATCCTCAGTAGGAACTTGCTGCTGGCTTTCCGCCATAACTGGCTTACAGACTAGATTCTACTGTTTTCCAAAATTGGGCGTTCCAACATTCTCTGTTTATCTCTGACCCACCACACCCAAAATGCTGACTATAAAGTAGATTCATAAGATATTGCGTTATTGGAAGAATCACGCGAATAGAATTAATATAACGACCTTCTTGTGCAGAAAAGGCTGACCTTCACCTTTGACCTCAATCGCTACAGGGATCAGCCACGCGAGACTAACCAGCTCTCACTGCTGAAGTAATGGCGTGGTAAGTGTTCTCCAGTGTGTGTTGGTAGTAGAGAAGTATTAGTTCCAATGGGTCTATATGGCTAGATGATAATGCAAGCATCACTAATACTGGAGTGCTATTTCTGACACTAGGCTAGCTCGGTGCAATAACCTGACAAAAGTGTGTATGTTTGTGTGTTAAATATACATGTACAGTGGAACATCAATTATCTGGACATCAATTATTCTAATCATCCATTAACCGGAACAGAATAAAGACTGCACGCACACTCAAAATTGCAAGCGGCTGAAAAAGGGAGGAGCTAAAGCTACTGTACTAAGCTAGGTAAGAACTTACTCAGGACGAAGATTTAAGACCTTTCATTGTGCTACTTTTTTTTTAATTTTGGGTTAATTGTTGAGAAAACGCGAAGCTTTCAACTTTGCATAAGTACCAGCTTTGATGGGCAACGCCCCCTAGCGTCCCGTCATAATCAGGTGAGAAAATAATGTCTTGCAGCCAGCGGTGTAGTTTGTTTTATACTCAGGGAAGTTAACGGAGTTGAAAGAAGTGAAGATGTATATCGATGAGTATTTCTGGCTAGTTTAGCTTCTCTTATGAAGACAGCATTTCCATGTACCATTTTCATTGGTCCAGCTATATTGATGCCTCATTAAAATAGCTAACAGATTGCTTGTTCTTTTGGAAGGAGATTATATTGTAACTAGGTGGTGTTTAATAGCACTGAGGGTTCGCACCTTTGGTGCTTCATCGATTCAGTTTTAGTTTGTGTTGTTTGCTTTGTATATTGTGACATGTGTGTACGTGTGAGTAGAAAAAAGTGTGTGTTTGTGTGTGCGTGTGAGTAGAAAAAAGAGTGTGTTTGTGTGTGCGTGTGAGTACAAAAAAGAGTGTGGTTGTGTGTGCGTGTGAGTAGAAAAAGAGTGTTTGTGTGTGCGTGTGAGTAGAAAAAAGAGTGTGGTTGTGTGTGCGTGTGAGTAGAAAAAGAGTGTGTTTGTGTGTGCGTGTGAGTAGAATAAAGACTGTGTTTGTGTGTGCATGTGAGTAAAAAAGAGTGTGTTTGTGTGTGCATGTGAGTAGAACAAGAGTGTGTTTGTGTGTTTGTGTGTGTGAGTAGAAAAAGAGTGTGTTAGTGTGTGCGTGTGAGTAGAAAAAGTGTGTTTGTGTGTGCGTTTGCAGAAAAAGAGTGTGCGTGTGCAGAAAAAAGAGTGTGTTTGTGTGTGTGAATAGAAAATTACTGTGTTTGTGTGTGCGTGTGAGTAGAAAAAGCGTGTTTGTTTGTGCGTTTGGAGAAAAAGAGTGTGTGCGTGTGCAGAAAAAAGAGTGTGTTTGTGTGTGTGCATGTAGAAAAGAGCGTGTTTGTGTGTGTGTGAGTAGAAAAAGAGTGTGTATGTGTGTGCATGTCAGTAGAAAAAGAGTGTGTTTGTGTGTGCATGTGAGTAAAAAATGTGTGTGTACGTGTGTGCGTGTCAGTAGAAAAGAGTGTGTTTGTGTGTGTGTGAGTAGAAAAAAGAGTGTGATAGATGAGTGTGGCACGTATTCCAGATGAGTGTGACTAGTTATTATAAACTAGCAAGTACCCCGCCATGTAGTAGCTTTTGACGTATTGCAAAATGCAGTAGCGATAGTTATTTATATTCATGTTATCATTCTCTGCAGGTATTAATTTCATTTTTATTCATTGTTTATACATGTTGTTGTTGCCACCTTCTCTTCCCCCAGGCTAGTCGGTGGTGTCAGAACACGATGGTTTTACTGGACAAGAAATACCACCAGTGTGCCGACATCCGTACGTCCGGGGAGGTGTCGGCTCTGGTGAGCGAGCTCACGGACTACGTGGCCACACACGAGGACCAGCAGGAAGCCAGGATGGAGCAGGTGAGAGGGGAGGAGCTGAGCTCTCTGTGGGGTGGTGTATGAAGGTTCTATTTACCTAACTTGAAGTTTGTACTGAAAGGATTAATATCAGAGACTTTCTTTGCATGCACACAGTTTAGCATGTTTGAATTAATGGACGCCAAGATGGTGAAATTATTGTAAAGTAATTTTTTGTATCAATTACTAAACACGTAGGATTAAAATATAGTTTTTTTAGAATGCTGTAACGTTCTTATCTCTCTAGAGGGGTTTGTGTGTGTGTGAGTATGAAAAGAAGTGTAGGGAAGTGTAAAGTTTGTATGTGTGTGATGAGTGTAGGTATGAGGTATACACTGTAGTTGAGAGTGTAGAATAGAGAGAGTGTGGGTGGATGGGTGTAAAAGATGCTTTTTCAGAGTGTGCATATGTGTGTATGTATGGACACACTGTATAAATGTGTTGTGTTACACCGAGTGTTGTTTAGTAACGCCGTCAGTTGCCCTCTATTGGATAAGAGAAAAGTTTCATGAGATGTACCATCAAATTATAGACATTTTTAAATTCTAAATTTCACTGTGGTTAAATTATTTATTTTATTTGTGTGCATGTGAGATGGTTGGCCTGTGTGTGTGTGTGTGTGTTTGCATGTGTGTGTGTGTTTGCATGTGTGTGTGTGTTTGCATGTGTGTGTGTGTGTATGTATATGTGTGTGTATGTGTGTTTGCATGTGTGTATGTGTGTGTGTGTATGCGTGTCTTTTTGTATGTGTGTGTGTGCAGAGATTACCCATCCTACCATAATGCCACCTAATATGGCTACCAGCAAAGGGGTGGGACCAACAGAGAGGAGGGTGGAGCCACTAGGTGCAGACTGCAATAATGAGTAGGAGGAGCTACTCTGTAAACTCTTGCAACAAAACAAGTAAGACCAACAGAAAGAATAGAATAGAGACAGTGCAGTACTATGGTGTGTGTATGTATGTGTGTTTGTATGTGTGTTTGTATGTGTGGGAGGATGGTTGTACTGTATGTATGTGTGTACATGTTTGTTTAAATATATGTTTGTGTGTGCACGATACATTCACAGCAGTGTCCACGATAGAAATAAGAATAAATATAAAGATATATTTGTTGTTGTTGATTTGATTATATGTCGGTAAGGTGTTGTTCATTGTAAAAGTATTTGTTTTAATTTTTAATATGAACTGGTTGTATTTAATAGAGATGAGTTCTTCCAGCAACTTATGACTTATACAGCATCCTTCACATGTGGCCAATATTCCAGCAACACTGAAGAGTCTCTCCACAGGAGCTGAAGATACTGGAATGCGAAGGTAATTAGTGAATGGGATGACAGGGGCACAGAGTGTAGTTGTATGTATGTGTGTGAATATGTGACCACTCAATATGTAGACAGTGTGTGTGTTTGCATGAGTAGTGAGTGTTGTTCAGTCACAGCGTCAGTTGTCCCGTGGGACTATAGAAATGTCTCATGGGATGTCTCATTAAAATATTGAAATGTATACAGTTAGAATTTTCACTGCAGGTAACTCCTTCTCGTGGTTGAATAGTCATGCTAGTAGATTGTGTCTGTAGTCACGTGACTGGTACACCCAATATGGAGGGCTTTATCTCCATGCCCTATTGATACTAGACTTCCCCCAAATGCCAAGAAATGCAGAGACTGAGTGTGCTATGAATATCATTATAGGGTCTGCTACACATGTAGTGGTTTTAACTGATGGTTTTTTTATGCCCACACTGTAAAAGGAGGCGGGGGTGGGGGTGTAAGTGTGTGTGTGTGTGTGTGTGTATTGGTTGATTTCTTGACTCAAGTCCTGAGTTCAACCTCCACTCTGGAAATTTTTCATCTGTTTTTTTTTCTTTTCTTTTTTCTGTGCTTCCCACCAATCCCCAGCTCAAGGCCTTCTGTAGCATTGGTCTAGGTTTGACTAGAGGTAGTGATGAAATTCTTATGTGACCAGTGACTAGAGGTAGTGATGGGGTTCTTATGTGACCAGTGACTAGAGGTAGTGATGAGGTTCTCATGTGACCAGTGACTTGAAGTAGTGATGGGAGTTCATACGTGACCAGTGAATAGAGGTAGTGATGAGGTTCTCATGTGACCAGTGACTTGAAGTAGTGATGGGGGTTCATATGTGACCAGTGACTAGAGGTAGTGATGAGGTTCTCATGTAACCAGTGACTAGAGGTAGTGATGAGGTTCTCATGTGACCAGTGACTAGAGGTAGTGATGAGGTTCTCATGTGACCAGTGACTAGAGGTAGTGATGAGGTTCTCATGTGACCAGTGGCTTCATTCATAGAGACTGTGTGTGACACTAAGAGATTCGCATTGCATTTTTTTTGCATTGTGTGTGTGTATGTGTGTTTGGGGAGTGGGCGTATATGTGGGGTAGAAGGGAGGACATAGAAGGGTGTTGTCCTGTTACTTCAGTTGCCCCATGAATATCATTATAGTGATTACTATTGCTATGAATATCATTATAGGTTCTGGTACACATGTAGTGTTTGTGACCCTTGATGTTTTTAATGCCCACCCTATATAAGGATATTTTGGTGTAGTGTGTATGTTTGTGTGTGTGTGTGTGTGTGTAGGTGGGTTGGTAGGTGGGTGAGTGTGAGTTTGCACAAATACATTTTAGTAATAGATATAACATTTTGGGTAAGGGATTTGTGTATGTGTGAGTAAATGAAATAAAGTGAAGGGAAGTACAAAGCTGAGTGTGTGTATGTGTGTGATGATATTTCAGTGTGTAGGAGGAGAGTGTGTTTGTGTGTGATGATGTTTCAGTGTGTAGGAGGAGAGTGTGTAAGTGTGTGATGATATTTCAGTGTGTACGAGGAGAGTGTGTTTGTGTGTGATGATGTTTCAGTGTGTAGGAGGAGAGTGTGTATGTGTGTGATGATATTTCAGTGAGTAGGAGGAGAGTGTGTATGTGTGTGATGATATTTCAGTGTGTAGGAGGAGAGTGTGTGTGTGTGTGGTGATATTTCAGTGTGTAGGAGGAGAGTGTATGTGTTGATGATATTTCAGTGTGTAGGAGGAGAGTGTGTATGTGTGTGATGATGTTTCAGTGTGTAGGAGGAGAGTGTGTATGTGTGTGATGATATTTCAGTGTGTAGGAGGAGAGTGTGTATGTGTGCGATGATATTTCAGTGTGTAGGAGTAGAGTGTGTATGTGTGTGATGATATTTCAGTGAGTAGGAGGAGAGTGTGTATGTGTGTGATGATATTTCAGTGTGTAGGAGGAGAGTGTGTATGTGTGTGATGATATTTCAGTGTGTAGGATTAGAGTGTGTATGTGTGTGATATATTTCAGTGTGTAGGAGGAGAGTGTGTATGTGTGTGATGATATTTCAGTGTGTAGGAGGAGAGTGTGTATGTGTGTGATGATATTTCAGTGTGTAGGATGAGAGTGTGTATGTGTGTGATGATATTTCAGTGTGTAGGAGAGAGTGTGTATGTGTGTGATGATATTTCAGTTGTGTAGGAGGAGAGTGTGTATGTGTGTGATGATATTTCAGTGTGTAGGAGGAGAGTGTGTATGTGTGTGATGATATTTCAGTGTGTAGGAGGAGAGTGTGTATGTGTGTGATGATGTTTCAGTGTGTAGGAGGAGAGTGTGTATGTGTGTGAGGATGTTTCAGTGTGTAGGAGTAGAGTGTGTATGTGTGTGATGATATTTCAGTGAGTAGGAGGAGAGTGTGTATGTGTGTGATGATATTTCAGTGAGTAGGAGGAGAGTGTGTATGTGTGTGATGATATTTCAGTGTGTAGGAGTAGAGTGTGTATGTGTGTGATGATATTTCAGTATGTAGGAGGAGAGTGTGTATGTGTGTGATGATATTTCAGTGTGTAGGAGGAGCGTGTGTATGTGTGTGATGATATTTCAGTGAGTAGGAGGAGAGTGTGTATGTGTGTGATGATGTTTCAGTGTGTAGGAGTAGAGTGTGTATGTGTGTGATGATATTTCAGTGAGTAGGAGGAGAGTGTGTATGTGTGTGATGATATTTCAGTGAGTAGGAGGAGAGTGTGTATGTGTGTGATGATGTTTCAGTGTGTAGGAGGAGAGTGTGTATGTGTGTGATGATGTTTCAGTGTGTAGGAGTAGAGTGTGTATGTGTGTGATGATGTTTCAGTGTGTAGGAGTAGAGTGTGTATGTGTGTGATGATATTTCAGTGTGTAGGAGGAGAGTGTGTATGTGTGTGATGATCTTTTAGCGTGTAGGAGGAGAGTGTGTATGTGTGTGATGATGTTTCAGTGTGTAGGAGTAGAGTGTGTATGTGTGTGATGATATTTCAATGTGTATGAGGAGAGTGTGTATGTGTGTGATGATATTTCAGTGAGTGGGAGGAGAGTGTGATGATATTTCAGTGAGTAGGAAGATAGTGTGCATGTGTGTGATGATGTTTTAGTGAGTAGGAGTAGAGTGTGTATGTGTGTGATGATGTTTCAGTGAGTAGGAGGAGAGTGTGTATGTGTGTGATGATATTTCAGTGTGTAGGAGGAGAGTGTGTATGTGTGTGATGATATTCGTGTGTGATGATATATTGTGAGTTATTTCATGGGTCGTGGAACCCTAGATATCTTCACAATGATATCTTTAGGTACATAGCTAGCTTACGATATTTCGCCGTAATGCAGCAAGCTCATTACCCTTGTAGTTATAGCAACTGGGCCAAACTTTTCAATTCTCTGGGTTTTTTACAGCTACCTTCCTCTGGTGTACCCTGCTCAACAAGGTTAGAGCAGCCCCTATAACCAACGTTAGCTGTGAGTTACCCTTCCTCTAGTACTAACTACAGTAGTGAAGATATCTAGTGTGGAATAAACCACTTATTACACTTGTCAGAGTGATATGGCAAGATATTTCACTCTCTGGCTCGTGAAAATAAATTAGCCTGCTCATGAAATATTTCGCCGTATCACACTCTGACTCATGTAATAAGTACTAATGAAATCTTCAGGTAGCATTGGGAAAACAAACGCCTCCATGATTATTTTGTGAATAACAAGTCTGGCATCTTTAGACCAAACAGAATCCAGCTTTCAACTTGTTCTTAAACAATCTTAGTATGAGGGGGATAAAAAGAAAAAAAACAACAACAGAAACAAACAAACTAACTAACTAAAAAGCTTTAGTTCTGTCAATATGCTTGCTAATTATTGTTACCATAAGCTGGTTGGAAGAATCAACGACAACAGTGACTCACTATTTATCCTTTGGACTCGAGAGAACAGGCACCCATGAGCACACCTTACCAGAAACCTCTTTAAATCAGTTGGCCCAATGATAGCTACTTGTATATTAATTTTTGTACTAATTATGGACGTCAAGTTTTGTCAGCAAGTGTATTTTGTTTATACTGACTAGACAAGTGATCTGACTTGAACAATTCACTACAACTTACAGAAAAATTCGTACTTATGTAGCTAATAATGAACTTAATTATTTAAAGCAAAGCCGTAGCTTAGGTTTACTTTTAAGCGGTCATCTTTTTTATGATAATATTCTCCACCCTCCATTGTCATTTGCATTAGTTGGTACATTTTTTACAAAAAATATAGTTTTTGTCATGACCAGGAAGTAATGATTATTAATTGACAGCATATAAAAGAAGTCAGTATACTTTGAATTATATTCCAAAAAGAGATGGAAGGGGAAAAAAAGTTGTAATAGTTGTGTAATATGGAAGAAAAAAAAATTTTTTTTTAGTATCAAAATCGCCCACTGTGACTGAACTTCTTGGAGTCTACTCTTAAAGATGCACTTCTGTTCATCCCCCCAAACTGTGTAGGGCCTTCAGGACTTAAAATCACAGATCCACTCCTGAAAGGGGATCGACCGAGAGACGCAGTTGATCGGGGGAGAACGGCCGCAGGGACTTTCCCTTGCTGCTGATGTTTCTTCATCTCTGCACAAACAGAATGAGAGAAGAAAATGAGAGAACAAAACTTAGCTACAAATTTCTGAAGAAATTGACTTCTATTGACTGTTAGAACTGAGAAAATAGGCTATTATTTCATTAACTGAGAAAATCATGTTATTATTATAATTATTTCAGCCAAAAATGACTGAATAATTAGTTAATTTAATTATACTATTTAAAGTTAGTATACCAACTTTCTGCTCAATCGCACCTGCAATGGCAATTTGAAGCTTGCGTCTCGCTCCCAAAGTGTTGACGCCAATCTCTTTCAGATCAGGTTCTGTCATGGTAAGGAAAGTGGAGAGGTCAACCTCCTCCTTCTCAAAGCAGTCTGCGTAGTGCTCGAGACTGAGCTGCTGCAACAGAGAAGGCAAGTCTGACACACCCTGGTAGGCTGACTGCTCTGTTTGGAAACTCTTGGACCGCTCTTGTGAGGCTTGCCGCACGAGTGCTTTGTAGCCAGACTAAAGAATACATGGACAAATTGGAGTAATCAGATGACAGTAAGGCTCATGATTCAATCACTTGGTTTGTGAACTTCAGTATCATAATTGGGTCACATTACATACAACCTTCCATTTCGTAATATTACCCATTTCTAGTGCTTTATGGTAAACCTTCATTTTATCCATGTACAGATATGTGTGTAGTAGTTGCAAGTGAAAACTAACAATAAGAAGGTAAAGTACAGCACACCAAACAAACTCAGTTATAGCTACAGGAACAGTTCTAATATCAGATTGACAATCAGATTAGATGTTTATATGGGTCATTGGATATAATTGCATCGTGCAACACCAGTGGAAAACTCACCAGATGACAGCAGCTAACTTGGGTTTCATTACTCTCATAATAACTCCCTTTCCCACATGGAAATCCCGGATGGGTGGCGGACGATACCTAGCCAGCCGGCTCATTGTCTTGTACCCACAGAATACAAAGCCAATGCGGTTCACAACATGATACAACTAATAGAGTGTTTGTGCATATAGTTGTCTCTTGTCATCTCTTCTGTTTATCTCGTGTCCTTCCTCTGTGCTCCACTTACTTCTCTTTCAATGGAGAGCGACCCACATCTCACCCCCCCCCCCCCCCCCCCTCCTAAGACTTAGCCTCTAGGGTGAGTCTGACAGCTGCCAACTGCTTCTCTTAAGTGTAGCGAACCCTGTGTGGCTGCTTGTTCACTACACTACTCCCCTCTACTATCTCAATCTTACACTCTCCTACATTGCGTAATCCTGGTTTGTCACTAAACAATGGCTTGAACTTATCGAGCACTCTCTCCAGTGTACCCAATCAAAGTTTGAACACTGCTCAGCATCTAACACACTCTTGTGCTGTTCCATTTCCTTGTCTTCCTCTGCTATTACACACACTGTACTAATCTCAGCTGGTCTAGGCACAAATTTTTAGAATTGTTGATGTGGATCACTTAACTCGTGACAGTCTGTCTTTAACTATGTAAGGCCCTTCTCACGATGACTTCAATGTAAACCTGGAATGCGCAACAGAATCTTCTCCCCTACTTCTAGCTCTCTTAGTGACTTGTTCCTATTGTGAGCTTCAGTTCTCCTCCCTGCACATTCCTCCGCAATGGAGAGTGCACATTCACGCAGGGTAAGGAGACGATCTTGTAAAGTTTCAATCTATGAGCTAACTTTCGCATGATTATACTGTTCCTCTTCCCGCCCTGCATAGAGGATATCAAGGGGGCACCTCATTTTCTGCCCAAAAACTATTTCATGTGGTAAAAATCCTGTATCTCTGTTTACAGTCTGGCGTACCGCGAACAAAGCCATAGGTAAGAAGCTGACCTAGTCTATTTCTTTTTTTGCCTTAACTAGTATACAGGCTTTAATGTGCCATCTGCATTAGTTTGTGGTCTCTACGGGGTAGTATGGATAGTCTCAATACCCAAAGTCTTGCATAATGAATTGATGACTTTCCCCATAAAAACCATACCTTGATCTGTAAGCACTGTTAGTGGGAATCCTGTTCTTGTGAACATTCCTAGCAGACCCTCTGCTACCTCAGCTGCTGATGCTGTTCTCAATGGCACTACCTCTGGCCACTAGCTAGCTAAACAGATAAGTGTGAGAATATACTTAGCACCACTTTTCACTTTAGGTAAGGGCCCCACAATGTCAACCGCTATGCTCTCAAATGGTTCAGTTACTACTGCAGCTGCGCTTGTCTATTTCCTGCCTTATTAATCGTCAAACACTGATCACATGAGGCTGCAAATTTCTCTGCATCTGTCGCTAACCCTGGCCAAGTGAATCTACTGTTAATAGTGTCCTTTATCTTCCTACCACTATAGTGACCCATAAAGTCATGTGCTAATTTAAGGACTAGGGATCTTCTTTCTTTGGGTAACACAAGTCTGCTCCTAGATCCTAAAACATCGTCACACGTTCAGTGATACATCAAACCCTTGTCCCAGTAATATCCCATCTTCTGTTTAGTGGCTAGATTCCTACAGTAAGTCAAACTTGAGTCATTCTTAACTTCTTCCTTCAGCTTCTCGATATCACTTTCATCACTAAAATCTGGACATCCTAAATCAATTTCTTCCTTCTCTTCCCGATGTCACTTTCCTTAATCCAAGTCTTTAATACCTTCTACCTCTCCCTCTACCTACCGCTCCCCCTGGTGTCCTCTCATATGCCTCTTCTCGCTCAACCTCTCCACAAACCTTCTTCTCTGTCATGTGCTGTAGTAAGGGAGTTACTATCTACTGAATCCTCCATTCCTTCCCAATTCATAGGATCTTTCTTCTGCATGTCATTGTCTTCCTCCTCTACAGCCACAAGTACTTGATCTGTACCACCTTGCACTACTTCTTCAGCACCTTATGAACTAGCAAGTACCCTGCTGTCTTTATATTGTTCGATTTTGTTCACCCAGCAATAGAGGTCTCTCGTGGCAATGGGGGGGTTCATGGCAGTGCTCACTCGAGTCACGGTTAGTGGGGTTCGGTGCTACCAGGTATGTTACTTTAAATTAATATACCCTAATTATCTAGTTTAACATTTGCTTTGGGGGGTAGCTCGGCCGACCTAGTCAGCCAACCTCCTTGGGCCATTTGGTCTCATCACGCGGGCGGTGCATGCCAATCGCGCAGAAGGGGCCTCCCCCCAAAGCGGGGAATCCCAGCTGGTCACAGGCGCGGGCCAGACGCATGCGCTAACTGACCAGCTGGGACGCCTGATAGCCGGCCCAGTTCCTGCCAAACATGAATAGATAGGATCTAAGGAGGTAAGGAACCAACGAAGTTGTTGAAGTGACTAGAGTTAACCAGTGACAAACCATATTATCGTCATGTACATCAGCAAATGCATGTAAATATTGTACCACTCTGCATGTGGGGATGAGATGATAAGAATGCATGTATCAATTATTGTTATCCTGTAAAAGGAATGATATCAAACAAAACAATACTAAAAACAAACAACAAAACGACAACAACGAACTTGCATAACAGCTTCAGGAACTTACCTGACATTAGACTAACAGACACAGTAACTGGAATTCTAATACAACCATCCGAGATTGCGATGGGTACCATAGCAACAGTCCCCTCCATCACGTGGATACAGTAGAATTAATCCCAATGACGATATTATGCATAATATAATAAAAATACAATAGAGCCACTTCAAGTTCTTACTGCTAGTTTTTATTCCATCTGTTTATCTCATTGCTGTCACCTCCTTAAACCTGTCCTTTCTAGATCTACTTTTTACACTTGCCGTAATCCACATCTCCCCCACCAAATCCAGAAAATAAGGCACAGTGATACAGTGATGACACGAGGACAAGCAAGGAAATAAAAAATTAATCAATTAATAATAATATTAATTAAAAAATAAAAAGAGAGAGAGAGAAGCTCATAATGTGCAGCTCACTTAAAGAATATTATTCATCCCATAAATTAATCCCCTACCCCAACTTCTCTTATAAACAAGAAAAAAAATCACTTAACCCTTGCACTGTTTACTTTTATTCCAGGTATTTTGAACATGTAAGTCAACATCACAAATTGTTATGAATGTGATAATGTGGTTTTGGTTCCCTAGCAACTAAGTACCAAGGTTTTACATGTGGTTTTCCTTTTTTGTTTGAAATTTTAAACCAATTTTCATGAAAAACAATCTATTCTCTTTTCTTTTCCAATCATATAGTGTGTATATTTATATGTGAATATAAAGTATTTTAATGTATACAATAAGGTTATAGAATAATAAAATGCAACTTTATACTGTAAATGAGTGGTTTCAACAATGAACAGTATGTCAGTCACTTCTAGTATTCCGATAAACTGGATCAAACCATCTCTTGCTTGCTGCTCTCATACCCTAGCATGTTTTCTACTACTATAGATTCAGCACCCCTTCCTCCTACTAATAACTGTAGGAGATAGACTTCCATTCCTACTGGACTTCGTACTGTTGGATTATGTAGGCTTCCCTGAGGATTCACCATCACTTTCTACAGCTCTAACCCTAACAAAAACGGCTTCACAGGTAGCTAACTATCTGGTTTTACTTTGTTCTTCCCTAAAACTTAAAACAGCTAAAATCGCCATTCTCCAGAAGCTCAATAGCCTCGAAGGTGTCTTTTGATTACCGTATATCATGCATAGCTTTAATTATTGTATTTTTTATGATTTTTTAAAGTGATTGATATCTGTGGCCGCATTAAGTGAAACTCCCCCGTACTACTCTGATCCAGCATGCCTGCATGGTCACTAGAGTTCAGACTTCCCCTCACTGTCTCTTGAGTCTGTAGACAAGGATTCTCATGAAGAAGACGGTCACAGGCATGCTCAGACTGTCTCCAGGAGAATAGGTAGCAAGGCAAGCAGTGTACCTGGATGTGAATTAGCTGGAAATTAATGTTAGCTACGTATCCACTACCACTGACCCCAATCCCGTTAGTCTGTACAACCGCCTAACCCTTTCTTACCTCCTGCAGGTTGCCCTGCTGTCCTGGAATCCACAGCCATGCTGTGTAGGTATGGCAGAGGCAGGACAGAGGGGGGGCGTGGCTAGCAGCCCCTTTATTCCCCCCCTCCGCCATCCACCCCCTTTATTCATTGGGGTGGATGGGGGTTACCCGAGGGCAAGTGTGGGGCAAACCCCACGCCCTTCGGCCCCAACAGGAGGCTCGCCGACTCCCTACCCCCAAACACACCTGTCCTGCCCCCTGCCCCAGCAATTGTTGCTTACTACATGCACCCACACTTCCACCCACATTGTATTATTAACTATTTATATATTAATTCTTACATGTTGACGACACAACAACGTGATTGCTATGAGGTTCAATGCCGTTAAAGTCCACCGTGATGTTTCTCTCCTGTAGACGCCCTTAGCAGAGTCTACCCGAGTAGTTTGCCAGCTGTTCCCGTGGGATCTTTACATACTCCAAGTATGCCAGGCTGCTCCACCGGCCAAGTGTCTTAATCACCGCATCCTCTATACCTCTCTCCGCTGCTGTGGTAGCGGCACCTATCCTAAAGCTGTGGCCACAGTACTTGCTCTGGTCTAGACCCGCTTTTTCCAACACTTGTCTCAACTCTGTCACCAGCCTCTGCCGGGTGAGGTACCGCCCATCTTGGTATCTGAACAATGGCCCCTCCTGTCTGCTCCCGACAGCCAGGTACGCCAGGACTGCCACTACAGGGCATATCGCAGTGCCTGTCTTCCCCAGGTACAGGTGAACACCTTGTCTAAACGGGTCAGTCTTAGACTGTTTCAGGAAGACCTGCAGGACCCTGGGGTTAGCCTGGTTGTCTACGGCAATGTCTGACCTCGTTAGGTGCACTGACGGGTCAAATTCGTGGTCGCTGGGTACGGTCATCTCCCCCGTGCGGAGGAATCCGAAGAAACCGAGACAGTATGCTGCCCAGAGCATCACCTTGTCCGGCTCCCTGCTCTCACCCTCCCAGATTGACTTGATTCTCCGGAGAATCGCTGGAGAGACTGGCAGCCTCTCTCGTTTTCTCACTCCCGCTTCTGCTTCGCAACGTTTCACTCCTCTCAGTGTATACTCTAGCCGGTGCAGCCGGCTGTCAAACGGGTCAGGCATTCCCTCTCTGATGTGTAGATACCGCACCCCCGATAGGTAGCACTTTATCGTTTTGTGTTTCAGCCTCTCGGTAGCCAGCTGGGCCACGAACCGGCACAGACACTGCTCCGTGGTTGGAATTGGTCGTGCTCCCTCTGACCGGCAGAATGCCAGGTACCTTCTCTGTGCACTATTGTAACTCCTCAGTGTTGCAGCCGCCAGGCCCTTCACAAAGTAGTGACGAGCAACTCTGTCCAGCTCGTTTCGGTCCAGTCCGGCTGACTCATCACCAGTGTTTGGAGTACTGTGGCTGGTATGGTGGTTGGATACTGGCTCACTTGAGGCACCTGCAAATAAAATTGGGGGTAATTATTCCGAGAGAGGGCATCCGCTGCCCCATTGTCCCTCCCCGGGATGTGCTCCGCCCACAAGGTAATATTGTGGTACGCCAGGAAGAAGAAGAGGCTTCTCATCAGGTGCATTGCCCTTTCAATCTTACTCCTTCCCGAGTTCAGTACCGCCACTGTGGCCGCATTATCGCACAAGCACCTGACGGTCTTTCCCTTCCAGTACTGTCCCCACACCACTGCCCCTATCACTATTGGCAGCAACTCCTTAATCATGATGTTCACTCCTTCCCACGATTGGGGCCACTCTAATTGAAACCAGTCTCCGCTGGAGTTAAAGGCTCCACATCCCCACAAGCCAGACGCATCTGAGGTCAAGGTGATATCCCATCTACCTCTCCTCGCACCTGCCATCATACTCTGCCCGTCCCACTTTGGCAGGAAGTAGAACCACCACTGCAAGTCAGACCTAAAGCCTTTGTTAAGCCTGATGCGGTGGTGTGGCTCTTTAGCAGCCGCTAACAGCTCGATCATCCGGCGCAAGAAGCTCCTGCCTGGTCTCACAGCACAGCATGCATGTTGGAGCAGGCCAATCAACGATTGCAGCTCTCGCTTGGTGCTGCATCTCCTACCCTTCCACGACCTGATCTCTCTCTGGAGTCTCTCCAGCTTATCGCTTGGGAGCCGCACTGTGAGGTTCTCCGTATCTAACTCCATGCCGAGGAAAGTTAAAGTGGTGGCTGGGCCTTCAGTCTTGTGCTCTGCAATAGGCACGCCCAACCTCTGGCACAAACCTAATGCTATCTCGAGCTCTCTCTCTCCTCCATGTGGGTCGGGTGAGCCTATTATCAGAAAATCGTCCAGGTAGTGGATAGCGTCCACTCCTGCCTCACTCACGATCCATAGCAGCGCATCTGCTATGGCGTTATAGATTTTCGGAGCCGATCTCAGCCCGAATGGCAGCACTGTGTCGATATGCAAGACACCTCTCCACCTCATCCCTAACAGGTGTCTGTCCTCTGGGTGCACGGGCACGGTTCGGTAGGCACCCTCGACATCAAATTTTGCGAGCCTGGCCCCTGCGCCCCGTCTCAATATTCTCTGCACCGCTCTGTCTACAGACGTGTAGGATAGGGAGCACAACTCCGGCTCTACACCGTCATTGACACTGTGCCCTTTTGGGAATGACAGGTCCACTATCAATCGCCACTTTCCCGGCTGGTGTCTCTTCGGGATTACTCCGAATCTGTTAATTTGAACCGGCTGGGACCCCGGTGTCTCCGCTACCACAATCACTCTACCTGTGGCCCTCTCTTTGGCCAGGTACTCGTCAACCACTGCTGGGTTGACCTCCGCCGATTTCATGTTCTTTGAGGCTGGTTTGCACATTTTTGCCCCGTACTCAAACCCGATGTGAAATCCCTGGCTCAACCCCCGCATCAAGTAGCTCACATATGTCCTGTCTGGGTGAGTTCTCAGTGCCTCTTCCCACTCCTCTACCCGCATTGGTGTGGTCACTCTGCTCCACTCTACTGGTGTCACCTGACCTCCAACCGGCCTCCTCTCCTCGAACGCAAGCAGGTGCCTTGTGTAAGTGTACCTCCCACCACCTACATCACATCATGGGTGGTGTGTCATTTTAACCCCCTCTTGCCATCGATTCCTCGCACTGCCCACTATTATTATTATTGTTATTATTCATATTATCATTATTTATTTATTTATTCATTTTTTATTATTAATATTACTATCATTATTAGCTATTACTATTATTATTATTATTTTTATTTTTTTTTTTTTTGCACTTGTTATTACCGATACCAGTACTGCTATTGACATTAATAGGAATCCCATAATTCACAATCACATGGCAAAGCAACACATCACTATGGATTATGACCCCTCCCCCTCGTGATAATTAGATGTTCCGTTCATGTTTCAGAATGATCTCTGGTGGCCACGAGCTCCTACAGCTTTTTCACTTTCCCAGGGGCGATTCTGGCATGCCGACCTCCTGTGGCTGCCAGAACACTTCGAGCACACATGCTCGAAACGGCAGTAAGGCAATGCACAGTTGCCGTCGTTCCATGCGAAACATGCTCCTCGCCTCCGCTGTCGGCCTCTCTCCTCTCTCTCTTTACCAGGCTCTCGTCTCTCCTCTCTCCTGGAGCTCTCCCGGTTTGTATGCTGGGGGCGTAATGCACACTCCTCCTGTGAGTGGTCTGCCAACATGCAGTACCCGCAACTCCGACCCTTGCCTCCATGAGCTGCAAAAGTGGTCAGGTAGAGCGACTGGTTCAATTTAGAGAAGTCGGTCTCCTCGAAGTCGGTAATCTGCTGGCGAAAGGCTGCATCATAGAGTAGCCAGCCCTTCCCCCCGCACCTTCTGTATTCGGAGACAATCAACGCCTGATAGGCGAGGAGCTCCTTCCATTTCCCCGGGTACTGAGTGCCAACAATTGCCGCGTACGCTGAGAAACACTGTACCCAGCTTAGAATGTCAGGTATCTCCCGTCTCCGGGGCTGGGACGACTCCCCTTCTCCCGTTCCCTTCCTCCTCTCGGCCTCCACATTATCCCGCAGCAGTTCGGCCATGTCCACATACTCGCCTCTTAAAATCTTTTTGACTAGTCTGGCCGGAACTGCTGGGAGAGCTTCACTCAGCAGGAATGGTCTCCCCTCTACCTTCTTGGTGGATCCACTCCTCTCTTTCCTCTCGGTGACCTCCTCCCCCGCAGTTGACACTCGTGAGGGTATCGTACTGGGAAAGGTTCTCAAGTCGAGGCGTCTCACCTCCTCTGGCTCCAGCGCCTCACCGAGCCTGCCACCTGCAGGAAACATTGAGCCCGATCATGCTACTATGTCACCCACTAAACTCCCGCCCTTACACTCGGGCTCTCTGGGTCGCTTACCCTTACGCTCTGTTCCCAGGGTCGCTTACCCTTACACTCCATTCCCGGGGTCGCTAATACTCTTACACACTAATCGACGGGTCGCTTACCCTTACACTCTATTCGGAGGGTCGCTTACCCTTACACTCTATTCGACGGTCGCTTACCCTTACACTCTATTCGCGGGTCGCTTACCCTTACACTCTATTCGAAGGGTCGCTTACCCTTACACTCTATTCGAAGGGTCGCTTACCCTTACACTCTATTCGAAGGGTCGCTTACCCTTACACTCTATTCGAAGGGTCGCTTACCCTTACACTCTATTCAACGGGTCCGCTTACCCTTACACTCTATTCCAAGGGTCGCTTACCCTAACCTATTCCAAGGGTCGCTTACCCTTACACTCTAATTCGAGGGTCGCTTACCCTTACACTCTATTCAAGGGTCGCTTACCCTTACACTCTATTCGGAGGGTCGCTTACCCTTACACTCTATTCGAAGGGTCGCTTACCCTTACACTCTATTCCAAGGGTCGCTTACCCTTACACTCTATTCGAAGGGTCGCTTACCCTTACACTCTATTCGAAGGGTCGCTTACCCTTACACTCTATTCGAAGGGTCGCTTACCCTTACACTCTATTCCAAGGGTCGCTTACCCTTACACTCTATTCCAAGGGTCGCTTACCCTTACACTCTATTCCAAGGGTCGCTTACCCTTACACTCTATTCCAAGGGTCGCTTACCCTTATACTCTATTCCAAGGGTCGCTTACCCTTACACTCTATTCCAAGGGTCGCTTACCCTTACACTCTATTCCAAGGGTCGCTTACCCTTACACTCTATTCCAAGGGTCGCTTACCCTTACACTCTATTCCAAGGGTCGCTTGCCCTTACACTCTATTCCAAGGGTCGCTTACCCTTACACTCTATTCGAAGGGTCGCTTACCCTTACACTCTATTCGAAGGGTCGCTTACCCTTACACTCTATTCGAAGGGTCGCTTACCCTTACACTCTATTCCAAGGGTCGCTTACCCTTATACTCTATTCCAAGGGTCGCTTACCCTTACACTCTATTCGGAGGGTCGCTTACCCTTACACTCTATTCCAAGGGTCGCTTACCCTTACACTCTATTCCAAGGGTCGCTTACCCTTACACTCTATTCGAAGGGTCGCTTACCCTTACACTCTATTCCAAGGGTCGCTTACCGTTACACTCTATTCCAAGGGTCGCTTACCCTTACACTCTATTCGACGGGTCGCTTACCCTTACACTCTATTCCAAGGGTCGCTTACCCTTACACGCTTATTCCCGTTACACTCTATTCCAAGGGTCGCTTACCCTTACACTCTATTCAAGGGTCGCTTACCCTTACACTCTATTCCAAGGGTCGCTTACCCTTACACTCTATTCCAAGGGTCGCTTACCCTTACACTCTATTCCAAGGGTCGCTTACCCTTACACTCTATTCCAAGGGTCGCTTACCCTTACACTCTATTCGACGGGTCGCTTACCCTTACACTCTATTCGAAGGGTCGCTTACCCCACTCTACACTCTCGATTCGACGGGTCGCTTACCCTTACACTCTATTCCAAGGGTCGCTTACCCTTACACTCTATTCCAAGGGTCGCTTACCCTTACACTCTATTCCAAGGGTCGCTTACCCTTACACTCTATTCCAAGGGTCGCTTACCCTTATACTCTATTCCAAGGGTCGCTTACCCTTACACTCTATTCAAGGGTCGCTTACCCTTACACTCTATTCCAAGGGTCGCTTACCCTTACACTCTATTCCAAGGGTCGCTTACCCTTACACTCTATTCCAAGGGTCGCTTACCCTTACACTCTATTCCAAGGGTCGCTTACCCTTACACTCTATTCCAAGGGTCGCTTACCCTTACACTCTATTCGACGGGTCGCTTACCCTTACACTCTATTCCAAGGGTCGCTTACCCTCTCCTGCCGTTGTTGACTCTCCCGTCGCGGATCCTCCCCTCAGACGCTCGGTCACTCCGGCTATGATGGCGTCGATCACCCGGGAGTCTAGTGGAACCGCGGTCACCTGTGGTGGTCTGGTAGCGCCTGATGAAGATTCTCCTACCATCCTTGTTGGGTCCGCCATCGCGACTCTCACTATTATCTCTTGATACACGGCGACACAAGATCTAGTTGTTCCTTGATGTCGTTCTTGGTGCTCGCTCAAAGGGACTGTTCACCATGAGGCGAGTTGCTCTACTGCGCATGTTCCTGGCGGGGAGGGGCTGCCTGTCTCGTCGCCCCTCCCCAAACCTAATTACCCTCCGCTCCATTAACTGGGTCTAACCTCCGTTTAAACCTCATTAGAAGAGGGAGGTTATGGTCATAGTTGAATGGTCATAGTTGAGGGTTTAATAGTTTGAGATAGAGGTGTAGTGGTAATAAAATACATCTAAAACAGAACTTGCAGTGCCTAAGATTATTCATGTTTCTGTTATTGTTATTATAGTGTACTTTACTCCAGTTACAGTATGACCTTATTTGGTCATATCACTAATGGTTTGTGGTAATAACATGCCTCCCAAGATGAAGCAGCTGCCCTAGCTAAGAGTCTTAGACCAAAGGCTGGTTAGATCTATAGTCTGTCCAAGTTGAGTTGGCCAGAAAAAAAAAACTTGAGTATCTTTTGAGCCATAGCAGCTATGTATCAAGAGTTTGTACCATTAGAAAGCTGTATTCTTGTCAATCAGCAAATCCTGATTTGGCTTCACAAAGAAGTTGGATAGCTTAATTATTCACAATTCTGTTCATCTGCTATCTCCAAATATTTTAATATTACTGTTAAATTATAGGAGTGTGTGTGATGATTTTTCATTCAGTGTGTAGGAGGAGAGTGTGTATGTGTGTGATGATATTTCAATGTGTAGGAGGAGAGTGTGTATGTGTGTGATGATATTTCAGTATGTAGGAGGAGTGTGTATATGTGTGATGATATTTCAGTATGTAGGAGGAGTGTGTATGTGTGTGATGATATTTCAGTGTGTAGGAGTAGAGTGTGTATGTGTGTGATGATATTTCAGTATGTAGGATGAGAGTGTGTATGTGTGTGATGATATTTCAGTGTAGGAGAAGAGTGTGTATGTGTGTGTGTGATGATATTTCAGTGTGTAGGAGGAGAGTGTGTATGTGTGTGATGATATTTCAGTGTGTAGGAGGAAAGTGTGTATGTGTGTGATGATAGTTCAGTTTGTAGGACGAGAGTGTGTATGTTTGTGATGATATTTCAGTGTGTAGGAGGAGAGTGTATGTGTGTGATGATATTTCAGTGTGTAGGAGGAGAGTGTGTATGTCATAATTCTAATTGCAATTAGACATCAAGATTAATAATGTGCATATAACAGGTAAGAAAGCTTGCCAATCACCATAAAAACACACACACACACTAACTAATGATGATTGTCTATGTTTATCATTATGAAGTTATGGGTATATCCTAAAATTATTTAGTGCTACACTGTTATATAAGTTATTATAGTCCACTGTCACCCATGACTTCATAGTGATTATAACATACTGATGATTCCTAATAAGGATGAAACAATCACAGCATAGTTGTTATTTCAGTGGCTATTTAATTAGGGTCAGAATTAGGGGGAATAAATAAGTGGGTTAGAATGCTTATTGTATAACAAGTCCATATTTACTCTCATTCTAGATGTGAGACACATTTTAGTGGTCTATGTTGATTTAGGTATGAACTTACTCAGGACGAAGATTTAAGACTTTATAGGGCTACTTTTTTAAATTTTGGGCTCATTGTTGAGAAAATGAAAAGCTTTCACTTTCAGCTCAGCGTAGGAACCAGCTTTTATGGGTAGCACACCCAAATAGTTCACTTTATACTCAGGGCAGTTAACGGAGTTGAAAAGTAGAAGTTTTGCGTTGAAAGTGCTTATGGTGAGTATTTCTGGCTAGTTTTTAGCTCTCTTATGAAGACAGCATTTCCATGTACCATTTTTCATTGGACGAGCTATTTTGCATGATGCCTCATTAAAATAGCTAACACATTGCTTGTTCTTTTGGAAGGATTGTTATAGCTGGGGTGCACCTTTGGTGCTTCTTTTTAAACTATTTTCTACTTATGATTAGTTCATGAGCATAAAAGTAATTTTTCTCTTCTAATTGTGTTATTGAGGTTTAGAGGAGAGAGTGTTTTTGTTTGTGTGTATGTGTAGGTGTGATCATTTATGTGGAATAATCTTATTTTCAGGTAATTATAGTAGTGAGGTGTCAGCCTGCTCAAAAGGTCATCTTGATGAGAGGTCATTCCTGCCAGTCAAATTGCAGCTGTTAAATACCTCAGAATTTGTGTGTATGTATACTTAATTCTTGTAGCTAGGTGCTCCTAAAGCAGCTGTTGTTAGCTGTAAAAGATAAATGAATTAGCACAAAATGAGAGACTGTGGGTTGTTATGAAAGCCATAAAAACTTTGTGTGTACTCTAGTTAAAAATTTGATGTTGTTGTTGTTGTTGTTGTGTGTGTGTGTATGAACTCAAGGAATGTTGAAGTTGGCAAAATATTAATCAATACTTGACTGTCATAATTTTATTTTACAATATCTAATATTAAAACAATTTTTGAAGTTATAATATAGAAATCCCAAACAAAACCAAATATGCTTCCTTAAATATTCTATATTATTTCTTTAGAGTTTTTCTTTTAATTTGATTTTAATATTGCTTGAAGCAGTGTTTTGAAGACAATTATGAGGTTGTTTAGTAGTTTATCTACCAATCTCAGCTCACTTTGATGTTGTAGGTTGTGTGGAAGAGTGGCAGGTGGTGACTCACTCACCACACTGTGCTATTGGAGCACATCCTAAGTAATATTTTATGTGACTATAAAGTGATGTGTAGGGAAGTGTGGAATGTGTATGTACGTATGTGTGTGCATATGTACGTATGTGTGGGAGCATATGTTTGGGAAGAATATGTACAAAGAGAGTGTATGTGTGTGCATGTTGTTTGTTTTATCGTAGCTGCTGCATATATTTCTCATCTATTGAAGAAAAAGAGGAATGGAAGTTAGAGGATATTATGGGCAAGCTTACTGGAAGTCAGTGAGATGAATTCTATGGGTCTTGCCACTTTCTTTCCCTTTTCCTCTTTTCACCTCCCCCTTCCCTCACCTCCCTCTTCCCTCACCTCCCCCTTCCCTCACCTCCCCCTTCCCTCACCTCCCTCTTTCCTCACCTCCCTCTTCCCTCACCTCCATCTTCCCTTCCTATCAATTGCATACATCAGATGAGAATGACTCCATGCTAGCCCTCACTGAGCTAACCTATGTGTGTATGTGTATATTACCTGAAGTTGTATGTGTCTGTCACAACCACCATACTCTGACTAGAGCCCGTTAAGTAGTTGATTGTCTGCTATTTCTATAGGCTGAGTAGGGACACATGGGATACTAAAAAATAGTGCTAACAATTATTGGACTGACCAGCCATTAATGGAGTATTGTAAGCATTTCAGTCACTGCCCAAGAGTTTTCCAGTGTTAGTATTATTATGTGGAGACTCCCTGCACCCAATGCTGCTGTGAACTTGTGCTAATTACAGGAAGACAACTATAATTTGCAAGCATAATTATAGACTTAGGAATAGTTTCTTAATCAACATTTACATGGTACATATATATAATATAAAAAAAATAAAAAATAAAAGAAACCAAGAAGATCTTAGTCAGTTGGGCAAAGATGAGGTTTGTTGTCCCGTTATTTTTTTTATTCTTGACTTGTGGGGTAGAATTATGGTCATTTCCATAGTAACTAACTCGGATAGAACAGTATGTGATTGTAAATAACAAGACTGTATGAATGTTATTCAGAAGAATTCTGGCCTCACCTGTGTCATCCAGTCCAAAAGTTGGCCTCATCACTGAGTGGACTAAGTCTGGATACAGAAATACTCAAGTTATTGCTAGTTGTGTGGGCAACCATTAGCTACCAAGTTCAAACCACTTCAAATCATACACTAGCTACCTTTGTATGCTATTATTATTATATGGCTAATAATTAATATTTTTAACATTTTTAATGAAAATTTTACAGTTACAAAAAATAAAAAAAATTGACAATGTGCAAATTCAATGTCCAATAAAAAATGTTGAAATATGGGATGCAAACAGTGAAAAATACAATACAATGAGTGTTTTCAAATCTATGTCCATGTAGTGTTGACAGACTTTAATCCACAATTCTATTACAAAAACAACACAATAATACAAATACTACAACAATAATAATATACTTACTGGAGCTGTTGTTGTATTTTATCTGCCACTTGTCTACAATAGTCCACTTGAGACAATACAGTAACAAACTCCTTGAGGGCAGTAGGTCTAGATGGTAAGAATGTACGAATATTATTCAGAAGATTCCTTGTCTTTTCAACATTAATCCAAGTTTCACGCTGAAGGAGCTGTTCATACGTGTCAGGAGATACGAGTCCTTTACTGTAGCAGCGATCAGCTACTGTCATCACACAAGGCGTCACTGAGTGCACCAAGTCAGGATACACACTCAGAAATATACTCAAGTTGTTGCCACCTAATAATAAAACATTTTCAATAATACTAGCTAAATACAAATAACAACTTGACTTACTTTCAGAGATTTCTACTGCAGGATCTTTCTTTTCGTATTTCTAAAACCAAATAAATGAGTTGGTTAATACAAGTTAAAATACATAGTCTATTTCTACATACCTGTCCATACCAAATGAGGTGTCTATTGGTGAGTACAACTGCTTGTGGGTTGTTTGGATTGAAGAGACATTTCATGACTTTGGGGACAGAGTGCGCTCCATCAACGACCCCGAGATGATTCCATCCTTCATGTGAACGACAGTCAAAGGCAAACTGGTAGTCCATGGAGCTGTTGTAGTTCATTCTGGAACTAGCCTTCTTTAGAGTGTCCTCTATTTCTTGTTTTAGAGCAGTACATTCATGATGAATGGAGTCTTGGAATGTAGGATCACACGAAACTACGACTTCAAAATATTTACATCGAGATATAAATGTTACACAAATTAAATTGGATCCGTACAAAAAGGGCACCATGTTTTTCTTGACACCTTCTCTGATGAAAGTGAAGGACTTGTTAGATATGAGACAAGCCATGGAAGCAGGAAAGAGTCCCATAGGAGTAAACCCACTACTGAAGTGCATCAAGAGAGGCTCCACCAAACATGAGCTACAGGATTCTTTGTGGAATTGGTCCAGTTCGTTTGCACTAGTGTTTTCTAACACGCAAGGCATGATGTATTCTTTCCCTTCTTCTAAAACTGAGTTAGTATCAGAAGATTCGACTGACACAATCTCAGCTATCAAGTGAAGATATGCAAGCAAAGCTACCAGTTGCTCTGGTGGAATCAGATCTCCAGAAATGTCAGCTGTAGCTGTCTTCAAATCTGTCATAGAGAATAGACCTGTCTTCCTGAATCTCTCGGATGTGGCCTGACCTACGCTATCAAAGCACATGGCTTTAAGAATGACACCAGTGATACTGTCATACACTACCTGGATGTCTATGATGACCAGGTCCTCCAAACCAGGCACACTGGGGAAGTACATCAGAACACCGGCATGGTGGTGAAGAAACCACAGAGCTGCTCTGGTCTCGTAGGGTGTCATATTGAAGGCATGGGACAAGGCCAAGCAAGTCTCCAGGCTGGCTGTCCTCACTTTTCTCATGCGAAGACACAAGCTGAACAGAAGCCACACAGCTGGAATTTTTAGCTTTTTAAAGTGTTTCTCCATGGCATTCTCCAGTAGCTGATGCAAGTGATGGATTTCTTCTACTCCACCTCCCATGTTGTCCAAAGAAACAACAAGCTTGTCTTTGGAGCAGAACTGAACTATTCCTTTTTTGTAGGAGTCAGTGTCTCGAATCACTTTTTGAAGCTGTGAGTCGACTGTAGCGATGACTTCCTCAGAAACCTTGTCTTTGTGAGTGCCCACTATATACACTACTGACTTGGAGGACTCCAGTATCTCACCAATGGCTGAGTTGTCTGTTCCAGGTAGAGGTTGAAGGTGGGTGGAGGAACTGAAACAAGATATACTGGCCAGAGTGCGCAAAAGCATCTCTTGCAGAGTAAACTCTGATTTCTCTGGTGCAGTTGTCTCTCCTGAAGCTCTCTGATAAAAGACTCGATACTCCTCATCTAGTTGGAACTTGTAGCTAAAGAACAGCAAGTAGAGGCCAGGTCCTATGGTGAGTGCTGGTAGCATGTCCATCAGCTCAGGCTGACCTCCGGTGTCCTCCATTCTCACAAAAGCTTTAAAAGAGTGCTTCACATTATCTGCAAAGTGTGGTTGTTTGGACACTGTCTCGAATATGGCAGCTATTTCAGAATAATCTGGTGATCTGATTCTTTGTTTGGTCAATAATTTTAGTTTTGCCAGCATTTTATGAATTAAGTTAGGCTGTGGCTTTTGAACAGGGCGTGATTGCTTGGTGTTTCTAATGTGTTGTTTTTTTACCTGATGAGACTGCCCCGTATTGCTAGCCTGACTGACCTCTGCCCTGGTGTCACTACCTCCATGGGAATCAGCAGTAGCCTCAGAAGTGGATTCAGCTTCAGAAGTGGATTCAGTCACCAAACTATCTTTGAGAGTGTGAAAGAGTAGAGATGCTTCCTCAATGAGATTCTTTACAATGGTCCAGTTTGTGGTTCTTTCTGCTGTAGTTGGATCAGACTTGCCTTGGACTAGCATATTGGAGCAACACTGTACTGTGCCCGTGCTGCCATGAATCTGCTCCTCTTCTTTAGCTGACAGAAGATCTATGATATCTTTCTTTATTCTCCTGAGAGTTGTACTCTTGCCTTGTCTTGGAGGACCAAGGGACATAAACTTTAAAGACAGAAGCTCCAGCACTTCCTTGGAAACAATGAAGTGTTTATATGCATCTTCATACTTGAAAGCTATTGAACATAAAATAAAGTAAGCATTACAGCTAAAGTGTTGCAAATAAAGCAATAATTACAGTTATTGCAGCCTCATTGGTTATACTGTACAAGTAACCCACACACTACACCAGTATATAGAAGGCTCCTGCAATACAGAGTGTGGGCAGCTGGTTTTATAGCCTGGAGCTAAGCCTGTAGAAGCAGCTGCCAGTAGAAGCAGCTGCACTCTAGCACTTGCAATTTTAGCAAAGACAATCAATTATCTTACTTATTATAATATCATAATTAATATAATAAATATTTAGTTTTAACATAATTAACCCAATAATAAATAATAATATTCTAGTTATTATTATAGTACAAGTTTTCAATACCTAACTTTAGTTTCCCATATAATCTATAAATGGGACATCTAAAGAGAAGCCAATTTCACTGAAGGCAAGATGGCTTTCTAGAGATGCAGCTATTTACTTACTCTAACCTGACAGAGTTACTTTATGTACTCCATCTCTAATAGCAACCAGCAACTCTCCAGTAGACAAGACTGCAGTAGCTATACATCCAACATTATTCTTCAGTGCTGGTCTATCTCCCTCACTAGTAGTCTCAATCCACTTCTCTGTCTTGTTGGAGTAACTTCTAATGGTAGAATATCCATCGATGCCGATTAGATTCGATGCATAGGAGACTATAGCGAAGATCTCAGTAAGTGTGGTTACTCTCCTCCATATTGTTTGTCTTCTTGTGCTGCCATTACTAGCAGATGCTATGATAGACTCTAGACTGCATATAAATAGAATCTTCCTCTTGTAATCTCCTCCTGTGAAGTAGAAGTTGCCTTCATGGAATGTTGATCGCATGTCACAGCATGAAGAAGGAAGTGAGTCTGCAGTCGTCCAATGGTCGTTGAGTAGAACTTCCACTACGTCCAAGTCCTCGCCATGTGAGCCACTCCCACCAGCCACGACCAGGACCTCCGGTGATCCTCCACTAACTGATGATGGCAAGGAGCGAGGAGTAGGCATGGCACGTAGCGATGGCTTCCAGTCTAGACCAGTAGTACTAGTCAACAGAGAGTTAGTGGGTTCCCTGGTGGAGGGATTGAGTCCACCAACCAATACAAACTTAGACTGGTAGGTAGTTAGGGACGACCAGTCATATGGTGCACGAGTAGTAGTCCATGAGTGAAGGTCAGTAGAGATGTGAAGTGTGTGATAATTATTCTCCATAAATATAACTTTATTCTTTAGTACTGCACATTGTCTAGGCCGGACATACTTACTCCATGTATGGCAGTGCTCCCAGTGAAGTGAGACTGGAGGATGGAGATCTCTCTAAACACAAATAAACAAATAAATATATAATTAAATTGATATACAAACAAACAAACAAACAGCATTTAAACGAGACTTTAACATGCAAATGCACAAACAAACTTATGTAAGACTACATTTAAAACAAACACACAAACCAATGTATTCCTTATCAGCAGTGAATACGCTTTCTAAACATTATGCACAACTATAAATAAATAAATAAAAATACATATAAAAGCTAATAAACAACAATACTATAATTAAAACCATGTAAACAAACACACAAACATACAATTTTACTCATAATAAATTTACAGAAATGTAAACACATTATAACAACAGACATGCTAACACACAAACATACAATTTTTCACACAATGATTAAATACAATACAATAATATTTTAATAAATGAAATAGTAAAAAATTCAAAGAAATTGACAAATAAACAAACACACAAACATACAACTATTACAGTGCATAAATAAATGCACACAAACACACAATAATGACATGATATTCCAAGCACACAAACACGTAATAAGAGAATGAGCTGTTTCTTCCTGTGCTAAAATAATGTACAGTAGGCACCAGAAAAAATACGTTCTCAATTCTGTTCTGTGTAACAATTTTTTTTTGCACAGAAAGGAACTATAGTAGAAAAAACAAAACAAAACAATATGTAGTTGATAAAATATAGTTTTTTGGTTTGACTATGTTAATGTTTTAATATTCACTGTTTACGAAATGCATCACTTCTAGGAATGTAAAAATGATGCCATTTTAAATGTTGGGGCCATCATTGGCTTAGATATTTTCACTACTAGAGACCCTACTGTAGCTGGTAGAAAGACTAAGAAGTAGGGACCTGTCAGAGCTGGTAGAAAGACTAAGAAGTAGGGACCTGTCAGAGCAGCAAGTTCAGCAAAAATCCAGTCAGTCTGCTTAATCGAAGCAAGTCAGTTTTTTTTCATTGTGCAAGCTGTTTAGCATGACCCCTATAGCATTTAGAGGGTAGTACAAGGCCTTAGCTTGCTGATATAGCTGAGGAAGAGTTTCTAGCTTTTAGCAGTAAATCAATAGAAACGAAAACGTGACTGCTAAAATCTTTCATGTATTGGTACCGACTGTTTAATCAAAGCGCAATGAAAAAAATTGTAAAAAAAAGTCTAGACACCTGCTATTGTCTATAAAAATGCTAACACATGAACATATACATTAAAAATATAATCTTCCTATAAAAGTGCACAAACATACAAATATATCCCAAATACAGAATTCAATACACATTGTAAGAAACTGTAGCTAAATAAAACAATAACAAGCACAACAACAACAACAACAAAATAATCAGAAAAATAACATTACAACAAATATACGTTGTGCTTATGTGTTATAAACACACAACTTACTATATTTCTGGAACAAACTAGACTTCAAATAGAACAAACTAGACTTCAAATGACTAGAGTAAAATAGTTACAAACTATAGCAAAAAATAGAGGGATAGTCTTGTCTAACTATCCTCAAAAACACACTAGCAACTAAAAAAAGAGAGGGAACATGCTCAGGAACATGACTTTTACCCTCTCTTTTTTCCAGTTGCCAGTGCATTTGTTGTGAGCATGCTCGGACATTAGTTTCCCTCTCTTTTCCAGTTGTTAGTATTTTTATGACCATGCTCAGACATAAATTTCCCTCTGTTTTTCCAGTTGCTGATGACTTTTATCGAATGCTCAGACTTTAATTTCTCTATTTCTTTTATTTCAGTTGTTGGAAAAATTATGCTTGCTGATAGAATGGTTCTTCCTCAGTCTAACTGCCCTACAGATTGGATTAGCTAATCTAGGGGCAACTAGCTAATTAAGCAGTTAAGATATGGGTTAAGTGTAATTGGGAGTTGGGGAGAAAGGACAAGTCAGAGAGAGAAAGACGTCGATGACAACAGCAATGTGGACATATAAGGGAGATGGTTGGGTGAATGTTCTGTGGTTTACTGCAGTACCATGAATCTCATTACCTAGACCGGAGATGAGATTCAGGTAAAGGGTCGACCAGGGAAATGCATTAGAACATAACAGATGATAGAGAGTGATACAGGTACGAGTGTAAGATTAGAACTTAAGTGAAATAGGCAGATACAGGTAAGTAAAAACATGCATACATATAGAATAGTGTTCAGTTTCAGTTCATGCAGCTTCAGCTCTTCCTTGAGTAGCTCCTCTGTTCGGAGATGAGGATCCCGAACACTTGCAATTATGCTAAGCACTTGGCATGTGTGTAGGTAGCAGTGTTTTCCCTTCTTTCAACCCTTTTGTAAAAGTAATCTATACAAACAGTGGATCTAATAAACAAATACTTGATCTAGTAATCAGCTAGGGGTTAGCTAGTCTCGTGGCCAGACCTTTTACCCAATAAGAAGAGAAAGAAAGGGTCTGGTCAAGTTCACGTATGCGTTTGGTCTCGCTGGTCCTGAAATTTCTCGGACCGGTAATTGGTTTTAAGTGACAGTGACCTCACTATATAAACAGAGAAGTTCGCGCACAAATTTAGCTTGGCTTCTATGGAACTGTAGGAATGAATTGCTGCTTATGCCAGAAACGTCTTGCAACAGACTTTCCATAGCCTGTTGGTAATGTATCCCGATTGCTCCAACTGCTTCTCCTTCAGTGTAAGTCCGAACTCGAGCACTCTCCGCCACCGCTGCAGTTACATCCATGTCAACAGTAATTTCAGCGCGCTAAAATCACCTGAACCATGATTACCGCGTAATCAAAGCTATATTACCGCAGTGGTTACACTTGTGCTGACGGTGCAAGACCAAACGCATACGTGAACTTGATCAGACCCTTTCTTTCTCTTCTTATTGGGTAAAGGGTTTGGCCCGCGAGACTAGGGGTTAGCTATGTGCTCACCTCATCCTCAGTAGGAACTTGCGGCTGTCTTTCCGCCATTACAGACTAGATTCTACTGTTTTCCAAAATTGGGCGTTCTAACATTCTCTGTTTATCTCTGACCCACCACACCCAAAATGCTGACTATAAAGTAGATTCATAAGATATTGCGTTATTGGAAGAATCACGCGACTAGAATTAATATAACGACCTTCTTCTTGGCTAACCCTCACCTTTGACCTCAATCGCTATCATAGATAAGCGCACTGACCATCAGTGGTCGGCCGCAAGACTAACCAGCTCTCACTGCTGAAGTAATGGCTGGTAAGTGTTCTCCAGTTAGTCTATTTTCCAGTGTGTGTTGGTAGTAGAGAAGTATTAGTTCCAATGGGTCTATGTGGCTAGATGATAATGCATGCATCACCAATACTGGAGTGCTATTTCTGACACTAGGCTAGCTCGTTGCAATAACCTGACAAAAGTGTGTGTGTTTGTGTGTTAAATATACATGTACAGTGGAACATCAATTATCTGGACATCAATTATTCCAATCATCCATTAACCGGAACAGAATAAAGACTGTACATTCAAAATTGCAAGCGGCTGAAAAAGGGAGGAGCTAAAGCTACTGTACTAAGCTAGGTAAGAACTTACTCAGGACAAAGATTTAAGACCTTTCATTGTGCTACTTTTTTTTAATTTTGGGTTAATTGTTGAGAAAACGCGAAGCTTTCAACTTCGCATAGGTACCAGCTTTTATCCTGTCGTAATCACGTGAGAAATAATTTCTTGCAGCCAGTGGTGTAGTTTGCTTTTTGTTCAAGTGAGTTTACGGAGTTGAAAGAAGTGAAGATGTATATCGATGAGTATTTCTGGCTAGTTTAGCTTCTTCTCTTATGAAGACAGTGTTTCCGTGTACCATTTTCATAGCTCCAGCTATATTGATGACTCATTAAAATAGCTAACAGATTGCTTGTTCTTTTGGAAGGAGATTATAATATTGTAATAGCTAGGTGGTGTTTAATAGCACTGAGGGTTCACACCTTTGGTGCTTCATTGATTCAGTTTTAGTTTGTGTTGTTTGCTTTGTATATTGTGACATGTGTGTGCGTGTGAGTAGAAAAAAGAGTGTGTTTGTGTGTGCATGTGAGTAGAAAAAGTGTGTTTGTGTGTGCGTGTGAGTAGAAAATAGAGTGTGTTTGTGTGTGCATGTGTGCATGTAGAAAAGAGTGTTTGTGTGTGCGTGAGAGTAGAAAAAGAGTGTGTTTGTGTGTGCGAGTGTGCATGTAGAAAAGAGTGTTTGTGTGTGTGTGTGACTAGAAAAATAGTATGTTTGTGTGCGCGCGTGAGTCGAAAAAAGTGTATGTGAGTAGAAAAAGAGTGTGATAGATGAGTGTGGCACGTATTCCAGATGAGAGTGACTAGTTATTATGAACTAGCAAGTACCCCGCCATGTAGTAGCTTCTGACGTATTGCAAAATGCAGTAGCAATAGTTATTTATATTCATGTTATCATTCTCTGCAGGTATTAATTTCATATTTATTCATTGTTTATACATGTTGTTGTTGCCACCTTCTCTTCCCCCAGGCTAGCCGGTGGTGTCAGAACACGATGGTTTTACTGGACAAGAAATACCAGCAGTGTGCCAAGATCTGTACGTCCGGGGAGGTGTTGGTTCTGGTGAGCGAGCTCACAGACTACATGGCCACACACGAGGACCAGCAGGAAGCCAGGATGGAGCAGGTGAGAGGGGAGGAGCTGAGCTCTCTGTGGGGTGGTGTATGAAGGTTCTATTTACCTAACTTGAAGTTTGTACTGAAAGGATTAATATCAGAGACTTTCTTTGTATGCACACAATTTAGTATGTTTGAATTAATGGACGCCAAGATGGTGAAATTATTGTGAAATAATTTTTTGTATCAATAACTAAACACGTAGGATTAAAATATAGTTGTTGTTTTTCATTAGAATACTGTAACGTTCTTATCTGTCTAGTTCAATTTGTCTCAACCTATCAATAACTCCATTCTCTCATCTCTTTATAATAAACGATCATTATTAATGTCCAGACATACATGTGGCTACAGGAATCACATGATAAACATGTGACACAGAGTTCAGGGGAATGCACTTAACAACAACTGTTTGTGGTTTGCTGACACAACATTACCCATAAATTATAGTTAAACCAGAAGGTCACGTATAAAAAGGCATAGCTGGGGACCTATTTCGCGATAAGTGAAAGACAGCTGACAGTTTTTGTCACCGACTACCCAGAGACCATTTTAGTAAGCATTACAGCAACTTTGCGCACAAAAGCTGGGAAACAATGTCACATGTAAGTCGTGAGCATCTTAACAGAAGACAAAACAATAAACAAAAACAAAAACAGTAAGGAAAAACAATGAATGGAGGGCTCTAAATAGAGAAAGAATAAAAGTACTGTTTGTCATTGACACAGCTAAATTCAACTGCAAATGTTATTCAGCATGCTATCAGAGTTCTGCAAGATACCATCCTGAGGATTAATCTTCAATCAAGAAATACTTTGGTAGTACACACACGCTATTATGATAGATAGTATTACTCGCAACAATGATTACATATACAGTAGGAGACAAAATAAAGTTCTGAATTCCGTTCCATAAGTACAGCCGCAAACGGTGTTTTGTTTTTTTTTACCGTGTTTTTATCGTTGCATTCCATACCATTTGGTTAAACGGCTTACACCGTTTACTAAAACGGTAAAAAAATTAAAAAAACGGTTAAGCTTTTCCATTGATTCACAGATATTTTCTAGCTAGAAACTCTTCATAGCTATATCAGCAAGCTTAGGCCTTGTATCGACCATTAAAAAGCTACAGGGATAGTGCAAAAAAGATCGTACAAAATTTAACTTGCTTCAATAAAGCTGCAGACCGAAGTTCCGATGGGCACAGAGCTAAAACGAGGTCTGCACTCATATGTCTGCTACTGATGGACCTCCAGTAGTAAAAATTCTAAGCCCAAGAAGGCCACATCAAGAAATAATCAATACTGTGTGGTGGTCGAACTAACAATTCTCCGTGAGACAACTTCGAATAGGATGGCTTCAAAATTGTTAACCCCAAAAGCAAAAAATTGGAACGTTTTAGTGGATAAACGATTTTTTATATTTCTTGGAGTGAGACATACGGTGAATGAGAAAGATTAAAACTGTAACACGGTCGAACGGAACGGCTGTTGGTTTTTACCAAGCAGCATTCCGTTTTTCCCCCGTTTTTTAATCATGTGACGGCCGTTCTACAGAACAAAATTCGGAGCTTTATTTTGTCTTCTAATGTAGCTTTTTTTAGTTAGGGCACTCGTGGTAAACATGGTGCGGATCGACTGGAAAGGATAGTGAGCTGTAATGGGGAGGGGTTCTCTTTGTGCGGCTACTATTTTGAATTTGAATAGAAAAAGCTAGAGGTCAAAGGGCATGTTAGGGATTCTTCCTTTTATACCCGGACCTCTGGAAGGAGTTCAGAATGTGGTAAATGAGGCCACAGATTTCGCGTACGGAGAATAGCATTGAATTATAAACGCGACCCCTACCATTACGGGAGGAGACCCATAGCAACCGTTGTCAAGGCTGAATAGAAGTGATAAGTACTATCAACCACAGAAATCTTGCCTCAAACCTTGCTAACTCGCCTCAAACCTTGCTCCTAACTAACTCACCTCGCAGAGAAATTGAGAATTGCATATTAGTGATAGGTGGTTGTCTGCAATTACCTAGTAGCTTAATAATCAATATACCAATTGTGGTAGAGTTTGTCATTGAAATTTAACCTAAATATATATATAGCCAAAGAAGCTTTATTCATATTTTCAATGACACAACTATAATTATCAGATGGAATGTATAATAATCAAGGTATTATTCTGACAAAGGGTGAAAGGAGGGTGTCATTTTCTACTCCAGGTCCTGAAACTGCTGCATGTAGAATAGAGAAGTTACAACTCACCAGTGTTACTGGGATTAGTCCTACATACAAAAATTAAAGCAATATGGAGTTCATGAAGCATGCCTACAAATATAGACATTGTTCTAAACTAACTGAAATGATGAGGCTAAGCTAATATCCATACCAAAGACAAAAAAACTCTGAGTTCCTTAGCTTATTTTGCAATACGAAGTGTCAAACTTGAACACTATCAGACTGGAAGCAAATTCTAAGCAGCTAAATACTGTTATTAGTCTTACTTGCGATTCAGTGATTCCTTCAATCTTCTGTTTAGTTCATTGTGAAAAGCGTAAACCAACCTTTCTTTCGGACGAGAAATTGAAGTTGTACGAAAATGCTGAGCTGTCTAAAATTCAGAACAAAAGGCTGGAGTGGGGCGCGCCTATTACTTCTGGATGGGGCGTTTTTTAACGTAAACTTAGAATAAAAGCTGCTGCAATTCGTGTCTGTCTGCAAAGCGCTTTATTTGCGGCAGTGAAAGTTGAGCTAGAAGGGATCACTAGATGAAGTCCAAACTGGGAACATTTGATAGTTTCTAAAGGTCGCTGCTTGTTATCTCCTTATTGCGCATAAAATGGCACTATATACTTATACTCATAAACATTCATGTTGCCAATTAAGTACCACATTCCTCTCCCATTTGTACTCCAGATAAAGCACACCTCTCTGTTCCTGACTAACTTCCAGCTGAGCCCAGTTATCTGATCATATTCCCACACCACAACTGACACTGTGGCAGAGTATAATTCTAGCAAGATGATTCGGAGGAATTGCAGAAACACTTTCAGAAGGAGATCAGCCGAAAAGTTAAGAAGAGAAAGTGAGTTGGTTAAAAGATGTGGGGATTAATGGCTAAGGGAAACTTGAGAGTTGTAGCTGTGGGAAGGAGAGTTGGATATATTTGCAGCTGGAATTTGCCTATGAAAACAAGATTATTGAAAGTGAAATTCAAACCCATAGGCTATAAGTCAAACTAAGTTAGTTTAGTCAGCCTTCTACATGGTTCATACAGTGTATGTAGTTCATAAATCTTATTCTAGTAGGCTAGAAATTAGCACAAATCTATGGGGCAAATTTTAATTCCTACAAACTCATGTATCAGTTATTTCTTACCTTATTTTATTTTTTAGAATTAATTTATATATTTTTTAATTAATATAAGTATTTATTCTTTTATTTTTATTATTTATTTATTTTATCTATTACAGTAGCTATTTATTTATTTACGAACTTGTTTTATTTATTCATTAATATATATATTTATTTATTTCAGACATGCTCTGGAGGAGTCGCTGGCCACAGAAGAAGTTTATGTCAATGACCTGCGGTTGGTAGTAGAGGTGAGTCCATATGGGCGTGGCCATAGGGTGAACGTTTTGGTAATGATAATACTGTAAATTATATGATGATGATGATGATGATGATGATGATGATGATGATGATGATGATGATGATGATTAAAGGATTGCATGTAGAGTACATTAGTGCATAATTATTGCACCACAAAATAATTATTAGAAATACTGAGCAAAGTTTTCCCCTAATAATAAAGCTGTTTAGGCTACCCCTGAGTTTCTTCTAGTGCTATGGCTGCAATTAAGTCTTTTGACGTAATACGAATTACGAACTTGTAGAAAAACTGGTTTTTTCAAGTGACAAAAAGCTGCTGTTCTGAATACTGTAGAGTTGGAAACCCTTTACCAGAATGATTTAAAAAACTCGGTCACATTGATAGCAGAGAATGTGTTGTCCAGAGCTACTAGTGCTTGACTGATAAAAATGAGGGATTTTTTATATGGAGTCAGTAGATGCTACAGAAGCTACCATTACTAGGAAAGATTGAGATGAAGAAGTATTCTGTAGTGCTAGTTATCTAATGGCTATGATCTTATAGAAATGAAACTACTGAACCTATATACAGTTGGAGACAAAATAAAGTTCCGAATTCCGTTCTGTACAATGGCTGTAGCACGATTAAAAAATGGTATGTCGTTTGGTAAAAACAGCCGTTATGGACTACACTATCAATTTTAATCTTTCTCAGTCACCGCATGCCTCACTCAAAGAAATATGAAAAATCATTTATCCAATAAAACATTCAGATTGTTTGTGTACAGACTCCTGAGGCAGAGCTGTCCAGGTACAAATAAATAAATAAATAAAGCCATCCTATTCGAAGTTGTCTCGCGGAGAAATGTTAGCTCGACTACCACACAGTATTGATGTTTTACTTGATGTTTGGGCCTTAGATTTAGATGGTTCAGTGGGTGGGGCATTAGTGGTCCAGTAGGTGGGGCATAGATTATTCAGTGGGTGGGGCATTAATGTGGACATAATAGTTCTAGTGGGTGGGGCCCATGTGCAGAAGAGGTCAGTCTAAAGCAGGCTATTGTCCTCGGGATATAATGTATTTCACTGTTGTCATAACTTGTTTGTCTGCTCTATTATCACTGACTGATTGGACGTAATTGACTCGTCCATTACCATTCCTCTGTCTTTACTGGCTGTATTTACCAAACATAAGAAAAGGTAAAATATGAGCTTTTAAGCAGGCCAGTTAAAATGACTTATTTTAGTCGTGGAATAAATTCATTTGAATCATCTGTGTTGCTTGTTATTGTGTTTTGCAGAGAGTACAGAGTATGTCCAGCATAGAGACACCATTGTCTTGTCGACCCTATTCATCAAGCCGGTCCAACCAATCACAAAGTATCCTCTTCTGCTTAAGGTAAGCCATTGGAATGCACAAGTGGTCATCAATACGTGGGCGTAATGATCTGGCACTCTTGCATAGTGACCATGTAGTAACAGTATGTGCACGTGTATACATGTGCATGTGTGTATGTAAATGTGTGTATGATATATGGATATATGCAGGGTTTTATACAGGATATTTTGCTGGGGTGGGAGACACTGCAGTGCACATACTAAGCCATATCTTTATTAGGACCCATTTAGTTCTCCCCATCGTAAACTGTGTCTAGGATAAGGTATGACTTTGCTCAGTGACTCCAAGCTACGTATGTAGTATAGTCCAGCAGTCCAATGGTACAGTCACTTCATGGCATGGAGTTCACCCGGTCAGATTAGTTTACCCCAAGTACTGCACTTGAGACCACGAGATATGCTCCATTTGAACCATTTGCGTTGCTTGTTATTGTGTTTTGCAGAGAGTACAGAGTATGTCTGGCAGAGAGGCACCATTGACGACACTCTTCAGCAATCCGGTCCAACTGAGGAGCTACTGCAATCTACTAACATTGTCGTGCACATCTCCCACCTGGAGAATTACAAGGTATGTATGTTCATGTGCTGGGTGTATACATGTATGTATAGTACTGTATGTATGTATAGTTGGCGAGCGTAGCGAGCGAGACACTTACAGGGGTAACACAATTGAAAATCGGGGATATTTGTTTATTTATATGTATGGACGTACGTATGTCATTTTGTACTTTGACCCTCCGTATTTTTGTGTTCGCTCTGCGTTCGACCCCGTCCCAAACTTCACTAAACAGAATCCTCCGGTTTAGCGACTAATACCCGTATCACCTTAGAAATTGAATTGTTTACCGCTTTGAATTGTTTTGCGGGTGCAGTTAAAACTCAAAAACTTATGGGAGCTCTATTTCTATTCGAGTTAATGGCAGTGATAAGTTAATACAGTTATAAGCCCTACTCAACAGCTTTTAATTGAAAATTCATTGTCCACTAGACGAACCACGAAGGTAAGTCTTGCGTAGGTATGTTCAGTTGGGTGAAAGTATTGTGCGTTACAACTACTATTAAAAATATCACAAAGAAAACTTTAAATAACGTGATTTGATTTTGTTGCTTCTTTTTCAATTCAAACAGTTGCAGGAGTGGCATTGAATCCCCTTACCGCATGCGTAATTTATAAACTCGAGTAGCATGAGTGTTAGTTGTTAAAATCAATCATTTAACAATAGTGTAGTTTAAGGCTCGCTCGCCATTTGTGCTCAAGCACACCACTAGTACTGCATGTATGTATGTATGTATGTATAGTACTGTATGTATGTATGTATAGTACTGTATGTATGTATGCATAGTACTGTATGTATGTATGTATAGTTCAGCGAGCGAGCAAAGCGAGCGAAGCTGACTCTCAGTCGTGTTCAATTGAGATTTCAGATATATATATATATGTATGTATACGTACGTCAAAATATTTCGCCCGCGCTTCTAATTACGTAAGTTAGGTAAAGCGTTCACAGTTCCAGTATTTTTCAATTAACTGGTGCGGAGAATCCTTGTTTCAACCAAAAAGTTTATAGCTACTCGCTTCTTGAAACAATTGTGAAGTCTCTGTCAAGCTGCGCTTCTTTGCCACTGCTTTCGAAGTTTATTCAGGTTGTTAACTCTTCATGCCTAATCATTGCTATTATTTAGGAAATCATCTTTTTTACCTATATTCATATATTTACTCGCTCGCCATGCATTTGCGCTATTCGAGCGCACCACTAGTACTGTATGTATGTATGTATGTATAGTACTGTATGTATGTATGTATAGTACTGTATGTATGTATGCATAGTACTGTATGTACGTATGTATAGTACTGTATGTATGTATGCATAGTACTGTATATATGTATGTACGTATGTATAGTACTGTATGTATAGTACTGTATGTATGTATGTATATATGTATGTATAGTACTGTATGTATAGTACTGTATGTACGTATGTATGTATGTATAGTACTGAGTGTATTTATGTATAGTACTGTATGTATATATGTATAGTACTGTATGTATGGATGTATTGTATGATGGGGTAGTAAATCTCAACAGCAATTATGTGGCTTTGTGAAGGACCAGCCTCTAGTAAGCGCATTCACAGAAACTAGAATGTTATGATTGTGAGAGCAGTGTCAACGATTTTGTTGTGTATGTGTCTGTAGAATCTCAACTGTCATCAATAAGACAGGAGAAAGACACTTTAACTAACTATTTACTTAAGATCACAGCGGATTCACTTTAACGTTCAACTATTTTTTCTTTCATTCATTTCATTCAACATGTGACTGACCAACAAAACATTGAATTCCAGATAATGCACACCAGTGTGCGTTAATTAGAAATGATAAATGTATGATAATGAATAATGTTGCATGATTCAGATATAATAGAATAATTGGTGTTCAAGATGTTCATGGCCTTGAACAAACTGGGGCCACAGCATGAAATTGATATAACACTTGATAATTCGTTGCTCATTCAGGCAGCTGCAGTGTCCAGTGGCACCAACATGTTTGTTACTCTGTCCTGTATGTTTTCTTCGTATGTTGTACATCAACAGTCCTTACTTGACTATCTGGACCAGGATACATTCACTATCCCAGTGGCCATCGGTGGTTTCTCATCAACGTTTCATCTTTGATGAATACTATGTCATTCACTTGTGGACTTCTGTGTTGCTTGTGCCACTTATTTCTTGCTTGTAGTGAATTTAGGTAACATCCTTTCCAAGCTGTCTCAAACTCCTTTGACAACCTCCTCACAAGCTGCCATCTCTTGAGTGATGTTAATTTTGCAGCAGAGGATAGAGCAATGGGTGGAGTTTTGAGTGGTCGTTGTATGAGGAAATGCCCTGGTATCAACATCAATTCTTCATCAGTTTCGACTTCCGCCAATGGAATTAGCGGTCTACTATTGAGTCATGCCTTAGTAATGTTATCAATTCCTCCATTCTCAATGGGTGTGGATGCACCATCTAGTACAACAACTTCTTTGTGCTTTTTACTCCTGCCTCCTATAGACCACCAAAATTGGGTGATCTTGGGGGATTGAAGTGCCACTTGATGCTTTGAGTGTGGCTTTGTGTTTCTTTCAACATCTTTGATATTGCTGTCAACTCTTTGGCTGTTCCAATGAAGTTTCCACCATTATCAGAATGGATTTCAGCAGGTGTACCCCGTCTGTTGGCAAATCTTGTCAATGCAGCTTGGAATTCCACTGTGTCTTAGCTTCTACTCACTTCAATATGTACTACTTTAGTGCACATGCACACAAATATGGAGATGTATGCCTTGTACAACACTGGTTTTCTTGTAGCTCCCTCTCTCATAGTTATTGGACCTGCCATGTCAACACCAGTGACAAAATGGTGGCCGCAATCGTGTCCTACATGGTGGGAGCATCCCCATCTGCTGCTGCATAGTATGGGCATTTGATTGTTGACATTCCGCACATCTTTTTGCAATCCATTTCAGTACACGTTTCACACCAATGATGTAATATTGTGTTCCCATAATGGCAATCACAGTAGATGCTCCTGCATGACCATACTCTTTATGTCTAGTTTCCAACAACAGCTTTGTTAATTGATTGTTTGCTATATAACCAGCAATCATAATAAGTCACTTGATAGAGCGCCTTGATTTCATTTTTGGGTCCAGTATTTTAATAAAGCAGGATTCTGATGCACATGTCTGTTTGTTTCCTTTGAAAACTTTGTCCTCTTTTCATTCAATGCTTTGCAACATAGCGGAATTGAAAGGGCCATCTACGAACTTGAAATAGAGAAAGCAAGGAGATCCTGGAGCGAATTCAGGTGCCACTCATCGCATGAAAGTTTGTTCACTTAATAGTGCTTGTGCTTCAATAACTTAATCATGTTCTACTGTATTGAATGTGAAGGCACACTGCCATTATTCTCTCTTGGTTCCTAGGGTCTATCAATGTGGCATGTACTAGTAATTCTTTGTGTTTGGAAACTTGCTAACCATAACATGCATGCTCATTGACGTATCACTGCCTAAGCTAGTAATGGAAGTCTATTTCAAATGACTCTTGATTAAGTAATTTGTGTGTTCATTTATTCTGTATTATTTTTATGCTTCAAACATTAACCCATGGCAACATTGTAACCCCTCCTTTAAGTTACCTCATCTTACTGATGCCTGTAGTCAGTTCAAGTTAGCCTTTGTTAAATATGCTCAATTACTAACCACCTCAAACTTACTTTTATTTATTCAATTAAAATTCAGTGAAGTTGGTATACCCCCAACACATAGTAGTAATCAAAAAGTGTCAACTAAAACTTGAGAAGATTCCTCAAGTTACCCAAATCGTGATAATGTAAATAAAGTGATACAATACATACACACAGTAAAACCACAAATCACAGCAATAAACATCTGGTGGTTCTTTAAACAGTTTCACACCTTCACCACCAAAGTCAATATCAACAAAACAGATACCTCAACAGCACAAATCTTTGTAAAGTAACATAATGTTCTAATATTTACTAGACAAAGCAAACGTTCTCCAGCTGCAGTATCTTCTCAAGCCTCACAAGACCACGCCCACCATGACACCTTTCAGCCCCTCCTACCCACAGAAGTCATAGTGTGGGCTCACAGCTAGCCAGCTAAGGTTCTCTAGATGAGTCCCACCAGCCAGCCAACTGGCAGGGAGCCTGAGAAATCAATACATGTGGAGGATGGGATGGTTGTAATCCATGAGGGGACGGCGAGGCTGCGATGCCCCGCCCCTCTCACTATGGAGTTGAGAATCCTGAGATAGACTGGGATCATCCAAGAAATCCTAAGCACAAAAAAGGATGATTTTAGTTCTTGAATTGTTAACATGCACACATTACATAAACCTAATTTGTGTAATTCTCTCTCTTTCATAGGATTCTTTCAAACAATATGGAATTAAGAAAGTTCGGCTGCCCCCGGGGAATGCACCCAGGACCACTTACTTAGCGCACGAGCACTCTAACCACTGAACTACGACAACCAATAGAAAATCAAACATTTCAAAACATAGCCTGCCAATTTTTACCATAGAATTCTTACATAAATGAGGAAAATGAGTCTCATAGCAAGTGTTTTCAAAGACAAGTACATTATCACAAGCAAAGACAAGTACATTATCACAAGCAAAGACAAGTACATTATCACAAGCAAAGACAAGTACATTATCACAAGCAAAGACAAGTACATTATCACAAGCAAAGACAAGTACATTATCTCAAGCAAAGACAAGTACATTACACAAGCAAAGACAAGTACATTATCACAAGCAAAGACAAGTACATTATCACAAGCAAAGACAAGTACATTATCACAGGCAAAGACAAGTACATTATCACAGGCAAAGACAAGTACATTATCACAGGCAAAGACAAGTACATTATCACAGGCAAAGACAAGTACATTACACAGGCAAAGACAAGTACATTACACAGGCAAAGACAAGTACATTATCACAGGCACAGACAATCATTAATCACAGGCAACGACCAGTACATATTCACAGGCAAAGACAATACATTATCACAGGCAAAAACAAGTCATTATCACAGGCAAGACAGTCATTATCACAGGCAAAGACAAGTACATTATCACAGCAAAGACAAGTACATTATCACAAGCAAAGACAAGTACATTATCACAAGCAAAGACAAGTACATTATCACAAGCAAAGACAAGTACATTACACAAGCAAAGACAAGTACATTATCACAAGCAAAGACAAGTACATTATCACAAGCAAAGACAAGTACATTATCACAGGCAAAGACAAGTACATTATCACAGGCAAAGACAAGTACATTATCACAGGCAAAGACAAGTACATTATCACAGGCAAAGACAAGTACATTACACAGGCAAAGACAAGTACATTACACAGGCAAAGACAAGTACATTATCACAGGCAAAGACAAGTACATTATCACAGGCAAAGACAAGTACATTATCACAGGCAAAGACAAGTACATTATCACAGGCAAAGACAAGTACATTATCACAGGCAAAGACAAGTACATTATCACAGGCAAAGACAAGTACATTATCACAGGCAAGGACAAGTACATTATCACAGGCAAAGACAAGTACATTATACACAGGCAAGACGAGTTACATTATCACAGGCAAAGAAACGAGTACTTATCACATGCAAAGACGAGTACATTACACAGGCAAGACGTTACATTACACAGTCAAAGACGAGTACATTAATCACAGGCAAAGCGAGTACATTATCCAGCAAAGACGATTACATTATCACAGGCAAAGACGGAGTACATTATCACAGGCAAAGACAAGTACATTATCACAGGCAAAGACAAGTACATTATCACAGGCAAAGACGAGTACATTATCACAGGCAAAGACGAGTACATTATCACAGGCAAAGACGAGTACATTATCACAGGCAAAGACGAGTACATTATCACAGGCAAAGACGAGTACATTATCACAGGCAAAGACGAGTACATTATCACAGGCAAAGACGAGTACATTACCACAGGCAAAGACGAGTACATTACCACAGGCAAAGACGAGTACATTACCACAGGCAAAGACGAGTACATTACCACAGGCAAAGACGAGTACATTACCACAGGCAAAGACGAGTACATTACCACAGGCAAAGACGAGTACATTATCACAGGCAAAGACGAGTACATTATCACAGGCAAAGACGAGTACATTATCACAGGCAAAGACGAGTACATTATCACAGGCAAAGACAAGTACATTACCACAGGCAAAGACAAGTACATTATCACAAGCAAAGACAAGTACATTACCACAGGCAAAGACGAGTACATTAACACAAGCAAAGACGAGTACATTATCACAAGCAAACACAAGTACATTATCACAGGCAAAGACGAGTACATTATCACAAGCAAAGACAAGTACATTATCACAAGCAAAGACAAGTACATTACACAAGCAAAGACAAGTACATTATCACAAGCAAAGACGAGTACATTACACAAGCAAAGACGAGTACATTATCACAAGCAAAGACGAGTACATTATCACAAGCAAACACAAGTACATTATCACAGGCAAAGACGAGTACATTATCACAAGCAAACACAAGTACATTATCACAAGCAAAGACAAGTACATTACACAAGCAAAGACAAGTACATTATCACAAGCAAAGACAAGTACATCATCACAAGCAAAGACAAGTACATTATCACAAGCAAAGACAAGTACATTATCACAAGCATAAAATGTAGATTACCTATTACCCTATATTGCTAACCTGTGACAGATCTTGAGAGAGAGGTTGTGATGCAGGAGTCATGGACAGGCCCATGTTCTGGGTCAGGGGCTGGGAGGCTACATTCACAGGCTGCCCTGAGCTCTGAGAGGAGAGGTGCTCCTGACTGGCCTGGCTGTTCATCATCTGAGCAAACGAACCTCTACCTGGCGGCACAACATTCTGACCCGTCTGTGGATAATCAACATTTAAATATAAACAGAGTGAAGAATAGCAAGGTAAAAAATATCATGCATAAGACAGGATAGGCTGCCGATACACATATGTATTATTGTTTAAACATATGTAAACTTGTTATGTGAAAAAGTTTAGTATTTTCGTGTGTGTTGTACTATTTAGTATTCAAGCTGAGTCTGTGTGTCAGTCGTCAATTGTCCATGGGTATTCCTGGGAGGCCCCACCCCCTTATAAGAGTGTGTCATACAATCATATAGCAAAAATTCACTGAAAGCATGTTTTTGCGACAGCATATGGAGATTCAGAAACATATCCCCCTCCCCTCAACCTCATGAGCACCAAGGAGATTACGGCATGTGACTACAAACACTAAGGGGCTAGCAAGAGTATTTAATCACAAGGGACAAGGGATTTTCTGCAGTGTAAAATTTTGATGGGACATCCCATGGGATTTTCTATTGTCCTAAGGAATGACAGACATTAATACTGAGCAACATTCGAGGAGTTAAAAAAAACAACAACTCCTGCTACCAGTAAATCCACTGACCTGCTGGTAATGTTGGGGTGGTGGCTGGGGCAAGTTGAAGATACTTGGAGGCACATACATGCTGTGAGCTGCCACTGTAGCAGAGTGGTCCGAACCAATGAAATTGAGGGGGTCGTGGGTGCGATAATAATCCCCAGGGTCCATGAATGCTCCAGGAACTGCCAAACAAGGAATTAACAAATCAGTTAACAACAACAATTGATATAAGACTTCCTTACATTGGTCATTGGTGTGCGAATGATGGGAGTGGTGGTCAAATCTACCCGTAAGAGGGGCTCCTGGAGGATGGATGGGACCAGGGGCGTGGCCAGGGGGTGGACCCTGCACCTCACGCACATTGTACATGGTTGTAGACATAAAGTGAGCCCCCTAGGAAAAGCAACAAAATCGTTGTTTTTGATAAAAGACAACATAATGCGTTGACCAAAAAATTCTAGAGCAAATGAAAACAAAAACAAAAATCATCATCAACAACAAGAATTAACTAACAAAAAAAAAAAAAAAAAAAGTAGTACGGCTAGGTCCACTCACCGGGTTTCTCTTGTTGACAAGTTTGGTAGATGGTTTAGGCAGTGTAGTGTCATTACGTCTCAAGTTGTTGAGAGGTCCTTCCACCATACAGCCATCAGTTTGGTAGTCCTTGAGCAGTTGATGCCACAGAGGATGCTGGACACAATATCAGTAACTTGACATAAATACTTTAAATACAAAGTCATATCTGGCATGACAATGAAGCCTGCAGTGGATGACACAAATTGCTAGACCACCCTTTACCCAAAAGCACAACTATAAGATCACCTGAGCTCTAGTTTATGAAAATCAGTACAGCTCAGTGAAGCAACTTGAAATGTAAGTTAGAAATAAGTGAGTTACACATACCGTACAGAATACAACTATAAATCCTATTCATAATTCACTAGTGATATGACACTCACTCTTGCCAAGACTTTAGCGTTGCCAATCACTACAATTCCAAACTTGGCTCGGGTAAGAGCCACGTTGAGTCAGCGTGCATCATTTAGAAACCCAATGCCCTGGTGGTCATTGGCTCTGACGCAAGAGATGATGATAATGTCCTTCTCTCTGCCTTGGAATGCATCCACACTCGCCACTTCCAACTCCTGAGAGCATGCACACAATATTATATTGATAAATCACATACAACTCACACAACAGACAAACTAAATAACTGTTTATTATACACAACTCTAATTTGGTAATGCTGAAGTAGTTTAAATGAGCATTTGATTATGAAATCAAAACGGATTACAATTTGTTTTTAAGGATGCATACCTTTTAATTCAATTCTTAACAAACTTAATTAACCTCCTCCCACCCCACCCTCTCCTCCTCCTTCCTGGCCCTCCCCTTTCCTGAAGTACTGACTGACCCCATAGAGTTTCTGGCTGATAGATCCACTGAAGCTCATGTGCTGAATGATGTGTGCTCTCTGACCCTCATATGGAGTGATGATCCCAATCTGATCCGGCTTCATCCCAGCCTTGATCAACTTGCTCACTACCTTCTCCACATTAGAAGCTTCCATTCTATTGAATAAATACAACAACTAATAGTGAAGTTGAATTGAACATTCCATTAGAATCACATACACTACTACTACTACTACTACTACTGATGATGATGAACTCAATGCATATGGTCAAATCTGGACTATATACAATCTGTTCCAAGTTGAGTTGGCCAGGAAAAAATTGAATAATTTTTTAACGGCAGCAGCTACGTACGTATCCAGGGTTGGCACTGTTAGAAAGCTCGTGCTGAAGTATTTCCTCAGTATACTACAAAACTAGAGAGAAAGTACTATTCCAAAACTCAATACAAAAGTCTACAGGAATAAAAAATAAAATTAAAATAAACCAACAGCTTTTCCGCTCTACACACGCCTGAATTTTGTCTTGCGGTACGGCTCAATTGATCACACGGATGGTCTTCATTAAGTAGTTTGTAAACATGACCGGCTTCTTCTCTAATGGTTGGTTACTGTTTCTCATTACAAGTGTAAGCTGTGAGTGTGATAACAGGATAGATTGAGTATGTATAGCCGTAGAGGGTACACGACCGTCTGATGTTAGTACTTATGTCTGTCTATCTGCTGAAAAATAAATAACTTCTGATTGGGCGGTTCACTTACGTATTCATCTCCTAGAAGGTGGGTATGAAATACGTATATTCACACAAATTTAGCAATCTGATTGGTCGGTTGGAATGAACCGTGGTACAGTTATATACATACAATTATGAGACCTTTAACGGCTCAATAAAATTAATATTACTTTTGTGTGCATCATATAAACAAACACAGAGTGTACAGCACTAACTTGAGACATACACTGCCCATGTCAAATGAAGGTTGTTAGAGTAGCAGTGCACACGCACACACACATACACACAGCCAGTACTACTGACCTATTGAGGTAGGAGGTGCCACTGGATGAGATCTCTTCTTGTCCAGGCGTGCAATAGAAGAACATCGGAGCCTCGGGCTTGGGCCAAGGAAACACAATATCCAGCTTGCGCTCCTCTGCAGTGACGGCATTCTGCAAGGTGCCGTCATAAAACATGCTGGACGGGAAGGACGAGAGGGAGGGGTGCATGTGATACTGCACCTGCAGGCGTGCAGGGGTCACACCCAGGCGGACTAGCCGCTCGAACAGACTCTGAGACAGACCGGCACTAATGACAAATAGAACAGTGAGAAAGGAATGATTACCATACATGTCAATTTAACATGGTATGAGGCTGGACCCTTCATATTTATTACTCAATTACTTCATGATACTTAGATAAAAACACCAAATACTCATACTTTGTTTTGTTTTGACAGATAATATCAGACATTTTTGGCATAAACAGCAAATAAATCGCAATGAGTTTCGTTGCAAATATAAATTTATAGGCTTATAAAACATAGAAAACTGCCTTTATGCTATATTCATTATAATTTGGCGAGCAAGCAGGGGTAACACAATTGAAAATCGGGGAAGTTTGTTTATTTATTTATTTGTATATATGTTTGGACGTACGTATGTCATTTTGTACTTTGACCCTACGTTTTTGTGTTAGTTATGTGGTCGACCCCGTCCCAAATTGCACTAAACAGAATCCTCTGGTTTATCGATCAGTACCCGTATCACCCTAGAAATTGAATTGTTTACCGTTTTGAATTCTTTTGCGGGTGCAGTTCAAACTTGAAAACTTAAGGGACTTCCATTTCTATTCGAGTTAGTGGCGGTGGTAAGTCAATGCGCTCTTTGTCATGGCTATAAGCCGTGCGCAACAGTATTTACTTGATAATACATTGTCCACTAGACTACCGCGAAGGTAAGTCTGTGTAGGTGCATGTCCTGTTGTGTCAAAGCATTGTGTTACAACCACTACTTACCTAAAGAATATCACAAAGAAAACTTTTAAATAACGTGTATTGTTTTGTTGTTGTTTTTTCCCCTTCAATTCAAGCAGTTGCAGAGAGTTGTTACTATGGCACTGAAATCCCTTTACCGTGTATGCGAAATTAAAAAACTGGACCTTATTTTCAGTAGCTTCAGTTTTAGAAGTCAAAATCATTCATATAAAAATAGTATAGTCTTTAGGCTCGCTCGCCATTTGTGCTCAAGCACATCACTAGTTATTACTAGCAAGTACCCCGCCACATAGTGGCACTGAATGTACTATAAAATTATGAATGCAATAGCATACAGTCTTTTTATCCATCTTTATTATCCTCTACTATTTGATTTAGTTAGTAACATCAGCTTCCCTCTCCTGCTCTCTTTCTTCCTGAGCCATCTCAGATCTTTTTAACCTTTCCTCTATTCAACTCTTTCTTCTTGAGTCATGGATTCCCATTCTCTCTTTGTCTATCTCTCCTGCTTCTCAAGCTCTGTCCTTCCATTCATGATTATGGATTTAAGCTTTTGAAGCTATTACCTTCTCAGTCTGTTCCTCAGTGATTTCATTCACTTTTAGCTACAATTAGTAGTCATTTTTAATAGCCAGCGTTTCGAATGTGATGACACTTTACCCATTCAGTTTAAGGCAATGTTTTTACCAACCGGGCTCAGCTCATATAAATGAATACATGCACTGTTGCTGGCCACCATCACTGTTGTTACTGATAAACAAGTGTATTCTTTCAATGATTCAGTCATTCTCGGCTGAAATAATTATAATGTGTATTATTATATAGATTAATATTACTAGGCCTTCACTCGACTACATATCATTTCCTCACTACCACTCAATAGCTTCTATCAAATACACAGTGGGATGTCAGAGCTGTGAACAGTCAAAGCAAACACATCTACAGTTTCACCCTGTAGTCAACTGGGGAAAAAATGACCACACCCACGCCACGCCCCTTATTGAGTTTGTCTCACTTGGCAGCTCTCTTGCACATGATGACTGGCCCCAACTGGCAATGATCACCAACTAGGATGACTTGCTTGGCTCCCAACACAACAGGCACCATGCACTCCGGCTCTATAGCCTGAAATAACAATTAGATAAACAATTTAATCACATGACAGCCACACGATTAATCAACCACTCGACCTGGGTGGATTCGTCGATGAGGATGATGCTGAATCGTATCTTGGCCAGTCTGATGTCTCCAGCACCAACACATGTACAGCAAATCACATCTGCCTCCTGTAACATCGTGTATATACATGCATGTAATGAAGAAGAAATTGCTATTCCCAAGCAGGGTTCATCACAGGAATTTCCACTGCAGGTGGGAGACATTACATGTACTTAGCCACACCCTTTTTAGACCCATACTACTTTGATGCACATGCCTATATGAGAGTATATAATGGACACAGTGTTTGGTCACATGCATGACTTTATAATCTTGTTGAATCTGACCACCGACTTGACCCAACCGATGGCTAAATAAACTGACGAAAACTACCTTTGACTGGGTTGTAAATTCCAGCCGTTTGACTCGCCATCAGAATGAGTTCAAGTGTATACAATTTACAAATAAATATTATTAATAGTAAATTAATGAACAACATCAAAGGCAGTCGGTGAGCACAAAACGAACTAGTAGAGGTCGTGACCTTCCAAAATGAGAAATGAGACCAAAAATAATAGAGAGAAAAGTCAAACTCACAAAGTTTTAGAGAGAGAACCAACAACTGAACAAGGAAGAGAAAGCAATCAGTATAATAAGAGAGTAGTTCTAACAGTGAGACAGAAATAAGAATACTAGTGAGTGAATGAAGGTGTGAATTAGTTCAAATGTAATAATTAGTATTTATGATCATAAGTTAATTTGCAGACAGTTTTCATACAGTGGCTTAAACACTTGTACTACTCTAGAATTTCAACTTTAGCTAATGTACTATATTAATTTTCTAAATTTCTGGAAGGAAGGTGGAGCCCCAACCTTGCCTAGCTACGTTATATATCACTGCATAACATGCCATGGTTTCAAATAGAGCTGCGACAGTGCTTAGCTCCGCCTCCCACTACCCATACATACCTGCAGCAGTTCTTTCTCCACCATTTTCTTCAGAGACCTGCATCTCTTTTCATCGGCAGCACTCAGTTCACCTGCCACATCCTTCAACTTTTGCAGCTTTTGAAGCTCTGGGAATCTGTCAAATAAGGACACTAATTAAGTTAAATTACAAAAAAAAAAATTGAATAGAAAAAAAAAAGTATATTAAAATTGAGTGGTATTGAAACTATGAATGTAAACAAAATTACAACTTCTTCAGATTATAAATATTCAATTAGCCAGTGAGTTTTCAGTTCATTCTATGTATGTGTGTGTGTGTGTATGTGTGTAGAGGGGGGAGGGACCCCATATCTCACCCACCCAGTGTAGGCTCTGACTTGGTTGTGGAGTGCCAGGAATGATACTGGAGAGTCGATGGCCTCTCTAGACTTAGCACACAGCCTCACCACCTTCAGCTTGGTGCGGTGGATCTTCTCTGTCAGCTGGTCCACTGCAATGTTACTAGGAGCACATACCAACACTTGCCTGCAGAATCGCAAAACAACAACAACAACAACAACAACAACAACAACAAAAACAAAAGCAACAACAACAACTTACATAAACACATCCACACAAGAATGAATGCCAGTATGAATTAGTGAGACATGAATTTCATTTAAATGGTGGCAGCCATTACACACAACAATCCCCTCTTATCCGGGCACTTTAAGACCAAGTAGCTCAGATCTCAGAATTTACTCAGGAAGTGCTCAAGTACTATTGAGACAATCCTTTTCAAGAAGTGTCAGGGGTTTCCACAATTGATAATGATCATCAAATTAGCGAAGTCACACGGTCAGAAGTGATAAATTGAGTGAGTGTATTTTAATTTTGTGTATTAGTGTTCCAGCTACAATGGGGAATGAGCTACTCAACCCATTGACAATAAGCAATAAATAATAACCAGGGTATACTGAAATAATGTGATAAGTGAATGCTTATAACAAAAACAGCGCAAATTAATCAGCAACAACTAGCTTCTGGTAAAGCTTAAAGTGCGCACATACATGGCCACTTATTCCTAAACCACAATAAAAATTTAAAAAAGCTTTGGTAGTGCTCACTTTGAGAGTATATCTATATATGTGACCGTCTACAGGAAAACCGGGCACAATGCGGCACCCTTCGAAAAAAATTTTTTTTGCACTTACAGAGTTGTCGGCATCCAGATATTGAGCTCTCCAAGTTTTATCGTCGTAGCTTAAGTCATTCCCACTATAATAGACCAAACCGTTCCCTTCTGTTGGCTTGAAACAGTACATTTTTAAGAAATCGATCGATCTTTTCTCGATATTTACGCACGCCACGTTGTGCCCGGTTTTCCTGTAGACGGTCACATATGTAGCTTACATAGATGAATTAAAGCATGTGTAAAGCATTATAAATCAATCGTTATCACCTCTCTCCCCTCCATCCAGTAACTTTGATGAGCATGCATGCATGGATGCAAGATGTATGTATATGAATGCATCCTGTACTAATGCCTGTGTAATAGCATGGAGAGTGTACATTACATATGTAAGCTTACGCAGGCTTGTGGATATTGACCAGGTGGTACACGATGGATGCAGAGGTGACAGTCTTTCCTGTCCCAGGAGGTCCCTGGATGAGGCCCAGAGGTCGCTGTAGAACTGTCTTGATGGCATGCATCTGTGAGCTGTTCAACTTGGGCAGGTTAGGAGCAGACAATCTGACAACAGAGACAAAGATCATAAGGTTATTTATACAGTGAGTGAATACAATGATTATAATCAGAGTTGTCCAGATCGAGATCAAGAATGTTTCAAAGACAATATGGACAAACCAAGCTTGAATTTACTCCAGATAAACTAGAAAGAAATACGCAAGTCCTAATCTAGATTTACATTACAACCTATATATAGCTTCGTATAGCCACTTTAGTTCAATCTAAGCAGCAAAAAGTAATAATTGCTCCATGGCTATCAAAACAGAAAAAAAAAAAAAAAAAAAAAAATCAGCAACAACAATGCAATCTAACAAAATGTGTCACTGACATGCTCAAAGTAGGGCTGGGCGGTATACCGGTATATAGTTAATACCGTGTAGCACGAGGGAAACCGTACGGTATATATTTTGTGTACAAAATTACCTATTACCGACTATAACGTGCGATCCTTTACCCAGTCAATAAATTTCCTCGTAAACGCACGCGCAACCGCGTGGCACCAGCTGCTTTTTTTCATCCTTTTTGCTACATCGAGAATGGCCGACCTAGTGAGTAAGCGGGGCACTAAAAGCGTCGTTTGGCAGTACTTCGGTTTAAAAAAAGGAAGCGGCGGTGAGGCTATCGATGATGGATCAGGAATATGCCGTTCATGCCGAAAGACTGTGGCAGCGAAGCATGGAAATACGTCCAACCTATTGGCTCACTTGCGAATTCACCACGGTAAGTTGCACGCTGAAGTTACTGCAGCTATGAAGAGGAGTAAGCAACGAGCAGAACCTGTGAAGCTTCCCGCAAATCAAAGTACGCTTACCGAAGTGGTTGAAACAGCTCAGTCCTACGAAAGAAAAGGGAAAAAATGGAAGGAGTTGACTGAGTCTGTAACTTTATTCTTAGCAAAAGATGGCCAACCGATGTACACAGTTGAAAAGCCTGGTTTTCGTCGGATGCTTACGATTTTTGATGCCAGGTACCAACTCCCTAGCAGAAAGTACTTCTCTGGAACTGCCATCCCTAATCTGTACTCCTCAGTGAGACAGAAAGTACAGGAAGAACTGTCCAGTGTGGATAGCTTTTCTGGAACTACAGATCTTTGGTCTAGTGTTGGTCTAAAACCCTACATTAGCTACACGATCCATTACATCGACAGTCAATGGCAGCTCCACAGAAAGTGTCTGCAGACTCATTTCTTGCCTGAAAATCACACTAGTGAAGTTCTTGCGGATTCATTGACGACAACATTAGAGTCATGGATGCTAATGGCTGAAAAGCAGGTTTGCCTTACTACAGACAGTGGCAGTAATATTGTCAAAGCTGCGAGAGACTTACAATGGCCCAGGCTCTCTTGTTTTGGTCATAATTTACAGTTGGCCATCACAAGATCTCTAGACCATGACCCAAGGGTTTCCAGGGCTCTTGGACTGGCTCGCAAGATTGTCAGTGCCTTTCATTGCAGCTGGAAACGAAAGCATGAGCTGTCGAAGTCTCTCTTAAACTTCAATATACCAGATCGCTCATTGGTTTCGGTAAGGCTATTAGAAATTGACATAAATTGATAAATAAGATTTGAATTAGTATAATAAATATGCATGATAATTGTTCTACTTGCAGGACTCTCCTACTAGGTGGGGATCAATGCTGAAAATGGTAAAGCGTTTATTGGAACAAGAGAATACTGTGCGTGTAGTTCTAAGTGCTGACCGCAAAGTTAGCCACTTAGTTCCCAGTTGGCAGGATATGGAAGTTCTACAGTCGATTGACAGTGCTCTTTCTCCTCTCTCATCCCTTACTGACATCTTGTCTGGAGAAACGTATGTCACTGTCTCTGCAGTACTGCCAATGCTCCAGTTGATTGAATCTAATATCCTAAAAGAGGAAGATAGTGATACTCAACTAACCAAGGATTTAAAAGAACGTGTAATTAATGACCTTCAAAGCCGTTACTCGGTTTCCAATGAAGTTCACAGGATCTTGCAGTTTGCTACATTTTTAGATCCTCGGTTTAAGTCCAAACCTTTTAGTGACTCTGATGTAGAGGACATCAAAGAAAGGATAGTTCTGGAAATTATCACACTTCCACCTGCTACTGCACAGCCCAGTCAGCCATGTTGTAGCTCAACTGAATCCACTGAACCACCTCCAGCAAAACGGAAAAAAAGTCTTGGAACTTTTTTTAAAGAACACGAGGAAGATAAACAGGCAACATCAAGTTCTACAAGTGCTTCTGCAGAGGATCAAAGCTACCTATTCTTTCTAATAAGGCTAGAAAGTATCTTTGTGTGTGCGCCACTAGCTCACCTTCAGAAAGAATTTTCAGTTGTTCTGGAAATACAGTTACCCCATTACGAGCAAGTATGAATCCTCAAAAAGTGGACATGCTGACATTCTTAGCTAAGAACTTAAAATAACTACATTTTCAAGCTTTTGCTTTTGTTCATAACCAAATTATACATTACTCAACAAAATTATAAATTAAATTATCATCAGAAATATAATAGTAGGTATCTAGTAATATTGCTATAATTTTTTTCAAAATATAGTGATACTATAATTGTCAATACCTCCCAGCCCTAGCTCAAAGACTGCATCTTAAAACAATACACAAAAAAGCTCTTATTTCCCAGATCCTCACTGTTTAGGTAATGGTAACTTGTTCATCTGATCCTCAATGTCGTGCCCCAGCAACTTGTGGTACAGGTAAATAGAAACTGCAGTCTCATTCACAGCGAACATCTTCATGGCATTCTGCATGCGATCAAACGACGTAGACTTCCACACGAAGTCTACACAGAAGTTGGTGGTGATATCAACGGGCACGCCCACATTGGACTTGAGCTCCAGTCCAACTTCCTCTCCAAAACCAGCTACAAGAAAGGAAAGACGTGGTAAATAGACATCGAATTATGTACTAAGATACAAGTACATCAGTAATTGAGCTTCACTCTGTGAACTTCACATGAACAAAAAATACCTGTTTAAAAGTTACACTGTAGCTGCTAATGAGCTGTAGTGAAGCACCAGACTTCAATTCACTGCAAGCAATCAGCTTTCATATGTAGTAAAGTAGTGTATGCACTTCTGCACTACTGCAGTCATTACAGCAGCAGTTACCTCAGTGTGATAAGGTAACCTTTTCTTAATCCCACAGTCAAATCAAAGTTAGAATCACATTATATATACACCTTCAAATTTGACACAAACTGGGTAAAAAATACCCTTCAATAAAATTCAATCCCAAAGCTGGAACATGATTAGCACATGTACGTATATATTGGATGCTATACACTGGTTCTTTTTAATACTTACTGTTGGGAGCTTTGATGACGTGACCAATCCCTTCCCACGTGCGTAGAGCACCACTATACTTCAACCTCAACTCATCACCCTGCATTAGACGCATGTCTACACACACACACACACACATACACACACACATACACGCACACACACACATACACAGTGACTATCACATGTCACTAAAGTTCTAACGTTAGTCATTAAGTAGTACAATGGTCACATCTGCTACACACCTCCATCTTTGCGAGGGAAGTTGAAGTAGGCGTATCTCTTCTTATTGAGTCCCATCTCCCAGCGTACTTCAATGTTGCCTTGCATCTGACTCTCCTTCAGCTTCTTGTCGTAGTCCGCCTCGAATTACACCGGAGGACCAAAGATGTTCTGATACTGATATGCATCCTGATACCTACACACAAACAAACAAATAAAACCATGTGTGGAGCCAGGGCCTGGTGCTGGGACAGAGACCAAGGAACAGTGAACTTCATTAATCATGAACTCACTATTTTATGTCATGTGATTTCTGGCAGTATATTAGTTGTGTTTTTGCTGAGTTGTATTTCAGTCTACTGCATAGTCCTGTGTGTGTGTTTGTCTTGTGTTTGTATATCTGCTACCTATTACTTACCTTGTCAAGCGCACCCCAGCCACCTCGTGGACTACGGTAGTGGCGTAACTAACTACGTACATCCCGGGGAAATCTACTAGCTATGCTCTCCCTGGGACGTCATTCAACTTTCACCCGCATCCCCGCCCACACCATATACCTTCTATTACATACACGTACCACCACAACAAAGTACGCTAATGCATGCCATTTCTATTAAAGTCACAGTATGTATGGCAATGATTAGCATCAGTGGTGAATGACGCTTGGGTATGCACATTTTCTTGCTTTAAAAACTGGGTGTCAGAATGAAAGTGCAAAGTAGCAACGTATCCAATCTTGAATGGAGAATAAACATGTTTAAACGTAGTTAACCTGCCCGAGTGATGTCTCGCGAAATAGGTGGAAGCACGGAAAGGAGGGCAGGGCATATGGGGGCAGTAGGTAAAGGGTAAGCAACAGTCACATGTGAGCTGAGTGCACGTGGCAGCAAAGAGTCGGCTGACAGCAGCAGGTAACGGAAAGAAAGCTCGAGCAAGGACGAAAGCGCAAGAGGCAGGCTCTAAGGGCGAAGCGAACGGAGTATCAAAAGATAGTCATGGCAGAGAGGTCAGCCGCAGTTCGGGCAGTTCAGATCGATGAGGCCACCATGCAGGCATTGATAGAAGGCGTGACACAACACATACTCGCTAGGGAAGACTCGGCTCGCGCGAGCGAAGGTGAGGGGAACGGGCTTAAGAGTAGTGGGAGGTAGGTGAAGGGGTCCTATACCAGCAAGCCCTACTCCAGCGGTTGAGCTGTGAAACTTTACTAGGGTGGTGGACAGGACCCTTGTAGAGCATGATGGGTGAGGAAGGGGCAGCAAGGGCAGGTGGGTGGCTAGTTAGGAGGCATGTTGTTCTGTAGCAGGGTAAAGCTAGTCATGTAATTGCTGTGCAGACACAGTGGTTAAGTTAGTATGCAAATCATGCGACAGCAAGCACAAACCCGGACAGGTAATTACTGGGCAGACGCTGGGGTTAGTTAGGATGCAGGTGGTGCATTAGCAGGCACATAACTAGACATGTAACTACCACGCAGATGCTATGGCTAAAGTAGCATATGGGTTGTACAGTAGCAGGCACAAACCAGGAGGGGATTGCTGGGCAGATGCTATGATGAAAATAGCATGCAAGTTGTGCGATAGCAGGCACAAGGCGAGAAATTTTACTGCTGTGCAGATACTGTTGCTAGTTAGGATGCAAGTTGTGCGATAGCAGGCACCAAGCTAGACATGTGACTGTGCAGATGCTGCGGGGACTATGCCGACTGCGAGGGAACTGGTAGTAAGCGGGGTGAGAGAATTCCCAGCAGACAGAGCAAGCGAGGACCATGAAGGCGGAGAGGGTGGCAGCGAGGCAGGCAGCTCACGGTCCCAGCCGATGGCTTCAAAGGTGACATGCGTGGGCACAGGTCTTCCTCCCATCACACAGAAGCTCAGGGACAGGATCATACCGAGGCAGTATGTTGAGTTTACTGAATTTCCACCGGCGAAAGGCAAGAGCAGACCGGTATCCCAGCCAGGAGAGGGTCAGCTAGTGCTAGTACAGGCAGCGGACTTGTTGCAGTCTAGGAGGACTATTCCTGACTTCGCGACATGGGGGCAGTGTTTTGCTATCTACGTGACAGTGCTGTCAAGCAAATATCCAGAGCTACTGCCAGATCTAATGGGCTACATGTCAGTCATAGCCAAAGCAAGTAAAAGATATTGCTGGTCAGCATGGGTCATATACGACCAGCAGTTTCGACAGGAAGCGGCAGGCAATCCGGAAATGCAATGGGAGAAAGTAGACCCTAGCCTATATGCACAGTGTTTTACTGGTCAGGAGCTGTCCAAAGAAAATTGGTGTAACAACTGCCAGGAGCTGGACCACAAGACAGCCGAATGTCCTTATCGACCAAGGAAGAGGTCATGGAACATGGGGCCTGGTCAGATGGAGCCGCAAAGCAGGGAGACAGGGAGCGGCGGCAAGACAGTATGTATCAAATTCAACCAGTACAACGGCGACTGCAAGTATGGCAAGGAGTGCAAATTCGCTCACGTGTGTGCCAGATGTGGTGAAGGCCATCCTGCGGCGAAGTGCAAGTAGGAGCAAGTCAACCTTAGAACTGTACTGTTGTGCATATAATGCAGACTTGCATTGTCAGACGTTATGATGATGTGAAGGGAATACTGTAGACCTGGTTGCTAAGTGCAGGGGGCAGGTTATAAAAAATAAAAAATAAATAATAAATAAAATAAAAATGAAAGAGATGGGGGGTGGGGTTAGTAAGGGTAGATAGGAGTAACTAGGGACACAATGAGTGGAAGCAGGGGGCTCTGGTTAAAAAAAATTATTACGAGGGGTTGTTTCTCATGTTGCAGCAGAGCCTACTGGAGGGCAGGGGTCACACGAGGTCAGCGGTGCCCAGCTAAGTCAGTGGACGAGGTGGCACAGCAGGTAGCCAGGCTGGGAAAAGGGGCCCTTATGGCGAAGATGGATATCAAACAAGCATACAGGCACATTCCAATTCACCCGGGAGACAGGCAGCTGCTGGATATGCAATGGCGGGAGAAAGTGCTGATTGATGCGGCACTGCCGTTTGGCTTGAGGTTGGCCCTGCTGATATTCACGGCGGTGGCGGATGCAGCAGTGTGGGTGATGCAGCAGTCTGGGTGATGCAGCAGTCTGGGTGATGCAGCAGTCTGGGTGATGCAGCAGTCTGGGTGATGCAGCAGTGTGGGTGATTGCAGCAGTCTGGGGGCACCCAGGTCAGCAGAATGCAGAATGCAGCAACAACAATGTAATCATGCACGAAACCTGTGAGCATTTGGGCCTGTCACCAGAGCCGGAAAAAGACGAGGGCCCAGATACAGCTATCTCATTCACAGGCATAGAGACAGATTCGATTGCAATGGAGCTGAAGTTGCCAGCTGAAAAGCTGAGCAGGCTGAAAGCAGAATTGGGCTACTGGCGGAAAAGAAGAGCGTGCAAAAAGCGAGAGCTACTGTCGCTGCTGGGCCTGCTGGCCCACGCTAGCAAAGTGGTCAGAGCGGGTAAACCTTCGTTCGCAGGTTGATAGACTTATCCACTACAGCAAAGCGCTTGGATCGTTTTGTGAGGCTGAGTACAGAGGCAAGATCTGATATAGAATGGTGGTGGAGGTTTTGTGAGATGTGCGCGTATTGCTAGGCCACCCAGAAGCAAGGGTCAGCAAAGTAGTGGCTACTGATGCATCTGGCTAATGGGGGTGCGGGGTTTGCTGGTCCAATCACTGGTTTCGCATGCAATGGCAGGAAGAAATGCAGGAGGCGCATATTACGTACAAGGAGCTCGTTCTAATTGTACTGGCAGTGACCGTATGGGGCAGGCAATGGCGTAACGCCACCATCCAGGTACTGTGCGACAATGAAGCAGTAGTTGCTATTGTCAACCAGGGAACAGGGGACAAGGAATGTATGCATTTACTGCGGTGCCTGGCCTTCCTGAAAGCGAGGTTCAACATTGAAATCGTGTCCACACACATAGCGGGCAAGACCAACATTAGCAGATGCACTTTCAAGGAATGCGATGTCAAGGTTTCGTATGTTGCATGTGCAGGCGGATCCAACACCCACGGAGATCCCGGCGGCGGTGTTAGACGTGCTGCTGGTTTGGAAACCAGACTGGACATCACAGGGATGGGCAGAGCAGTGGAGTTCTGCTTTCAATAGGGATTAGCAGACAACACCAAGAAAGCATACGCATCAGCACAAAAGAAGCATTTGTCATTCTGCACAGACACACACCTACACCCACTACCTGTGAAGGAACACATATTATGCCGCTTCGCGGCAAGATTGGTGGAGGAGGGTCTGGCCCATAGCTCAATAAAATGCTACTTGGCAGGGGTCAGACAGCTGCACTTGGCGGGAGGTTGGAAGGACCCCGAAATCTGTCAGATGGCAAGGCTGGTCCAGGTTCTGAGAGGAATCAGGGCAGTTCAGGCCAAACGCGGTGGCAGTATCAGCAGACTTAGGTTGCCTATCACGACAGACCACCTACGGAAGCTGAAAACAGTATGGGTAAGGGGAGATAACCCACAGGAGGGCAGAATGCTGTGGGCAGCAGCAGCGCTATGCTTCTTTGGCTTCTTCAGGCTGGGGGAGATTACAGTCCCATCGGCTGAGGCCTTTGACATGGGGGTTCATCTGTCCTTCCAAGACATTCTGGTGGATAACATTACAAAGCCACAGGCCTTGAGAGTTCGTCTGAAAGCATCCAAAACAGACCCATTCAGGAAGGGCCTGGATGTTCACATTGGACACACCCAAGATGAGCTGTGCCCAGTATCCGCGGTGCTGACATTTATGGTAGCAAGAGGTCCAGGCGCAGGTCCGTTCTTCCGCTATTGGGATGGCCGCCCACTGACAAGGGCTAGGATGGTGAAGGAAATGAAGGAAGCCCTATCCAGAGCAGGAGTGGATAGCATGGGTTATTCTGGGCACACCTTCAGGAAAGGTGCGGCAACTACGGCAGCGAAGTGTGGCACAGAGGATGCCACTATCATGATGCTAGGCAGATAGCAGAGCAGTGCTTATCAACGTTACATAAACACACCACGCGAACAGCTAGCAGAGATGACCAAGAGGCTGACACGCTGATGCTGAACAGGGACCACAGGGGTAGTCTACAGCTGGAGCAGATAGAGACTGACCATGTATTTTAAATAGGCATTGAAATTGCAAGATGTTGTGCACATTTTTGAAAAAAAAAAAAAAAAAAAGACAGCAGATTACAGGGGAATCTCAGGCAGGGGGCAATTAGTCTAGAGAGGAATAAGGGGTGAGAGGGGGTGAGGAGTGGGTGGAATAGGGTACGGGGTACAAGGGGTGTGGAAAGAATGGAATACAGGGGTACGAGGAGGGGTGTTGATCTTTGGAGGGTGGAGGAATAAGCACCCAGCCAGCAGAGAGGGGTGCTTATGTGATTAATTGGCGCAAAGAGGTGGGGCCAATGTAACTCCAACCTCAACACTCAAAGAGGCAAATAATCCCCCTTTTGTCCTGTAAGGCAAGAGGACACCTGTATTTCCAGCAAACCGTAGGCAATAAGGGCGGCGGGCAGGAACAGCAGAGGGCAAAAAGGTTAACGTAATTTAAAAACTCGACATTTTTTTAGTAGCTTGATGATAGAAGTTAAAATCAATCATTTAACAATAGTGTATTTTAGGCTTGCTCGCCATTTGTGCTCAAGCATATCACTAGTATTACATTCTGCAGTCACCCATAGTAAATCGATACCATTTTTGCAATGAAACACAGCCCATTCTTAATGATATACCCTTCGCCCACTTCAGCAGGTACATACATAGGTACATTTAATGCCAGGCTTAGGCAACATTGGTAAAAGACCATTGCGATATCTAACTCTAGTATACTCTAGTATACTGAATATGTAGCCATTGGAATCCAATAGATTGCAATACAAACCTTGATTTACCTAAACCCCCACACCCCCTTCATTCACTTAAAATAATAATAATAATAAAATAACAATAAAGGAGAGATTCTTCTATTGACTTGATACTGCATTGAAAATGTATTTGGTATACTATAATAAAGTTCAGTGTTCATGAATAGCAAAACACGTTATCCTGTCTAACGTGACACATAGTTGAAGTTGTAATCTACTCACCCAAAGTTGAGATGGCTTCCGTCCTGAGCGGAACTTCCATGTCCTGCCTTGTAAACCGTGCCAGAGTAGGTAACACCTTGAGGGAAATGCCAGACTGAAAATTGTCAATGCCATAGGCGGACTGGGAGGGCATTGAAGACCCTTTACCAGACTGAGAAGTGTCCATGGCAACAACGTCTGCTTGGAAAGACTCCATTTTGCCTGGGGAGTAGGGATCTCCTATTCCTCTGCAGCGATGCAGGAAGGACAGGCTGACATACACACACACACAGACAAACATTATCCACTGGATAATTCAATGGCATTATTAGTGTATGAGTAATAGCACGGGTAACCGTGCTATTCGAGATTAATAGCTTGAGTACCGCAATTGAAATAGTACGAGGCGAAGCCGAGTGCTATTTCAATTGCTTTACAAGTGCTATTGATCCCTAATAGCACAGGTTACCCGTGCTATCACTCGCTAGTAGTGGGCGAGCTTGTAAAAAAGTCATTTGCGATTGTAGCTATACTATATTGTTCACTCACTATCTCCTTACTTCAGGATTAGCTTCCGCTGGAACTTCGTTTTCAACCTGGGGCTCCTCCTAATCTGTTGAAAAACATTCCGTCTAATACCGGTAGAGCTTCTGTGGTAAAGAATGACATTGTCTCCAATTAGAAACTACTTTAACTGTACATTTCCAAGGTTAACTCTGCATGCATGCGCACTTACCCGTGCTATTTCACTTCACTACCGAGGTATTTCACTTAATTTCCACTTAGTTACTGAGGTATTTCAATTAGTTACGCGCTATTTCACTTTCCCCGTGCGATTTCAATTGAACAGTGATTTTTCCCATACATTTTTGAATGGGCAACTTATGCGCGTACTATTAGAAAGTAAATATTTTAATTAGATTAGCCTAACATGTGATTCATTAGTAATCCAAAGTTTACAATATTTCTGCAATAGTGTTAACACGACAGAGAAAACTATGCAATAATAGGACAATTAGAGTTCTGCTACAGGAATATTTGGACATCTCTGAAGTGCACATCGCACTAACATTTAGAACACACTCTTTGAAGAACAGGCACATTTACAGTACAGCTGATGATAGAATTACACCTCCAGCAACAGACATCCTAACGTGAGAGAAAAGAACTGGGAAGGGGTAGCAGCTTTTGCAACAACAACAACAACAACAACAACAAAAGTGATCAGAATAACTATTGTTAAATTTGTGCACATTTTTTTTGTTTGATGAATCGACGTTATGGTTTATTGACGTTCAGATAATCAAGGTGTTGCTGTATAAAGCTCAAATACACTTTGCTTCAGAAAGATGCACCAATATGTTTGCACAGGTGTATGAGTGTATGTTTGCACAGGTGGATGGATGAATCTGTTAGATGCAAACATTAATGTGATAACTACTCACCATTTAGCAGCTGCCATCTTGATATTGTTATCTCTGCTATTAGACAAGATCTTCAGAAGAGCACACACCAATGGCTCTCCTTGATACTCAACTACACACACAAACACACAACACGAGCAAAAAAAAAAAAAGCAACAAAAAAAAAACAACAACAACAACAAAATAATCAAAATATGATTTACAGTCCCAAATACTGATATGGTACAGAGAAAATGATTCTTTACCAAATCTGAACATCTCCCAACCCATGCAGTCATGTGTTTATTGCCCAACGTACGTGATGCTAACAAGTTGGCCGTCACTGGATTATCATACACTATGGAAGACATACAGTGCAGGGAGGCAGCCACCATCTATATGTAAATAGACATGTAGATATATAGGACATATAGACACACACATACTACATAGGACACACACAGGCTGAAAAGGGACACACACGGACATAAATAAGGACTTATAAGACGTGCATATAGCAGTAAGAGGATATACAATATATTTTATGATTCAGTCATTCTCGGCTGGAATAATTATAATAGCAAATTTTTCTCTTTTTAACAGCCAATAGCGTCAAGTTATAATTAACTATATTGGCTGTTAAAAAGAGAAAAATTTGCTATTAATATATTTTATATATGCCCTAATACTATATACATAAGCACCATTACTAGACTCCTCATTATGAGACCCCTAGACGTCTATCTGCAGTGACCATAACACACACTATTTCCACAATACTGTACATTATTCTATAATATCACATACAATACACTGTACTTCTTCATTAGCATGAACATAACTCTGCCCACCTTGTTTACTGGAGACCGCAAGTTTCCTACTAACTTCTGTAATGATTGATACTCGCACAACAAAGACTGATGGTCTCGCGTCGGTGAGAAAACAACAACAACAACAGCAACAACAACAACAAAGTATTATAATTGTGAACATTCAGTGTTTCAAGGCTTAGCTATGCCAATAATACAGAAAAGAGAGTCCACCCACACATTAGATCACGTGTGCTCGCGCATTCTTCAGCTAATCGCTCATTAGAACAATAACTTGCAGTGTCAGCAATATGGCCATGTTGGTATGATCTCTATTTAAGGGCATTATTGGTAGCGTAAAGTGGCACAGTCACAATTGGTTTGTTTGTTTTTCCTTCAGAAAATATAATTAATAAACATTTGACAGTTAAATTTGAGAAACTTAAGTTGTAAGTTATACATGCCAGACAAACGCTGTCAAGGAGCAAAGGCCTACTTGTATAACAATGCTACCATCTTCAGAAAGAGCTATTGGAGCAGAGGTAATGTGTTAGTTATGACACTGATATCACCACTCTACTGGTATATAACTGGATGGATGTATTGTAAGACGGACGGGGAAGGAGGGAGAAAGTTATTTTTTTTATATGTACCTGGCAAGTCTTGGCTAGCAGTATGGCTGCCCTTTGACCTAAGGGGTGTGGCTCAACAAGGAGAGAAACAAGGCGGGACACAATCTGGGGATTATAGAAGATGAGGTCAGAGTCCAAAGCGTAAAGGTTGCAAGAGTAAAGGGTGGATAGGGTACGCAGACAGCAGAGGACAACTGGAGAAGAAGAATGCAGCAGACCTAGAATAGTGAGACAGAAAAGATTACTGAAGTATCTCACAACACACCATTTCCTCCTCAATATCTTGAACTATCTTGTTAGGCCAAAAACCCTTTACCAAGTTAAGTATGCAGGAGAAGGGTCTGAGAAAATTGTTCAAAGTGCCTCCCAAAAATGGCTCACAACTACTTTTCTCAAGTCTCTCTCTCTCTACAGTTGTGCCACTGCACATGATACAGTACGTATGTCCCGCAAGCTCACAGGAACTTATGAATTGAAGCACCCTATTAGGGAATGATGTGAACAAGTCCTTATAGTGCATGATCTCAGACCTTTTTTTCCCTCGATCAATCAGTGGTTGGTAAAGGGTCTGGCTACACGAGACCAATCGTGACCATACCTCTAGATAAAGATGGCACAGCCTCTGCAGAGATGACTGCATCAATAGACGACTTCGTCCCTACAGCAAGTGGAACACAATACTGAGTATGACACATACACACATACATACACACATGTATATCTACATACACACATATACATACATACACATACATACACTCACATACATACATACATACTGAGTATTACACGTACACACATACATATGCTCACATACATACACACATACATATCTACATACATACATATACATACATGCATACATACACACATACATACATACACTCATACATACAGTAGGAGACACAGAAAAATTCCAAATTCCGTTCCGTAGAACGGCCGTTGCACGATTAAAAAACGGGTAAAAAACGGTACGCCGTTTGTTAAAAAACGGCCGTTCCGTTCGACCGCGTTACCGTTTTAATCTTTCTCGTTCACCGTATGTCTCGCTCAAAGAAATATAAAAAATCGTTTATCCAATAAAACGTTCCGATTTTTTGTTTATAGGCTCCAGAGGCGGAGCTTTTCGGGTTAAAAAAATTTGAAGCCGTCCTCTTCGAAGTTGTCTCGCGGAGAATTGCTAGTTCGATCACCGCACAGTATCGACGTTTTCTCGAAGTTAGGGCCTTCTCCCGCTTAGATTTTTTACTACTGGAGGTCCATCGGTAGCTAACAGAAGATCTACGAAGTGCGGACCTCGTTATAGCTCTGTGCCCATCGGAATTTCGGTCTGCAACTTTATTGAAGCAAGTGAAAATTTTGTACGAGCTATTTTTCACTATCCCCGTAGCGTTTAATGGTCGATATAAGGCCTTAGCTTGCTGATATAGCTATAAGAAGAGTTTCTAGCTAGAAAATATCTGTGAATCGACGGAAATGCTTCACCGTTTTAGTAAACGGTGTCGGCCGTTTAATCAAAACGGTACGGAACTCAACGATAAAAACTACGGTAAAAAGACTACCGTTCCACGGGCGTTCTACGGGACGGAATTCGGAACTTTTTTTTTGGCGTCTACTGTATGTGACCGTCTACAGGAAAACCGGGCACAACGCAGCGTGCGTAAATATCGAGAAAGATTGATCGATTTCTTTAAAATGTATTGTTTCAAGCCGACAGAAGGGAACGGTTAGGTCTATTATAGTGGGAACGACTTAGGCTACGACGATAAAACTTGGAGAGCTCAATATCTGGATGCCGACAACTCTGTAAGTGCAAAAAAATTTTTTTTCGAAGGGTGCTGCGTTGTGCCCGGTTTTCCTGTAGACAGTCATATATACACATACATACACATAGTACATATGTACCATGAGCAAAGCTGCCGAGAGCAGTGATGACCTCACACAGAAGCTCCTGATGCACTTCCGGCTCTGCCAGCAATCTCACTAATCTACGTACATGCATCAATAGGATAAATTATATAGAAACACTGCATGTACTAAATATCCCATTTATTCTATTCATGTATATCATGCATATTACTTCACCAGATGGGATAGTATATGGTTGCTTCAATTAGAACAATTTACAAGTGCACACCCTTCTCCGCTCCTCTCCAAAAATACACATTGTCTGTTTGTCTGTCTGTCTGTCTGTCTGTCTGTCTATATAATCTTTTGCTTGTTTTAGTTTTAAGTGACCAATTCTCTCCTCCTGGGCACCACTCCAACCTGAACCAAGTCAGACTTGTGTTTCTTGTTGCCTATGATCAGATGCTTCACCTTCCTGCAACAACATTCATTCATTCAATGGTTACGATGTTCTACACTCTAGCGCCATCTTACCTAACAGACACCAGCTGTACAGTGACATCTTCATGAAGTATATTGTCAGCCAGAACTTGAAAGCTGATGTCATGCTACAGAAAAATTAATACAATGTTCTGATGCAATTGGTGAACACGCAGACTTCAGCAGGGATCTTCACGACTCTCCACCATTTTTTTTTTTAACTTTGTCACAATTCCCTGCAAGTAACCTCATTTGTTATTTGTTCAGGAAAATTGTCAGCTAGATGAAATTATACCATTGTGCAGAATATTCTATTTTCACCAATATGTTGGAAATATGACCTTGATCACCGCGGCTAGTATGAATATACGCTGGTGCTACCATTTTAGCAAATGGTAAAAGGTAGCACTCACTGGAAAACATTTCTTCTGCACAGCGGGAAAAAAAAATAAAGCAGACCACCATTACTTTGATTGATGTTGATCAAATTTAATGTTGTCAAGACCACTGTACAAAATCAACTACAGCAGAATCACATCATCATAGTCATTTACTCCCTAGCTAACAATTGCAGCAGAATCACATCATAGTCATTACTCCCTAGCTAACAATTACAGCAGAATCACATCATAGTCATTACTCCCTAGCTAACAATTGCAGCAAAGTCAGTGCACCATTTTTAGCAAATTTTTGCACAACTGCCATATTCACATAAAAGGGTCCTCTTAGAAAAAAAAGTTGGAGTCTATGTTCACTGTGACTACAACGTTTCTTATATTCTTATACCTGAAGCCAATAATTGAAATACTCACCTCTCCTCCCATACTGAAAGAGTCAGAATCACTATTAAGGATAAGAAATCATACACTCAGCGCCACGCAATTGTCTCTTTTTTTGAGTCTCCACGTACAAAATGAATAGGGTCGTCAAATGTAAACACTGGCTCCGCCTACCAATTAAGCTTACAATCTTTGCGCGCTTTTTTTTTCATGCGGTGTTTTGTCAGCCCCACCCCCAAGAAGAAGGGATTAACCCCGAGCACGCATGCGCGATAGGGTTATAGTAGTCGTCCGCCGGTCTGTTTGTCTGATTGTCTGATTGTCTGTTTGTCTGTCTGTTTGTCTGTCTGTCTGTCACGCAGCGCAAGCTTTCAGCTCCATGTCTTTTATGGGCAACGCTCCCTAGCGTCATGTCATAATCACATGAGCAAATAATTTCTTGCAGCCAGCAGTGTATATACAGTTCGCTTTATGCTCAGGGAACTTAACAGAGTTGAAAGAAATTATGCGAAGAGAACGCTGAGGGTGACTGAGAGTTGGCGGGGGAGGGACTATAACCCCACCTTAATCTGGGGGTGGGGCTGCTAGTTGGACTGACTTTTGGCAGCGAGTGGCACAGTCCGGAAAGAGTAGCTGACAGTATCGGAATTTCTATTTGTGGTCACAGTAATTAGCGATCAGTAATTGACCACTGCAATAGTGTAGCAAAACAAATTTGGTATGGCCATGTTCCCTGACCCTTTGTACAAGTAGTGGTTCAATAAAGTACCGATAAGTGCCATACAATAATACAGGGCAGCAGTTGGTAAAGGGTCTGGCTACACCAGACTACGAGTGACCATATTGGTTTTGACAATCACATAGTATGTTTTTGTTATTATATAATACCGTGTTAAGCATTTTTTAATGAAAATAATATTTAAAAGTAACAGTAGAAATAAATTAACATTGTGTAAATTTGAAATATGGGATATATGTTGTACAAAAAATGTAAAATGCACTACAATGAGTGTTTTGAAATGTATGTCCATGTGGCTTTGTCAGATTTCATTCCACAATTCTATTACACAAACAATACGATAATTCAAATACTACAATAATAACAATATACTTACTGGAGCTGTTGCTGTATTTTATCTGCCACATAATTACATTCTCCTGTTTGGAACAGTACAGTAACAAACTCCTTGAGAGCTGAGGGTCTCGATGAAATAACTCTACGAACATTATCCAAAAGAGTTCTTGCTCTGTCTTCATCAGTCAGGTCTTTACGCTCACGAAGTTGGTCATAGGTATATTGTGATATGAGTTCATTGCTGTAGCAGTAAACAGCTACTGTCATAACACAAGGTGTCACTGAGTGGACCAAGTCAGGATACACTTTCTGAAATAACGTCAAGTAATTTTTACCTAGAAAAAAATAATAAGGCAAAGTAATAATAACCAGCTGCACTGCACAATAAACGATAATTAAATAGCTACTCAATTTACTTGTGGCAACCTCCAGCCCAGGGTATTGCTTCTCATACTTCTGAAAATATAAATAGAAGTAACTATGGCATGAAACTACAGTAGTATTTCTACATACCTGTCCATACCAAATGAGGTGTCTATTGTTAAGTATCACTGCTTGTGGATTGTCTGGATTGAAGAGACATGTCATAACCTCAGGAGTAATATCTGCTCCATCAACTACCCCAAAATGATTTTCTCCTTCATGTGTACGACAGTCAAAAGCAAACTGGTAGTCCATGGAGCTGTTGTAGTTCATTCTGGAACTAGCCTTCTTTAGAGTGTCCTCTATTTCTTGTTTTAAAGCAGTACATTCGTGGTGAATGGAATCTTGGAATGTAGGATCACACGAAACTACGACTTCAAAATATTTACATCGAGATATAAATGTTACTCGAATTTTTCTAATTCCGTACAAAAAGTGCACCATGTTTTTCTTGACACCTTCTCTGATGAAAGTGAAGGACTTGTTAGATATGAGACAAGCCATGGAAGCAGGAAAGAGTCCCATAGGAGTAAACCCACTACTGAAGTATATCAAGAGAGGCTCCACCAAACATGATCTACAGGATTCTTTGTGGAATTGGTCAAGTTCCTTTGCAGTAGTGTTTTCTAACACGCAAGGCATGATGTATTCTTTCTCTTCTTCTAACACTGAGTTAGTATCAGAAGATTCGACTGACACAATCTCAGCTATCAAGTGAAGATATGCAAGCAAAGCTACCAGTTGCTCTGGTGGAATCAGATCTCCAGAAATGTCAGCCGTAGCTGTCTTCAAATCTGTCATAGAGAATCGACCAGTCTTTCTAAATCTCTCGGATGTGGCCTGACCTACGCTATCAAAGCACATGGCTTTAAGAATGACACCAGTGATACTGTCATACACTACCTGGATGTCTATGATGACCAGGTCCTCCAAACCAGGCACACTGGGGAAGTACATCAGAACACCGGCATGGTGGTGAAGAAACCACAGAGCTGCTCTGGTTTCGTAGGGTGTCATATTGAAGGCATGGGACAAGGCCAAGCAGGTCTCCAGGCTGGCTGTCCTCACTTCTCTCATGCGAAGACACAAGCTGAACAGAAGCCACACAGCTGGAATTTTCAGCTTTTTAAAGTGTTTCTCCATGGCATTCTCCAGTAGCTGATGCAAGTGATGGATTTCTTCTAATCCGCCTCCCATGTTGTCTAAAGAAACAACAAGCTTGTTTTTCGAGCAGAACTGAACTATGCCTTTTTTGTAGGAGTCGGTGTCTCGAATCACTTTTTGAAGCTGTGAGTCGACTGTAGCGATGACTTCCTCAGAAACCTTGTCTTTGTGAGTGCCCACTATATACACTACTGACTTGGAGGACTCCAGTATCTCACCAATGGCTGAGTTGTCTGTTCCAGGTAGAGGTTGAAGGTGGGTGGAGGAACTGAAACAAGATATACTGGCCAGAGTGCGCAAAAGCATCTCTTGCAGAGTAAACTCTGATTTCTCTGGTGCAGTTGTCTCTCCTGAAGCTCTCTGATAAAAGACACGATACTCCTCATCTAGTTGGAACTTGTAGCTAAAGAACAGCAAGTAGAGGCCAGGTCCTATGGTGAGTGCTGGTAGCATGTCCATCAGCTCAGGCTGACCTCCGGTGTCCTCCATTCTCAAAAAAGCTTTAAAAGAGTGCTTCACTTTTTCTGCAAAGTGTGGTTGTTTGGACACTGTCTCAAATATGGCAGCTATTTCAGAATAATCTGGTGATCTGATTCTTTGTTTGGTCAATAATTTTAGTTTTGCCAGCATTTTATGAATTAAGTTAGGCTGTGGCTTTTGAACAGGGCGTGATTGCTTGGTATTTCTAATGTGTTGTTTTTTAACCTGATGAGACTGCCCTGTATTGCTAGCCTGACTGACCTCTGCCCTGGTGTCACTACCTCCATAGGAATCAGCAGTAGCCTGAGAAGTGGTTTCAGCTTCAGAAGTGGATTCAGTCAACAAACTATCTTTGAGAGTGTGAAAGAGTAGAGATGCTTCCTCAATGAGATTCTTTACAATGGTCCAGTTTGTGTTTTTTTCTGCTGAAGCTGGATCAGACTTGCCTTGGACTAACATATTGGAGCAACACTGTACTGCGCCTGTGCTGCCATGAATCTGCTCCTCTTCTTTAGCTGACAGAAGATCTATGATCTCTTTCTTTATTCTCCTGAGAGTTGTACTCTTGCCTTGTCTTGGAGGACCAAGGGACATAAATTTCAAAGACAAAAGCTCCAGCACTTCCTTGGAAACAATGAAGTGTTTATATGCATCTTCATACTTGAAAGCTATTGAACATAAAATAAATTAAGCATTACAGCTAAAGTGTTGCAAATAAAGCAATAATTACAGTTATTGCAGCCTCATTGGTTATACTGTACAAGTAACCCACACAGTACATCAGTATATAGAAGGCTCCTGCAATACAGAGTGTGGGCAGCTGGTTTTATAGCCTGGAGCTAAGCCAGTAGAAGCAGCTGCCAGGTAGAAGCAGCTGCACTCTAGCACTTGCAATTTTGGCAAAGACAATCAATTACTTTACTTATTATTATATCATAATTAATATAATAAATATTTAGTTTTAACATAATTAACACAATAATAAATAATAATATTCTAGTTATTATTATAGTACAAGTTTTTAATACCTAACTTTAGTTTCCCATACAATCTATAAATGGGACATTCTAAAGAGAAGCCAATTTCACTGAAGGCAAGATGGCTTTCTAGAGATGCTGCTATTTACTTACACTAACCTGACAGAGTTCCTTTATATACTCCATAGCTATTAGCAACCAGCAACTGTCCAGTAGACAAGACTGCAGTAGCTATACATCCAACATTATCCTTCTGTTCTGGTCTATCTCCCTCACTAGTAGTCTCAATCCACTCCTCTGTCTTGTTGGAGTAACTTCTAATGGTAGAATATCTATCGATGCCAATTAGATTCGATACATAGGAGACAATAGCGAAGATGGCAGCAAGTGTGGTTACTGTCCTCCATATTGTTTGTCTTCTTGTGCTGCCATTACTAGCAGATGCTATGACAGACTCTAGACTGCATATAAATAGAATCTCTCTCTTGCCAACTCCTCCTGTGAAGTAGAAGTTGCCTTCATGGAATGTTGATCTCATGTTCCAGCATGAAGAAGGAAGTGAGTCTGCAGTCGTCCAATGGTCGTTGAGTAGAACTTCCACTACGTCCAACTCCTCGTGATGTGAGACACGCCCACCAGCCACGACCAGGACCTCCGGTGATTCTCCACTAACTGATGATGGGAAGGAGCGAGGAGTAGGCATGGCACGTAGCGATGGCTTCCAGTCTAGACCAGTAGTACTAGTCAACAGAGAGTTGGTGGGTTCATAAGTGGAGGGAGGACGTCCACCAACCAATACAAACTTAGACTGGTAGGTAGTTAGGGACGAGGCTACATACGGTGCACTAGTAGTAGTCCATGAGTGGAAGTCAGTAGAGATGTGAAGTGTGCGATCATCAGCATCCATAATTATGACTTTATTCTTTAGTACCGCACATTGTATAGGACCGACATACTTACTCCATGTATGGCAGTGCTCCCAGTGAAGTGAGACTGGAGGATGGAGATCTCTCTAAATACAAATAAACAAATAAATATATAATTAAATTGATATACAAACAAACAAACAGCACTAAGTGCTATTTAAACGAGACTTTAACATGCAAACACACAAACAAACTTATATAAGACTACATTTAAAACAAACACACAAACAAATGTATTCCTATATCAGCAGTGAATACACTTTCTAAACATTATGCACAACTATAAATAAATAAATAAAAATACATATAAAAGCTAATAAACAACAATACTATAATTAAAACCATGTAAACAAACACACAAACATACAATTTTACTCATTATAAATTTACAGAAATGTAAACACATTATAACAACAGCAACTCTATGACATGCTAACACACAAACATACAATTTTTAACACAATGATTAAATACAATAAAATAATATTTTAATAAATCAAATAGTAAAAAAGCTGAGAAATTGACAAATAAACAAACACACAAACACACAAACATACAACTATTACAGTGCATAAATATATGCACACAAACACACAATAATGACATGATATTCCAAACACACAAACACATAATAAGAAAATGAGCTGTTTCTTCCTGCGCTAAAATAATGTACAGTAAGCACCAGAAAAAATACGTTCTCAAGTCTGTTCTGTGTAACGATTTTTTTTTTGCACAGAAAGGAACTATAGTAGAAAAAACAAAAACAAAACAAAACGATATGGTAGTTGATAAAATCTAGTTTTTCGGTTCGACTATGTTAATGTTTTAATATTCACTGTTTACAAAATGCATCACTTCTAGGAATGTAAAAAATGATGCTATTTTAAATGTTGGGGCCATCATTGGCTTAGATATTCTCACTACTAGAGACCCAACTGTACCTGGTAGAAAGACTAAGAAGTAGGGACCTGTCAGAGCAGCAAGTTCAGCGAAAATCATGTCAGTCTGCTTAATCGAAGCAAGTCAGTTTTTTTCATTGTGCAAGCTGTTTAGCATGACCCCTATAGCATTTAGAGGGTAGTACAAGGCCTTAGCTTGCTGATATAGCTGAGGAAGAGTTTCTAGCTTTTAGCAGTAAATCAACAGAAACGAAAACGTGACTGTTAAAATCTTTCATGTAATGGTACCGACTGTTTAGTCAAAACGCAATGAAAAAAATTGTAAAAAAACCTTTTTCTTTTTCGAAAGACACCTGCTATTGTTTATAAAAATGCTAACACATGAACATATACATTAAAAATGACAAAAAACATAATCTTCCTATAAAAGTGCACAAACATACAAATATATCCCAAATACAAAATTCAATACACATTGTAAGAAACTATAAATAAAACAATAACAAGCACAACAACAATAACAACAACAAAATAATCAGAAAAATAACATTACAACAAATATACGTTGTGCTTATGTGTTATAAACACACAACTTACTATATTTCTGGAACAAACTAGACTTCAAATAGAACAAACTAGACTTCAAATGACTAGAGTAAAATAGTTACAAACTATAGCAAAAAATAGAGGGATAGTCTTGTCTAACTATCCTCAAAAACACACTAAAAAAAGAGAGGGAAAGTCATGTCTGAGCATGCTCATAAAAGAACCTGGTGTTTTTTTTTCAAGAGCATGCTCAGGAACATGACTTTTACCCTCTCTTTTTTCCAGTTGCCAGTGCATTTGTTGTGAGCATGCTCAGACATTAGTTTCCCTCTCTTTTCCAGTTAGTATTTTTATGAGCATGCTCAGACATAAATAAATTTCACTCTATTTTTCCAGTGAGTTGCTGATGCCTTTTATCAAATGCTCAGACTTTAATTTCTCTCTTTCTTTTATTTGAGTTGTTGGAAAAATTATGCTTGAATTATGCTAAGCACTTGGCATGTGTGTAGGTAGCAGTGTTTTCCCTTCTTTCAACACTTTTATAAAAGTTATCTATACAAACAGTGGGCTAGTGAAAAAGACTGGATCTAATCATAACAATGGATCAAGTAACTAGGTAAATCAAACACAGCTAGGGCTTAGCTATGTGCTCACCTCATCCTCAGTAGGAACTTGCTGCTGTCTTTCTGCCATAACTGGCTTACAGACTAGATTCTACTGTTTTCCAAATTGGGCGTTCCAACATTCTCTGTTTATCTCTGACCCACCACACCCAAAATGCTGACTATAGCTAAAGTAGATTCATGAGTTACTGGAAGAATCAACAGAAAAGGCTGACCTTCACCTTTGACCTCAATCGCTATAATAGATTGTAAGCGCACTTGACCAGTGGTCGGCCGCGCAAGACTAACCAGCTCTCACTGCTGAAGTAATGGCGTGGTAAGTGTTCTCCAGTGTGTGTTGGTAGTAGAGAAGTATTAGTTCCAATGGGTCTATATGGCTAGATGATAATGCATGCATCACTAATACTGGAGTGCTATTTCTGACACTAGGCTAGCTCGTTGCAATAACCTGACAAAGTGTGTATGTTTGTGTGTTAAATATACATGTACAGTGGAACATCAATTATCTGGACATCAATTATTCCAATCATCCATTAACCGGAACAGAATAAAGACTGCACGCACATTCAAAATTGCAAGCGGCTGAAAAAGGGAGGAGCTAAAGCTACTGTACTAAGCTAGGTAAGAACTTACTCAGGACGAAGATTTAAGACCTTTCATTGTGCTACTTTTTTTTAATTTTGGGTTAATTGTTGAGAAAATGCGAAGCTTTCAACTTCGCATAGGTACCAGCTTTTATGGGCAACGCCCCCTAGCGTCCTTTCGTAATCACGTGAGAAAATAATTTCTTGCAGCCAGTGGTGTATTTTGCTTTATGCTCAGGGAAGTTAACGGAGTTGAAAGAAGTGAAGAGGTATATCAGTGAGTATTTCTGGCTAGTTTAGCTTCTCTTATGAAGACAGCATTTCCATTTCCATGTACCATTTTCATTGGTCCAGCTATTTTGATGCCTCATTAAAATAACAAACAGATTGCTTGTTCTTTTGGAAGGAGATTATATTGTAATAGCTAGGTAGTGTTTAATAGCGCTGAGGGTTCGCACCTTTGGTGCTTCATTGATTCAGTTTTAGTTTGTGTTGTTTGCGTGTGAGTAGAAAAAAGAGTGTTTGTGTGTGCGTGTGAGTAGAAAAAGTGTGTGTGTGCGTGTGAGTAGAAAAAGAGTGTTAGTGTGTTCGTGCGTGTGAGTAGAAAAAAGAGTGTGTTAGTGTGTTTGTGCGTGTGAGTTGAAAAAAGAGTGTGTTTGTGTGTGCATGTGAGTAGAAAAAACTGTGTTTGTGTGTGCGTGTGAGTAGAAAAAGAGTGTATTTGTGTGTGCGTGTGAGTAGAAAAAAGAGTGTGTTTGTGTGTGCGTGTGAGTAGAAAAAATAGTGTGTTAGTGTGTTGGTGTGCGTAGAAAAAGAGTGTGTTTGTGTGTGCGTGTGTGTGAGTAGAAAAAAGAATGTGTTTGTGCGTGTGAGTAGAAAAAAGAGTGTGTTTATGTGTGCATGTGAGTAGAAAAAAGAATGTGTTTGTGCATGTGAGTAGAAAAAGAGTGTGTTAGTGTGTTCGTGCGTGTGAGTAAAAAATAGCGTGTTGTGTGTGCGTGTGAGTAGAAAAAAGAGTGTGTTTGTGTGTGCGTGTGAGTAGAAAAAGTGTGTTTGTGTGTATGCGTGAGTAGAAAAAGAGTTTGCGTGTGATTAGAAACAAGAGTGTGTTTGTGTGTGCGTGTATTTGTGAGTATAAAAAGAGTGTGTTTGTGTGTGCGTGTGAGTAGAAAAAAGTGTGTGTTTGTGTGCGCGCATGAGTTGAAAAAAAGAGTATGTGAGTAGAAAATAGTGTGATAGATGAGTGTGGCACGTATTCCAGATGAGTGTGACTAGTTACTAGAAAATGCTCGTGTAGCATTGGTTGGGCGAGCGAGGTTCTGAGGAAATGTTGACACTTTCAATTGCATTGGGGTCGTTTGATTTGAATTTGAATTGGTTTTCTTCCTGCAGGTTGCCAAATCTGAATTCACATCTCATTATTAGTAGTAGAATATGCATTTCTCTTACTCAACCTTTCCTCCCTCTCTTCTTTACTTTCTTGAGCATGTTTTTCTCTTCTTCGTACATTTTTTTCCTGTGGTTCATTCTGCTCCACTGTCCTCCTCTTCTCAGCTCTTCTCGCTCTATCTCTAGCCTTTCTCTTACTCAACCTTTCCTCCCTCTCTTCTTTACTTTCTTGAGCATGTTTTTCTCTTCTTCGTGCATTGTTTCTCAGTCTCTGTTCTTCCGTAAGTGCCATGGTGAGCTGAGCTGAGAGAACCAAACTTGTTGTTGCTTAGTTGCTTGGTGGGCATGCGCACGCATGAGCCATATGCGCAAATGGAATGCGCTCGCGTTTAAACGACCACGTATTCAGGATGCGCTCGCGTTTAAACAACGAGCTCGCGTTTAAAGGACCACATGCGCGCGCGTTTAAACGACGACGTACGACGCGTTTAAAGGACGACGTATTCAGGATTTCCATAGACTACATCTTACAGTTGCTCGCTCGCTTCGCTCGCTCGCCAATTATGAACTAGCAAATACCCCGCCATGTAGTAGCTTCTGACGTATTGCAAAATGCAGTAGCAATAGTTATTTATATTCATGTTATCATTCTCTGCAGGTATTAATTTCATATTTATTAATTGTTTGTACATGTTGTTGTTGCCACCTTCTCTTCCCCCAGGCTAGTCGGTGGTGTCAGAACACGATGGTTTTACTGGACAAGAAATACCAGCAGTGTGCCGACATCCGTACGTCCGGGGAGGTGTTGGCTCTGGTGAGGACTACATGGCCACACACTAGGACCAGCAGGAAGCCAGGATGGAGCAGGTGAGAGGGGAGGAGCTGAGCTCTCTGTGGGGTGGTGTATGAAGGTTCTATTTACCTAACTTGAAGTTTGTACTGAAAGGATTAATATCAGAGACTTTCTATGCATGCACACAGTTTAGTATGTTTGAATTAAACACGTAGGATTAAAATATAGTTTTTTAGAATGCTGTAACGTTCTTATCTCTCTAGAGGGGTTTGTGTGTGTGTGAGTATGAAAAGAAGTGTAGGGAAGTGTAAAGTTTGTATGTGTGTGATGAGTGTAGGTATGAGAGGTATACACTGTAGTTGAGAGTGTAGAATAGAGAGAGTGTGGGTGGATGGGTGTAAAAGAAGTTTTTTCAGAGTGTGCATGTGTGTGTATGTATGGACACACTGTATAAATGTGTTATGTTACACCGAGTGTTGTTTAGTAACGCCGTCAGTTGCCCTCTATTGGATGCTTTCCCCAGATCTATCAGGAATGGAAACAGCTGAGCGAAACTCAGTTATTAAACCACGGAGCAAGGCATGCATATCCTCACTCAAACCACTAGAATGAGCACCACGCCCACTCTCTAAATCACGTTCGTCATCTGACATCATGGGATATGGTACTGAATTATCTGACTCCATAAGTGTCCTATAATAGAAAAGTTTCATGAGATGTACCATCAAATTATAGAAATTTTAAAATTCTAAATTTCACTGTGGTTAAATTATTTATTTTATTTGTGTGTATGTGAGATGGTTGGCCTGTGTGTGTGTGTTTGCATGTGTGTGTGTTTGTGTGTGTGTGTGTATGTATGTGTGTGTTTGTATGTGTGTGTGTATGCGTGTCTTTTTGTATGTGTGTGTGTGCAGAGATTACCTATCCTACCATAATGCCACCTAATATGGCTACCAGCAAAGGGGCGGGACCAACAGAGAGGAGGGCGGAGCCACTAGGTGCAGACTGCAATAATGAGGAGGAGGAGCTACTCTGTAAACTCTTGCAACAAAACAAGTAAGACCAACAGAAAGAATAGAATAGAGAGACATGTGCAGTACTATGGTGTGTGTATGTATGTGTGTGTGTATGTGTGGGCAGATGGTTGTACTGTATGTATGTGTGTACTGTATGTATGTGTGTACATGTTTCTGTAAATATATGTGTTTGTATGTGCACGATACATTCACAGCAGTGTCCACGATAGAAATAAGAATTGTATATGTGACTGTCTATGGGAAAATCGGGCACAACGAGGCATGCGTAGACGTCGCAAAAAGATCGATTTAGTTCTTAAAATTGTATTAAATAAGCCTAACGAAGTGAACGGTTAGGTGATATATAGCGGGAATGGCTAAAGCTACGACGATAAAACTTGGAGAGCTTAATATCTGCTTACCGAGGAGAGTGTAAGTGCAAAAATATAAATTTTCATTGGGGCCGCGTTGTGCCCGATTTTCCTGTAGACGGTCACATATATAAAGATATGTTTGTTTTTGTTGATTTGATTATATGTCGGTAAGGTGTAGTTCATTGTAAAAGTATTTGTTTTAATTTTTAATATGAACTGGTTGTATTTAATAGAGATGAGTTCTTCCAGCAACTTATGACTTATACAGCATCCTTCACATGTGGCCAATATTCCAGCAACACTGAAGAGTCTCTCCACAGGAGCTGAAGATACTGGAATGCGAGGGTAATTAGTGAATGGGATGACAGGGGCACAGATATTGAAATGTATAAAGTTGTAATTTTCACTGCAGGTAACTCCTTCTCGTGGTTGAATAGTCATGCTAGTATATTGTGTCTGTAGTCACGTGACTGGTACACCCAATATGGAGAGCTTTATCTCCATGCCCTATTGATACTAGACTTCCCCCAAATGCCAAGAAATGCAGAGCCTGAGTGTGCTATGAATATCATTATAGGGTCTGCTACACACGTAGTGGTTTTAACTGATGGTTTTTATGCCCACACTGTAAAAGGAGGGGGGGTGGGGTGGGGGTGTAAGTGTGTGTGTGTGTGTGTGTGTATTGGTTGATTTCTTGGCTCAAGTCCTGAGTTCAACCTCCACTCTGGGAATTTTTCATCTGTTTTTTTTTTTTTCTTTTTTCTGTGCTTCCCACCAACCCCCAGCTCAAGGCCTTCTGTCATGAAATAGCATTGGTCTAGGTTTGACTAGAGGTAGTGATGGGGTTCTCATGTGACCAGTGACTAGAGGTAGTGATGGGGTTCTCATGTGACCAGTGACTAGAGGTAGTGATGAGGTTCTCATGTGACCAGTGACTAGAGGTAGTGATGAGGTTCTCATGTGACCAGTGACTAGAGGTAGTGATGAGGTTCTCATGTGACCAGTGACTAGAGGTAGTGATGAGGTTCTCATGTAACCAGTGACTAGAGGTAGTGATGAAGTTCTCATGTGACCAGTGACTAGAGGTAGTAATGAGGTTCTCATGTGACCAGTGACTAGAGGTAGTGATGAGGTTCTCATGTGACCAGTGACTAGAGGTAGTGATGAGGTTCTCATGTAACCAGTGACTAGAGGTAGTGATGAAGTTCTCATGTGACCAGTGACTAGAGGTAGTAATGAGGTTCTCATGTGACCAGTGACTAGAGGTAGTGATGAGGTTCTCATGTGACCAGTGACTAGAAGTAGTGATGGGGTTCTCATGTGACCAGTGACTAGAAGTAGTGATGGGGGTTCATACGTGACCAGTGACTAGAGGTAGTGATGAGGTTCTCATGTGACCAGTGACTAGAGGTAGTGATGGGGTTCTCATGTGACCAGTGACTAGAAGTAGTGATGGGGTTTCATACGTGACCAGTGACTAGAGGTAGTGATGGGGTTCTCATGTGACCAGTGACTAGAGGTAGTGATGGGGTTCTCATATGACCAGTGACTAGAGGTAGTGATGAGGTTCTCGTGTGACCAGTGACTAGAGGTAGTGATGGGGTTCTCATGTGACCAGTGACTAGAGGTAGTGATGGGGTTCTCATGTGACCAGTGACTAGAGGTAGTGATGAGGTTCTCGTGTGACCAGTGACTAGAGGTAGTGATGGGGTTCTCATATGACCAGTGACTAGAGGTAGTGATGGGGTTCTCATGTGACCAGTGACTAGAGGTAGTGATGAGGTTCTCATGTGACCAGTGACTAGAGGTAGTGATGAGAGTGACTAGAGGTAGTGATGAGGTTCTCGTGTGACCAGTGACTAGAAGTAGTGATGAGTGACCAGAGGTAGTGATGAGGTTCTCATGTAACCAGTGACTAGAGGTAGTGATGAAGTTCTCATGTGACCAGTGACTAGAGGTAGTAATGAGGTTCTCATGTGACCAGTGACTAGAGGTAGTGATGAGGTTCTCATGTGACCAGTGACTAGAGGTAGTGATGGGGTTCTCATGTGACCAGTGACTAGAAGTAGTGATGGGGGTTCATACGTGACCAGTGACTAGAGGTAGTGATGAGGTTCTCATGTGACCAGTGACTAGAGGTAGTGATGAGGTTCTCATGTGACCAGTGACTAGAGGTAGTGATGAGGTTCTCATGTGACCAGTGACTAGAAGTAGTGATGGGGGTTCATACGTGACCAGTGACTAGAGGTAGTGATGAGGTTCTCATGTGACCAGTGACTAGAGGTAGTGATGAGGTTCTCATGTGACCAGTGGCTTCATTCATAGAGACTGTGTGTGACCTACTAAGATATTCACATTTGCATTTTGCATGGTGTGTGTATGTGTGTTTGGGGAGTGGGCGTATATGTGGGGTAGAAGGGAGGACATAAAAGGGTGTTGTCCTGTTACTTCAGTTTCCCCATGAATATCATTATAGTAATCATATTGCTATGAATATCATTATAGGTTCTGCTACACATGTTGTGTGATATGTGAGGCCCAGATATAATATGTGAGGGTCTACTACCCTCTCATATCTGACCTATATGGGACCAGCCCTAGTTCAGATAACTCTCCTGCTGACGCTCATACCACAGGAATTTACCATAGCTAGCTGCTTAACTGTTTACTGCAGAGCTAGAGCATTGTGACCCTTGGTGTTTTTAATGCCCACCCTGTATAAGGATATTTTGGTGTAGTGTGTATGTTTGTGTGTGTGTGTGTGTGTGTGTAGGTGGGTGGGTAGGTGGGTGAGTGTGAGTTTGCACAAATACATTTTAGTACTTGTGGGTAATAGATATATAATAACATTTTGGGTAAGGGGTTTGTGTTTGTGTGAGTATGAAGGGATTATCTGAGTGTGTGTATGTGTGTGATGATATTTCAGTGTGTAGGAGGAAAGTGTGTGTGTGTGTGATGATATTTCAGTGTGTAGGAGGAGAGTGTGTATGTGTGTGATGATATTTCAGTATGTAGGAGGAGAGTGTGTATGTGTGTGATGATATTTCAGTGTGTAGGAAGAGAGTGTGTATGTGTGTGATGATATTTCAGTGTGTAGGAGGAGAGTGTGTATGTGTGTGATGATATTTCAGTGTGTAGGATGAGAGTGTGTATGTGTTTGATGATATTTCAGTGTGTAGGAGGAGAGTGTGTATGTGTGTGATGATATTTCAGTGTGTAGGAGGAGAGTGTGTATGTGTGTGATGATATTTCAGTGTGTAGGAGGAGAGTGTGTATGTGTGTGATGATATTTCAGTATGTAGGAGGAGAGTGTGTATGTGTGTGATGATATTTCAGTGTGTAGGAGGAGAGTGTGTATGTGTGTGAGTATGTAGTGTGTATGTGTGTGATGATATTTCAGTGTATATGTGTGTGATGATATTTCAGTGTGTAGGAGGAGAGTGTGTATGTGTGTGATAATATTTCAGTGTGTAGGAGGAGAGTGTGTATGTGTGTGATGGTGTTTCAATGTGTATGAGGAGAGTGTGTATGTGTGTGATGATATTTCAGTAGGTGGGAGGAGAGTGTGTATGTGTGTGATGATATTTCAGTGTGTAGGAGGAGAGTGTGTATGTGTGTGATGATATTAGTGTGTGATGATATATTGTGAGTTATTTCATGGGTCGTGTACCTAAAGATATCATTGTGAAGATATCTAGGGTTCCACCCTAGATATCTTCACAATGATATCTTTAGGTACATAGCTAACTTACGATATTTCGCCGTAATGCAGCAAGCTCATTACCCTTGTAGTTATAGCAACTGGGCCAAACTTTTCAATTCTCTGGGTTTTTTACAGCTACCTTCCTCTGGTGTACCCTGCTCAACAAGGTTAGAGCAGCCCCTATAACCAACTTTAGCTGTGAGTTACCCTTCCTCTAGTACTAACTACAGTAGTGAAGATATCTAGTGTGGAATAAACCACTTATTACACTTGTCAGAGTGATATGGCAAGATATTTCACTCTCTGGCTCGTGAAAATAAATTAGCCTGCTCATGAAATATTTCGCCGTATCACACTCTGACTCATGTAATAAGTACTAATAAAATCTTCAGGTAGCATTGGGAAAACAAACGCCTCCATGATTATTTGTGAATAGCAATGTCTGGCATCTTTAGACCAAACAGAATCCAGCTTTCAACTTGTTCTTAATCAATCTTAGTATTAGGGGGATAAAAAGAAAACAACAACAACAGAAACAAACAAACAAACAAACTAAAAAGCTTTAGTTCTGTCAATATGCTTGCTAATTGTTGTTACCATAAGTTGGTTGGAAGAAACAACAACAACAACAGTGACTCACTATTTATCCTTTGGACTCGAGAGAGCAGGCACCCATGAGCACACCTTACCAGAAACCTCTTTAGATCAGAGTTGGCCCAATAGATAGCTACTTGTGTATTAATTTTTGTACTAATTATGGACGTCAAATTTTGTCAGCAAGTGTATTTTGTTTATACTGACTAGACAAGTGATCTGACTTGAACAATTCACTACAACTTACAGAAAAATTCGTACTTAGCTAATTATGAACTTAATTATTTAAAGCAAAGCAGTAGCTTATATGCTTCACCCTCCATTGTCATTTGCATTAGTTGGTACATTTTTACAAAAATATAGTTTTTGTCATGACCAGGAAGTAATGATTATTAATTGACAGCATATAAAAGAAGTCAGTATACTTTGAATTATATTCCAAAAAGAGATGGAAGGAAAAAAAGTTGTAATAGTTGTGTAATATGGAAGAAAAAAAAAATTCCTTAGTATCAAAATCGCCCACTGTGACTGAACTTCTTGGAGTCTACTCTTAAAGATGCACTTCTGTTCATCCCCCCAAACTTTGTAGGGCCTTCAGGACTTAAAATCACAGATCCACTCCTGAAAGGGGATCGACCGAGAGACGCAGTTGATCGGGGGAGAACGGCCGCAGGGACTTTCCCTTGCTGCTGATGTTTCTTCATCTCTGCACAAACAGAATGAGAGAAGAAAATGAGAGAACAAAACTTAGCTACAAATTTCTGAAGAAATTGACTTCTATTGGCTGTTAGAACTGAGAAAATAGGCTATTATTTCATTAACTGAGAAAATCATATTATTATTATAATTATTTCAGCCAAAAATGACTGAATAATTAGTTAATTTAATTATACTATTTAAAGTTAGTATACAAACTTTCTGCTCAATCGCACCTGCAATGGCAATTTGAAGCTTGCGTCTCGCTCCCAAAGTGTTGACACCAATCTCTTTCAGATCAGGTTCTGTCATGGTAAGGAATGTGGACAGGTCAACCTCCTCCTTCTCAAAGCAGTCTGCGTAGTGCTCGAGGCTGAGCTGCTGCAACAGAGAAGGCAAGTCTGACACACCCTGGTAGGCTGACTGCTCTGTTTGGAAACTCTTGGACCGCTCTTGTGAGGCTTGCCGCACGAGTGCTTTGTAGCCTGACTAAAGAATACATGGACAAATTGGAGTAATCAGATGACAGTAAGGGTCATGATTCAATCACTTGGTTTGTGAACTTCAGTATCATAATTGGGTCACATTATGTACAACATTCCATTTCGTAATATTACCCATTTCTAGTGCTTTATGGTAGACCTTCATTTTATCCATCTACAGATATGTGTGTGTAGTAGTTGCAAGTGAAAACTAACAATAAGAAGGTAAAGTACAGAACACCAAACAAACTCAGTTATAGCTACAGGAACAGTTCTAATATCAGATTGACAATCAGATTAGATGTTTATATGGGTCATTGGATATAATTGCATCGTGCAACACCAGTGGAAAACCCACCAGATGACAGCAGCTAACTTGGGTTTCATTACTCGCATAATAACTCCCTTTCCCACATAAATGCTCTACTCTCACATAAACCCTTTATTCCCACATAAATGCTCTATTCTCACATAAACCCTTTATTCTCACATAAATGCTCTACTCTCACATAAATGCTCTATTCTCACATAAATGCTCTATTCTCACATAAATGCTCTATTCTCACATAAATGCTCTATTCTCACATATAACCCTCTATTCTCACATAAATGCTCTATTCTCACATATAACCCTCTATTCTCACATAAATGCTCTATTCTCACATATAACCCTCTATTCTCACATAAATGCTCTATTCTCACATATAACCCTCTATTCTCACATAAATGCTCTATTCTCACATATAACCCTCTATTCTCTCTTACCTGGTTGATAGAAGACAGCCCCTGAGGTGTGGCAGAAGGAGACCATGGAGCTTTTGCCTTCAGGCCGTCCCTCATCTCAAAGCTGGCAGGCTCCCTATGAGGCCCGGCGGGCATGGACTCAGAGAAGTAATTCCCACTCCACGTCATGGTGGGGTAGCGAGGTTCAGAGGACTCAACCCGAGCCTTCATGGCCTGCTGGGCCTTCTCTTTCTTGTGCTCGTAATCCAGGAACAACTTAGGAGTCAACCGCACGGGATTGTTTGACCTCTGACCCATTGTGAGAGATTCTGAGCGAGGACGAGGTTCGGTGGGAGACGTTGGGATGGGAGAGATGGCCGGAGATGTAGCAACAGGAGCCGTGACAGGTTTGGAGGCTTCAAGGGTCTTCGGTTCTTCCTCCTCTTTTGGGTTGACTTCAATGTCCTTGAAACTTACTCTTCTGTCCTTCATCCCCTCATGTATAGGTGGGTGGTACTCTAACATGACCAGTTTAACACAGACTGTAAGACAGTGCATTAAGTGCATACACATACAATCCTAACTCATGCCAACTTCACCACTGGTACAACTCTTTCCTATCTAAATGACCCTTTCTCTCATACAACCCTTTACCGTCTGAACCACCCTTTACCATCTGAATCACCCTTTACTGTCTGAAATACCCTTTACCGTCTGAACTATCTGAACCACTCCTTACCATCTGAACAACATGAGTGATTTTTATGCAATTTTTCTAACTGAGCAACTTTAGCCATTAAAACAGCGCTTCTTAAATAGCTCTATCATTTCAACCCTTTACCACACAGACAACCCTTTACCATATAAGCAACCAGCCCTAAGGATGACAACTGTCTCACCATCGGGACTAATAAGAGTGGGCTCCCTGGAAAATGTAACTTTAGATCCACTCTCTTTCAAAGATGGAGGCACAGAGGCGTGTCCATTCTGGGGGGAGGGGCACTGGTGAGCTGGAGACGGTGTTCGAGGGGCGGATGTCAGCTGTAATAAAGAGGCAGGAGGAGGTGACACACCCAATGGGGGTGTGGTTTCCGGCAACCCAAGCGCAGGCTGATAAGAGCAGTCTAGCAGGTGTGAGCGTGCCCGATACATGCAGTGGATGTTCTGTTCAATGCTCTTCACAATCACAGATTGCAGCTGTCCTTTCTTGGGCTTGACACTGATGAAGAGGTCAAGTTGCTGCATGAGGTCACCAATCAGAGCTACAGGAAGACAAGAAGACAGTCCAAGTATAAAATTAAATATTTCTTTAACAGAGTTTCGTATACATTATTCACTGGGCGGGGGTGTGAGATTGTGCTTAGCCAACATTGATTGTTAAAACCCACACTACTTGGATGCACATGCCTAAATGAAGGTGTATATACTCCACACTGATCAGTGTTGGGTCACATGCATGCCTTTATAACCTGCTACTCATTGAATTCAATTTTAACAAATACATTACTTCCAAATTTCTGGGGAAGGCTAGCTTCTAGAACCAGCCCCCTTCTGTATGAACCCCTGTTATAATTAGATTTTAGAACCGGTTCCCTTCTGTATGAATCCCTGTTATAATTAGATTCTAGAACCAGTCCCCTTCTGTATGAACCCCTGTTATAATTAGGTAATTACTTACAGGAGCTGAGAGTGTTACTGTCTGACTCATGTACATCAAACATCAGTACCACTGGAAGGCAACCCTGTACCAGATATAGAAACACATGGAAAGGGTCATCAAACCAATACACTAATTAATACTTTCGCACTAACCAATAGCTGCTCGCGAGCTTTCAGGGCGGAGTCCATCGTACCAGTGACAGTCACTTGGTTGCTACGGTAGCGGCTTTGAGGGTCAGGGAACTGCACTCTGGAGAACATGCACAAACAAATGTCTACACTGCAAGAATACACGTACGACTACACCTTACCCAATCAATTAATTGTAGAACTGCCCAGTTAGTCACAATAAGCTACAAGCTTGATTCTCAATATTACTGCCACTCCCTCCTTCTAAACTACATCCCTAGTGCCAATTCCCCTCAAACCACTCCCCCTTCCATCCCTCAAAACCACACCCAATTATACACTCCCTTCCTCAAACCACACCGTAATGCCACTTCCTCCCTCAAAACCACACCCCATAACCCCTCCCCCTACACCACCTCTCCCTCCACTCACGTTGTGTTAGTCTCTGTCATGATCTTCCTGATGTTTCCTCCCCCGCTACCAATCAGCGTGCGATGGTGCTGAGCCGCGATATCCAGCTGTACGCTCACAATGGGTAAGGTGTGGCTATCACCAGTGAAGTACTCTGTGATGGCACTGACAGCCAGTTTGACCCCAGCCGTGTGTAGCACCGTACCACGCACCACTACCAGTAGACTGTACTGCTGATGCTGCTGCAAACAAGGAGAGAGAAGGTCGTATCAAATACACTTGTAAATGTAAATTATGGGAACTCCTTCATGCTCAGTAGAATCAGAACTACAATAAAGCATTAAAGGTGCGACCCTGCAGTGTTTCTATACACTAGCTAGCTAGTACCAAATCATTTCTCAAATCAAAAGTTTTTTTGTTTTTTTTAGTGTATAGCTTGTGTGATAAAAACAGTAGCTGTTAGAGAAGCTGACATGCAAGGGATACCAATTGATAGCTTTGATGTGCAGTTACACCTCCAGCACTTGGTAAACTACTCAACACAAAGCAAAACTACCACCGGCAGCAAAAATTATTAGTCATGTGACTATGATGTGACAGTAGGTGCCGTTACCCACAGAGCTAGTACCTACACTCAACTGACTGCTTTGAGTTTTCTCAAAAATACGCCCGAAATACAGACTTTAATTGTCATTCTGAGTAAGTTTATACCTAATTTAACGATTGAATATCGGTTATCTCGCAGATAAGACGACTACTCTAACTCTCTCGCATGCTCGTTGAGGTGAGGGTTACATAACACAAAACATCTTAACCTAACAGAACATAATACAATGGAAGAAGTTAACAAAGAACGTATTACTATGAAATGAATGTGTTGAAAAATGTGGAACAACAGTATTATATTTGTGTGACCCCCGGTTGTTGTAGTTTTAATTAAATTGCAAGCAATCAGAATAACTCTAACCCCTGCAACCAAGACTTCTCCAGTTAAAATCATTAGAAGCAATCACTGATGCACAGCTTGCAACCAATACCAGCCCCACCCCCTCCACAACCAATTGCACCAGCCCCACCCCCTCCACAACCCATTGCACCAGCCCCACCCCCAACTAATTGGCTCCAACTCACAGGTTTGAGGTGAATGGCAACGTTGTACTGTAAAGCAATTCTCTGGATATCTGGAGAGTTCTGATCCACTTGACCCGTTATGGGCAGAGTAATGGTCACTACCAAGGGCAGCAGCTCCTGCCATTACACACACACACACACACAAATATACGTAAAGCTTGAGATCCATTCTTGCTATAACCAGAATAATATACAGATAAATTAAAACTTAACCAGACTTTTTGCTTCTTGCAGAATAATATATTTAATCTTTTGTAGTACTTATTTTTTCATTCTAAAACTGAGAAAAATACAAAAAATATTATACTACTAGCACTAAAGCAGCTATTTATTATAAACTTGGTTAAATAGAATAGCTGGATAAATAGAACAGCTGGTTAAATAGAACAGCTTGCTGAAGGAAATGCAAGAACCAACTCAACTTTAATTATGAGGTTAGAAATGGGTTTGTTGAGTAAAAATCAAACAGAAGTGGGTGTGGCTGGTGCTAATCTTGTCTACCAAGCGAAATAAAGTAATTGCTTCGCGTAGAAATATTAAATCTCTCTTTAGAATACCTCCATTATTGGGCAAAACCTGAACACAATCAATTATGAAATAATGGGAGGAAAATGAAGGAATCCAACATGTGCACTTAATAGGCTGTGTTACCGATACTGTCGTAGCCGGGGCCGCAGTGGTCACCCTGGCTAGGGGCGTGGTGGGCCTGAACTCTTGGCTGGGCACCACATGTATGCTAATGGTTGCTAGGCTAGGCAGATTATGGTAATGAGGTCACAGGTTGGTGGGTGGGAGGCATTCTCTGCAGCCTCTCTCACCCCCTCTCTCTCTCAGAGCTGCATTCTCCACTGCCTAATATGGTTGCCCTCAAGGCATAGGGGGCTAGTACTGATTCCTGGTACAGTAGGAGGCAAGAAGGAATGTTACAATACAGCAGCGTGGAAAGACATCCCACCTTTCTTAATTAAAAACAAAAAAATAAATTAATAAAAAATGAAGAAGACAAAAAAGGAGGGGAAAAAAAAAAGATTGTTAAAGTCCTCCTCCTCTAAGTTGGGTTACTCACCCTTATCTTCCTCCTGGCTAGCTCCACATTCTCTGCCTGTCCTGTGATGGACACCTGACTGCTCTTCTCACCTCCTCCGCCCCCTGCCCCTCCCCCACCACCGTGACCTCCGCGATTGGAGTCCGGGAAATGAATGTGACACTTAGTCTCACTGTGCACTACAAACACACAACACACACAAACATACACACACACATACAAACACAGAGACACACATACACACACACATACAAACACAGAGACACACATACACACACATACAAACACAGACACACATACATACACATACAAACACAGAGACACACATACACACACACATACAAACACAGAGACACATATACACACACACATACAAACACAGACACACATACATACACATACAAACACAGAGACACACATACATACACCTGCCTGTTAATTGAGTTATTCGCTTGATGTGTTCCGCACTATTTTCAATATTTACAATAAATTATGTCAAATTATTTTATACAACCAATAAACCTTAATAAAAATAAAACAATAAGAAAGGAACTACATCTACATCTACATGTGTATAACTACAAGTTGTACATGCACGCCCTATATTCACATGTAGCACTTACATACGTATTTATGCACACCTCTCACAACCACATGTCGTCACCAATACTTTCACACACACATGTATTAACACATGTCGCCATGCATACCTCTCTTACACACACCTGTTGCCATGCGTACCTTTCTTGATGTTGGCCCCTTCTTTGCCGATGACATGAGAATGTTCAGAGAAGGCGACGTCAAGCTTGAGAGTAACTCGTGTGGACTTCGCGTCCAAGTCCTGCAGGATGAGCTCCCTGGCCCTCTGGATGTTGGCAGGAAGACCTGCCACCTTCACTTGTGGATCTGCACACACAGTGGTGTGCAATTATTGGAGTGACAGCAGAAACAACAACAAGCAAAAAGCATAATTTATAGTTAAAAAATAAATTAGATAAATAAATAAAATAGTTGAGTGAAATAAATATGTATATTAGGTTCAATGTGTATACAAACAAAACAAACAACAAAAGACGAGTCCAAAATACATGCAGAATGAAATGTTTAAATGAACATGTAGTAAAGGAAACAACAAGTTTTGCGAATCCATCAATAAAAAATTGGAAGGCCATCATTAATCCAAAAAAAAATGACAACAACAACATGTATGTGTCTCATATTGGAATCAACAACAACAACAATAAAACTTTTCCACCATACAAAAAGGTAAGGAAATACAGGCACATAATATTCATGTCCATTTAAGCCAAAAGACACAACTCCAAACAGCAGATTCACACAGAACATCCTTTACCACAGTTAATTTATACGGGCATACATGTATGTATGTGTGTATGTATGTGTATATGTATGTGTATGTATGTATGTATATTTACATCCTTCACTGCCTGTAACTCACACCTCCCCTTCCCCACTGATTGGCCCACAGCAACCAACAAGATGGCTGACCTTTCTTAGACTTGGCTCCCACCTTGAGCCTGGATGGCCACAGGATGAGAGTGCTGGTGGACGTCTGGATGCGAAGGAAGAAGTCCTCAGCCGTCTCGTTGTTAGCCCCGCCCTCTACATCAATACACACACACACGAACAGGCAACATATTGTGAACTGACCCTCAGGTGTGGGTAAAGTTGCTGAAACATTATAGCTGTAATCTGTGATAGAATGAACCATTTCACAAACATCATCGCACAACAAATTTGAAAGCTGGAGCTCACATAGAATGTAACTAATGCAACGGTCAATACAAGCCCGTGCACTTGTGCGTGCATGGGCATACGGCGGTCTATCTTGAACATGTTCTAGGAACCTGCATCTATCCTCTGAGACTTCCTCTCTAATCAATGGCGTTGTGCACATAACTTCATTAATGACAGACAGATAATCAATGACTAGTCAGTGGCTCAGGTAGAGCCCAAAGCACAGAGAGTTTAAAAAAAACTGATTCCTTTACTTACTTTAACGGAGATATAGCGGCATGTTACTCTAATGAACTTCAATGAACCCTTTACCAGTTTCTTTATCATTTAGTTCTTGATTATTTTTTAAAGTTCTGAATAGACCTGTGAACCATTTATCAACAACCTCAACCCACTACATCCACACCTTACCATTCTGGCCCCACCCAGCATACCCACACCTTACCAAGTGTTTTCAAAGACAAGTACATTATCACAAGCAAAGACAAGTACATTATCACAAGCAAAGACAAGTACATTATCACAAGCAAAGACAAGTACATTATCACAAGCAAAGACAAGTACATTATCACAAGCAAAGACAAGTACATTATCACAAGCAAAGACAAGTACATTATCACAAGCAAAGACAAGTACATTATCACAAGCATAAAATGTAAAAGGATGATTACCTATTACCGTATATTGCTAACCTGTGACAGATCTTGAGAGAGAGGTTGTGATGCAGGAGTCATGGACAGGCCCATGTTCTGGGTCAGGGGCTGGGAGGCTACATTCACAGGCTGCCCTGAGCTCTGAGAGGAGAGGTGCTCCTGACTGGCCTGGCTGTTCATCATCTGAGCAAACGAACCTCTACCTGGCGGCACAACATTCTGACCCGTCTGTGGATAATCAACATTTAAATATAAACAGAGTGAAGAATTGCCATCTAGATAGAATCATGGATAGGCTGCTGATATTTAATACTGTATACACTGTACACATATGTATTTTATGTTTAAACATATGTAAAGTTGTTATGTGCAATAGCCGAGTCTGTGTGTCACTCTGGAATTGCCCAGCTTTGTCGTCAATTGTCCATGGTATTCCTGGGAGGCCCCACCCCCTTATAAGAGAGTGTCATACAATCATATAGCAAAAATTCACTGAAAGCATGCTTTTGTGACAGCATATGGAGATACGGAAACATTCCCCCCCCCCCCCTCAACCTCATGAGCACCAAGGAGATTACAGGATCCTAACTATTGGGTACCAGTCATGTGACCAGTCATGTGACTACAAACACTAAGGCTAGCATGAGTACTTAATCACAAGGACAAGGGATTTTCTGCAGTGTAAAAGTTTGATGGGACATCCCATGGGATTTTCTATTGTCCTAAGGAATGACAGACATTAACACTGAGCAACATTCGAGGAGATAAAAAACTCCTGCTACCAGTAAATCCACTGACCTGCTGGTAATGTTGGGGTGGTGGCTGGGGCAAGTTGAAGATACTTGGAGGCACATACATGCTGTGAGCTGCCACTGTAGCAGAGTGGTCCGAACCAATGAAATTGAGGGGGTCGTGGGTGCGATAATAATCCCCAGGGTCCATGAATGCTCCAGGAACTGCCAAACAAGGAATTAACAAATCAGTTAACAACAACAATTGATATAAGACTTCCTTACATTGGTCATTGGTGTGCGAATGATGGGAGTGGTGGTCATATCTACCCGTAGGAGGGGCTCCTGGAGGATGGATGGGACCAGGGGCGTGGCCAGGGGGTGGACCCTGCACCTCACGCACACTGTACATGGTTGTAGACATAAAGTGAGCCCCCTAGGAAAAGCAACAAAATCGTTGTTTTTGATAAAAGACAACATAATGCGTTGACCAAAAAATTCTAGAGCAAATGAAAAAACTAAAATCATCATCAACAACAATAAGAATTAACTAACAAAACAAAAACAAAAAACCAAAAAAAAAAAAAATTTTTTTATAAGTATTACGGCTAGGTTCACTCACCGGGTTTCTCTTGTTCACAAGTTTGGTAGAGGGTTTAGGCAGTGTAGTGTCATTACGTCTCAAGTTGTTGAGAGGTCCTTCCACCAGACAGCCATCAGTTTGGTAGTCCTTGAGCAGTTGATGCCACAGAGGATGCTGGACACAATATCAGTAACTTCACATAAATACTAAGTCATATCTGGCATGACAATGAAGCCTGCAACGGATGACACAAATTGCTAGACCACCCTTTACCCAAAAGTGCAACTATAAGATCACCTGAGCTCTAGTTATAGATGGCATATGAAAATCAGTACAGCTCAGTGAAGCAACTTGAAAAATGTAAGTTAGAAATAAGTGATTTACACATACCGTACAGAATACAACTATAAATCCTATCTTCATAATTCACTAGTGATATGACACTCACTCTTGCCAAGACTTTAGCGTTGCCAATCACTACAATTCCAAACTTGGCTCGGGTAAGAGCCACGTTGAGTCGGCGTGCATCATTTAGAAACCCAATGCCCTGGTGGTCGTTGGCTCTGACGCAAGAGATGATGATAATGTCCTTCTCTCTGCCTTGGAATGCATCCACACTCGCCACTTCCAACTCCTGAGAGCATGCACACAATATTATATTGATAAATCACATACAACTCAAGAACTGTTTATTATACACAACTCTAATTTGGTAATGCTGAAGTAGCTTAAATGAGCATTTGATTATGAAATCAAAACGGATTACAATTTGTTTTTTAAGGATGCATACTTTTTAATTCAATTCCTAACAAACTTAATTAACCTCCTCCCACCCCACCCCCTCCTCCTCCTTCCAGGCCCTCCCCTTTCCTGAAGTACTGACTGACCCCATAGAGTTTCTGGCTGATAGATCCACTGAAGCTCATGTGCTGAATGATGTGTGCTCTCTGACCCTCATATGGAGTGATGATCCCAATCTGATCCGGCTTCATCCCAGCCTTGATCAACTTGCTCACTACTTTCTCCACATTAGAAGCTTCCATTCTATTGAATAAATACAACAACTAATAGTGAAGTTGAATTGAACATTCCATTAGAATCACATACACAACTACTACTACTACTACTACTACTACTACTACTACTACTACTACTACTACTGATGATAATGAACTCAATGCATATCGTCACATCTGGACTACATACAGTCTGTTCCAAGTTGAGTTGGCCAGGAAAAAATTGAATAATTTTTGAACGGCAGCAGCTACGTACGTATCCGGGGTTGGCACTGTTAGAAAGCTCGTGCTGAAGCGGTTAATAATATTTCCTCAGTATACTACAAAACGAGAGAGAAAGTGCTATTCCAAAACTCAGTACAAAAGTCTACAGGAATAAAAAAAAAAGAAAAAAAAAAAGCTTTTCTGCTCTACACGCGCCTGAATTTTGTCTCGCGGTACGGCTCAATTGATCACATGGATGGTCTTCATTAAGTAGTTTGTAAACATGACCGGCTTCTTCTCTAATGGTTGGTTAGTTTTTCTCATTACAAGTGTAAGCTGTGAGTGTGATAACAGGATAGATTGAGTATGTATAGCCGTAGAGGGTACACGACCGTCCGATGTTAGTACTTATGTCTGTGTATCTGCTGAAAAATAAATAACTTCTGATTGGGCGGTTCACTTACGTATTCATCTCCTAGAAGGTGGGTATGAAATACATATATTCACCACAAATTTAGCAATCTGATTGGTCGGTTAGAATGAACCATGGTACAGTTATATACATATAATTATGATACCTTTATAAAATTAATATTACTTTTGTGTGCATCATATAAACAAATACAGAGTGTACAGCACTAACTTGAGACATACACTGCCCATGTCAAATGAAGGTTGTTAGAGAAGCAGTGCACACGTGAACACGCACACACACATACACACAGCCAGTTCTACTGACCTATTGAGGTAGGAGGTGCCACTGGATGAGATCTCTTCTTGTCCAGGCGTGCAATAGAAGAACATCGGAGCCTCGGGCTTGGGCCAAGGAAACACAATATCCAGCTTGCGCTCCTCTGCAGTGACGGCATTCTGCAAGGTGCCGTCATAAAACATGCTGGACGGGAAGGACGAGAGGGAGGGGTGCATGCGATACTGCACCTGCAGGCGTGCAGGGGTCACACCCAGGTGGACTAGCCGCTCAAACAGACTCTGAGACAGACCGACACTAATGACAAATAGAACAGTGAGAAAGGAATGATTACCATATATGTCAATTTAACATGGTATGAGGCTGGACCCTTCATATTTATTACTCAATTACTTCATGATACTTAGATAAAAACATCAAATACTCATACTTTGTTTTGACAGATAATACCAGACATTTTTGGCATAAACAGCAAATAAATCGCAATGAGTTTCGTTGTAAATATAAATTTATAGGCTTATAAAACATAGAAAACTGCCTTTATGCTATTAATTCATTATAATTATTACTATAGTATGTCCACGTTGAGTTGGCACGACCACAAATGTGGCAAAAGAGGAATGCACTTGACGAAACCGGAGACCAATTAAGGTCACATGACAGTAGTAGCTCAAACGCGCGAAAACGTCGACGCCCACAGTAAAAACGGGGCGGGTCCAAGGTGCGCATTATTACCGTAAGTTTACTTGTTGAAATGAAAAAGAAGCTAAAGCAGTTTCTTCCGCGGCTGTATTCAATATATGCCCAGTTATAACTAATCACTCGTAGTTTATAGTTTGTACGAGCTTCTAGTTGTGCGCTTAAACTGGTTGAAGGTTGCGGAGGGTTATCTGGAGCTACAAAGCTTAGAAGAAAGAAGCACAGGACCGCGGCTGAATGCCTCGTCAAGTAAGTCTGATTGTTGTGTGCTTAAGCGTGTATTTGAACTCTATTCTTATTTCTTGGTGTGACGAATTTCTGAAGTACTCAACAGTAATGTGAAGAATCCAGCACATCACCTACACTTTAGCTATGGCCACACACATTCCAGTATTACTTTGTCCTTCATACTGAATCATTCATATCATTTTATTCATGATTTTACTATATTTTATATCTACTTGTTAAATTTCAACTTTTTTTTAAATTATACAAAAAAAAATGACAATTACCATAATTTTATAATGACATGTACAATATATATATTATATAATTTTATGATGACATGAAATTGTGGCAGATACAAGCAGCAGTTGAATTTGGAGGGTGGTAAATAGCATCACCATAACCATAGAGAACTGTACCTATATAGACATGAGGAGTAATGGACAGCTAATAGTCTGGTGGCTTAGTGAAATTACCGTTTTTTGGCGGACAAAAGGATCAAATTTTGCATGAATTTTTCTTTCAACATCATAAATATTATTAGCCTAGGAGCCCCACCCAAAATTTTTAATTAAGCCCACTAATTAAAAATGGCCGCCAGAGCATTTATTGTTATTTATGCTTTAAATATTCTGTTTTTAGAAGCAATATTATTATGCAAGAATTATTGTATAGCTAGTTAACATGTTAAATTTCAAGTTTAAAACATAGATTGATAATAATTGAATATTTATGGCTGCATTAGCAACTACACACTGGTGAGCAGCATACATTAGCTTTGGCACAATTATATCTACTGTAATCTCCTTTGCAGGCACACTTAAAAAAACTTCTGGTATGCTAAGCCAGACCAGTTCTCAACACTGTGCAGCAGCAATTTTTGACCAAATTCACTTGGATTTGAAATTACTTGGTGGGGTTGAGTGCAAGAAGTCCATATTCCAGCCTGGTATTTACTTACTATGTTAATGTTTAGGCTCTTACGCGAAACAATTCCTCTCTGGCCCCATCACTGAACTCAAACTGATCTCATCCTATAGCACATACTGTTAATCTTTCTATCTTTTGAAAGTGATTGCAGCTGCAAGGTACATAGCCAATGCTGCTTGCTTCCAGAAAGTGATATTTATAACTGAGGTCTAATTTCACCAGGGTTTGCACTATAAGAAACTGAAAAAGGCTGATTCCAGTTCCATAAAATGACTTTACTGCAGTTGTTGAGTTGGGGTTATGGTCAGAATTATCCAGAGCACCAACAGTGAATAATCTATCCGTAAGACAGGCCGGGGCCACAACTCCTTTTTATTGTTCAGATACTGCTGCAGCTATCATACTTTCAATTTGTAAACTTTGTCATATGAAATACAAATTCACATGTGATAAGTTGTTCAATGAGTTTCTTGCTCCAAGCCATGTGGTGAACGTTTAGACCAATGTAAATGGGAGGTGGCTCAAGATCAGAGGAATGCCTTGTTTCATGGTACAAGATTCAGAAGCTTTCTTATGTGCTAAAATGACTTGACCTACAGTTAGTCATGCCTGAGTTTCACATCGCCCTTGGTCTTTCACATTGAAAATTAAAGGAATATGATATATGAGGCTTGAGGCTTATTATTCATCGTATGTTGCTATCGGCAGCAAAAGTAGAAACTTGTGGAGATTACTTTCTTCAGACGTTTTTCACAAAAAAATGCAGTTGTTAACTTTTACTACTCTTGCTGGGTGGTCTCTCTTCGTTGTAGTCATCTACACTCTTGTATTTATGTTTCCTTGCTTGTTCTGTTTGGAACTATTAAACTTTAAATGATGAGATTTGTGCCAAGATGCACTTGACAACAAAATCGAATGCACTTGTACTGCCACTAAAAGAAACACATGCAGGAAGGGCATCAGGTCCCTCAGCTCAGCTATGTTGCCTAAAAATCCTTCTCACCATTTTCGCAACTACTTGTACATTGGTCATCGTCATGTGTCATTAATCCTGCCGACAAATGACACATCGTTTCCAATCTAACTCCATGTAATACTCCACATAGCACAGTTGCATGGACCTAGCCCGACACCAAAGGATGGTTATGTAATGGCTTAGTTTTTACTACTTCACACTTTAATTGTGAGTGTTTTCCCTATAAGTGACAATTTTTCACACTTGTTATTACTTTGATTCACCAAACTCCAAACAGTTGTCCGATTTTAATTTTGATTGGCAGCCATCTTGCTTTGCGAACGCGTTTCATGAGGGCTCCTAGGCTAAAATTCTTTAGTAGGCCCTAAGGAACAACCATACAAAATTTTATGCTTTTGTCCAATGGAAACTGGTAAACTTGCATAATGACCCTAAGCCAACTGACTATAAAGCATAAATAGTGGCATGTAGAGTCTATGATGGATTGTATATCTTATTATCTTGGTCAGCAAACAGTAAATTGGCTGAGTTTCTAAATAAATAGGCCCTATTTAAACAGGTAAGAAAATCTGAGTGGACAAGCAACCCGTGATACAAACCTACCTCACATTGTAGCTTGCTCTTGTTAAGTAGCCTTGAATAGCAACAAATTCATAAGCCTAAAATGAACCAGAATGTCAAGCAGAAGGGTAGAAACGAAGTCACCAAACTTACGACTGCTTTTTGTTTACAATAATTGTCTCTGAGGTACTGCGCACGTGTTTGGCCCAGTTTGAGCGCGTGACTAAATCCCGCCGCGTGTAGCGCGGGAAACGTGTGGTTTTATTTATTCCCATAGACTTTTCTATTGAGTTTTGAAACTGCACTTTCCCGCTGGCTCAGAAGTTTTTAAAGGGAATTTTCTGGACCGCTTCGGCACGAGCTTTCGAATGGTACAAACCCCGAAAGCGTAGCTACTTCCGTTCAAAAGTTATTAACGGTTTTTACCGCGCCAACTCAACTTGGACATACTATAGCAGTACCCCGCCACATAGTGGCACTTGATGTACTTTAAAATTATGAATGCAATAACATAAAGTCTTTTTATCCATTCTTATTATCCTCAACTATTAGATTTAGTTAGTAACATCAGCTTCCCTCTCCTGCTCTCTTTCTTCCTGAGCCATCTCAGATCTTTTTAACCTTTCCTCTATTCAACTCTTTCTTCTTGAGTCATGGATTCCCATTCTCTCTTTGTCTATCTCTCCTGTTTCTCAAGCTCTCTGTCTTTCCATTCATGATTGTGGATTTAAGCTTTTGACATTTTTAATAGCCAGCGTTTCGAATGTGATGACACTTTACCCATTCAGTTTAAGGCGATGTTTTACCAACCGGGCTCAGCTCATGAATTATAAATGAATACATGCACTGTTGTTGGCCACCATCACTGTTGTTACTGATACACAAGTGTATTCTTTCAATGATTCAGTCATTCTCGACTGAAATAATTATAATGTGTATTATTATATAGATTAATATTACTAGGCCTTCACTAGACTACATACAATTTCCTCACTACCACTAGATAGCTTCTATCAAATACACAATGGGATGTCAGAGCTGTGAACAGTCAAAGCAAACACATCTACAGTTTCACCCTGTAGTCAACTGGGGGAAAAATGACCACACCCACGCCACGCCCCTTATTGAGTTTGTCTCACTTGGCAGCTCTCTTGCACATGATGACTGGCCCCAACTGGCAATGATCACCAACTAGGATGACTTGCTTGGCTCCCAACACAACAGGCACCATGCACTCCGGCTCTGTAGCCTGAAATAACAATTAGATAAACAATTAAATCACATGACAGTCACACGATTAATCAACCACTCGACCTGGGTGGATTCGTCGATGAGGATGATGCTGAATCGTATCTTGGCCAGTCTGATATCTCCAGCACCAACACATGTACAGCAAATCACATCTGCCTCCTGTAACATTATGTACATACATGCATGTAATGAAGAAGAAATTGCAATTCCCAAGCAGGGTTCATCACATTAAATTCCAGCCATTTGACTCGCCATCAGAATGAGTTCAAGTGTATACAATTTACAAACAAATATTATTAATAGTAAATTAAAGAACAACATCAAAGGCAGTCGGTGAGCACAAAACGAACTAGTAGAAGTCGTGACCTTCCAAATGAGAGATGATACCAAAAATAATAGAGAGAAAAGTCAAAATCACAAAGTTTTAGAGAGAGAGAACCAACAACTGAACAAAGAAGAGAAAGCAATCAGTATAATAAGAGAGTAATTCTAACAGTGAGACAGAAATAAGAATACTAGTGAGTGAGGTGTGAATTAGTTCAAATGTAATAATTAGTATTTATGATCATAAGTTAATTTTTGCAGACAGTTTTCATACAGTGGCTTCAACCTTGTACTACTCTAGAATTTCAACTTTAGCTAATGTACTATATTAATTTTCTAAAATTCTGGAAGGAAGGTGGAGCCCCAACCTTGCCTAGCTACGTTATATATCACTGTAGAGCTGCGACAGTGCTTAGCTCCGCCTCCCACTACCCCATACATACCTGCAGCAGTTCTTTCTCCACCATTTTCTTCAGAGACCTGTATCTCTTTTCATCGGCAGCACTCAGTTCACCTGCCACATCCTTCAACTTTTGCAGCTTTTGAAGCTCTGGGTATCTGTCAAATAAGGACACACACTAAGTTAAATTACAAAAAAAAATTCAATAGAAAAAAAATAAAATTGAGTGATATTGAAACTATGAATGTAAACAAAATTACAACTTCTTCAGATTATATATATTTAATTAGCCAGTGAGTTTTCAGTTCATTCTATGTATGTGTGTGTGTGTGTATGTGTGTAGAGGGGGGAGGGGGGAACGACCCCATATCTCACCCACCCAGTGTAGGCTCTGACTTGGTTGTGGAGTGCCAGGAATGATACTGGAGAGTCAATGGCCTCTCTAGACTTAGCACACAGCCTCACCACCTTCAGCTTGGTGCGGTGGATCTTCTCTGTCAGCTGGTCCACTGCTATGTTACTAGGAGCACATACCAACACTTGCCTGCAGAATCGCAAAAAAAAACAACAATAAAAAAAAAAAAAACAACTTACATAAACACATCCACACAAGAATGAATGCCAGTATGAATTAGTGAGACATGAATTCATTTAAACGGTGGCAGCCATTACACACAATCCCCTTTTATCTGGGCACTTTAAGACCAAGTAGCTCAGATCTCAGAATTTACTCAGGAAGTGCTCAAGTACTCATTGAGACAACCCTTTTCAAGAAGTGTCAGGGATTTCCACAACTGATAATGATCATCAAATTAGCGAAGTCACACGGTCAGAAGTGATAAATTGAGTGAGTGTATTTTAATTTCGTGTATTGGCGTTTCAACTACAATGGGGAATGAGCTACTCAACCCATTGACAATAAGCTATAAATAATAACCAGGGGTATACTGAAATAATGTGATAAGTGACTGCTTATGACAAAAACAGCGCAAATTAATCAGCAACAACTAGCTTCTGGTAAAGCTTAAAGTGCGCACATACATGGCCACTTATTCCTAAACCACAATAAAAATTAAAAAAGCTTTGGTAGTGCTCACTTTGAGAGTATATGTTCTATATGTAGCTTACATACATAGATGAATTAAAAACTGATTAGCATGTGTAAAGCATTATAAACCAATTGTTATCGCGCCCCCCCCCCCCTTCTTCCAGTAACTTTGATGAGCATGCATGCATGGATGCAAGATGTATGTATATGAATGCATCCTGTACTACTTTATAAAATGTCTGTGTAATAGCATGGAGAGTGTACATATGTAAGCTTACGCAGGCTTGTGGATATTGACCAGGTGGTACACGATGGATGCAGAGGTGACAGTCTTTCCTGTCCCAGGAGGTCCTTGGATGAGGCCCAGAGGTCGCTGTAGAACTGTCTTGATGGCGTGCATCTGTGAGCTGTTCAACTTGGGCAGGTTAGGAGCAGACAATCTGACAACAGAGACAAAGATCATAAGGTACGGAACTATTCATACAGTGAGGAAATACGATGATTATAATCAGAGTTGTCCAGATCGAGATCGAGAATGTTTCAAAGACAATATGGACTAACCAAGCTTGAATTTACTCCAGATAAACTAGTAAGAAATACGCAAGTCCTAATCTAGATTTACATTACAACCTATATAATATAGCTTCGTATGGCCACTTTGGTTCAATCTAAGCAGCAAAAAGTAATAATTGCTCCGTGGCTACCAAAACAGAAAAACAAACAAACAAAAAACAAAACAAAACAACAATGCAATCTAACAAAATGTGTCACTGACATGCTCAAAGACTGCATCTTAAAACAATACACAAAAAAGCTCTTATTTCCCAGATCCTCACTGTTTAGGTAATGGTAACTTGTTCATCTGATCCTCAATGTCGTGCTCCAGCAACTTGTGGTACAGGTAAATAGAAACTGCAGTCTCATTCACAGCAAACATCTTCATGGCATTCTGCATGCGATCAAACGACGTAGACTTCCACACGAAGTCTACACAGAAGTTGGTGGTGATATCAACGGGCACGCCCACATTGGACTTGAGCTCCAGTCCAACTTCCTCTCCAAAACCAGCTACAAGAAAGGAAAGACATGGTAAATAGACATCGAATTATGTACTAAGATACAAGTACATCAGTAATTGAGCTTCACTCTGTGAACTTCACATGAACAAAAGATACCTGTTTAAAAGTTGCACTGTAGCTGCTAATGAGCTGTAGTGAAGCACTAGACTTCAATTCACTGCAAGCAATCAGTTTTCATATGTAGTAAAGTAGTGTATGCACTTCTGCACTACTGCAGTCATTACAGCAGCAGTTACCTCAGTGTGATAAGGTAACCTATTCTTAATCCCACAGTCAAATCAAAGTTAGAATCACACATATACACCTTCAAATTTGACACAAACCGGGTAAAAAATACCCTTCAATAAAATTCAATCCCAAAGCTGGAACATGATTAGCACATGTAGGTATATATTGGATGCTATACACTGGTTCTTTTTAATACTTACTGTTGGGAGCTTTGATGACGTGACCAATCCCTTCCCACGTGCGTAGAGCACCACTATACTTCAACCTCAACTCATCACCCTGCATTAGACGCATGTCTACACACACACACACACATACACACACACACAGTGACTTATCACATGTCACTAAAGTTCTAACGTTAGTCATTAAGTAGTACAATGGTCACATCTGCTACACACCTCCATCTTTGCGAGGGAAGTTGAAGTAGGCGTATCTCTTTTTATTGAGCCCCATCTCCCAGCGTACTTCAATGTTGCCTTGCATCTGACTCTCCTTCAGCTTCTTGTCGTAGTCCACCTCAATTTCACCAGAGGACCAAATATGTTCTGATATTGATATGCATCCTGATACCTACACACAAACAAACAAACAAATAAAACCATGTGTGGAGCCAGGGCCTGGTGCTGGGACAGAGACCAAGGAACAGTGAACTTCATTAATCATGAACTCACTATTTTATGTCACGTGATTTCTGGCAGTATATTAGTTGTGTTTTGCTGAGTTGTATTTCAGTCTACCACATAGTCCTGTGTGTGTGTTTGTATTGTGTTTGTATATCTTTTACCTATTACTTACCTTGTCAAGCGCACCACAGCCACCTCGTGGACTAAGGTAGTGGCGTAACTAACTACGTACATCCCGGGGAAATCTACTAGCTATGCTCTCCCTGGGACGTCATTCAACTTTCACCCGCACCCCCTCCCACACCATATACCTTTTATTACATACACGTACCACCACAACAAAGTACGCTAATGCATGCCATTTCTATTAAAGTCACAGTATGTATGGCAATGATTAGCATCAGTGGTGAATGACGCTTGGGTATGCACATTTTCTTGCTTTAAAAACTGGGTGCCAGAATGAAAGTGCAAAGTAGCAACGTATCCAATCTTGAATGGAGAATAAACATGTTTAAACGTAGTTAACCTGCCCGAGTGATGTCTCGCGAAATAGGTGGAAGCACGGAAAGGAGGGCAGGGCATATGGGGGAAGTAGGTAAAGGGTAAGCAACAGTCACATGTGAGCTGAGTGCACGTGACAGCAAAGAGACGGCTGACAGCAGCAGGTAACGGAAAGAAAGCTCGAGCAAGGACGAAAGCGCAAGAGGCAGGCTCTAAGGGCGAAGTGAACGGAGTATCAAAAGATAGTCATGGCAGAGAGGTCAGCCACAATTCGGGCAGTTCAGATCGATGAGGCCACCATGCAGGCATTGATAGAAGGCGTGACACAACGCATACTCGCTAGGGAAGAATCGGCTCGCGCGAGCGAAGGTGAGGGGAACAGGCTTAAGAGTAGTGGGAGGTAGGTGAAGGTGTCCTATACCAGCAAGCCCTACTCCAGCGGTTGAGCTGTGAAACTTTACTAGGGAGGTGGACAGGACCCTTGTAGAGCATGATGGGTGAGGAAGGGGCAGCAAGGGCAGGTGGGTGGCTAGTTAGGAGGCATGTTGTTCTGTAGCAGGGTAAAGCTAGTCATGTAATTGCTGTGCAGACACAGTGGTTAAGTTAGTGCAAATCATGCGACAGCAAGCACAAACCCGGACAGGTAATTACTGGGCAGACGTTGGGGTTAGTTAGGATGCAGGTGGTGCATTAGCAGGCACATAACTAGACATGTAATTACCACGCAGATGCTATGGCTAAAGTAGCATATGGGTTGTGCAGTAGCAGGCACAAACCAGGAGGGGATTGCTGGGCAGATGCTATGATGAAAATAGCATGCAAGTTGTGCGATAGCAGGCACAAGGCGAGAAATTTGACTGCTGTGCAGATACTGTTGCTAGTTAGGATGCAAGTTGTGCGATAGCAGGCACCAAGCTAGACATGTGATTACTGTGCAGATGCTGCAGGGACTATGCCGACTGCGAGGGAACTGGTAGCAAGCGGGGTGAGAGAATCCCCAGCAGACAGAGCAAGCGAGGACCATGAAGGCGGAGAGGGTGGCAGCGAGGCAGGCAGCTCACGGTCCCAGCCGATGGTTTCAAAGGTGGCACAGGTCTTCCTCCCATCACACAGAAGCTCAGGGACAGGATCATACCGAGGCAGTATGTTGAGTTTACTGAATTGCCACCGGCGAAAGGCAAGAGCAGACCGGTATCCCAGCCAGGAGAGGGTCAGCTAGTGCTAGTACAGGCAGCAGACTTGTTGCAGTCTAGGAGGACTATTCCTGACTTCGCGACATGGGGGCAGTGTTTTGCTATCTACTTGACAGTGCTGTCAAGCAAATATCCAGAGCTACTGCCAGATCTAATGGGCTACATGTCAGTCATAGCCAAAGCAAGTAAAAGATATTGCTGGCCAGCATGGGTCATATACGACCAGAAGTTTCGACAGGAAGCGGCAGGCAATCCGGAAATGCAATGGGAGAAAGTAGACCCTAGCCTATATGCACAGTGTTTTACTGGTCAGGAGCTGTCCAAAGAAAATTGGTGTAACAACTGCCAGGAGCTGGACCACAAGACAGCCGAATGTCCTTATCGACCAAGGAAGAGGTCATGGAGCATGGGGCTTGGTCAGATGGAGCCGCAAAGCAGGGAGACAGGGAGCGGCGGCAAGACAGTATGTATCAAATTCAACCGGTACAACGGCGACTGCAAGTATGGCAAGGAGTGCAAATTCGCTCACGTGTGTGCCAGATGTGGTGAAGGCCATCCTGCGGTGAAGTGCAAGTAGGAGCGAGTCAACCTTAGAACTGTACTGTTGTGCATATAATGCAGAATTGCATTGTCAGACGTTATGATGATGTGAAGGGAATACTGTAGACCTGGTTGCTAAGTGCAGGGGGCAGGTTATAAAAAATAAAAAATGAAAGAGATGGGGGGTGGGGTTAGTAAGGGTAGATAGGAGTAACTAGGGACACAATGAGTGGAAGCAGGGGGCTCTGGTTAAAAAAAATTATTACGAGGGGTTGTTTCTCATGTTGCAGCAGAGCCTACTGGAGGGCAGGGGTCACACGAGGTCAGCGGTGCCCAGCTGAGTCAGTGGACGAGGTGGCACAGCAGGTAGCCAGGCTGGGAAAAGGGGCCCTTATGGCGAAGATGAATATCAAACAAGCATACAGGCACATTCCAATTCACCCGGGAGACAGGCAGCTGCTGGGGATGCAATGGCGGGAGAAAGTGCTGATTGATGCGGCACTGCCGTTTGGCTTGAGGTTGGCCCGGCTGATATTCACGGCGGTGGCGGATGCAGCAGTCTGGGTGATGCAGCAGTCTGGGTGATGCAGCAGTCTGGGTGATGCAGCAGTCTGGGTGATGCAGCAGTCTGGGTGATGCAGCAGAAAGGGGCGTCTGTGGTATTTCATTACGTCGATGATTTTATTACACTGGGGGCACCCAGGTCAGCAGAATGCAGAATGCAGCAACAACAATGTAATCATGCACGAAACCTGTGAGCATTTGGGCCTGTCACCAGAGCCGGAAAAAGACGAGGGCCCAGATACAGCTATCTCATTCACAGGCATAGAGACAGATTCGATTGCAATGGAGCTGAAGTTGCCAGCTGAAAAGCTGAGCAGGCTGAAAGCAGAATTGGGCTACTGGCGGAAAAGAAGAGCGTGCAAAAAGCGAGAGCTACTGTCGCTGCTGGGCCTGCTGGCCCACGCTAGCAAAGTGGTCAGAGCGGGTAAACCTTCGTTCGCAGGTTGATAGACTTATCCACTACAGCAAAGCGCTTGGATCGTTTTGTGAGGCTGAGTACAGAGGCAAGATCTGATATAGAATGGTGGTGGAGGTTTTGTGAGATGTGCGCGTATTGCTAGGCCACCCAGAAGCAAGGGTCAGCAAAGTAGTGGCTACTGATGCATCTGGCTAATGGGGGTGCGGGGTTTGCTGGTCCAATCACTGGTTTCGCATGCAATGGCAGGAAGAAATGCAGGAGGCGCATATTACGTACAAGGAGCTCGTTCTAATTGTACTGGCAGTGACCGTATGGGGCAGGCAATGGCGTAACGCCACCATCCAGGTACTGTGCGACAATGAAGCAGTAGTTGCTATTGTCAACCAGGGAACAGGGGACAAGGAATGTATGCATTTACTGCGGTGCCTGGCCTTCCTGAAAGCGAGGTTCAACATTGAAATCGTGTCCACACACATAGCGGGCAAGACCAACATTAGCAGATGCACTTTCAAGGAATGCGATGTCAAGGTTTCGTATGTTGCATGTGCAGGCGGATCCAACACCCACGGAGATCCCGGCGGCGGTGTTAGACGTGCTGCTGGTTTGGAAACCAGACTGGACATCACAGGGATGGGCAGAGCAGTGGAGTTCTGCTTTCAATAGGGATTAGCAGACAACACCAAGAAAGCATACGCATCAGCACAAAAGAAGCATTTGTCATTCTGCACAGACACACACCTACACCCACTACCTGTGAAGGAACACATATTATGCCGCTTCGCGGCAAGATTGGTGGAGGAGGGTCTGGCCCATAGCTCAATAAAATGCTACTTGGCAGGGGTCAGACAGCTGCACTTGGCGGGAGGTTGGAAGGACCCCGAAATCTGTCAGATGGCAAGGCTGGTCCAGGTTCTGAGAGGAATCAGGGCAGTTCAGGCCAAACGCGGTGGCAGTATCAGCAGACTTAGGTTGCCTATCACGACAGACCACCTACGGAAGCTGAAAACAGTATGGGTAAGGGGAGGTAACCCACAGGAGGGCAGAATGCTGTGGGCAGCAGCAGCGCTATGCTTCTTTGGCTTCTTCAGGCTGGGGGAGATTACAGTCCCATCGGCTGAGGCCTTTGACATGGGGGTTCATCTGTCCTTCCAAGACATTCTGGTGGATAACATTACAAAGCCACAGGCCTTGAGAGTTCGTCTGAAAGCATCCAAAACAGACCCATTCAGGAAGGGCCTGGATGTTCACATTGGACACACCCAAGATGAGCTGTGCCCAGTATCCGCGGTGCTGACATTTATGGTAGCAAGAGGTCCAGGCGCAGGTCCGTTCTTCCGCTATTGGGATGGCCGCCCACTGACAAGGGCTAGGATGGTGAAGGAAATGAAGGAAGCCCTATCCAGAGCAGGAGTGGATAGCATGGGTTATTCTGGGCACACCTTCAGGAAAGGTGCGGCAACTACGGCAGCGAAGTGTGGCACAGAGGATGCCACTATCATGATGCTAGGCAGATAGCAGAGCAGTGCTTATCAACGTTACATAAACACACCACGCGAACAGCTAGCAGAGATGACCAAGAGGCTGACACGCTGATGCTGAACAGGGACCACAGGGGTAGTCTACAGCTGGAGCAGATAGAGACTGACCATGTATTTTAAATAGGCATTGAAATTGCAAGATGTTGTGCACATTTTTGAAAAAAAAAAAAAAAAAAAGACAGCAGATTACAGGGGAATCTCAGGCAGGGGGCAATTAGTCTAGAGAGGAATAAGGGGTGAGAGGGGGTGAGGAGTGGGTGGAATAGGGTACGGGGTACAAGGGGTGTGGAAAGAATGGAATACAGGGGTACGAGGAGGGGTGTTGATCTTTGGAGGGTGGAGGAATAAGCACCCAGCCAGCAGAGAGGGGTGCTTATGTGATTAATTGGCGCAAAGAGGTGGGGCCAATGTAACTCCAACCTCAACACTCAAAGAGGCAAATAATCCCCCTTTTGTCCTGTAAGGCAAGAGGACACCTGTATTTCCAGCAAACCGTAGGCAATAAGGGCGGCGGGCAGGAACAGCAGAGGGCAAAAAGGTTAACGTAATTTAAAAACTCGACATTTTTTTAGTAGCTTGATGATAGAAGTTAAAATCAATCATTTAACAATAGTGTATTTTAGGCTTGCTCGCCATTTGTGCTCAAGCATATCACTAGTATTACATTCTGCAGTCACCCATAGTAAATCGATACCATTTTTGCAATGAAACACAGCCCATTCTTAATGATATACCCTTCGCCCACTTCAGCAGGTACATACATAGGTACATTTAATGCCAGGCTTAGGCAACATTGGTAAAAGACCATTGCGATATCTAACTCTAGTATACTCTAGTATACTGAATATGTAGCCATTGGAATCCAATAGATTGCAATACAAACCTTGATTTACCTAAACCCCCACACCCCCTTCATTCACTTAAAATAATAATAATAATAAAATAACAATAAAGGAGAGATTCTTCTATTGACTTGATACTGCATTGAAAATGTATTTGGTATACTATAATAAAGTTCAGTGTTCATGAATAGCAAAACACGTTATCCTGTCTAACGTGACACATAGTTGAAGTTGTAATCTACTCACCCAAAGTTGAGATGGCTTCCGTCCTGAGCGGAACTTCCATGTCCTGCCTTGTAAACCGTGCCAGAGTAGGTAACACCTTGAGGGAAATGCCAGACTGAAAATTGTCAATGCCATAGGCGGACTGGGAGGGCATTGAAGACCCTTTACCAGACTGAGAAGTGTCCATGGCAACAACGTCTGCTTGGAAAGACTCCATTTTGCCTGGGGAGTAGGGATCTCCTATTCCTCTGCAGCGATGCAGGAAGGACAGGCTGACATACACACACACACAGACAAACATTATCCACTGGATAATTCAATGGCATTATTAGTGTATGAGTAATAGCACGGGTAACCGTGCTATTCGAGATTAATAGCTTGAGTACCGCAATTGAAATAGTACGAGGCGAAGCCGAGTGCTATTTCAATTGCTTTACAAGTGCTATTGATCCCTAATAGCACAGGTTACCCGTGCTATCACTCGCTAGTAGTGGGCGAGCTTGTAAAAAAGTCATTTGCGATTGTAGCTATACTATATTGTTCACTCACTATCTCCTTACTTCAGGATTAGCTTCCGCTGGAACTTCGTTTTCAACCTGGGGCTCCTCCTAATCTGTTGAAAAACATTCCGTCTAATACCGGTAGAGCTTCTGTGGTAAAGAATGACATTGTCTCCAATTAGAAACTACTTTAACTGTACATTTCCAAGGTTAACTCTGCATGCATGCGCACTTACCCGTGCTATTTCACTTCACTACCGAGGTATTTCACTTAATTTCCACTTAGTTACTGAGGTATTTCAATTAGTTACGCGCTATTTCACTTTCCCCGTGCGATTTCAATTGAACAGTGATTTTTCCCATACATTTTTGAATGGGCAACTTATGCGCGTACTATTAGAAAGTAAATATTTTAATTAGATTAGCCTAACATGTGATTCATTAGTAATCCAAAGTTTACAATATTTCTGCAATAGTGTTAACACGACAGAGAAAACTATGCAATAATAGGACAATTAGAGTTCTGCTACAGGAATATTTGGACATCTCTGAAGTGCACATCGCACTAACATTTAGAACACACTCTTTGAAGAACAGGCACATTTACAGTACAGCTGATGATAGAATTACACCTCCAGCAACAGACATCCTAACGTGAGAGAAAAGAACTGGGAAGGGGTAGCAGCTTTTGCAACAACAACAACAACAACAACAACAAAAGTGATCAGAATAACTATTGTTAAATTTGTGCACATTTTTTTTGTTTGATGAATCGACGTTATGGTTTATTGACGTTCAGATAATCAAGGTGTTGCTGTATAAAGCTCAAATACACTTTGCTTCAGAAAGATGCACCAATATGTTTGCACAGGTGTATGAGTGTATGTTTGCACAGGTGGATGGATGAATCTGTTAGATGCAAACATTAATGTGATAACTACTCACCATTTAGCAGCTGCCATCTTGATATTGTTATCTCTGCTATTAGACAAGATCTTCAGAAGAGCACACACCAATGGCTCTCCTTGATACTCAACTACACACACAAACACACAACACGAGCAAAAAAAAAAAAAGCAACAAAAAAAAAACAACAACAACAACAAAATAATCAAAATATGATTTACAGTCCCAAATACTGATATGGTACAGAGAAAATGATTCTTTACCAAATCTGAACATCTCCCAACCCATGCAGTCATGTGTTTATTGCCCAACGTACGTGATGCTAACAAGTTGGCCGTCACTGGATTATCATACACTATGGAAGACATACAGTGCAGGGAGGCAGCCACCATCTATATGTAAATAGACATGTAGATATATAGGACATATAGACACACACATACTACATAGGACACACACAGGCTGAAAAGGGACACACACGGACATAAATAAGGACTTATAAGACGTGCATATAGCAGTAAGAGGATATACAATATATTTTATGATTCAGTCATTCTCGGCTGGAATAATTATAATAGCAAATTTTTCTCTTTTTAACAGCCAATAGCGTCAAGTTATAATTAACTATATTGGCTGTTAAAAAGAGAAAAATTTGCTATTAATATATTTTATATATGCCCTAATACTATATACATAAGCACCATTACTAGACTCCTCATTATGAGACCCCTAGACGTCTATCTGCAGTGACCATAACACACACTATTTCCACAATACTGTACATTATTCTATAATATCACATACAATACACTGTACTTCTTCATTAGCATGAACATAACTCTGCCCACCTTGTTTACTGGAGACCGCAAGTTTCCTACTAACTTCTGTAATGATTGATACTCGCACAACAAAGACTGATGGTCTCGCGTCGGTGAGAAAACAACAACAACAACAGCAACAACAACAACAAAGTATTATAATTGTGAACATTCAGTGTTTCAAGGCTTAGCTATGCCAATAATACAGAAAAGAGAGTCCACCCACACATTAGATCACGTGTGCTCGCGCATTCTTCAGCTAATCGCTCATTAGAACAATAACTTGCAGTGTCAGCAATATGGCCATGTTGGTATGATCTCTATTTAAGGGCATTATTGGTAGCGTAAAGTGGCACAGTCACAATTGGTTTGTTTGTTTTTCCTTCAGAAAATATAATTAATAAACATTTGACAGTTAAATTTGAGAAACTTAAGTTGTAAGTTATACATGCCAGACAAACGCTGTCAAGGAGCAAAGGCCTACTTGTATAACAATGCTACCATCTTCAGAAAGAGCTATTGGAGCAGAGGTAATGTGTTAGTTATGACACTGATATCACCACTCTACTGGTATATAACTGGATGGATGTATTGTAAGACGGACGGGGAAGGAGGGAGAAAGTTATTTTTTTTATATGTACCTGGCAAGTCTTGGCTAGCAGTATGGCTGCCCTTTGACCTAAGGGGTGTGGCTCAACAAGGAGAGAAACAAGGCGGGACACAATCTGGGGATTATAGAAGATGAGGTCAGAGTCCAAAGCGTAAAGGTTGCAAGAGTAAAGGGTGGATAGGGTACGCAGACAGCAGAGGACAACTGGAGAAGAAGAATGCAGCAGACCTAGAATAGTGAGACAGAAAAGATTACTGAAGTATCTCACAACACACCATTTCCTCCTCAATATCTTGAACTATCTTGTTAGGCCAAAAACCCTTTACCAAGTTAAGTATGCAGGAGAAGGGTCTGAGAAAATTGTTCAAAGTGCCTCCCAAAAATGGCTCACAACTACTTTTCTCAAGTCTCTCTCTCTCTACAGTTGTGCCACTGCACATGATACAGTACGTATGTCCCGCAAGCTCACAGGAACTTATGAATTGAAGCACCCTATTAGGGAATGATGTGAACAAGTCCTTATAGTGCATGATCTCAGACCTTTTTTTCCCTCGATCAATCAGTGGTTGGTAAAGGGTCTGGCTACACGAGACCAATCGTGACCATACCTCTAGATAAAGATGGCACAGCCTCTGCAGAGATGACTGCATCAATAGACGACTTCGTCCCTACAGCAAGTGGAACACAATACTGAGTATGACACATACACACATACATACACACATGTATATCTACATACACACATATACATACATACACATACATACACTCACATACATACATACATACTGAGTATTACACGTACACACATACATATGCTCA
>WLWD01006033.1_pt1 | contig 183314 bp, 123 predicted proteins | sample 6712731 | NCBI WGS metagenome assembly WLWD01 (sample SAMN12718690, study PRJNA576275) | sponge metagenome | isolation source: marine sponge | host: Mycale hentscheli | place: New Zealand: South Island, Marlborough, Capsize Point | collected 2014-11-01 | reverse complement strand
AGTGTTTTCTTCTGAAAGAACAAAAGTTCTGGTATAGATCAGAGCTGATGGGGCATTGTACACATGTGCACATGTATCGTACATGTTTTTGACTGACACTGTTGTGTGTGTGTGTGTGTGTGTGTGTGTATGTGTAGGATGCAGATTTGCACAGTGCAGTGTGTGTAGAACAAGCTGCTTATGCATTCTTACGCAGCCAACCTTCCATGCCACGGAAGTACGCCCTCCACCTCATTCTTGCCGGGAACAGATACGGGCGAGCGGCTCAGGTGAGAAACCTACTGCCAGTTGTGTTGTGTGGTAGTGTGACTGTATACTTACTAAGGTACCTTAATGCTTATAATGTTTCCCTCCATAATTTCTTTCTCAGCCTTCTTTTACTCATTAGATGTATTCTCTCTTTCACAGGGTTTTTTTTTTTTTTACAATACAGAATTAAAAAATATTTGGTCACCACCGGGAATCGAACCCCAGAGTGATAAATTAGTGGAGTAAAAAATTCAATGAATGATAAGAATCTTTGAAAAAAGAGAAATTTCGTTGGTCTGTTGAAAGTGAGACTGTAGCATAGCAGTACCCCTTAACTGTATAAATACAGAATTGGAGTGTTTGTTTGCCGACTGGTTGTCATAGCTCAGTGGCAGAACGCTTGTGCGTTAAGCAAGCGATCCTGGGTTTGATTCACGGTAGCGACTAAATATTTTTAATTCTGTATTGTTATTAAAAAAAAGCCTGTGAAAGAGAGAGAATACATCTGATGTTTCCCTCTTTATTTCAAGTCCTTGGGTTTCTATCAAGAAAGGATAGGACATGAGAATTGTTTGAAGTACAGTGGGTGTGTACAGTGGTTTTCTCTTGCAGAATGTGCATGATTAAGCTATTGTGTTTAAAAGTGGTACTTGAGGTATTTACTTTTCTGTCGGTGCTTCTTTTACAGCGTGTCCACAGTCTGCGAGCATATCGGCAAGCCCTAGATGTGTATCAAGGTAAAGGGTGGGCGCTAGCGGAGGACTATGCTCACTTCTGCCTGGCTAAGCACTCATTCAGCATCCACAATCTATCAGAAGCACTGGCTTCTTTCCATCAGCTCTTGTCCCATGAAAGTGCCCAGTCTCCGTCACTTCAACGATTACACCTGCAAGATTACATCTATGTCTATAAGGTAAAGGGTCTTCATGGCACATGGGTGTTATTGCCCGTAGTTTGTAGAAGGCATGTAAGTGATAAGGGTCATTGTGTAGTAATTGTCGTAAGGTAAGGGATGTCAGATGGGAGAGTTTGTCATCTGGGAGAGGTCATCTCACGGGCAAAGTTAAGTTATCTAAAAAAAAAAAAGATTTGTTTGGTGTTCATATAATTTATGAGTAAATGCTGATGTTGAATTACATTCTAGATTCTCTAGGAATATTTTCTAACAGTGTGCAGTTATCTTTTGAATAGTTAGTTTGTTTTGTTTTGTAGTTGTTGTTTTTTTTAATCATTTTTGGAAGCCTTGGGTTAATATATTGAAAGTGGAAGATTTTAAAAAATTTTGTGGTTTTTTTATTTTTTATTTATTTATATTTTTAATGCTAAAGCTTGTGTATGTAATTTATGATATGGTGTTATTGTGTGTGTGCTTTTAGCAACTCCTCCTATCTGAGGAGAATTCTTCACCGGTCCCTCGCCAAGTCAGATTAACCACACCCACCACATCCCAAACTCATGCAGCTGCAGTACGAGAAGTGCCTATATTGCCCGTACCATTCATTGAGCCCCAATCAACGCGAGTCACCTTCATCACCGCCCCATCCCAGGAATCCCTCGCAAGACCTTTCTCTCTGGACAGAATAGACTCTTTCACTAGACCTCGTTCTGTCAGCAGCGAGGAGTGTTCACGGGGGTCACTGACGCAGAGTGAACCACAACCTGGTCCCTTGAGCAGTCTGAAAGTAGAGAGCATGCTCACAACGAAAGTGCGAGCTTCCACCAATGTTGATGCCACCACCCTGGGGCAGCATCTCCACCAGATCGAAGGCAGCATTCGTGGGAATAATACTAATGTGGTGGTGGGAATGAGAGATTACGATCCCAGCAAATTGGCAGGGGCAGGGGCGAGGGAGTCGGGAGGTGGGGATGTGTGGGAGGATCTGGAGATGCGAGCAGCTATGGGTGTGAGAGGCGTTCTTCAAGAGAACTTCGTGCAGTCTGTACAGATCATGGATCAGTCCACAGATAACACTCAGATGCCCTACACTGTAGTGAAAGGTGAGGGTACCCATCCAGAGACAGAGCTAATAATTTCCATACAATTGACGAAAATTTGGTCAAATGCTTCACAGATCTTCACAATTTTCAGGGTGTTGAAACATTTATGGAGGGCTAAAATATCTTTCTAAGGAGGCCTAAAAATATTGCATGTGAGCTTAGCTATCATATTGTGTGTAACTGCAGAGTCAGTTGGAGTGGGTGTGGTCTTAAAGAACCCTCTGAAAGGGGTGCCCCTTCTCCTTACCAATCTGTGCCTTATCTGGGATGCCACTCCCACCAGGCAGTCTGTGTCCTCCCCATCAGATGCCACGCCCACTGCAGCTGTGTGTGATGTTGTGAAGAGTGTGCTTCTGCAGCCTGAGCGGGAGAAGATGGTGAGTTTTAGTGAAAGTAAGTTGTGATACTTGTTTACATGTATTCTCTATCGGCTGCAGTAAATATATTTGTGACCGTCTACGGGAAATCCGGGCACAACGCGGCGTGCGTAAATATCGAGAAAGATCGATCGATTTCTTAAAAATGTATTGTTTCAAGCCGACAGAAGGGAACGGTTAGGTCTATTATAGCGGGAACGACTTAAGCTACGACGATAAAACTTGGAGAGCTCAATATCTGGACGCCGACAACTCTGTAAGTACCAAAAAAAAATGTTTCGAAGGGTGCCGCGTTGTGCCTGGTTTTCCTGTAGACGGTCACATTTATTTCACAAAAGGTTAATATTTTAAATCTTAGTTTTTTCCTTTTTTTTTTTTTTTTTTTTTTTTTTTTTTTTTTTTTTTTTTTTTTTTTTTCACCTTCTCTTAATGATTTTCTCCCGCCCGTGCAAAGATGAGTTACCGATAAATAGAGGGCAACTTTGAATAGCTTGCATGACTCCTCCTCCTGTGTCACACACACACACACACACGTCACTATATCCCGACTTCCCCTGCAGGTGAACCTCCATATCACGCCTCTCCGCGAGGGAGAGTTGCGGGTCACCGGGTTCTTGTTCAATCTGTGCGTGGACTCCAACCTCCCGGGATCGAACTCACCTCTGACCCCCAGCAGCCATAAGGCTAGTTCACTTACTTTCTCGCTCACCTCCCGTGATGTCCTTTACCAGGTACAGATAGGAAAGGTGGTGTTAGTGGGTGTGGTTACAAGTCACGGCAAGAATTATTTTAATTAACTTAATATTGGCTATTAGAACGAGAAAATTTGCTATTATACTTATTTTACTACATAAACTCTGTGTACATAAGTCTAATCCAGCTCCCTGCGTCTGTGATTGAAACAATTTTTTTTCTCTTTTTTTTTTCTTTCTTTTTTTTATTTTATGTTCTGGAACAGTTTGAGTGATTATAAAATGTCAATGAATGTTGCTGTGTTGTTAGTGAGGGTAGATAACTTGATTGTTCTCTTGTTACAGTACTGTTTTGTTGTTAGGCTCACCAGGGGTCTGACTTTCAATCTCTGCTGTCTGAAGGGGTCCAGGGTAGAGTAGAGTTTGCAGTGAAAGGACCTCGACTGAACAATTCCAAGTTGGAGAGATCGTCACACTTGTACGGCAATGACTACAGACTCCATTGGAAGGTCACCTCACCCATGCCAAAGATAGTGGTGAGAAACAGAGTATCTCTTTCATGGCTGCAATAAGGGAAGGGAAGGGGGGGGTAATAGACTTCTGTAGAAAAGCCTTTGCCCCACTCAAAATATTTTACTATTGACTATGCAACATAAAATCAACATGCCTTTACATGTTGTAAACACTGCAAAGACCTATTGTACAATGAAGTGTCTGTGTTTTACTCTCATTGTCCCAGCTAAGAATGTTGTTTTTGCCCCTCTAGATTCGTTTTTTCTTCCTGTATGCAGCCCTGCCTGTGTCATACGTACATGTTCTTTGTTTTTCATGCATACACTGACATGCACAAGTGTTCTACTAGATTTAGGAGAGTTCATGTTACTTAACTAGATGAATGAATGAATTATGGAAAAAACAACACATTTTTAAGATGAACCTAAAACGTTTTATTATTTTTGAAATAGTTTTATTTTCTTGTTGTGTTTAGGCTGCAGTGTGTGGTGTTCCTAGTGGAGTGTTAGTTGGTGAGGTAGTGAGACTTGGACTGGAAGTGTATAATGTAGGTCAAGTGCCTCTCAACAGTCTCCGCCTCTCCACCTCGCTGGGACCACGCCTACTGCTGGACACGGTAAGACTAATGTGTAGTTGACATTGGTATGAGTAACTCTAGTGAAGTTACAATCACAATGCATTACATACATATTACTTCTACACTTATTTTGCTTAGTAACCAATTATTGGTTTTCAATAAGGAAGCTGCAAGACATCATTTAATATACCATTAAAAAAATTCTTTAAGGGTGCTCGCACACTTCCCACGCACCTCCCACGCGGTTAATTGAGTCTGGTTGCTAGGGAAGATTTTTTATTTTTCTGTTGTATTCAGACCGTTTTCTGCAGGTGGACCTTATTTACTACTACCGTAGAAGTCTACATACCTAAATTCAGAAGTAACAAGTGGCCGCTTCAAGAGATATTACCCTTCTACCTTCTCATACAAAAGCTAAAACTCCTTCGCCAGTACCGCACCTAGAGCGGCCATACTTCGCCTACTACTTCTCCGACCCGATGCCTACAATAGCTTCGATCCATTTTTTCTTTATTCAATATTGCTTTTAACTTATTGACTTTTGCACGCTCTATTAGATCTTTTTTTGTGAAAAAAATAATTTTTTTGAAAATTGTATCGAACATTTTGCTGACTAGACTCCGGTTGAGCTCTGTTCCAAATTTGAAGTCTTTTCCATTCCCCATTCCTCAGATAAAGTCCAAAGTAGTTTACAGAACAGAAATTAAAACTACGCTAACATTAATTCCATGCACCCCGCCCCAATTTTAGCCCCGCCCTAGTATACGGAGGAGGTGAAATCTTTTGTTTATTCGCCTCTGAGAAGAGCCGGGCGTGAAAAAAAAGAAGCTGAAGCAGATATCGGCACTGCTGGAGCCAGCCCGGACGCAGCGGAGCAGCAGGGGAGGCTACTTTAGCGGGACTTATGAATGGCCTTTGTCAGCTTCTCTCTAAGCGGCTTGCTCCTTCAAAGCCGCTTGAAACCCTACTGTTCCTCCACACTGCTGGCGAAGGAGTGGCAGAGAGTCGAATGTGAAGCCCAGAGAGTCCAGCTTCTTAGCCTGTGTAGAGGTAAGTGTAGGCTTTCCAATGGCTTTGATCAGTGATGCTGCTCTCATGAAAATCCTCTTCTGCTGTATCCACAGCTTAGTCTGCTCATGGGGGAACCTAATGGAGAGAGCTGCCAAATGTGGTCTGATGTCTTGGTGCTTGAAGACTCTCTCTATAGCCAATACATCAGGTAGGGCCCTGTGTGCTCCTACAGTTTATACAAATAACTATAATTATTAGGCTTTATATTTAATTTTAGAGGGGCCTTGACTGCAACTTCATCTCCAGTGACTTTTTTGTGGAGTTTCTCTAAACCGAAAGGTGAGCCTTGTAAAATGACTTCCCCATCCTGCTATAAAGCAAATTAATATATAAGTGCATGTACGTAACATCTAATTTTAGCTACAGTAGTAGTAAAGTACCTTCCTCAGCAAAGGAAGGGTATCACTGAAATGCATATTGGCTGATGAAAGAGGGTCAGCTGCAGTTCTGCTTTCTGTTCCACCTCAGCCAGAAGGATAGGGAAGTCAAATGCAAACCCATTGTGAGCTACTAGCACTAATAGACAGAGACAGAAATATTTTTTCCATTTTTTTAAAATTTATATAATTATTTTTGCCAGGATGATGAGGTCTCTAAGAATAGCGGAGTACCACTGAGAGAGGATTCTTACGCCTTAGCATGTTATTTGTTATGCCAGTAAACCTTGGAAACTTTATAAATTATAAATTTATCGATAGTATTATCTTAATTAATAATATTATAGAATTGATTTCAAATTATCATTGTAAATGTAGTTGTAATTTACTAGTTAAATATCTGTACATTATTACTAGCAGATGAAATGTTTCGGCCAGTTCTCACAAGGCTTAGAACGTAGGATCATTGAGGGTGATAGGAGGATTCATCACTTTGTGGCAGCTATGTCCGTGATGTGATCAACATAGATGCACAACCCAGTTGTCTCGCAATCAAACAGAACCAGGGGGGGACAAGAATTACCAATTTACAGGTGAATCACCTGCTTCATCACTGCCCCCTCCTAAATTCTGCTGATACTCATCTTCTAGGTCAGCATATATGTCCTTGTCATCGTACTTGATATCACCCCTGCCCTCTCCGATGTATTCTCCCACTTACTTTCCCTGTCATTTCTCACAATGGGTGTTATATCAAATAGTTATTTATTTATTTGCTTATTTTGTGTGTCAATAAATTATTTTTTTAATTGGTAGTTATGGCTAGAATAGCATTACACCTTTTTTTTATCATTTAATCATATGATTTACATATTGAACTGCTCAGGTCCTCAATCGCAAGGATTGCTGAAGTTGACACCAAGCTGGACTCCTCAACTACAGAGGTAACACTTCCACCATCACCTCCAGCAAGCTGGGGTAACTCTGTAGCTGTGTGTGCTCACTGACATGGTGGTGTTCATAGCATCATCTTCAGCGTTCGCCCCTGGTGCTACAAGGTCAAGCTCAGGAGACTCCACTACTGCAATTTTATTATTTGGTGTATTATAACAAAGTATATTTTGTTGTGCAAGCATAAAATAATTTTCCCTATATTTTGTTATATGTTTTGTTGAGATAAAATGTAACAACAGTTGTGTGCTTGAAGTATAAAGCAGTTTCCTCCTTTTGGTGGCTTCAGCCAGTTGCAGATTCTTTTTGGCAGATATTCTCTTGGGCATGGTTGAGCAACAGCAACCACACACAGTCTCCAGAGACAGCAACCACACAGTGAGTAACAGTAAACCAGCAGAATTATTACAGCAAACCACGCGTGGTTTCCAAGCCGCGGGAATAGTTAGAGAATATCCTGATCGCGGGAACTCTCCCCACACACGCGTTATCAATTCGCGAGGTACTATTCCACGAAACAGGATGCCACATTTCTGTGGTTAAATTCACGGAAAGAAGTGCACGCGCGTTGCTATGTGCGAGCACCCTTAACTTACCGTGCCTGTTTTCCCTGCCACGCCCCCTCTCCAAAAAATAATACAAGGATTATTTATACGGTATAGCTATGAATTAGAAGGTGTACTAGTTCTTTTTAATAAGCTCTAGCAATTTAATAGTTGCATTGTTGATGCAGGCCTACTGGTACCTCATTTTAGTTGAATCTATTCTTCTCTGTTTATTTAACTCTCCATAACTACTCTCATACATCTCACAGATGGTGGAGCTGTGATCTGTGTCTTGGTTATACATGTGCTTGTACAGGTGACCTCTGAACTCCATCCTGTGTACCAGTCCACCCTTCTTTCTCCTCTCGTGTCTCCTGTCACGCCCACTGGCCATCCTGTGGCCACTCCTCTCACCTCCCCAGGTTCATTCGCTTCCCACTGTCTGGAGCTGCCCCTCCCTCAGGGGAGGTTGGAGTCTGGTAAAGGGGTGAGAGCCAATCTGGTCATGCAGGGAGAATCTCTATCAATTCTCTCAGGCTCTCGGGAAGTTCCTTGGAATATTGTGTTCTATTATGAGCCCGCCCTCATATCGGCCAACTCCAGGATCAGGTGAGAGAGTTTGTCACCGGGAGTTGTCAAGGTGTCAGTACTGACAAAGTGATATATTCATCTTTAGTAGTAGTAGTAGTAGTAGTAGTAGTATTTTAATTTAAGTTGATCATATACAATTATGTACTGTGTGTAGTCATCAAGTCATGCGGCATAGCTGCATGTTGAAAGTGAAGGAATCTCTCCAGTTGCGAGCCCTAGCTGTGCACAGCCATCGCAAAGCTAGTCACGCCCCCTCTACCACTGGGCAGTCCTCTGCCACTTCAGCCACAGCAAATGGAGTGAGGTACATTACATGTTTATGCATTTGCTGGGGGGTTGGTGGGTTATTGGGTGTGGTCAGTCACCTGATGTCTGCTACACTGGCATGCATGATGTATAAGCAATTTTGGCCAAGTTTTCATCTAGACAGTTAGCTCTTTTATACCTTTCTTTTAGACTGCACTGATGTAATGATTGAAGGTGACTAAACAGCAAAGAGTAGAGCTGATTGGGTTGCTAGGCCAATTTTCACACGTTAAAGTGAAAGAATATGTCCACAAAATTTTGAAAAATGAATATGACCGTATATTGATAGCTGTATCTGCAGTATTGAGTGGGAAATATGTGTTAGTTGGAATATCAGCAAATCAGTGCATCTACTGTTATTGTTTTTTTTGTTGTTGTTGTTGTTGTTTTTTTGCTTCCTCCCCCCCCCCCCACACACACACACACACACACAAAAAAAAAAAAAAAAAGTAAATAAGTGTATGATTTTTTTAAAACTTTGATGTAACTAGGTGACATGTATGGGTCACAATAGTTGTAAGTCATAATAGTTGTGAGTTTGGGACTCGTGTAAAGGATACTGCCGCAAAAGTCATAATAGTTGACTTGAGCTCTTTTTTGCATTAGCTTTAGCTTTATAGTGGCAGTATGACTTAGAGGCTTCACTGGTGGGATGTATGTAGCATATGCAGTGGGAGTATGGCTCTATGTGTGTGTGTATGTGTGCTTGTTTGTGTTTGTGTTGCAGTGTTGACTTGAACCAGTTGGTGGTCACGCTAGAGGTAGAGAATAAGTGTGAACTGACAGGGGGTCATGGTGCGGTGGAGCTGCGAGTGTCTCAGATCTCATGTCTCAGTTCTAGTTGGCAGGTGCAAAAGCTGGACCGTCAGCAGGGCCTTCTGTGTCTCCTGCCCAGCGAGAGTGGCGTCATCCATCTCAAGGGTGTTAGGACACGCCCTCCTGAGGATGCTGGGCGTGGACTTGGTGAAAGGGGTGACGGTAAAGCTTTGGTTCATTCGGACGTACCATTGGGACCAACTTTGGTAAGTTTATTTTGTAGTATAATCAAATATTCTGTGAAATGTTTAATTAGGTTTAGTTTCTGATTCATTTTTGTCTTGTGGTAATTCCACCATTGTCGTATTTTGACTGCTGATCTAAGATTAGTCTTGGAAAAAAAGAATGCTGCAGAGTGTGAATAGTATTAATTACTGAGTGTTGCAGTGGCACAGTGTAAGCGGTGAACTGACCTGCTGATACTATACCTGGTATGGGATGTCAGTCATTTGCTTGTTCTAATAATGTTTATCATAATATTTGAACACTTTAAGAGTGGGTTTGTTTGAAGCAAAGAGTTAATAGCTTCACCAGCCTACAGTATGTACAGTCTGGTAATTATATGAAATTAAGTTTATCTCTAAACATTGGCCAAGTGTGTTCAGTTTAGAGAGGAAAAAACAAAGGCAGTAATTAGAAAATTCATTTTCCCCCACTAAATCAGTATTTACTCTTTCATAGGTGAAGTTTTGTTATTACTTTTGTTTAATTGGTGTGAGTTAATCAGTATTATTTGTTATGCCGTGCAGATCCCGAGTCAGTCTTTTCCAGTGCGGGAGTTACTGTGTGGTAGTGGAGAGTTTGCTAAAGTGACTCGACCTTCATCGGCCAATTCCAGCAACAAGAAGTCTGATCGAGGAGAGGAAATGGTCTTGGTGGTGTTCTGGCAGGTAAGGGGTGGTTTTCTTGGGTGGTATTCAAGCAGGTAAAGGGTGGATTTTTGTGTGGTGTTGAAGCAGGTAAAGGGTGGTATAAGCAGATAAACGGTGTGTTTGGGTGGTGTTCAAGCAGGTAAAGGGTGTTTTTTGGGTGGTGTTCAAGCAGGTAAAGGGTGGTTTAAATGAGTGATTCATGGTAACTGTTATAATTGTGTTTTAGGCTCTGGTCCCCTCAGGCAGTGAGACCCAGTTCTCATATGGTCACCATCTAGTGACTGTACCATTGCCTCTATCCATGTCAGCAGTCAGAGAGGTGAGTCTAGAACTCTAGGACTGATTGTCTATTATTACCTCTCCCTCTCAGTAAACTGTACTGGACTTGAATGTATGTAGTTGAATCTCTTTAGGCATGTTGATTCAATTGTGTTGTATTAATTTTGTAGCCTTTGAAGCCATCACCATATGACATGGTGAAGTTCTATTTGGAGCACCCCGCAATTTTTAAGTGTAAGAGCAGTGCGGATGTACAAGACTTGTCGAAGACGACAGAAAGTATGAGAATGTCTTGTTCTGATTTATACCGAGTACCGGTGAAGATTATTTTACAGAACTGCAGTCAGCTTAGACTGAAGGTGTGTGTATGTGTGTGTGTGTGACGCATGAGTGTAAGTGTTGTGTACGTGTAAAAGTGTTTGTGTGTGTGCTAAGTGGTTCAGCGGTGTGTGTGTGTGTGCGTGTTTGTGAATGTGCTCCCAGGTGATAGTGGAGTTGTTGCAACCCAAGGATGGATCCATGCAGGAGTCAAAGAGGTACAGTAGGTTATTTTGAGACATTTTAGTGTCTGAATGTTTTGTTTTTTGTTTTTTTTTGTTATCAATATTATTTATTTTGCCCTTATTTCCACATGCCCTTGTGTGATCTATTATATTCTAAAAGGTGTATAGACTATTTGAAGGAGCTTCTGGAAATTGTGTGATTAGCTCTGCATCGTGTGTCATTGTTGTAATGGTATAATAAATACTTACAATGTGAACATTACAAGTGTAAAAAGAAACAAAAAGTGCTCTGTTAGCTTCTAGACTACTGCAATGTCGTTTATCTCACTTTCGTGCTGATCCTCCTCATTAAGTTCAATGCCAGAAGATCAGCTAACCAATGATCTCCTTTAAAATCAGTAGCTTTAAATCGTGCATTAATTGTTGTCCAGTGCTTAAAGTTAAATAGGTATTCTACTGGAGGGCTCGTACTATTACACACAGAGAAATTTTATCGAACAGGCAGTTTATTTGAGGGCACGAAGTAATTGCAGGTGTTGTTGTTCTTTAGGCACTCTGATCTGTCATTCTTTTGGAGTGGAGGATGTAAACGTCAGGTCACGTTAGACCCCGCCTCCATGCACAGTATCACTGCGTATGCTAACTTCTGCTGGCCGGGTGTCTACAACCTCAACTCTGTGAAAGTGTCTGTGTCGAGGGGAGAAGGCTCTAAATTCATATCCCAGCGATGGCAGAGAACTAGTTTCATCACCGTACAGAGATAGTGTAGGCCACACCCTCCGGGTGTGCCTTTTTTTTTTTTTTTTTTTTTTTTTGGTTTCTCATTTTGTGTGCATATTATTTGTTCATCAAGTGCTATTTGGCAATTTTAGGGTTTTCAAGTGAACTTGTTTGAATGCAAGTATCACTTGCGCTGGCTTGATGCCTTTTTATGATAACATATTTATTATTCCTTTTCATTCTTTGGCTTTATTTGTATGAATTTACAAGTTGATTTCTGTGGCAATGATAACTTGATGATTATTGAGTTGTGGCACATAGTGCAACCTTCTTTGGCTTTATTTGTATGAATTTACAGTTGATTTCTGTGGCAATGATAACTTGATGATTATTGAGTTGTGGCACATAGTGCAACCTCATGGGAAAAGATTATAATAGTAGTAGAAGTAAATGAAGAGTTCTCAAGCATTGATGGTGATCAGGAAAGTGTAAGAGTGGAAAATGTTACTGAAGATGACTGGACTGACAGGTAGTGTTAGCTGTAGAAGAGCAGCGTTAGCAGGAAAAATAAAAGCAGCTCAATAAAGTGAGGTGTGATTGCCACTCATTGGAATGATATATAAGATAGGGAGGGTTTACAAAGTATACATAATGTCCAGTAGTTTAAGCTGTACTCATAAATTTTACTCCAACTTCTTCCTGTAATGCTACTACATATCTAATTCTTATTTCACCAAAATGCATTGCATGTTAAGGAAATGTATCTTAAATCATCAATAGCTACACGTAATGTGCACATCACTTTCTACTACCATGTGTAAGATGGTCTCAATAGTAGTGCACTCTGCAGTCTCTTCTAAGGTACAGGCTGTGTTTGACAACATGCAGCTGCTGCTGAGGATGGCTACATCAGTCCCACAAGTTGTATACTGCTGGAGTCCAATTGGGTATTTCTGCCATCATTCTATTGTAGATGAATGACACAATTTACTTTAGCCAACTTGGAAGCTTTCCTTCAAATCTTTGATGAAAGTGATGTCTAAGTATCAAGTGATCAAAAGCAATAGTAGTTCTAATTTTTGCCAATTAGAAATGCAGTAGCATAAGGTAAGCATGATAATAAGTTGAATTAGTTACATCAGTCCATTTTCTTCTCACACAGCTACTTATCTTGACTCATGTAGTCATTAATATAAACACACCACTGTCATAGTCATAGGTACTGATGATGCTTTACCAACAACATCCAATACACACCATCGTCATCGCTCTTTTTCTCACTTAGTAAGTAAATTAATGCTAATCTTTTGCATCTGCTTGGTCATTTTAATCAATATTAACTTATTACAATTTGTCATAGAAAAATGTTGTAGCCAAAATAAAACTCGTTAAGGATTTAGGAAATGCTGTACTATGTATTCCATGAGCAAGAAAATTATAGTAATTAGGTTTATCTTTTCAAGTAGCCCAGGAAACTAACTCTTTAAGATCTTCCTCTTCATGCTTGTCAAGTGTGTTGCTGGCTGTGTAAATAAAGTATAGCTAGTAGTTAATTAATATTTTATTTTGTCTTTTTTTAAATACAAAAGATAGTGTAAAATGACTTACGGACATCAGGCAAATCTTCTAATGGATCTGATAGCACTTTATGAGAAGGTTCTCCAACCTCTAGCAAATCTTTCTCTAATTCCTCTTCTTCCAGTCCTTCCAATTCTTGCATTAGTTCATCCTACAGCAGCAAAAATGACAACCATTTCACAGTATCAGTGGCATTACTGTCTTATGATCTGTACTACAGGAATGGGGCTAACCGAAGAAGTTTTGTGAAAATAACAGACGAAGGAATCTGAAGAAGTTTCTACGACATTAATTCCTTTTATTGCTACCTAATTCTAGATAGAGAAGGCCTTGTGCAATTGACCAGCCTAAAGTAGGTAATGTATTGACTGTGTTGATTTGAACTATATTGTTATCTCAATATACAATTAGCTATATTCCATTTAATACAAGTATTACAACTTGGTTTTGTAGCTAATATTAAAATACATTGAGTGAAGAAATAAGACATAATAATGGATCGAAATCTATTTGTCAGTAACAATGATGTTTTAAGTTTGCCTATACAGCAAAACCTCTAATAATGAATTCTGTAGCAAGTAAGTCACCTAGCTATAGCGAATGCTCTGCTTGTCCTTCCAATATAAAATCTATTGCTTATCACTTCTTAAAGCAAACTACCTCCATTTTGTGACAAAGAGTCAGTATGACCTACATCCTTTTTTTGGCCCAAGGAGTAGTTTTTTGCAGCACACTGAAATTAAATTATGTCTATAGAAGATAGAAGGGATAGAGAAATTGTGTCATCTGATTAAGTTTCACTTCAATATACAACACCCATCAATGTGTGAACAATCCATTGAGCCCAGATAGATACAAAATATATTTTATATACCTCATCGATGCCCGCATCAAAACCCACTGGTGCTGATAGTGCTGTGGATATTTCATCTGCTATTTCATTTTGCTCCTGAATATCATCCAGTATATCATGCACATCATCTATGTTCCTGCGAAATATAGGATCCATCATTTACAACTTAGGTCTGGAATAATTAATTATTTAAGCATAAGGGATAAAAAAAAAAAGTGTAGCTACATCGCTTCGTATAGGATTATTAGGTGGGGATGGGAGACACTGTGTATACTTTACCCACATACACTTTTTTAAATTCAAACTAATTTGATGCATATGCCTATTATGAGAGTGTATACCTCCCACATTGACCTGCGTTAGGTCACACACATGATCATACACTCTCATATACTACTCATTTCATCTTTAGCTAATGTAGCAGATATTATTCCTTTTCCTAAATAGTGCATTACTCATGTATAATTTTCTTTAATTAATATTTATCTAGACAATGTTGTCTTTTGTTGGTTAGTAACAAAAACAACAACAACAACAACAACAAAACAAAAACAAAAAACAATAGCAACTGAAATAAACTTATCTACAACAATAGAACTTTAGTATTATTTTACTCATATTAAATTGACACATGCTAGATACTTACAAGTTTTGCGCAGCTTTAAGAGCCTTTGCAGCATAGCTCATGTTTTTTAGCACCTCAGTGTTGGTGCCTGCATTTTCCACAGCTTCTCTCTGAAACTCAATGGTAGACAGAGTGCCATCCACCTGGGCCAATTGCTTCTCCAGACGTTTCTTCCTCTTTAAAGCCAGCAGTGCAGCTATAATAATAATAATAATAATAATAACAATTAAGATTTGGTTGTATTTTAAAAGAGAACCTGCTAGGCATTTATGCACTGAGATATCAAGTTGAATAGAATGAAGGAAAATATAACTAGAATACCTCTTTTATTTTTCATTCCATATTTTTTGGCTGCAGCTGTTTCTTTCTCTATTTTATTCTCCAAAAATGAAGACTTCTTGCTGAGCATGTCTTCTGTCTCCCTCAATTTTTGAATCGCCATTTGAGGAGTAGGAGCCTCATTTTTTTTACCACTTTGGCCAAATATTCTTCCCAATCCGGCCATATTCGCGCCGTTGCAGTTTTGAACTGTAACCGACGGCAGTTGAGCGTAGCAACTCGCGGAGAAAGATATCACTTTACCAACCACTTGGGGGCAAGTGACGTGAAATAGGCCCCCGCCAAATACCGCTCGGAAGTCTACTTCATACAAGTTTGCACGCCTACATCTGAAACCTCTATTTCCACAACGCTAACCTCTGTTTCAGTGGGTTCTAATACGTCTTAGTCCAAAGTCTATGTCTTAGTCCGAAGTTTACGTCTTAGTTCTAATAGTTAACGTGATGCCTGTTTAGTTTTAGCTAAAACGAAACGTTACGTCGATCATTAACCTTATTTCTTTCTGTTTATGAGAAATTAATGGCATTCTCATAAACAGAAAGAAAACAGGTTACTACGTAAAAATTACTCTATGCTTTTGTAAATAGGTATGAGTGGAATGAGCCAGTATAATTTTGGGATGTGAGCCAGTATTATTGAGACTCAGCAATAGGCAAGAATTACTAGCACTAGACTACTCTATCATTGTGTGTAAAAAACATTATGAATGCGTTTGAACAGCCAGTCCATGCCAACATGTCAAGCCAATGTTTCTTCATGTTTTGTGGGCTAACTCAAAGTGTGTAATTATAAAATGTTAACAATGGATGATTCTCTCCTCACATACCTGTAAGCCATTGTCTTGGTACTACACTGTGCAATACATCCCTGTCATTTCTGTGATGCAGATGTCTCTCCACTTGGGACACACAAAGCTGAGCTGAACTTCAGTGATGGGCAGTCATTCTAGACATTGAATAATGTTATACACCACACCCTGTCAATGGACAATCCTTTCCAGATTGGAACCTCAATACCTCTCCATAACCGATAGCATGACTTTAGTGCCATGGAGAGCTGGAAGATCATTGGTGTGGGATGCTACCTGTCCAGATAGTTTTTGTAACTTCCTGGAATCATGCTACCAGAGAAGCATATTGAGTGGCAGGCAATCAAGTCTTCTGGAACTAGCTAGAAGCCCATCAGCATTGACCTTTATTATTATTATTATTATTATTATTATTATTATTATTATTATTATTATTATTATTATTATTATTATTACTATACGTGCATGGTGGTATGGAAAAGAAGTCAATGATTTGCAGCTTATGCAAATGCAACTGTCATGCATTCGAGACATACCAATGGAAGTTCTCAGCTCAGATACAAGGTAGACTAATACTGAGAGTAATTCCTTGAAATTAAGATTTGCAAGCCTCCACCTCCTTTTTTCCTACTCCCCGCCAGAAAGATTATCTCCACAGCAAAAGCTACTGCAGCTTTCTACCTCCACACAAAAAAATCCAACTTCGAATGAACAAATGCAAAATGCAATAAACTCTGCCACAAACTCTAAGAGTCCCCGCCAGAGTTAAAACTCTGCGGTGATTTTATTGCTCACTCGAGTTATGTTATAAGCAATACACAATTTATGTTTCCCCTGAAATCCTGGGGAAAGTCACCAAACGCATATAGCTAAGTCAGGGTCACCAGATCCTACCGAGCGGAGCGATTGGGTAGAGGGTTTGGCGCGAGACTACCATTCTCCCTCGTACCGACCAGTTCTCTTGCAGTTGATTTAAGCCCCATCAATTATCACCATCATCATTCTTCTATTAATGTTAGCTATTGTTATTACTAATCATATTTTAATTATGCTTGAACCATCTTGACCAATGCAGATATATCTGTCCCATAAGCAATAAATTAGTTCAGAATTAGCTATATATCAGCACCATTAGATCTGTGAAAATTTAAGCTCCTAGTATAATTTCTTATACGGAAATCAGAGTGTAGAGTACATATCTGGTATGGATATCAGTACAGAAGTGAATATTAACTAGCTATAATGAGGGTAAGAAGCAAATCGACATTTCTGATTAAAGTAAATAGCAAGACTTAAGTATAGTGCATACAGTATGGGGTAAGAGCCTGCTTCAGAAATAGACCAGAAGTAAAGCAACTATGATTATTTCCTTTGTGGTCTAATATTTACATTATCACTGCGAACTAGCTTGCTATGTGGTGTTAGGTCTCAGTTAATTTAAGTGGTTGTCACCAGTTCTCTTCCCTCTCAGTACTCCCTACACTATCTATATACTATCCCAGTTCCAGCTTGTATATTGGATAATTCTGATTGCAACAGGAAGATGTACAAAAAAAATATACGAGGAAGAAGAGACCTAGAGAACTCAGAGGACCAGCCTTAATATAGGCCAAGCCTATGAGATCACTAGAGAAACACATGACAATAAAACTGACCAATAGAACACAAACAACATATAGAGCACATGCACGAAGAGGAAGTTCCAGATGGTATGTGAAAAGCAGGAGAGTAGTAGTACTACAATCAAAAAGTGTGATATGGTGGTAATGTGAGTGAGGTGGTTATAATATATTTAACAACCAGTAGAGTCAATTGCTCTGATTCTTATGTCCCTCCAGAACTAATTTGAGCTGTTCCGGCGAGAAACACTTCCGGAAGGTGATTTTTTCTCCTTTTTATCTGGCATGTTTGAGGATAGGTCTTTCAATATGTCAGTCTTCACATCATCTTTAATACCTTGTGATGACTTTGTGTTCACAGACTGCCAACCCTGTCTTGAGAGTCTGTGTGCATGGACTCTAAACCTTAGTGGTCAGTTTGTAATGAAAATGCTTTCCCGAATATTCTGCTGTAGAATGCCGTTTCGTACGCTGAGGCAGGCTCCTAGGCCATCGGCTGAAGCATCTGTCTGAAGTAGCAACTCATCTGTCTGTGTTGGAAAAGTGAGAAATGATCATCAGAATCATGAATAAAGCTTACCAAAGGAGTCTTGGCATTCTTGAGTCCAGATCACTTGAACGGACAAGAGGCATGATTAGTCTGGCATAGAGGCTTAACAATGAGAGTGTAATCTTTTACAAACTTTCTGTAATAGCCCTTTAGGTGAAGAAATGGTTTAAGCTGGGAGTTACAAACAGGTCTCACATAGTTCTTAATATCCCAAGCCTCAGGTATTTGGATGCATCCATCTCCCACAACATGACCTAAGTATTGGACTATTTCTGACCCCATTCACATTTAGAGGGCTTAGCTGTAAGTTTGGCCTCACTAAGTATACCCAACACGCTTTCCACATATGCTTCAAGTGAACCTCCCAATTCTCAAAATAAATGAGGATATAATCTATGTATGGTACAGCAAAGGATAGACCACTTAGCACACTATCCACTAGCTTCTGAAATGATGAAGTTGGGGGGGGGGGGGGGGGGGGGGGTCCTTAAGCCAAATGGAATTCATCCTAATTCAACCCTCTTGAATTTATCCACTTTAGGCAGGTAGTATGGATTAGGAACAGTGACTGAATTTAGTTTTCTAAAATCAATACACAATTTTATACTCCGGTTTGATTTCAATACTGGATCACTAGGTCTAATGACCATGGACTAAGGAAGGTTCAATAACGCCCAACTTTAGAAGAGATTCCATCTCCTTCTAAAATCCTGTAATTGGTGAGGTGATATGAGGTAAGGTTGTGATCTAATAGGGTGTGTATCTCCTATATCAATTGTGTGAACAGCATTCAGAACATGAGACCATTTACTCTACAAGTTTGTGATATCAACCAGCTACTTCACACTAAAAATTGCTACCTGCTAACTTATATCATGATCAACATCAGCAGTAGATTCTTCTGCATATACAACAACCATATGTATCACAACACAGTCTAGTGCGTATTCCTTCACATTGTTGACATGAACCACATAATATGATAGTTGTGAATTATTTAGAGTAGTAGCTAAGAGTGACTGAATAAGTAATCATTAAATCAAATTTCAAAAAGCCAGAATTTATAGAGGCATTGTGTCTGATGTCACGTACTTCCGGGTGGGTAGTAGGTCGTCAAGCTGGAGGGCAACGACTACACTGACAATTTGAAATATGGTGCTTAGTTGCTGTGTAGTCAGTTGATAAAGTTTCATTCCCAGTGCCTCAGGACCTAATGATGGTGCTGAAGCTACACGTTTAATTGCTGAACGTGGGCAAAGGTGGATATAAAAAATTAACAGGAAGGGTTGGCTTCCCTCAAAGTATTCCAGAGTGTGTAGTGTACATTTCATCTCAGATATTTCAATTTTGGTGCCTAGGATAGATTTTATTTATTTGTATTTTGAAGGTGAACCTGCTAGTCTGTATATCAGAAACAATACAGACTGGGTCCCCAATCTTTCGTTGGGTATGTATCCTCGGTTTCTTCATCTAAGGCTGCACAACGTTATCATCGACTGCATGCTAGACTTACATGAGGTAAATCTCCACAATGCAGTGTAGATCAGTCTAGTGCAATGTCAGATCAACATGGCCAGTCTTCTTCAGGCTCACTTTTGGATGAATAACTTACTAAAGTTTTATACTGGTACGCAGCTCTTTTTCCTAAATGTGTAAGTATTGGTATCATCATTTTAATGTTCTTGCAGACTTGCATGATTGGTATATTTACTATTGAAGCACTTTTTGAGTTAGCTAGACCAAGATCTTCTCAAGGAGTGAAACTAACAAAATGTCAAATGATTTTGATGTTTCTGATGAAATTGAGACACAATTTTCCAGATGAAGATATTGGTTACCGTTTTGGAGTGCATCCTTCGACAGTATTGAGAAACTTTCACAAACATTTTCAGGTGCGCAGTAATTATTGATTGCTCAGAAATATTCATGGAGAGGCCATCTGGTCTTTTTAGCTCGAGCACAGGTGTGGAGTAATCACGAACTCCATTCAACTATTAAATTTCTATTAGGAATCACTCCACAAGGTATTATAATTCTTTGTTTCTAAGTGTTATGGTGGGAGAATATCTGACAAAGAAAATGTTGAGCAATCTGGCTTAATTGACTTAGCTACTTGAGCCAGGTATGTAAACACTAAAATGTAACACTAATTATGTAGCTACAAACTTGATAAATTATACTATTAATATTTATAATAGGTGATGTCATTGTGGCGGATTGAGGGTTTACTTGTGGAATGCTAGCATGGCTTTAGCTGAAGTCAAGACTCCACCCTTCACCAGAGGCAAAAAACAGCTGGAAAGAAAAGAGGTTGACTGGAGTAGAGAATTATCACTGATGCGTATTCATGTGGAATGTGTTAAAAGGTATTCTGAAACAAAAATTACCATTTTACAAAGCACCCTACCAATTGCATTTATTTCAAACAATAGTGACAGTAATTTATCAACAATAGACAAAATTGTAAGAGTATGTTGTGCGTTAGTTAATTTGTGTCCACCCATTGTTCCTGAATAATTTTATTTCATGTTTATCATGTTTCTGCTTTTTCTTTGAAAACTGTGGCAATTTTACACATGAGGGCAATACCATTTCCCTTTAGGGGGTTTTCTGATTCTCAAGCAGTCATAATGAAACCACTCAATAGTACATTCTTTGTTCTCACAATTGATCATTGCTCCTAAACTTGGTACAACTTCTCATAGTCTTCCTATCTTCAACTATGGCACCTGTAGAACTTGATGGAGGTTCAGAAACCACTCCTTCACTGTCTGCCACATGCTTTCTGGTATACCATTTTCCTACCAGTTCAGGCAACACTCCAAAACATAAACATTTTTATGCTCTCCACCATGTCTCTGATAAACAGTTGATCTGCAGTAATTCTTTCAATGAAAACATCTTTACAAGTCCATACAACAAAGTCATAATACTGTAGATTACAAACATGTAGTTGTATCTGTTCTCGATAAAAATAAGCGTGATCACGATTTAATGTCAACTTTTCATCGCACCATTTTGAGCATGAAGCGCCGTCACTTTCTGGTATCCCAGAGTCTTTAATACAATATGGACACTTCACTTCTAACACACCTTTTCCGCAACATGAACATCTTATAAGGTCATCGGGTGTAGCTCCAATATATGGCTTTTTGACATCTACAAAAAATCCAGACGATGAAACCTTGATGGCTGATTCCTCAAGAGTACAACCCCACCTAATGAATACAATACATTGTATGTGACTACAGTATTAATAATTAGTATAATATAAGCTGGACATTATCATACAAATTGCAACAACCAAGTCCAATAACTTTATTATTTCAGTGTTAAGAGATAACCACATCAATATGCATACCTTGTTGCCTGAGTGCAAAATTTGAAGGCCTCAGGGTAACAAATTCTTTTAATTAGACTCCGTGAGGGCATAGCTGGGTTGGTTTTGACCACACTCTTTACATTAGAAGCTGTGATCCTTCCAGCATGATGAACAAATCATGATTTTGTTGAAAATTGCTTTCTTGTCTCCTCTAATTCACCTGCTTGGTCAACAGTGATCTAATCAATATATCACTGAACTGACTCACAAGAATCAAGCAACTTCAGATAATCCATCCTTAAAGCCTCGGGATTATACAGCTCTGTCAGTGGTTTAGGAAGTTTATTAGTACTCAATCTAGGTATAAATTCTTCTGCGAACAGTTCAACAACCCTCAATAAAGCAGGTTTTGTTTGTGCCTTGTTAATCTCCATAAAAAAAATTCTCCATTTCCAGATCAGATGGCTGAGAAATCTTGGGCTGCTTCGCTGCTGGCCCTGAGGAGTCGGATGAAGTTGAAGCTTTATCAGATCGTGCAAAAGTAATATCTGAAATGCATGCTGGAGAAACCTGTAACATCACTGGGTCTATAATGAACACAGTATAAAAAAATCACATTGTTAGCTGGAGGAAGCCAGATGCATTTTTGTGAGGTACAAGATTCCAATCCTTGTTTCTTTCGTGCTTCATCAGTATTTACAACACAGGTTAAAAGTGATGCAATCTACTATTTCGGTTTGAATTAAAGAGAAATAATTGACCCTGCCATGCAGGTACAGTGAGCACCTAGAATGCTTCCATCACTTAGCCATGGGTGATACTTGAAAGCGAGCCTAAAGACTATACTATTTTTATATGAATCATTTTGACTTGTAACACTGAAGCTACTGAAAATTAGGTCCAGTTTTTAAATTTTGCATACACGGTAAAGGTATTTCAGCGCCATAGTAACAACTCTCTGCAACTGCTTGAATTGAAGGAAAAAACAACAACAACAAAACAATACACGTTATTTAAATGCTTTCTTTGTGATATTCTTTAGCTAAGTAGTGGTCGTAACACACAAGGCTTTGACACAACTGGACATGCACCTACACAGACTTACCTTCGCAGTAGTCTAGTGGACAATGTATTTTCAAGTAAATACTGTTGCGCACGGCTTATAACCATGACAAAGAGCGCATTGACTTACCACCGCCACTCGAATAGAAATAAAAGTCCCTTAAGTTTTCACGTTTTAACTGTACCCACAAAATAATTCAAAACGGTAAACAATTCAATTTCTAGGGTGATACGGGTACTGATTGATAAACCAGAGGATTCTGTTTAGTGAAGTGGGACGGGGTCGACTACATAACTAACACAAAAACGCGAGGGTCAAAGTACAAAATTACATACATACGTCCAAACATATATACAAACTAGTGGTGTGCTTGAGCACAAATGGCGAGCGAGCCTGATAGTAGTTAGGTAACATAAAAATAAGTATTGTTACTATGTTTTAGCTTAGTTCATGCAAACACTATAATAGCAGTTAAGACCTTTTATTTTAGCAAACAAATACAAAATCACTCTCCTACCTGATTTGTTAACTTTTGTAGTATCAAACATCTGCATTCTGATAATCTCAATTACCAACTCTTGAACAAGCTCTCAGCTATGATAAAAAAATAAACCAGTGTTATTATTTGTAATTTTAGCCAACAAATATGGAATTACTACTTACCTCAATTTCCTGAGTATTGATAACTTCTGTAGTAGTATCAAATTGAAGTTACTTTGACTATCTGAATTACCGTGAATTCTTGACAACAAGCTCTCAGCTACAAATACAAAAAAGACAATCAATTTTAGCACACAAATACAAAATTACTTTCTTACCTCATTTTCTTGAGCAGTGGTAACTTTTGTAGTACCAAATTTGAGCCAATCTGACTATTTGAATTTACCAGTCACTGTTGACAAGCTCTTAGCTACAAAAAAGGAAGGCCAGAGTTAATTTTGCATATTTAACTAACAAATATGGAATTGCGTACTTACCTCAGCTTCCCTCGAGAAGTAGTAGCTTCCTTAGCATTAATACCACGGCATTCTGACTACCAATGGCTCTTGACAACCAAAATCGGCACTCCGTATCTCCCCATAAAATGGCAAAGTTTTGAAATTAAGTCTGGAAAAGGGTCTTCAATGCCATAGTAACCGGTCGAATCAAATTTTTGTTTCTTGAAAAGCAAGATTTTTCGCAGGAATTTTCTCACACTTCGGCGCTTAAGTATAAAGTAAGGCTTGCTTAATGCTGTAGTTTCAGAATAAACTGGGGTCAAGCCTAAAAAGCCGTGTTTTTTGGAAAACAAAGTTGCCCGCGCGCGTTTTCGTTCTTCGTTTTTCTTTTTTTTTTTAAAGGGTGTTATACGTACCACCATACATTACAGGGGTGCTTGAGCAATTTTGGTGAGCGAAGACTGGTGTAGTTAGGAACATAGTAAATTGTTACTATATTTTATGCAAAACCACTTTGCTAGGTAATAGCAGTTATGACATTTGATTTCAGCAAACAAATAAAAAATCACTCTCTTACCTTATTAATGGTAACTTTTGTAGTATCAAACATCAACCATTCTGATAATCTCAATCACCAGTAACTCTTGAACAAGCTCTCAGCTACGATAAAAAATAAACCAGTGTTATTATTTGTCATTTTAGCCAACAAATATGGAATTACTACTTACCTCATTCTTGAGTATTGATAACTTCTGTAGTATCAAATTGAAGTTACTTTGACCATCTGAATTACCTTGAATTCTTGACAACAAGCTCTCACCTACAAAAACAAAAGACAATCAATTTCAGCACACAAATACAAAATTACTTTCTTACCTCATTTTCTTGAGCAGTGGTAACTTTTGTAGTACCAAATTCGAGTCATTCTGACTATTTGAATTTACCAGTCACTGTTGACAACAAGCTCTTAGCTATATTAAAGAAAGGCCAGAGTTATTTTTGCATATTTAGAAGACTAGCTTAATGCTGTAGTTTCAGAATAAACTGGGGTCAAGCCTAAAAAGACGTGTTTTTTGGAGAACCAAGTTCCCCGCGCGCGCATTTTAGGGGATACGTACCATCCTTACATCCATATAACATATACCCGATTTTGCATTATCCACCCCTAATACTGTCTCGCTCGTATGGCACGCCGTTAGTAACAAAAATCAATTCAAGTTAGTATCTTTCAATCCGGGTTTCTATCATTCAATCCAGGTTTCTATCATACAATCCCGGTTTCTATCATACAAACCGGGTTCCTATCTTTCAATCCGGGTTTCTATCATACAATTCCGGTTTCTATCATACAATTCAGGTTTCTATCTTTAAATCTAGAATCGCGTATTTTAACTAACAACCCGGGGTTGAAGCCTCGCATTTGATATTAGTCTCGATCCCATTCCAGTGTGGGTGTGGTGCATGAAACCCTGCACCCACTCCCCCTGACTCGACGCCTTACCATTTATTAGCGGCTGGCTGCTACGTATTATGTCTGCTTTTCAAGTGTGGGGATGGCAAAGTTTATGTGTTTTTCTGAGATACAATCGTTTCTGCAGCAAGTTCAGCTTTTAGGGAAGGCAGGAGCATATAGAATATTGTTTGGAACGTTTACATACCGTGATATTCAATGTCACTACAATCAGGGACATCTTGTCTGGAAACTCGGCTGATCCCATACTGGTGCAGTACAAAGAATTAGTTGATGAACTGCTTATGCATCTGCAACAAGTTAATGCGTTCTTAAATGGTAGCCTTGACCATAGTATAGCTGAATCTGTGGCATACAGAGCTTCAGTTATTCGAACGCACCAATGAGACCGTCCTAGATTTGCTGTCACAATTGATCAACTGAAATACTTATGTTCTTTGTCATTTTCCTGGATTAGAATATCAAGAATGCTTGGAATCAGCAGAATGACTCTGTATCGTAGGCACCAGCAGTTTAATGTGCTCCATGATCATGGTGGAATAACTATACAATATCAGGAACTGGTTGAAATTCTACAGCAAATGAGAGCTGAGCATCCTTACTTTGGAGAAGTAATGGTTCTTGGAAGACTAAGAAGTCTTGGGTATGCTGTTTGTCGGCGCCAACTTAGACTAGCTATCCAAGAAACTGACCCAATTAACACTGCTCTGAGGGCAACAACTGGTCCTTTATCAAGAAGGGTCTATAGTGTTCCTGGTCCAAATTCAGTGTGGCATATTGGTAAGTTTTTTTGCTTGAAATCTAAGTAATAACCTAGCTGAGACATTCCTCAACAAGGGTGTCTATGAATAACAATGAAAGTGAAATGCCTAACTTACTTAGAGAGTACCTGAATTGGTATTAGTTGAATATTTTTCTAGAGGCAGTCCAAAAATATGGGTTACCTTCGAGAGTGATATCTGACCAGGGACTGGAAAATGTACTTGTGGCCCAGTATATGCTGGAAACACGTGGACTTAGATCGTGGAAGCATAATTACCGGTCAATCGACACACAACCAAAGAATTGAGAGGCTGTGGCGTGATTGTCACCAGTGTGCAACTCAACTGTACTGCAGGCTGTTCTACTATTTGGAGGACTCTGGATGTCTTGACCCTTTAAATGACATACATTTATTTGCACTTCATTATAATGTGTATCTCGCAAGGATTAATAGAACATTGAAAGGATTTTTGGATGGAATCACCACAGCATCAGGACTGCGAGGCACTTGTCACCACATCAACTGTTCATAGAAGGAGCTCTTAGTTTGCAAAATTCTGGGTTGATTGCTTTCGATTTTTTTGAGCAAGCAAGTGGATGACGCTTATGGCAGAGATATTAGTGACCCCGTTCCAGTGGAAGAAGACTATGAAGGAATTGAACTTAATCAATCTAATTTTGTGCTACAAGAGGACCACTTGGAAGCTCTTCAAGCATGCATTACTCCACAAGCATCAAGTGATTCTTATGGAATTGATTTATATGAAAACACCTTATCATTTGTATTTCAAACAATACAGGCACACCCTGAAACATATGGTGTATTAGAATCAACGTTGGATATGTACATTGTTGTAAAAATGGGGTATTTTGCTACCTTCCTTCGATAGAGTTTATAGGAGTAAAGGCACACCCTGGGGTGTTTTATCATACTTTGTTACCGCACCTGCAATGTTTTGTTATTCCCTCCACCCCACCCCTCACTCATTAAAGAAGTTTAGGAACACCCAGGTGTGTACGTAGCTAGCTAGTTTTAACTTAATTATTGTTTCTTGGTCAATAGTTCATCTGAGCTCAAGGTGCCTTCTCTAATCTAGCCTAGCCAGTTTTTTTATCCTCTACTAGTATAACCTGGCTAGACCCTCATCCAACCTCTCTGAATGCTATTGATAATGATACTGTTCCAACATTACCGTACCAATATTCTGCTAATTCTTATAGTATAGCAATTTAGCACCCCACAGCCTCTTTCAGCAGTGGCAATAGAACCTCCAGAGTAATAGGCCCAAGCTCCCTTTCTTTTCTGAAGTCACTGGGAGGTCATCTGGTCAGTGAGTCAAGTGACTCCAGTTCCACCAGTCACTTACTATTGAGGGTATCTGTTGCAGTTCCGAGAGGAAACTGTGTGGCTATCCTGGGGACCATCAGCGGCATCAAGTGATTATTTTTTATTATTATTATTATTATTTATCTTTTTATTATTATTTTTTTTATTCATTTCAGTTTATTCTGTATCGCTACATTCATTTGACTATGCAATTTCTTTTTGCTCATGCTTATGGTATTCACTCATCTTATTCTGTTGAATGTAAAAAAATTATTTTTTCATTATTAATTCATTCTTTACAGCTGATTGAATTGCTGCAGTGAAAGGACCTTCTACTGTTCTTTTAGAAGGTCACACTGGAAACAAGGACTCTGCCCATCTGCAAAAGAAGAATTCTTGATTTCATTAAAAAACAAAAACAAAAAACAACTTTGATTTGATCTCAACAAATTATTACTACGTAACACTTATAAGCTATAGTGGTCTGTGGTAACATCTGGGTTTTGCATTATTAATAAAATTAAAAAAAGACCAGTGAAGCAGTTTAGGGTAAAGATGCATCCAGTGTAAGAGTTAAAAAGCACTTACATGCATTAATTTTTGAAGCACTCTGCATGGTTCATGAAGCACCAATCATTAACTGTATTACCCACCTGCCAATAAGTTCAAAAGCTATAAAAGAGAAGATTATAATTCCTAATTTCCCACATGCTATGGGAGAAAATATATTAGGCAGGTAATAAGTAATTCAATAAGATTACATTAAACAGGTATACTGGATAATCTGAAATTTTCGCTAATTTGAACATACTCTGGTCCAAGTGTTTTGATAGCTGAGGTTGTTAGCATTGGATGTTACTGACTAGGTATATTGAGGCGGCAGAAGGTGAGGCTCAGCAGGAAACATCAGCCCCCCCCCTCCCCTCCCTGAGCCTCCAAGTTTTGGATAGTGAAAGTCATTGCCTACTATTTTTGTATCACAGTGTATGCTAACAATACCCACCAATGATGCATGTGGTCATTGTTAGACTGCATAAATTCATTACATCAACTGTTCATAGAAGGAGCTCTTAGTTTAGAAGCAGTTTAGGGTAAAGATGCATCCAGTGTAAGAGTTAAAAAGCATTTACATTGATCTTTGAAGCACTCTGCATGGTTCATGAAGCACAAAGCATAACTTTATGGGCACAGCTTTATCTAGCACACTGCAAGGTGCTGTTAAGCTCCTTTCATGGTGTTCTTGAGCACTTGAGTAGATGTTTTTGTACTTCCAAGGGGAGTATGGTTGTTAGTGTAGATCAAGAGATAATGTAATACTCCATTTTTGCAGTGCATTGCACACAATTTTTACCAGATGCATTCACACAAGTCATAGCTTTGTTCATGCCTCTTTGCAATTAAAACTGTTTAAGCAAAATAGTTAAGTCTCAATGAAGATGCATGTATCTGAATAGTAAAGTATTCAACAATGAAATGTCTCAGTGACAAAGTCAATAACATACGAATACAAATAAGTGTAAGTTAGCCTATAGGGCATCCATAGCCCAGTTCTCCATATCGGCCAGGATGAATGTGAACTCTTGCACAAAATCAGTGTAAGTGACATAAGTGTACGGCAGTTCCAATGTGAATCCACATGTGTGGCCTACAGGACGCCTCGCAGCTCCAGAAAGAGCGTTGAAGTACACAAAGAGGTTGCTGTCCGTCAAGACGGTGCTACTCGTGACATAGCAAAGAAACTGTCTGACTTCTTGTACACTCATAACCTCCAATATACTGTTCAAGATAAGTATACACCCGCTGTTCTACTCACTTCATAAAAATAGCCGCTTATCTATTTGTAGGGATGGAAATGCCATAGTAATTCTGTTCTTAAGGGTGCCCTGCCACCGGAAACCGAGGCGCGTAACCGCAAATTGACTGTTTTTGCTATGTCTTTATATTTCTTTTTCTGTATACTGTGGGCTTACTTTGTTGTTACAGATGGAATGAGCACCAATAAAGGACTCCAGCAAGCCAAATTTGAAGAATGAAGACCCGTTTGGGACGGCTATACAGCTCTGCACACCTGCTACTATTTGGTGTTATTTCGAAGCGGCCGAAGGAACTAGAGTGCTCATTTTTTTTCCAGTGGTAGCTAGCGGGCTTCTTCGCAACATTACAGAGCCATATTTCTAATATCTATATTCTTTTTTTTGTAAATAGTAAAATTTTCGTGCAGTTTTACTCCCGCGTTATTCTTAAAAAATCTCTGTAACTTTATTTTAAGGGGGGTATGCTGCTTGTGCGCAAAATTTGGATTCAATTCAATGATACAATTCCACGAAATATCGATTTATATTTTCAAGTTGACTACTGATTCGCTATTTTACCCCGCCCCCATAACGTTGAGCTCCGCGAACGCGCAATTTATTGGTAAGAACATAATCAATTGACTTGTGGTAACTCTAAAAAGAGCCCATTTGTAAACAAAAATAAGAAATACAATAATGAGCCGTGAGATGGCCGTTGTAACTTTGGAAAAGGTTAGTCCCTGGAGCAGAAGTGACGGCGTATTCCCAATGTTACTTGGAGTTGGTTGCTCATTAGTGAGAGCGGGGTAGTTCAGCACAAATTTCAGACTTGTAGGTGATAGGGCTGAAGAATATAGCGGTAGCAATCTCGACAGAAAGAACTGAAGTGATGATGACGGAGTCTATACGCAGCCAAGTCTGAATACAAGGTTGGTGGAATAGTAGGAGCTGGTACCAGTCAGGATGGAGTTGGTCACCGTTGAGACAGAGTTTTAAGCTGCTCCAATGGCTTCACTAGTACAACCTCACTCCGTACCCTGAAAGTATAATAGAAGGATGTTATTTGAGGAGACTGTTTCAGACTAGTACACTACAGTTATGAAGTTATAGCTCGGGACCCGTTTGTCCTCCTGCTTCGCGGTAATTTGTAGATTTTTTTGGCGCCAAAGTTAATTGATCCGCGTAGAAATTCAGAGCTGGCCTCGCGTGAATAGATTGCATGCGGGGGTTGGGTTACGGGCGGTTCTGCGGTATTATACTGAATGATTAAACGACCACAGGTCCCGGTGGCAGGGCACCCTTAACTTGAGAGCCAGACATACTACGCCGAAATTCAATCTTCTTCACACGACCATTTTTGTTAACTCTTTTCGCTGATGAGACTTGGGAACATTGGTAAACTTGTTTTTGCCAACAACTACCCACAACTTAAAAGCTCTTGACCGTTTAAAACACTTTTTCTTTAATTTTAAATCATAATTAATTGGCTTATTAGTAGGATCAAAGGTAGATGGCTTAGCTGATGGTGTCATTGCTGAGGATGATGGAAGTGTTGTTGAAGAAGATGTTAATGATACACTTGAAAACGAAGATGATTTCCCCACAGACGAAGAAGGAAACAAAGAAGAGAGACGTCTGGCATGTTCCTCAGTAGGCTTCCCCAACATTGTACACAAAGAGTGGGCACCTTTTAGCGATTCCATTACTGAAACCTGCAAGTAAATATTGAAATTGGGTGGATCACAAAATATCCAAACTTGTGAGAACAAAACCAATGAACCCATTACATTGTAGATCTAAGCTCAGTATAGTCTTTTTTAGCTTTATTTTTGTTCTTTTCTCTATTTCATGTGGATGCTTATCTCGGCACCTTTTTCTTTTCTACCTTTTCTTTTCTACCATTTTTGAAATGCCAAGAGCCCTAGCAGAGTAATTTAAATATGCTTACCTTCATATCCACAGCCCTTACAATAGAGCGGGGTGATATAGCCTGCTCCTGTAAGTCAACGAAGACCCCATCCCCCCAGCTTTGGTCCTGCACCTGGAAGTAGAGGTTAGCTTCTCCACTTAGCAAATCACTTAAAGTCGCCAAAGTGGCTGCCTGTAATTCTCTCTTCTCACCGAAAAATGAGACAGGCCTGTTGCGCTCACCAGAAGGAGTTTCTGGCCGCACTAATATCATAGTTTTTTCACCCTCTTCACCTTCAGCCATTTCTCACACTAGGCTAGGAATGGGAATGGAACTGTGAGATGTCGCACAAAAAACATTAATGCGATGCCCGGTGAGATTGAGCACGGTTTCAAATAAGAGATAGGAAACGGGATTGAAAGATAGAAACCTGGATTGAAAGATAGAAGCCTGGATAGAAACCCGGATTGAAAGATAGGAACCCGGATTGTATGATAGAAACCGGGATTGTATGATAGAAACCTGGATTGAATGATAGAAACCTGGATTGAATGATAGAAACCTGGATTGAAAGATACTAGCTTGAATTGATTTTTGTTAATACTACGCCATACTATGGCGTGCCATAGTATGGCACGCCGTTAGTAACAAAAATCAATTCAAGCTAGTATCTTTCAATCCAGGTTTCTATCATTCAATCCAGGTTTCTATCATACAATCCCGGTTTCTATCATACAATCCGGGTTCCTATCTTTCAATCCGGGTTTCTATCATACAATTCCGGTTTCTATCATACAATTCAGGTTTCTATCCAGGCTTCTATCTTTCAATCCAGGTTTCTATCTTTCAATCCCGTTTCCTATCTCTTATTTGAAACCGTGCTCAATCTCACCGGACATCGCATTAATATTTTTTGGTGCGACATCTCACAGTTCCATTCCCATTCCTAGCCTAGTGTGAGAAATGGCTGAAGGTGAAGAGGGTGAAAAAACTATGATATTAGTGCGGCCAGAAACTCCTTCTGGTGAGCGCAACAGGCCTGTCTCATTTTTCGGTGAGAAGAGAGAATTACAGGCAGCCACTTTGGCGACTTTCAGTGATGTGCTAGTGGAGAAGGAAGCTAACCTCTACTTCAGGTGGCAGGACCAAACTGGGGGGATGGGGGTCTGCGTTGACTACAGGAGGCAGGCTATATCATTCCGGCTTCTATTGTAAGGGCGGTGGATATGAAGCGTAAGCATATTTTTCAAATTACTCTGCTTGGGCTCTGGCATTCAAAAAGGTATGTTAGAAAAGAAAAGGTAGGAAAGAAAGGTTTGCTGAGATAAAGCATTCAACATTGAAATATGAGAAAAGAACAAACTAAAGCTAAAAAAAGACTATAATGGCTTAGCTTTAGATCTACCAATGTAATGGGTTCATTGGTTTGTTCTCCAAGTTTTGGATATTTTGGTGATCCACCCATTTCAATATTTACTTGCAGGTTTCCGTATGGCATCTCTGAAAAGGGGGCCCATCTTTGTGTACAATGTTGGGTAAGCCTACTTGAGGAACATGCCAGAGTCTCTCTCTTTGTTCCGTCTTCGTCTGTGGGGAAACATCTTGTTTTCAAGTGTATCATTAGATCTTTTCACACCAACACTTTCCATCATCTCAGCAGTGACACCACAGCAAAGCCATCTACCTTGATCCTACTAATGAGCCAATTAATTATTATTTAAAATAAGAAAAGTGTTTTAAACGGTACGGTTTTAAGTTGGGGTAGTTGTTGGCAAAAACAAGTTTACCAATTTTCCAAGTCTCATCAGCGAAAAGAGTGAACAAAAAAATGGTCGTGTGAAAGAGATTGAATTGCGGCCGTAGTATGTCTGGCTCTCCAAGTAAGACAGGAATTACTATGGCATTTCCATCAATACAATAATACGCGGGCTATTTTATGAAATCATCTTCGTTTTTCAGTGTATCATTAGCATCTCTCTTCAACAACACTTTCCATCATTCCTTCAGCAGGACACCATCAGCAAAGCCATCTACCTTTGATCCTACTAATAAGCCAATTAATTATGATTTAAAATTAAAGAAAAAGTGTTTTAAATGGTCAAGAGCTTTTAAGTTGTGGGTAGTTGTTGGCAAAAACAAGTTTACCAATGTTCCCAAGTCTCATCAGCGAAAAGAGTTGAACAAAAATGGTCGTGTGAAGAAGATTGAATTTCGGCGTAGTATGTCTGGCTCCTCAAGTTAAGAACAGAATTACTATGGCATTTCCATCCCTACAAATAGATAAGCGGCTATTTTTATGAAGTGAGTAGAACAGCGGGTGTATACTTATCTTGAACAGTATATTGGAGGTTATGAGTGTACAAGAAGTCAGACAGTTTCTTTGCTATGTCACGAGTAGCAACCGTCTTGACGGACAGCAACCTCTTTGTGCACTTCAACGCTCTTTCTGGAGCTGCGAGGCGTCCTGTAGGCCACACATGTGGATTCACATTGGAACTGTCGTACACTTATGTCACTTACACTGATTTTGTGCAAGAGTTCACATTCATCCTGGCCGATATGGAGAACTGGGCTATGGATGCCCTATAGGCTAACTTACACTTATTTGTATTCATATGTTATTGACTTTGTCACTGAGACATTTCATTGTTGAATACTTTACTATTCAGATACATGCATCTTCATTGAGACTTAACTATTTTGCTTAAACAGTTTTAATTGCAAAGAGGCATGCACAAAGCTATGACTTGTGTGAATGCATCTGGTAAAAATTGTGTGCAATGCACTGCAAAAATGGAGTATTACATTATCTCTTGATCTACACTAACAACCATACTCCCCTTGGAAGTACAAAAACATCTACTCAAGTGCTCAAGAACACCATGAAAGGAGCTTAACAGCACCTTGCAGTGTGCTAGATAAAGCTGTGCCCATAAAGTTATGCTTTGTGCTTCATGAACCATGCAGAGTGCTTCAAAGATCAATGTAAGTGCTTTTTAACTCTTACACTGGATGCATCTTTACCCTAAACTGCTTCTAAACTAAGAGCTCCTTCTATGAACAGTTGATGTAATGAATTTATGCAGTCTAACAATGACCACATGCATCATTGGTGGGTATTGTTAGCATACACTGTGATACAAAAATAGTAGGCAATGACTTTCACTATCCAAAACTTGGAGGCTCAGGGAGGGGAGGGGGGGGGCTGATGTTTCCTGCTGAGCCTCACCTTCTGCCGCCTCAATATACCTAGTCAGTAACATCCAATGCTAACAACCTCAGCTATCAAAACACTTGGACCAGAGTATGTTCAAATTAGCGAAAATTTCAGATTATCCAGTATATCTGTTTAATGTAATCTTATTGAATTACTTATTACCTGCCTATTATATTTTCTCCCATAGCATGTGGGAAATTAGGAATTATAATCTTCTCTTTTTATAGCTTTTGAACTTATTGGCAGGTGGGTAATACAGTTAATGATTGGTGCTTCATGAACCATGCAGAGTGCTTCAAAAATTAATGCATGTAAGTGCTTTTTAACTCTTACACTGGATGCATCTTTACCCTAAACTGCTTCACTGGTCTTTTTTTAATTTTATTAATAATGCAAAACCCAGATGTTACCACAGACCAGTATAGCTTATAAGTGTTACGTAGTAATAATTTGTCGAGATCAAATCAAAGTTGTTTTTTGTTTTTGTTTTTTAATGAAATCAAGAATTCTTCTTTTGCAGATGGGCAGAGTCCTTGTTTCCAGTGTGACCTTCTAAAAGAACAGTAGAAGGTCCTTTCACTGCAGCAATTCAATCAGCTGTAAAGAATGAATTAATAATGAAAAAATAATTGAAATATTTTTTTTTTACATTCAACAGAATAAGATGAGTGAATACCATAAGCATGAGCAAAAAGAAATTGCATAGTCAAATGAATGTAGCGATACAGAATAAACTGAAATGAATAAAAAATAAAAATAAAAAAAAGATAAATAATAATAATAATAATAATAAATAATCACTTGATGCCGCTGATGGTCCCCAGGATAGCCACACAGTTTCCTCTCGGAACTGCAACAGATACCCTCAATAGTAAGTGACTGGTGGAACTGGAGTCACTTGACTCACTGGCCAGATGACCTCCCAGTGACTTCAGAAAAGAAAGGGAGCTTGGGCCTATTACTCTGGAGGTTCTATTGCCACTGCTGAAAGAGGCTGTGGGGTGCTAAATTGCTATACTATAAGAATTAGCAGAATATTGGTACGGTAATGTTGGAACAGTATCATTATCAATAGCATTCAGAGAGGTTGGATGAGGGTCTAGCCAGGTTATACTAGTAGAGGATAAAAAAACTGGCTAGGCTAGATTAGAGAAGGCACCTTGAGCTCAGATGAACTATTGACCAAGAAACAATAATTAAGTTAAAACTAGCTAGCTACGTACACACCTGGGTGTTCCTAAACTTCTTTAATGAGTGAGGGGTGGGGTGGAGGGAATAACAAAACATTGCAGGTGTGGTAACAAAGTATGATAAAACACCCCAGGGTGTGCCTTTACTCCTATAAACTCTATCGAAGGAAGGTAGCAAAATACCCCATTTTTACAACAATGTACATATCCAATGTTGATTCTAATATACCATAAGTTTCAGGGTGTGCCTGTATTGTTTGATATACAAATGATAAGGTGTTTTCATATAAATCAATTCCATAAGAATCACTTGATGCTTGTGGAGTAATGCATGCTTGAAGAGCTTCCAAGTGGTCCTCTTGTAGCACAAAATTAGATTTATTAAGTTCAATTCCTTCATAGTCTTCTTCCACTGGAATGGGGCCACTAATATCTCTGCCATAAGCGTCATCCACTTGCTTGCTCAAAAAAATCGAAAGCAATCAACCCAGAATTTTGCAAACTAAGAGCTCCTTCTATGAACAGTTGATGTGGTGACAAGTGCCTTGCAGTCCTGATGCTGTGGTGATTCCATCCAAAAATCCTTTCAATGTTTTATTAATCCTTGCGAGATACACATAATGAAGTTCAAATAAATGTATGTCATTTAAAGGGTCAAGACATCCAGAGTCCTCCAAATAGTAGAACAGCCTGCAGTACAGTTGAGTTGCACACTGGTGACAATCACGCCACAGCCTCTCAATTCTTTGGTTGTGTGTCGATTGACCGGTAATTATGCTTCCACGATCTAAGTCCACGTGTTTCCAGCATATACTGGGCCACAAGTACATTTTCCAGTCCCTGGTCAGATCTCACTCTCGAAGGTAACCCATACTTTTGGACTGCCTCTAAACAAATATTCAACTAATACCAATTCAGGTACTCTCTAAGTAAGTTAGGCATTTCACTTTCATTGTTATTCATAGACACCCTTGTTGAGGAATGTCTCAGCTAGGTTATTACTTAGATTTCAAGCAAAAAAACTTACCAATATGCCACAATGAATTTGGACCAGGAACACTATAGACCCAAGGACCAGTTGTTGCCCTCAGAGCAGTGTTGATTGGGTCAGTTTCTTGGATAGCTAGTCTAAGTTGGCGCCGACAAACAGCATACCCAAGACTTCTTAGTCTTCCAAGAACCATTACTTCTCCAAGGTGGTAAGGATGCCCAGCTCTCATTTGCTGTAAAATTTCAACCAATTCCTGATATTGTATAGTTATTCCACCATGATCATGGAGCACATTAAACTGCTGGCGCCTACGATACAGAGTCATTCTACTGATTTCAAGCATTCTTGATATTCTAATCCAGGAAAATGACAAAGAACATAAGTATTTCAGTTGATCAATTGTGACAGCAAATCTAGGACGGTCTCATTGGTGCGTTCGAATAACTGAAGCTCTGTATGCCACAGATTCAGCTATACTATGGTCAAGACTACCATTTAAGAACGCATTAACTTGTTGCAGATGCATAAGCAGTTCATCAACTAATTCTTTGTACTGCACCAGTATGGGATCAGCCGAGTTTCCAGACAAAATGTCCCTGATTGTAGTGACATTGAATATCACGGTATGTAAACGTTCCAAACATTCTATATGCTCCTGCCTTCCCTAAAAGCTGAACTTGCTGCAGAAACGATTGTATCTCAGAAAAACAAATAAACTTTGCCATCCCCACACTTGAAAAGCAGAGCAGCCAGCCGCTAATAAATGGTAAGGCGTCGAGTCAGGCGTAGGACAGGGGGAGTGGGTGCAGGGTTTCATGCACCACACCCACACTGGAATGGGATCGAGACTAATATCAAATGCATACCCGTAGCCAGAGGGGGTTCGAGGGGTTCGGTCGAACCCCCTTTTAGAGTGACCGGAAGTAAATATTTTAGCCACACCCCACATATAACTTCTGGTGTATAGTCATCTGTTCAATCGTGCTGAACCTGAGCTTGAATTATCTGCTGTTTCTGGCCTAGTCTGAGTCCAAGTGACCTAATAAACATTCAGCTCCTTGGATACAAATTTCGCTCTCATATCGGCATGAGTAAAGCTTGCTACGTTACATCTATTCTTTATCAAGTGCGTGCGATTCGATATTAATAGCACAAGCAACGGATTTTTTTCAACAGATTAGAAAGGGAGCCGTCGGAAATGTCTGAGAAAGTTAAACCTCAAATATACAGATAGTAAGTGCACTGTCTACTGTAGCTACACTGCAAATGATTAAAAAACACACACACTGGCCTACTACTAGCGAGTGATAGCACGGGTAACCTGTTCTATTAAGAATCAGTAGCGCTCGCGTTGTTCGTGCTATTAATCTCGAATAGCATGGTTACCCATGCTATCACACGCTAATAATAGGCCAGCTTTATAAAACTGCACGAGCTACTACAGTAAGCTAAAGATCATTTACAGTGTGGCTACTATGAACTTTGCTTTAATCGATGGCTCCTCCTAATCTGTTGAAAAAAACTCTGTCTAATAGGGGTATAGCTTCTGCGCTAAAGAATGACGTTGTCTCCAACTAGAAACTACAACTGTACATTTCCAAGGCTAGAGAGCTGCATGTTTGCGCACTTACTCAAGCTACCGTGACATTTCACTTTGTCCAGTGCTATTTCACTCGATTTTTCCAACACATTTTGAACGGGCAGTTCACATGCCGTACTATTAAATAACTTGTAGTACGAATAAGGCGAATTAATGTTGCACTGTTTATATACAGCTCACCGTAGTGGTTAGAAGCCTGGTTACACGAGAATAATACCGCTTTTCTCTCGAATATCAACAGTGTTTAATGAATTATAGTTTTGAAGTTGAATACCTAGCTAGAACAAATTAGTGCACTTATCTTTTGTTTTTTAGTATTGTAGAAGAATTAACGAGGAAACAAAAGTAGGTGTGGCTTATTGCGTCTTAAAATCCGAACCCCCCAATGCGAACCTCTGGCTACGGGCCTGAAATGCGAGGCTTCAACCCCGGGTTGTTAGTTAAAATACGCGATTCTAGATTTAAAGGTGGAAACCTGGATTGTATGATAGAAACTGGAATTGTATGATAGAAACCCGGATTGAAAGATAGGAACCCGGTTTGTATGATAGAAACCGGGATTGTATGATAGAAACCTGGATTGAATGATAGAAACCCGGATTGAAAGATACTAGCTTGAATTGATTTTTGTTACTAACAGCGTGCCATACGCTCGCCAACTAGTGATGTGCTTCAGCACAAATAGCAGCTAGCCTGAAATGCACTTGATTTTAACTTCTAACACTCAAGCTACTAAACAAAAGTCGCTTTTTTAAATTACTTATACTCTTACCTGATTAACTTCTGTAGTATATTCTGACTACCTCAATTACCAGTAACTCTTGAAGAAGCGCTCAGCTATAAAAAAAACAACAAACCAGTGTTATTTGTGTAATTCCGCCAACAAATATGAAGTTGCGACTTGCCTTAAATTCCTGAGTATTGGCAACATTTGTAGTATCAAATTTAAGCTAGTTTGACTATCAGAATTACTGGTAATTCTTGAAAACAAGCTCTCAGATACAAAAACAAAAGACCATTAATTTAACTTTTGCGGGTGTTGTATTTCTGAGCACAATTCTCCAACAGCCATGTCAAAACTTAGATGATGCCATTAGTAATGCTAAGTAGTGACTTGGACTAGCCTTTATGAGATATCTGCAATTGGAAGTTTCGCTTAGCTGTGTTGTTGCTTTGTACACGGGCCATTGTATATGCTATGGTACCTTAGGTTTTTGACATGCTTATGATGAATAATGCTAGCCAAGAATCAATATCAGTGTCATTAAATTTAACCTGGAGCATTTCCATAAGCAACATTTCTTCATGGCAATACAGAAGGAGCTCTGCCTACTCAGTTGAACAATTCACCCGCCTTAAAATATTTAACGATTTATACCCACACTAAATTGAACCACAGCTAACCATTTGCTGGCTAAGCAAGAACAAACTGCTTAATGTCAGTCTCAGACCCTTTTCCTGTGTAGTCATTGGTAAGGGGTCTGGCTATGCAGACTATGGGAGTGGGAGGGGGAGGGAGGAAAGGGTCAGTGAACAACATGCAATATGACTTATTTGCAGCACCCCAAAAAGAATGCTCTAATTGTGTAATAAAGGAGCTTACAGTGTGATGTGTGGGGAAAAAACCATGTGTGTTCGTTTGAATGGTCTATTGACCCCCTATATGGTAGTGATGTTGGCTACTGCAATTTGATGGTTGAAGAATCCATTAGGGGAAGCTGCTAGCAATTTATATAGTGTTTTTTTTTTTTTTCCCTTCCCCATATCTAACATTAAACCACACTTATTTTGTAGCAGCTGTTCATGACATGATGTATGTGGCATACTGATAGCTGATTTAGCAACTGCTAATTTTCATACTACTTTTTTTTCTATTTTAATATCAAGTACAGTATTTGAATAAGAAAGTTCAGCTCTACTATATCTTTATCGAGTGGTTATAACCATACCTTGAACTATTAAATATAACACACTTAACTGACAATAGGCTCAAATTTGTGTACACCTGATGTGTCTTACTCTGCTATACATACTTGCTTGCCAATTACAATTACCTTATTTTATCGGCACAACAATAAGAGTCAGTCTCTATTAATTTAATGCCTTGACTGGGCATTGTTGCCAATGATTACTGAAGCTGCAAGAGATACTAGTCTGACTGTTGCTCAAGTTAAGGTGGGCTTAAAATAGGAAAACACCTGTATTTGTAATTAATGAACTTTTTTTTTCAGCGCTGGATAAAAAAAGGAGTTATTTGAGAAAACATGCCAAACAGAGAGAACCAATCATGAAGTGGTGCTGTCTGAATCCATGGCAACATTTTTTGAAAGAGTTTGGACAAACTAAGGGTAAATATTTATTTATATAGACATACATGCCATGTTAATTATTACCATGGTGGATGCTTGTGGTCACCAAAAACTCTGAATCTTGTTCAAGTAGCCTATCATTTTGTCAGCATAATGCACACATTTAATTTATTTTATCTTCTCATAATTTATTCCCTTCAGCTGGAAAGGAAGCTATGAAACATGAAAGTGGGGTGTTCAACATTGAAGCTAGCTTAAAGTATACTACAGTAGTGGTCAAAGAAGTTCCCAAAACGGAGTGGCTATTCAACTGAGTTATCAAAGAAAGTCGCCTAGCGCTTAGATAGCGTAAAGTCGCCGTAGTTACTCCGTATTACGACGCCGCCACCGCTAATCCGAGAAGTAAACGCTCAATTTTTGCGGTAAGATCTTTGCAGCTAACATGCGCATTAATTACTAGATATACGCGCCTCAGCAATACATTTTTTCCAGCGTTCCCGCTACAACTGCTGCTTTGAACTGCTCCTTTCTTTTACTCGTGTTCTCCGCCACTTGATTGTCTTCGTCGTTCCTTGACTGTTCGCTAGTCGTCGCAGGTTCCTCCCACCGACTGCTCGCTAGCCGATGCCGATTCTCCCGTAGAATACTCGCTAGCCGGCGTATTCTCCTTCTGACTGCTCGCTAGCCTACCCCAATTCTCCGGAGGAATACTTGCTAGCCAGCGTCGTTTCTCCTTCAGACTGCTCGCTAGCCTACTTCGATTCTCCGACGGAATACTCGCTAGCTGTTGTTGTTTCTACTACTGACTGCTCTCTATCTGACGCCGATACTCCGACAGAATATTTGCTAGCCGTTGTTGTTTATCTCAATTCAATACTGCTTGCTCGATTCTCCTACCATTACTGGTTAACCGGCACCGTTTCTCCTATAGACTGCTTGCTACCAGTTGGCATTTCTCCTGCTTGCTAGTCGTTGCAGTTTATCCTGCTGCTCCAGTCTCCTTTATTGTGGATCTCTTTGAGAATAGCTTATTTACTACAAGGTAAAACCTTCAGTCTGGATCTGTCTAAGCTGATTTTAAACATTTGTTATTTTTAGCTAGGTATTTCAACAAGGGATTTTTTGCTTATCAATCATTCACTTTTGGATTACTTTTGGAAGGTATTTTATATATATTCATTGTCTAGCTAGATCAGTGGTTATAAAATATCAATATATATTTTGTATAATAATAACAGAATGGTCTTCAGTAGCTATCAGAAGCACCCCATTCTGCATCTCCATTTATATCGACCTCCAGCAATAGTTTTAATTTTGGAGTCAGAGGGTAAGGTCAGTCTCAGAGGTGTTCTCAAGTTCCTAACGAAATACTACACGACAGGAACCACGAAGACCATCTCCGATTACCGATCACATAATGGCCATAGTAGAGCGTCAGATTAGAGAGGATGATGAAACTACTGCCTACCAGCTGCACTCTCTCCTTCGAAGTCAAGGCCTGAACCTGTCCTTACTATGATATTACGTTGTAGGATAGTGCTGCTTGGAGGCCTGAACCTGTCCTTGCTTATGATAATACGTTGTAGGACAGTGCTTGGATGGACGTTTAGGGGCAGTTCTTACAACCAATTAATAAGTACGTGAACAAGGTAACTAAACAATAATAATCATAATTACTAGTGGTGTGCTTGAGCACAAATGGCGAGCGAGCCTTAAACTACACTATTGTTAAATTTGATTTTAACAACTAACACTCAGGCTACTAAAATAAAGACGAGTTTTTAAATTACGTGTGCGGTAAAGGGGATTCAATGTCATAGTAACCGCTCCTGCAACAGTTTGAATTGAAAAAGAAGCAACAAAATCAAATCACGTTATTTAAAATTTTCTTTGTGATGTTCTAGTTGTAACGCACAATACTTTCACACAACTGAACATACCTACGCAAGACTTACCTTCGTGGTTCGTCTAGTGGACAATGAATTTTTAAGTAAATACTGTTGAGTAGGGCTTATAACTGTGACAAATAGCGTATTAACTTACTACCGCCACTAACTCGAATAGAAATGGAGCTCCCATAAGTTTTTTAGTTTTAACTGCACCCGTCAAAGCGGTAAACAATTCAATTTCTAAGGTGATACTGGTAATGGTCGCTAACTGGAGGATTCTGTTTAGCGAAGTTTGGGACGGGGTCGAACGCGGAGCGAACACAAAAATACGGAGGTCAAAGTACAAAATGACATACGTACGTCCATATATGTGAACGTCTATAGGAAAACCAGGCACAACGCGGCACCCTTCGAAAAATTTTTTGTTGCACTTACAGAGTTGTCGGCGTCCAGATATTGAGCTCTCCAAGTTTTCGTCGTAGCTTAAGTCGTTCCCGCTATAATATACCTAACCGTTCCCTTCCGTCGGCTTGAAACAATACATTTTTAAGAAATCGATCGATCTTTTCTCGATATTTACGCACGCCGCGTTGTGCCCGGTTTTCCTGTAGACGGTCACATATGTATATAAACTAGTGGTGTGCTTGAGCACAAATGGCGAGCGAGCCTGATAGTTTGGTAATATAAAAACGACAGTATTGTTACTATGTTTTAGCTTAGTTCATGCAAACACTATAATAGCAGTTATGACCTTTTATTTCAGCAAACAAATACAAAATCACTCTCTTACCTGATTAATGGTAACTTTTGTAGTATCAAACATCTGCCATTCTGATAATCTCAATTACCATGCAGTAACTCTTGAACAAGCTCTCAGCTATGATAAAAAAATAAACCAGTGTTATTATTTGTAATTTTAGCCAACAAATATGGAATTACTACTTACCTCAATTTCCTGAGTATTGATAACTTCTGTAGTGTCAAGTTGAAGTTACTTCGACTATCTGAATTACCGTGAATTCTTGACAACAAGCTCTCAGCTACAAAAACAAAAGACAATCAATTTTAACACACAAATATAAAATTACTTCCTTACCTCATTTTCTTGAGCAGTGGTAACTTTTGTAGTACCAAATTTGAGCTATTCTGACTACTTGAATTTACCAGTCACTGTTGACAACAAGCTCCTACAAAAAAGAAAGGCCAGAGTTAATTTTGCATATTTAGCTAACAAATATGGAAATGCTACTTACCTCAGCTTCCCTCGAGAAGTAGTAGCGTTCTTAGCATTAATACTACGGCATTCTGACTACCAATGGCTCTTGACAACCAACAATAGGCACTCCGTATCCCCCTAAAACGGAGAAGTTTTGACATTAAGTCTGGAAAAGGGTCTTCAATGCCAGTAACCGGTAGAATCAACTTTATGTTTCTTGAAAATCATGCGTTTTAGCAGGAATTTTCTCACACTTCGGAGGTTAAGTATAAAGTAAGGCTTACTTAATGCTGTAGTTTGAGAATAAACCGGGGTCAAGCCTAAAAAGACGTGTTTTTTGGAGAAAAAGTTCCACGCGCGGGCGTTTAAAGGGCATACGTACCATCCATCCATACATACATATATACTAGTGGTGTGCTTGAGCACAAATGGCGAGCGAGCCTGATAGTTAGGTAACATAAAAATAAGTATTGTTACCATGTTTTAGCTTAGTTCATGCAAACACTATAATAGCAGTTATGACCTTTTATTTCAGCAAACAAATACAAAATCACTCTCTTACCTGATTAATGGTAACTTTTGTAGTATCAAACATCTGCCATCCTGATAATCTCAATTACCAGTAACTCTTGAACAAGCTCTCAGCTATGATAAAAAAATAAACCAGTGTTATTATTTGTAATCTTAGCCAACAAATATGGAATTACTACTTACCTCAATTTCCTGAGTATTGATTACCATGTTTTAGCTTAGTTCATGCAAACACTATAATAGCAGTTATGACCTTTTATTTCAGCAAACAAATACAAAATCACTCTCTTACCTGATTAATGGTAACTTTTGTAGTATCAAACATCTGCCATCCTGATAATCTCAATTACCAGTAACTCTTGAACAAGCTCTCAGCTATGATAAAAAAATAAACCAGTGTTATTATTTGTAATCTTAGCCAACAAATATGGAATTACTACTTACCTCAATTTCCTGAGTATTGATAACCTCTCTAGTATCAAATTGAAGTTACTTCGACTATCTGAATTACCGTGAATTCTTGACAACAAGCTCTCAGCTACAAAAACAAAAGACAATCAATTTTAACACACAAATATAAAATTACTTCCTTACCTCATTTTCTTGAGCAGTGGTAACTTTTGTAGTACCAAATTTGAGCTATTCTGACTACTTGAATTTACCAGTCACTGTTAACAACAAGCTCCTACAAAAAAGAAAGGCCAGAGTTATTTTTGTATATTTAACTAACAAATATGGAATTATGTACTTACCTCAGCTTCCCTAGAGTAATAGTGGCCTCCTTAGCTTTAATATTACGGCATTCTGACTACCAATCGCTCTTGACAACCAACAATGGGCATTTCATATCCCCCTATAACGGCGAAGTTTTGAAATTAAGTCTGGAAAAGGGTCTTCAATGCCATAGTAACCGGTCGAATCAACTTTTTGTTTCTTGAAAAGCAAGCGTTTTCGAAGGAATTCTCTCACAATTTGGAGCTTAAGTTTAAAGTAAGACATGCTTAATGCTGTAGTTTAAGAATAAACTGGGTCAAGCCTAAAAAGCCGTGCTTTTTGGAGAAAAAAAGTTGCCCGCGCGCGCATTTTAGGGGCACACCTACCATCCTTACACACATATATCCATATAACATATACCCGATTTTGCATTATCCACCCCTAAAACTGTCTCGCTCGCTTCGCTCGCTCGCCAATTACGTATGTATTAAAAAAATTAATTTTTCTTAAAGCTTTCTTTTCAGGGAAAAAGACTGCAGTGGGCAACGGAAGTATTAATTGAGGTACAGACTGGTTTTATGGATGTGCACAAAAATAATTGAAGTAAAGGGAGATGTAAACTAGTCTTGTTGGTTTTTTATTTCATTTTACTTAATTTTTTATTTTTTTCCCTCTTTATATTATATATATATATAAATACTCAGACAACAAACACTCTTATTACTACTATTCTGCTTTTCTAACATATATGAATGAGTAAAAACAACTAGCAGAGTAAAAGTGTTCGACATTGCGCCGGATAAAAGATAGAAACGGCTACAATAAGTGTCAAACCACGGGTGACTGGGCGGGGCGAATTATTGTTTACGCGTAACAAGCGTTAAGGGCGGGAGAGAGTGAGCGTTTTTACTCGGTAATTCCGCTGTAATTCCGCTGTAACTCCGCGGATAGGCGACTTTAGAACGTATAGAGGTCTACAGTCCCGCAGTTCTTATCAAAGAACTCATTTCATTGGTTAATCAAATCATGTGACCAATTATAGCGCCGCGCGAGGGCTAGGGCTAGGGCTAGGGTGACCAATCAGAAGAATTCTTTGATAAGAACTGCGGGATGGCTCATCGAGGTTATGCAGGAAGTGACGTAATAAATGTACACGCCCTACACGCGGCCATTTTGAGTGGCAATAGTGAAGAGCTTTTGTGCTGTTGGTTGTACGAACTGCTTTAAAAAAAGGCTCTGATGTTACATTTTTTGGTTTTCTGAGGATGAACAGGGACGATTACGATGGATAGCGGTTGTAGGCTGGAAAGACCCGATACCTAATTAGTACACTTGGCTATGTAGCGATCATTTTGTATCAGGATGTAACTATCCCTTGTCTCCTGTCGTATCGTAAGTGTTTGCACACATTACAAGCCCTCTAAAACGGAAAGATATCGATGGCATGGGTTTAAAAGGAGTGCTGAAGTGAATAAAAGAAGAAAAGACACAGCAAGATTAGAAGCTGCCAAAAGCCAGGTACAGCTCTGTGATAATGGAAATGATGAAGTTACTGTGAACCACACAGGGATAATGAAGCAGATAAAGAAGATAAAAATAATGGAGTAGATAAAGAAGATATGAAGATTTCCAGGTGAACTTGTTTTAGCAGATAGATGAAAGTGCTTGTCTCTACTGTGTCAAGCTTCCACCATTTAGTGGTGGAAAACCACAGCTGACAAAAAGTGAAGTAGATTTTTCTCGTCAACTGTCAAGAGTTTAATTCATGTTGAACGAGTCATAGGCCTACTTTGTCAATAGTACAGTATATTTGAATCAACAACACCAATCAACTTTATTATGACCAGTGAAAAAGAATGTATACTAGTCCAAAAGATAAAATAGCTAGTCATTATAAGTTGTGCACTAGGTAATTTATGTCCATCAGTTGTTTCACCTTATTTAAAACCATTCCCAATTTTTTTGTTTTTACAATGTTAAATAATGAAATGTGAATTTATAATATTTGTTTGGGGAAAAAATTATTCCAATAAACATAGCTAATGAACTGTACAATAACAGAGTTTACTTAGACTTCAACTTTTTTCCCCATGCGATGACGGGATGGACATAGCCACTTTCCTTTGGGAATCCATTTCAGGCACTTCAGTCGTATGAAACCATTCTGTTGGGCAGTTACTATTATCACAGCAGATCATCTTTCCAGACTCTGCTTTCCTGCAGTAGCACCATAATCTAACGGGACCTTCCATGGTCACAATATTATCAGAAGAAAAGTTAGAAGACAGATGTGATGAAATAACCGTTGCTTCTTGGTGAACCATTTACCAACAAGGTCAGGTAGAAGCTCCATCTCGATTAGCTCAATTGGTTTAATAAATGCAATTGTTATGAAGGGTTCATCCAAATACAGTTCATTGAACAAAGGAGTTGCTGGAGGTACTGTAAGCCTTTGTGAGTGACGCACTGAACACATTACTAGGTGGGAATCAGAACCTGATACTGCTACACCCTTAACGTTAGCTACCCAACCATTAATAAAATACTTGTAGGAATCAAGACTTTTATAAGCTTTCAACGTTTCACCTACAAACTTACAAGTCTCTATTCAATGAGGTACCAAAATATATCTGGATACTTCAGGCCATATTTATCCCAAGGACCTTCAATAAATCCTTCCTTTTAGCTGAGGTAAGGGTCTTCAGGCTTCCAGCTTAGATAACTTTCCCTGTACCACATTTAAGCTTCGTCCAACGAGAAATAATAAGCAGAAAAGTCAGGTGAAGACAAAATTAGCCTAGAATACGCCACGCGCCACTCTACGTTTTGCCACTCAAAATGGCGACGTAGCAACTGTTGCTAAGTAAATGTCACTTCTACGTCACTTCCTGCATAACCTCTACACCGGGCGATTTTGAAATTACGTAGGAGAGACTTTTCAACGTATTTACAGCTCCGCTTTGGGAAATTTTTGACCCCTACTGTAGTTTAAATGCAGAAGAAAAGTCGAGATTGGCTTCGATTGGTGAAACGAGCAGCACAATGACTCCAAGAGAAATCAAGAATAAAGGTCGAAGATGTTTTTTCCAATTCAGAAAATAGTGAGTAAATCTTTATTTGGAAGTAATAGCACGAGTGGAGCGAGAATATTTTCATGAGGCAAAGCTAAGTGAAATTTCTCGCCGCACGAGTGCTATTTATCTGAATACCACAGTTTTCCATGCTGCTATCATATGTTAATACTATAACCAAAGATCATTTCTGCAGCTGAGAAAACCATAATCTTTGAATTATATTTTCGTCAAACAAATCTATTTGTTCCGGTTCTGCTATTATTCATACTTTTCTTACTGTTGCTAAATAGCATTTCCTGGAATTTCGCCATAAAGCAAACTACACCGCTGGCTGCAGAAATTATTTGCTCATGTGACTATGACGTGACACTAGGGGGCTTAGCCCATAAAAGCTGGTACCTACGCAGAGTTGAAAGCTTCGGGTTTTCTCTACGATTAGCCCGAAATAAAAAAAAAAGTAGCACAATAAAAGGTCTTAAATCTTCGTCGTCCTGAGTATGTTCATACTTCATCAACTGTTAATTGTCAGTATTCTCCAAAACAGAGTGTGACAGACAGACATACAGACAGACAGGACGACTACTATAATCCTCTCGGGCATGTGTTAGTCTCGCGGGCCAGACCCTTTAGCCGATATGAAGAGAAAGAAAGGGTCTGGTCAAGTTCACGTATGCGTTTGGTCTCGCTGGTCCTGGAATTTCTCGGACCGGTAATTGGTTTTAAGTGACAGTGACCTCACTATATAAACAGAGACGTTCGCGCGCAAATTTAGCTTGGTTTCTATGGAACTGTAGGAATGAATTGCTGCTTATGCCAGAAACGTCTTGCAACGGACAAAAGAAAGAGAAGAAAGCTACATGGTCCTAGCTGTTCTAGTTTGAAAGAAGAACTGCAGAAGCTGTCTAGTGTGTCTCTAGAAAGTTTAGAAACGCTCAGTGATAGGGATGCATACTTATGCAGCACTTGTGAATTTCAGTTAAAATCAATTATTAATCTTAAGGGTGCAGTACCACCGGAACCTGCGGTAATTAAGCGATTCAGTAGAATACCACAAAACCCGCCCGTAACTCGATCCAATTTACTCTCCGCGAACTGACTATTGTACGCGACTCGCGCACAATTTGAACACCAATTAACTGTACCAAACAATTTACCACAAAGAGCTTCCACCTCAAAGGACTACCAGTACTGTAGGGCAGAAGCAGCAGTGTAGATAATTAATATTTGTTCACTTTCTAAAAAATATTACTAAACAATATTATAAAATCATAACTCCATAGTAGCAGGGCCATAATCAAATACAATATGAAATGAACAAAATCAAAGGTTCTGAAGTATGCAATACTATCAAGGGGATCCAAGGAGCTGTGCCTCCTCATTGACCTCTCTACTGGAGTGCCATGTCCTCTCTTCTAAATAACCAGGATGTAGTATTCTTCCCTTCAGGAGGCATGACTTCTTAGGAGAGCCAAAGGTCTACTATTCTCTCCTCTGGAAAACAAGGAAGCCATGTCTTCTGCTCTTTTGCTGTGAACCTGCCAGTTGTGCCCTAGAACCAAGGAGTTGTGCCTTCTCATAATGGGAGCTCATCTATTTCTATGAAGAGCATGCCAGCACCTTTCTCTCCTGTTGAGGTAGATTAGACATAGTACTATGATCTAAAATTTGATTCAGGTCTTATTATTTTAAATAAATCAATAAAATAATAATTGATAATAAACAGCCTAATTGATAAATATATATTATTGTAGAAAGAAAATAACATTAGTAAATAAAAGTAATAATTCACATTTTTCTTTTAATGGTGTGCAAATATCGTATATAGCTATATTTATTATTCATCAGTCACAACAGTAACAGGGATAGAAAAAAAAAAGCTCCTGAGAAGTTGAAGTTAACACACTGAAACTGCTTCTAACTTCTACCCACTACACCAACCTTCTATCAAGCTCTCCAAAGACACCAAAGCAGATTCTTCCTTCCAAGTCGCAGCTGTGAGCCGTGATATATCTATTCTAAACGAGTGAATCCAGGCGCCATTAATACGCCGCCGCTTCTTCATCGTCTAGGACCCTTCAGTACATTCCAGAAGTCTTGTACTCTTCCCCGCGGGGCTCACTTGCACAGTAACTCTTCTTTTGTGTTTGCTTACCAGTTCTAATTAGAGCCGCCACCACCCGGAATTTTGCCCACAATAAATTGCGCGCTAGAGTTGGGGGGCGGAGTTGAACAATCAAATGAATACGAATCAATAGTTAGCTTTGGTACCTAAAAATCGATATTCAGAAGTACTGGATGGCCAGAATGAACTCATATTTTGTACACGGGGTACAAGCCACATTAAAAAAAAAACATTACAACGAGTTTTTTCTTTTAAATAGGATACAAAAAAATAATATAAAAATATTTAAAAAAATGGAAAACAAATACTAATATCGAAAATACGGCGTTGTAATGTTGTGGGGAAGCCCCTAGGCTACCGCTGGAAAAAAAAATCGACTTCGTAACTGCAATGGTCGCCCCTTTATTTCGCTGAATAGCCGTAAGGTTTGTACCGTTGTTTCTCCGTTCCTGGTCGGTCTTTTTTCTTGAAACTTGGTTTATAAGAGCTGTCTGTTGGTGTCTGTTTCAACTGCAACAACAAAGTAAGCATACATTGAACAGACAACGAGAAATAAATACATAGCATAACTCCTCCGTCTGCGGTTTAGCGCTGCGGTTTCAAGTGGTACTGCACCCTTAAGGTCTGGATGTGTGTGTATGGGGTGGGGGAGTGGCATGAAGGGGGGACTGTCAGGGTGTGAGAGTGGGGATATACAGTTTCATACTGCAATTTACAAATGGATAAACTTGTCTCGTGAGCCATGGATTTGTGTTCCCACCTTTCATATCGAACACTTGGTGTGCACTATTTACAACTATTGTTACCTGTCGTACATACATTACTGCAATTTGAGTTGAATGCATTCGTGTGTGGTTTCTCGGCAGATTTGAGTCGGCACACCGTCTGCAACTTTGACGCCATCAGCACTCTCATGAAGTCTGGCAACAGTCAAAGGTGGGTGTGGTCACTACCAGAACAGTTAGTGGGCAGGGTGGGGGGCGTGGCATAGGTAGATCTTGTTCACATTGGCTGGTTGAGGAAGTTGCCCAGATTGCTATGGAAGCAACAGAATTAAAGTTGGGTTGGTTGCTGCAAAAGCTGTGAACACATTTTAGTTGGTAATTGCAGGAGGGCGTGGCTGGCTGCTTAAGTGTGCATTATACATGTTGTAAGTACGTAGTTAGAAATGTTTGCAAGTGTTGTTGTTGTTGTTGTTGTTGTTGTCTTGTAGAGTGACAGCCTCCACTAAGATGAATGATGTCAGCAGCAGATCTCACGCCATTTTCACTCTTGTCTTCTCTCAGGTTGGTCTCCACACGTTGTGCTGTGTTTGCTCATGTGTGTTAGTGCATAGAAGAGACAGTGTAGTAAAAGGAACAACAAGAGAGGAAAACAACACCAACAAGACACCATTAGCCTACCTTTATTGTCACGGTGCACGCTTGTTGTCTTATTTGTTCTTGCATGATAAACAGTTCGGGAATATTCTATCAAGTTGTGATGTAGTCCGCCATTTTTTATTTATTTTTTTAAAGTCTTGCTTTCAACATTGCTTGTACAGTTTATGTAGTAGAGAGCGGGGTTGTACTGGTAACCATGGGGAATGGAAAATGGAGTTAGTTTGTTATTCTTAGTTGTATTTTGTTAACAAAGTGTGGTAGTACAAAGTTTTCTTCTCAGAAATTGGTCCCGTGACAACAACATAGTGTGTGTGTGTGTGTGTGTGTGTGTGTGTGTGGTTTAGTGAGTGTTTGTCATGAATATATACACTAGTGATGGTCTCGCCTTATATGATATCACACTTAAAAATAAACTTTGTGAGTCACTGCACATATATAGGAGGTTAGGGTAGATCAGTGGGCGGGGTTGTATACTATTTATCTTGGAGCTGGTGTGGATTATAAGCTGTTCGTTCGAAGACCCTCAGTGTTGCCTGAGTGTCATGGCTGAAGGAGGAATGAGGGCGTGCCAATGGGTGGGGCAGGGCAATAGATAATAATGCAAAAAAGCAACTTAATTTTCCTTGTAATTTGCTACCTTAACCGTGTCAAGACTAATTTTTTATTCATTGTACAGTAAATTTTTTATTGAAATATTTCAGCTAACACTCTATTAGCACTTTACTTCTTAAATGTTAACCATTCAGAATGTGGAGCTAGAGCGTGGGTGGGTACACGTGTTATGGGGGAGAGTTGATGTAATGTTGGGTATAGGATGTTGAAGATGTATGATCTCTGTAGGTAAGGTGATATCTGCACAACATGTTCTGTTACTGTGTATTTTGTGTTTATTTTTGTACACCGTGTGAAAATAAATTATGTGCTGTAATTGTGTGTTTCCGTGTTGCCATGGCAGGCCGCGTACTCGTCAGACCTACCGTGCGAGACAGTCAGCAAGATACACCTCGTGGACCTGGCTGGAAGGTACGGATGTGTGGGCGTGGCAAGTGGGTGTGGTTGGTGGTGGGTATTTGTCTACAGGGTTTTTCACGCAGAGGATGAAAGCTGGCCCCAGGAGGCCCTCCTTTCTAAGTTAAAAATAGTACAGTAGCTAAATTTAAATTCTATGAGTAAGATTATGAAACCATGCATGAGACTAAAACACTGATCAGTGGTGACGTGTTGGATTTTAAAATGGGTGTGGCTTAATTCACCTGTGTCTCCCACACGTCACCACTGATCAGTGTTTTAGTCTCATAACAACAATAACTATAATAATCTTTAATGCAAGTGTATGTGTGGTAGGAATGGGTTGGTGTGTTTGAGTACGGGTCAGAGTTGTGAGTTTAGCAATACTGAAAGTAAACTGGGGGAAAATGAAAAGCATTTTCTCAGCTTGCTTAAATCATTGAAAGTCAGTAACAACAAACTAGTTGGACAGATTAGGACAGGTTAGGACTAGTGACACTAGACGGAAATAGTCACACTAGCGGGCATCAACATACAGGACGTGCTACTAAGTGTGTGAAGAAGCTGTAGTATTGACACATTGAAGACACACCTCAAAATGAGAAGTCCTATAAGTGAAATCCATTACTCTAAGAAGGTTGTTACTCTTTGTCTTGTTTGTTTTTGTTTTTCTTCACTCTATCACTATAGTTACTCTCATGTGATCAATAAGTTCCAGGTTACTCCATGGAGTACTCTGATGTAATGTGTGTGTGTGTGTGTGTGTGTGTGTGTGTGTGTGTGTGTGATGTAATAGTATTGGTAAGTATGTCAGTCAGTAGTAACGCACATCACATGATGCCAGCAAAAAAACAAAAAAACAACCGGCAGAGCCCCTTAGCAAAAACCACCACAGCTGCCTGTCGTGAATATTATTTGAACTAGTCACTTGAAAATATTCACGATGGGAAATGGAGACGTAGCTTAGCAGCAAGAGTGAGTTAGCACATGAAAGCCATGCTTGATGGTATGCAAGTAGTCATGAATACCGGGCACAGATGGCAGTGGTATTGACCTCAAACTTCGACACATGGCTCTTCTAGTTATGAGGGACTCTCACTGACTGACTCACTGAAACAATCTTCTGCATGCATACATGCACACATACATACATACTTACATGTGTAGGAATCACTCGTTTTATTGTGAGGCGTTTGAATGGCCTACTGGAGAGGGCAGGAGGGAGGGTGGCCACGTACCTCAGGGGATGGGGATTGCATAGCTCTTATGAGCTCTACGACGTCGGGGTTGTTTGTACACGTGTTTGTGTTGCATGCATGTTACATGCTGGGGCTTTGAGACTCTTCCCAAAAGTGTTTTGTTCCTGTACTCAAGAACATATGCAATCACTAAATGATGAAGGTTGAGAGATAATTTTGGTGTGGGTGTGTACGAGCGAGTTTTAGGTCTATGTAGGTTGAAAGATATCGTGATGTGTGTGTGTGTGTGTGTGCTAGAGTGGGGAGGGGGGATGAAGGTTGAAAGAGATTCTTATCACAACAGTGTTGAGTGACTTGTGTCAGGTATACTGAGAACATAATGGTGGGGGGAGTTTGTCTGCTTGTCCAGGTCACACATACACACACACAGCACACACACATATACACTACACACATGCACGCACACATGCACACACACTTGCTGACCACATGAATGTATGTTATTAGTACTTATAAGACTTGACTTGTGACTGTATGCACACGTACACTGCACATAATAGTTGTGTGATTGGGTAAATGATCGCGGATCTTAATGGCGGTCTTTCCTTCTTTATTAATTCGTTTTGTTGTTGTTATTATGAGTCTCTTAGTTATGGTTGCATGCGTACGTAAGTAGTGAGTTGTGCTTGCATGTAAGTTTGTGTATGATGTGTCATGTGTGTGGTGTGTGTTTAGTGAGCGAGCCAGTGCAACAGGAGCAGAGGGTATCAGACTCAAGGAAGGAGGCAACATCAACCGCTCTCTGGCTTGCCTCGGGAACGTCATATCTGCATTGGGTAAGGGGTCGTTAAGTGACGTGTTACAGGCCCGTCATATCTGCATTGGGTAAGGCGGTCGTTATGTGAAGTGCTTGATACTGGTGCATGTCAGGACTAGTGAACAGCACTCGGTTATCTGGAGTGGCATGTGTTTCTGGTGATGTTCTCCTTCGCATTGTCTTAACAATACATTGTTTGATGATGGTTTACTTGAGAATGGACAACAATCCATTGCTTGTTTGAGATCAAGTGAGAGTGGAGATTGACTTAGAGCAAGTAAAACAATGCTCGCTGTTTTATTGGTATACATTTACAACTGAAGTGGCTGCAGTCTTTAGTGTACATCTGCTGGAATATCTCCCATCTTTTCATCTTTGGTTGTTGTTGTTTTTTCCCTCCTTTAGCTGCAGGACTTGTCCTAGAGTAGACATTGGATGTTAATGTGCTTCTTTTCCATAGTAAGCTGGTGCAGTTAGGTACAGTATGGCTTTATACTAGTAGTAGGGAAGAATACAATGACTGGGAAGCCATTGAATTTGACTACTTCCGTGTTTATTATCTTTTATACACGTATGTCCAGCTTTTGAGCACAGCTCGTGTGGAAAATTTGGGATTTTTTTTTGTTTTAATTACTCCTAATGCGAAAAGGTGGTCTCAACTACCAGCAGTTGTCCATAAAGTGCATTGTGACTTACTGAAAGTTTCTTGTGCACTGTACTAGTCGTTAGCTCGTGTCCTGGTCTTCAGTTCATAAGCCCAGGTTGACGATCACATGCACTCCTGTGACCCTGCCTTCTTCATGGCCCTCTCTCACTTCTACAGAGTGTCATAGTCACAAGGTGGCAGTGAAAGTGAACAGTCTCATCAAAGCCGAGACTGTGAAGAACACTTTCATTATGGTTGCTATTGATCGGACCAAGAAAGACCGGCACTGGTCCATAGTTTTATACGAACTAGAAACAGACTACAATATAGCAAGCAAACTAACTAATATATTATATGTTACAGACCAATTACAAACTTGGACTGTTTTAAAATGGTCTAGCCGTTTTAAAATGGGCCAGACCGTTTTAAAATGGGCCATACCATTTCCAGACCTCAGACTGTTTTAAAACAGGCCAGACCATTTAAAGAAACAGGCCAGACCACTGGCCAGACTATTTTAGTGACCAGAAAGGTCACTAAAAATAAGGGGAAATATCTATGGAATTTTGAAAGGAGGGTTTATTTCTCTTTACCAACAATGGAGTGATGATCCAAATCAGGCTATTATGCCCATAACCACATTCTTTTATTAACTATGTTATAAATTACACAGGACACATTAAATTAAAGGAAAAATACATTTTCTCTTTTTACTCTATGTGTCATATTAGTATAATCATCTGAAGTCCTGCTTTTCCGGCTCACTTCCATCAGAAAATAAATAAACTAGAACAGAAACCTGCCTTGGTGTCTATGTCCTTGGGCTATAAAATAGTTATAAACCAATAAGAATTGGTTTGTACTGCAATTCACAAACCCTTGCAACTTGGGCTTCACCCTCGTGTCTTGGGCTTCACCCTCGTGTCTTGGGAGTTGTAATCACATACAAACTCAATATTGGTTATAACTATTACACATAGTACTGGTAGCACAGCAGGGTATTCAATAAATTTAGATCACGTTGAACCACTGTATCTGTTAAGACATGATGGTTGTGAGAACGAGATAATTTGCTATTATTATAATTATTTCAGCCTAGAATGACTGAATCATTCATAGTTCTTAACCATCTCAATCACTAGTAATTAATGAAACACTGCTATATGATGCAGCAGGACGTATGTAAGATGCGGTTAATTACGCAGCATTTAGGCTTGACATGAACTTGTTTCCACACAGAATTTGACATTGGTTAGGCTTGCATCTGAAACTTTGGAACCACTAAACATCTTATCTTTGAAATTTTTATTTACTGTTTTTTAAGGTTGTTTATACTTCTATGAAGTTTTCTCCCAGAGATTTCCTAATTACCCCATAATATGTTCCCCTCTTACAATTAGTGGGGAACTGGATTCAACAAACAATAGACTAATAATTTGTGCTCTTGTGTGCTCTTTAATACCAGAGCAGACTTTGTATCTGGTTGCTAGTAGGAGCCTGCCTGACATTCAGGTGAGACTGCTCTTGGTTTTAATTGTTCATCACCACTGTATGTTTGGGGGTGGCAGATTACCACGTCAAAGATTCTCGTTCCACCTACTCTATGTGGGCGAGTGATATTTCCTTGTATCGGTCAGGCGTAACTCTGACTGTTAGTCGCACCCTTGGAAATTAACTACCACCAAATAACAAAGTTCTTAACTATGACACAAAGATTATAATTAAGAAACACACATCAAGGGGACTACAAGGACAAAAAAGAAATAGCTGAAGACAAGATGTCTTTCACAAAAAGAAATAAAGAAAGGGGACTTACAGGATTCAAGCACAAAAAAGAAAGAGATAGATAATGATTACAGAACAGACTGAGGTTGACAGTGTACACGGAAAAATGGAAAAAAAAACTGAACCTAACTAGAAGTGTGTGTGTGTGTGTGAGTGAAACATAGCTATATAGAAGTAATTGCATGAGAAAGATGTAGGACTGTACATAGGTGCAAATGGAGTGTGGTGTATGGTGTGTTCACAACAGTTCACAGTTTGTTTGGCAGGGCCCAAACACTGTAAGACCAGCAACATTTGTGGCTAGTTTGGAGCCAGGCTGTTTCTGATTCTGTGTAATCAGTCCTTCCCTTTACCACAAGTTTCTACATACACTTATAGTTTTATGTATAACACTATCTGTTCTAAGCAAATTCCATACATCATGATTTTACGTTATATTGACCTAATTGTTAAATTATATCGATAGTTCCTAATTAATTTATTTCTTCCACGTTCATTATTATTTCATGATGTGTCAAAACATCTTTCTCAGTAATTCATTAGTGTCCGTTTTGTGTGGTCCAGCTGAATTGTCGACCCCTACCCGTCGTAGTAAGGGTGTAGATGGCAAGAAGCCATTCATTCCTTACAGAGACTCAGTTTTGACATGGCTACTCAAAGACAGTCTGGGAGGAAACTCGAAGACCATCATGGTGGCAAGTGAGTACACTACAGGCAATTGCATCACTATTCTGGCAATATTCATTCCAATTCTGGCAACATCCGTTCCAATTCTGGCAACATTCATTCCTATTTTCATTCCAATTCTTCCATAATTCATTCCAGTACTTACATTACCATTGTTCTGGTTTGTTTGTCTTCAGCTATTTCTCCTGCTGAGGAGAACTATGGAGAGACTCTGAGCACATTGCGCTATGCCAGCAGGGCCAAGAATATTGTCAACAAGCCTATAGTGAATGAGGTAAAGGGTGGTCAAAATCACTGCATCAGTTGTATTGAAGGTTCTTTCTTCCCCTTACCATGTATGTGGTTTGACAGGATGACAATGTGCGACTGATCCGAGAGTTGAAGACGGAGATCCAACGTCTGAAGACCATTATCACTGACGCAAAGTTGGACCCTGACCAGTTGCTAGGAGACTCTACATTGGAACAAAACATGCACAAGATACACAAGAAAGAGGAAATGGTGTGTTAGGATTTTTTTTTTTTTTTTTTTTTTTTTTTTTTTAACCAGCCGTGCACTGCTACTACATGTAGATTATTGTTCTTCTAATCTTTACCAGATATTAAGTATGGTGTCTTGTAGGCTAGCATGAGTGGCTTGTTTACTTTATCCATACTTTACCAGATATTAAGTATGGTGTCTTGTATAGCATGAGTGGCTTGTTTACTTTATCCATATTATGTATCCTTCACTTGATGTAATATTTTGTGTACAGATAGCAGAATTAACAAAGAGCTGGGCTGGCAAGTGGGACGAAGACTTGCAGAGAGCAGTGGAGGTGAGATACCAGGACATGTGTGTGTATGTTTGTGTGTTCTGTGTCATGGCTCTGTGTGTGTATGTGTTTGTTTAGGAGAGAAACTTGGCTTGGCACAGTGAAGGTATCAAGATGACGGTGGGATCTGAGAAGCCACACCTCTTTACAGAAAACGATGCGGGGAAGGTGGTCATGTATCATCTCAAGGTAAACACTGAAGGCCATAGGTGCATGTGTGTGTGTGTGTGCGTATGCACTCAAGAGTGTGTGTTTGTGTGTGTGGAGGCTTTCACATATGTAATGTAAATATTTTCTTTTCTTTTCTTTCTTTTTTTTTTTTTTCTTTTTCTTATTTTTCATTATTTATTTATTATTTCCAGAATGGCTGCACTACCATAGGTACTCTGGAGTCTTCTCCAAGCGCTGACAAGGAGCCTTCACCGGAACCAGATATTGGTGAGACATGTGAAACTTAGCGTTGACCAGAGGTTGTTTTAACTTGCTGCATGCATGTATGCTGTGTGATTGCAGCTCCTGTTGTTTACTCTGTGATGTCATTGTTTGTGTTTGTGTGTATAGTTCTGAGTGGAGAGGACATAGAACACCACCATTGCTCCATAGTGATGGCTGAGGAAGGAGAGAGCAAGGTGAGGTTGTTGCCTCATGAAGGCAAGTGTTTCATCAACCACATGGAGGCTGACCAGGACACTGACTTGTCCCACGGTGAGTCAGTGAGGGAGAGAGGGAGAGGAGGAAGGGGAAGAGCAAGCGTTAGAGGGTATAAGTGCAGGGGCGGATCCAGCGTTAATAACGGAGAGGGGCCTTAATATATTTAGGTCAAAACTTATGAAATTTAATGAAATATGTATGTAATTTGGACATTTATTTATGAATGAAGAGCATAAATTAGCATTCATAAACAAAATTGCCTGTTATTGTATCTTTGTACACTATAATTTCTATAAACTTGGTTCGGAGGAGGCAGGGGAAGGCCTGCCCCCTCCCCTCGGATCCTCCTGTGAAGTGTAGTGAAATGGGCTAATGGATTTAATATATAGTTCTAGTTGTTCTTATGTATGATATTTTTGTAGTTGATTTTTTGTTCACTAACAGTCTGTTAATTCTCCCATTCCTGCCTAGTAGGCATGCACTGACGTACAGCATACGTACAGATAACTCACTCAACTGAATTTATCTGGGATCTTAATTAATGCTTTTAAAATGGTTTCTTTATTGGTTTGTTTGTTTGTGTATGCTGTAGGTGACTTACTTCAGTTGGGAAGAATCTCAGTGTTCAGATTCAACCATCCTGAGGAAGCTAAGGTAAGTGAGGACAGAGATAGCAACTTGTGAACTGCTGTTACACTTGTTTTCTTTCCTGTGCCTACAGTCTGTTGCCCCTAGAAACCCGCTGCTCCCTCTCTCTCCTATGAACAATTCCAAGCAGGAGAAGTAAGGCCAACTTAAGAAATTCTAACAATAGTGTATTCAAAACTGGCGGGAAAAGGCCGGGAATGTTGTGTCACTGATTTCAAAGAGCTTTCTATTGTTATGCCACTCCCATACCTTTGAGATTGACTCATGGAATCGGGGGGGGGGGGGGGGGGGTCTGTATTTGGTTGAATTATTATGAATTAGGTACATTAATTTTTAAAGAGCAAAAATTAGTTCTGCATAATTCTAATTCGATGAGCATAGTGAGTCAATACCACACAATATTCTTCCCTGATTTTCATTTATATATTTTTATAATTTGATAGATTGATTTGATTGACGGATTGATTGCTTTGATTGATTGATTCACTGATTGATTGATTCACTGATTGATTAATTGATTGATTGATTTTTAGCAATCGTATTCAGTTGGAGGAGCAGAAGGAAGCTCTGGAGAGAGACTTCCATCAGAAAGTGGAGCAGATGCGAGAAGAAATGGAGAGAAAGAACGAGGAAGAAAGATCCAAACTCTTGCAGGAAATGGAAGAACTCAAGCAGCAAATTCCTACCTATTCCGACAGAGACAGCAGTCAGTCAGACAGCGAGGAGGATGTCAGAAGAAACTCTGCGTACGAGTTGATGCAAAGCATCGCGTACACGCCCATTACCGCTCGGAAATGGAACAACGCCAGCATAGCCGACCGTGTCGTTGTCGGGAGAGAGCGAGACTCCTCCCTCAGCCCTTATCGATCCACCACGTCACCTGAGAGCAGATCATTCGAGTATTCATCGTCTTCACCAGATTCATCTCCCGCCAACAGACATCGCAAAACGACCATCATTCAGGATGAGATTGATGATGAAACGATGCACATAAGTATTGTGGATGTGTCGAGATCTCCGCGATCTCCTCACTCCGTAGAGATGGGCTTCACCATGGTCAGTGAAGAGGAGGAGGAGGAGTCTAAGGAGACCGTCTCACCCACCAGCCCCGAGGTGCTGGAGGCTGTGGATTCTGGAGCTGTATTCTCAACACCGACTGCCTCAACACCATCCATGTAAGTAGGAGGAATAGAGATACATAGGGAAGCAATAAGATTTACCAATTATATTTTATAATATACTGCAAAAACAAAGTATTTAAAAAAAAAAAGATGGATTATTATTATAGTTATTGTTGTTGTTATTATTATTATTATTATTATTACTAGCAAGTACCCCGCCACACAGTGGCGCTTGACATATTGCACAGTAAGAATGCAGTAACATAAATTACTTTTATTTATGGCTATCATTCTCTACAGTTGGTCTCTCCTGCTCTATTTATTCCTGAACTATCTCATTTTTGTATCCCCAACCTTTTTTTTCTTTTTTTTCCAGTTCTTCCTTCTTGAGTCAAAGAGTCCTCTCTCCTCCTTTATCTAGTACCTCTCCTGCTTGTGAATCTTTCCGTCCTTCTATCATGATGACTTAGGCTAAGTGAAACTTTCAACTTCTGCTTTTCTACTTTCACCTTTCTTTTTGAAACTTACACTGCCATTACTCGATGATTCGATTCCACCTTCTTTTTAATACAATATTAATTGTTCCCTTTTTGCCTTCTCTTTCGTAGTTTCTCCTTTTTACCACACTGCTTTTCCTCATCGATTTCACCCACTATTAACTGCTTTTGCCTTCTCTTTCGCATTTTACCCTCCCTTTTTGAAGCTTACGCCACCTATCTTCGTCTGTTCCACCTACTTTTTGCTGCAATTTAGTAATGACTTTCTACTGACCGTGACGACACTTTACCAACTCTCCAGTTTGTCTGCCACTCTCGTCTTTTTCCGTTTATCGTTGTACACAGACAGGTAGCAAATGAATTCGCCTACCGGTAGTCTAGCGTAGCCAACCCCTTCACTTCTTTATAACTGCAATATTGGTATACTCGGTAATTCAGTGTTCACGAAACTATGCTCCTTTTTTTCTGCCACTCCCGCCTACTGTCCATTTTTTAGTGTGGGTTTGGTTGCTAACCATTTCTGCGTTGCGCTCTAGGTTTACCGGGCAATTCAGCGTGAGTTCACGAGTATTGTGCGTCTATGCGTTCTAGCTCATTAGCTCATGAATTATTCATGAATAAGTACATCGTCGTCGGTCACGCGTATTATTACTAGTGGTGTGCTTGAGCACAAATGGCGAGCGAGCCTTAAACTACACTATTGTCATTCAAACTACTAAAATAAAGTCGAGTTGTTAAATTACGCATATACGGTAAAGGGGATTCAATGCCATAGTAACCACTCCCCTCAACTGTTTGAATTGAAAAAGAAGCAACAAAATCAAGTCACGTTATTTAAAAATTTCTTTGTGATATTCTTAATAGTAGTTGTGACGCACAATACTTTCACACAACTGAACATACCTACGCAAGACTTACCTTCGTGGTTCGTCTAGTGGACAATGAATTTTCCAGTAAATGCTGTTGAGTAGGGCTTATAACTGTGACAAATAGCGACTAACTTGAATAGAAATGGAACTCCCATAAGTTTTAGAGTTTTAACTGCACACGCAAAAGAATTCAAAGCAGTACACAATTCAATTTCTAAGGTGATACGGGTTATGGTCGCTAAACCAGAGGATTCGGTTTAGTGAAGTTTGGGACGGGGGCGAACGCGGAGCGAACACAAAAATACGGAGGGTCAAAGTACAAAATGACATACGTCCGTCCATTATCTGATAAACTAGTGTATGCTTGAGCACAATGGCGTGCGAGCCTGATAGTTAGGTAACATAACATGTTCTATATTTAAGCAGTTTCATGCTAAGACTATAATAGCATTTATTACCTTATATTTCAGCAAACAAATACAAAATCACTCTCTTACCTGATTAATGGTAACTTTTGTAGTATCAAACATCTGCCATTCTGATAATCTCAATTACCAGTAACTCTTGAACAAGCTCTCAGCTATGATTAAAAAAATAAGCCAGTGTTATTATTTGTAATTTTTAGCCAACAAATATGGAATTACTACTTACCTCAATTTCCTGAGTATTGATAACTTCTGTAGTATCAAATTGAAGTTACTTTTGAATTCTTGACAAGCTCTCAGCTACAAATACAAAAGACAATCAATTTTAGCACACAAATACAAAATTACTTTCTTACCTCATCTTCTTGAGCAGTGGTAACTGTTGTAGTACCAAATTTGAGCCATTCTGACTACTTGAATTTACCAGTCACTGTTGACAACAAGCTCTTAGCTACATAAAAGAAAGGCCAGAGTTATTTTTGCATATTTAGCTAACAAATATGGAATTAGTACTTACCTCAGCTTCCCTCGAGTAGTAGTAGCTTCCTTAGCATTAATACTATGGCATTCTGACTACCAATTGCTCTTGATAACCAACAATCGGCACTTCGTATCCCCCTAAAACGGAGAAGTTTTAAAATTAAGTCTGGAAAAGGGTCTTCAATGCCATAGTAACCGGTTGAATCAACTTTATGTTTCTTGAAAAGCAAGCGTTTTCGCAGGAATTTTCTCACACTTCGAAGCTTAAGTATAAAGTAAGGCTTACTTAATGCTGTAGTTTCATAATAAACTGGGGTCAAGGCTAAAAAGCCGTGTTTTTGGAGAAAAAAGGTCCCTGCGCGCGCGTTTAAAGGGCATACGTACCATCCATACATACATACATACTAGTGGTGTGCTTGAGCACAAATGGCGAGCGAGCCTGATGTTAGGTAACATAAAACTAAGTATTGTTACTATGTTTTAGCTTAGTTCATGCAAACACTATAATAGCAGTTTGACCTTTTATTTCAGCAAACAAATACAAAATCACTCTCTTACCTGATTAATGGTAACTTCTGTAGTATCAAACATCAACCATTCTGATAATCTCAATCACCAGTAACTCTTGTTCCTCACCTACGATAACAAAATAAACCGGTGTTATTAATTGTAATTTTAGCCAACAAATATGGAATTACTACTTACATCATTCTTGAGTATTGATAACTTCTGATTGAAGTTACTTTGACCATCTGAATTACCTTGAATCCTTGACAACAAGCTCTCACCTACAAAAACAAAAACAATAGATTTTAGCACACAAATACAAAATTATTTTCTTACCTCATTTTCTTGAGCAGTGGTAACTTTTGTAGTACCAAATTTGAGCCAATCTGACTATTTGAATTTACCAGTCACTGTTGACAAGCTCTTAGCTACAAAAAAGAAAGGCCAGAGTTATTATGCATATTTAGCTAACAAATATGGAATTACTACTTACCTCAGCTTCCCTCGAGAAGTAGTAGTTTCCTTAGCATTAATACTGCGGCATTCTGACTACCAACAGCTCTTGACAACCAACAACCGGCACTCCGTATCCCCCCCATAAAACTGCGAAGTTTTGAAATTAAGTCTGGAAAAGGGTCTTCAATGCCATAGTAACCGGTCGAATCAACTTTTTGTTTCTTGAAAAGCAAGCATTTTCGCAGGAATTTTCTCACACTTTGGAGAAGTAAGGCTTGCTTAATGCTGTAGTTTCAGAATAAACTGGGATCAAGCCTAAAAAGCCGTGTTTTTTGGAGAAAAACGTTCCCCGCGCGCGCGTTTAAGGGGCATACGTACCATCCCACATACATATATACATATAACATATACCCGATTTTGCATTATCCACCCCTAATACTGTCTCGCTCGCTTCGCTCACTCGCCAACTAGTGGTGTGCTAGAGCACAATAGCGAGCGAGCCTGATAGTTAGGTAACATAAAGATAAGTATTGTTACTAGTGATGTGCTTGAGCACAAATGGCGAGCGAGCCTAAAGACTATAATATTTTTATATGAATGATTTTGACTTCTAACACTGAAGCTACTGATAAGGTCCAGTTTTTTAATTTCGCATACACGGTAAAGGGATTTCAGTGCCATAGTAACAACTCTCTGCAACTGCTTGAATTGAAGGGGAAAAAACAACAACAAAACAATACACGTTATTAGTTTTCTTTGTGATATTCTTTAGCTAAGTAGTGGTTGTAACACACAATGCTTTGACAAAACTGGAAATGCACCTACACAGACTTACCTTCGCAGTAGTCTAGTGGAAAATGTATTTTCAAGTAAATACTGTTGCGCACGGCTTATAACCATGACAAAGAGCGCATTGACTTACCACCGCCACTAACTCGAATAGAAATGGAAGTCCCTTAAGTTTTCAAGTTTGAACTGCACCCGCAAAAGAATTAAAAACGGTAAACAATTCAATTTCTAGGGTGATACGGGTACTGATCGATAAACCAGAGGATTCTGTTTAGTGCAATTTGGGACGGGGTCGACCACATAACTAACACAAAAACGCGAGGGTCAAAGTACAAAATGACATACGTACGTCCAAACATATACATACAAATAAATTTACTAGTGGTGTGCTTGAGCACAAATGGCGAGCGAGTCTTAAACTACACTATTGTTAAATGATTGATTTTAACAACTAACACACTCAAGCTACTAAAATAAAGTTGAGTTTTTTAATTACGTATGCGGTAAAGGGGATTTAATCCCATAGTAACCGCTCCCCGCAACTGTTTGAATTGAAAAAGAAGCAACAAAATCAAGTCACGTTATTTAAAGTTTTTTTTGGTGATATTCTTAATAGTAGTTGTAACGCACAATACTTGCACACAACTGAACATATCTACGCAAGACTTACCTTCGTGGTCTAGTGGACAATGAATTTTCAAGTAAATGTTGTTGAGTAGGGCTTATAACTGTGAGTGACTAACCCGAATAGAAATGGAGCTCCCATTAGTTTTTGAGTTTTAACTGCACCCGCAAAAGAATTCAAAGCGGTAAACAATTCAATTTCTAAGGTGATACGGGTAATGGTCACTAAACTGGAGGATTCTGTTTAGTGAAGTTTGGGACAGGGGTGGAACGCGGAGTGAACACAAAAATACGGAGGGTCAAAGTACAAAATGACATACGTACGTCCAAATAAACATCCACGATTTTCGATTGTGTTACCCCTGTAAGTGTCTCGCTCGCTACGCTCACTCGCCAACTATGTTTTAGCTTAGTTCATGCAAACACTATAATAGCAGTTATAACCTTTTATTTCAGCAAACAAATAAAAAATCACTCTCCTACCGGATTTGTTAACTTTTGTAGTAGTATCAAACATCTGCCATTCTGATAATCTCAATTACCAGTAACTCTTTAACAAGCTCTCAGCTATGATAAAATAATAAACCAATGTTATTATTTGTAATTTTAGCCAACAAATATGGAATTACTACTTCCCTCAATTTCCTGAGTATTGATAACTTCTGTAGTATCAAATTGAAGTTACTTTGACTATCTGAATTACAGTGAATTCTTGACAACAAGCTCTCAGCTACAAATACAAAAGACAATCAATTTTAGCACACAAATACAAAATTACTTTCTTACCTCATTTTCTTGAGCAGTGGTAACTTTTGTAGTATCAAATTTGAGCCAATCTGACTATTTGAATTAAGCTAAACAGTGAAGAGATTTAACTATTTAAAAGCTTTCTTGCATATACATGTATATTATATGCATATTATATGTATATACATATAATAATGTATGTTGTACTAAGTAGTAAAACTTGTTCTACACATACTGAATGTCCATTTATTTCATAACCTCAATAACATCAACGTTGTTGTAGTGTATGATTTATTAGTACTTACGAAGACATCAGGCATACCAAAATATTAATTTTAGCTGTGTCTTATTATGTGCGTGCATTATATTAATAATTATAGCATAAGTTATTAAAGCTTTATGTTAGGCATAATATGCTTACCACAGAATAATTGAGGTAACATAAAATTTAAATTTTCATGTTATTCTGTTAAGTGCTAGCTATAGAGTTAGTTTATGCTTGTGGTGGAACATAGCCTACTTATTATTGGTCAGCTTCCCTCCCACTAAATCAAATGCAGGAAAGGCGACTTCAACATACCAAAAATGAAAAAAAAGAAGACAAAAACATGTTTGTTTGGAGGAAAAAAATGCACTGGTTACTTTAAACAAAGGAGGGAATCACAAGTAAAACTATGGTGGACTATTCTACCGATAAAACTACTAAATCCATTCAATATCAAAACACACATTCACTATAAATAGTGACGTGGTGAAGGCTATTCAATAATATTGTATGATGCCACTTTGTTCGTACAATATGCATGAAGTAAGATTGAATATTTGTTAATACTAACTCTGGAAAATATATTCTAAATTTGCTAGTGCACATTGCGTAATAGACTGCATCAATTTATTAAACGACAAGTAGACTTTGACCAGCCAAGACAAATAGTGTACAATCACTATTCTAAGTACCTTTGGTACAAATTATGGACCACAAGCAAGTGATCTCGCATATGAAATTGGAAATAATGATACCAAAGAAGGCAATACATCTCAATGGGAAATGATCGATGAAGTAGATATTCAGAACATTATACTGTTTCAAAAAAGTATTGCTGTAATGCAAGTAATATACCTGTACAGCTAACAACAATATCAAATGAATCACTGCCCAATACTTCTTCTCAAAATAAAACACCAGGTTCAGAAGCAAATATGAGTACGACATTGTAATTATTAACTTCATCTACACAGTGTAATAACTATGTAATAAAAAACAGCTATTTATACTTTATGAGCTGCATTGCAGTACAATGCCTATATACTTTCTGTTCCCTTCACTTCCTATATGTACATTCCTTCAATGAATAATATTGAGCTTAAAGGATGTACTTGATACAGTGATTTCCGTTTCCTGCTATATTTCAACTTTTTCCATATTATATAATGCATGAGGAAAGCTTTGATCTTCAGTCCTCTCAGTTCAGCATTGTTTGCTATCATGAACAACTCGGGTTCAGAGAAAGTTTCTGATCTTTACGCTGTGATAGACAAGAGCAAGACCAAGAAATGTATAAACCAAGAAGGAATTATGGATGACTTTCCTCTGTATTCAGTTGTAAATAAAAAGAAAAATGTGACAAAAAGTAGAAACCTTGAAGAAAGCATTGATTCCGCAGATCTCTATGCCACAGTAGACAAGAACAGAAAGAATGGAAACCTACGAAGCACTGAGCAGCATAATATCAATGAAGAAAGACTAAGTCCAGTTAAATCAACTATACATAACCAGGTCGATTGTAGTAATTCCTTTATCAAATCTGCTACAGGCAAAACTACATTAATGAATATAATCTGGTCAATAGCAGCTGCTGTAATGGTAATACTTATTGTAATCTTTGTTATTACTACTGCTATTGGCTTCACCAAAGTATCCAGCTTGCAGTTTCAGTTTCTATCAACTAAATTTGATCAAGATTTAAATGTATCAGCTTCTCCCACATCCAACACCGAGGTCATAGATAGCTCAACTAATATGAATTTTCTTCAAAACCAAAGTTTAAATCAATCGGCTACTCCTTCATTCAGTACAGAAGACATGGAGAGCTCTACACCTGCAGTTAATCGAGTACTTTCAAATTATTCTCACTTACAGCAGTTGTTTGATACAAATAATATTCTGTTGCAATTTTTATCTTATTGCAATAGTAAAGGGGAACTTAACCAAAGTCAATGTGTTGACTCAGTATTAAGTATATATGGTAGGAACAAAATCCTACCAGCTAAGTCCTGTAAGGAACTTAATAAGATTGTACCTCACAATTCCGGTTATTATTGGGTGAAGGCTTCTGATGGTTCTACGAATCAAATTTATTGTGATATGACAGTGTCTTGTGGTAACATGACTGGAGGACTCACTAGAATAGCAACTCTGAATCCCTTAACTAAATCTCAGTACTGCACAGGAGATATTAGTGTTAATGATGATGGATGCTATAAAACATCACCAATGCCCGGTTGCTCAGAGTTTGTCTTTTCTATGTTCAATTTAAATTGATCATATTCTCACATATGTGGCACAGTTGAAGGTAGTTACTTTGGTACACCTGAAGGCTTTGCAGGTAGTGGACGGTCATCTACTACTATTGATAATAACTATGTGGATGGTATTAGTTTAACATGGAAGCCCATCTCACAGAACTCACATATGGACATTCAGTGCTTGTACAGGAAACTGTACTGCAGGAATTCCAGAGTTTGTAGGAAGTAATTACTTAAATCTTCCACACTTCAGGTCACGTTCAGTCATGATGTTTCAAAGAAACTTTCTCCCTATACTCAATGAAGATATTGAAGTAAGATGGTGTCAAGATGAAGACATGGACACTACACCACACGAGGGTATATATCTCACCAGTATGAACATTTATGTCAACTAAATAATGCTATATACAGTACAGTCACCTTTTCATAGAAAGTATTTGTAGTTAGTTGCATAATAGTGGTACTAACACATTTATGTTATATTCTTTATAATTAAACTACAACAACATAGATTGTAATGCTGTTATATAGTTTCTAATTTCTCAAAATAGTAATGGTTAACTTCAGAAAAAATTGTTTAAACTTCAGAAAAAATTGTTTAAACTCCACAAGTCTTCCTCCTCTCATTATTTTATGATATTATCACTCTTTGTTGACGCTACATTCATATGTTTCTGCCTGATTTTGTAAGTATTACTGATACTGAGCTGACAAAAATGAAATTGGGGGTTATGGATAATATTTTATGAAGTAGTTACCCGAAGGTGAAGTTAATATTTATATAATAAAGTATGAAGCTCTAAACACTACTGAAGCAACATCCCTGGCAATTAAATTTTTGACAACTGGAGAAGAATCACTAAATAGAGACTGTAGGAAGACTTTGTTAACTCCAGGGATAAGTTTGATAAATAACATTTTGTCTTTGTATGTAGTGAAAACGAGGAAATTAATGGAGTGCCTTACGTCCCTCCCAAGACTTTTTACCGCCATCGTAGACAGTAAAGATAACCTATTTAAAACTTTTCATTAAACCATGGATTCATATTTTCACAATTTACACTCCACTGGCGTCGGGCAGAAGAGTATAAGGTGCTAGGTCTTTGTCGACAGAGGATGAAAAGCAATGGTGGGATGGTGGGGTAATTGGTGTCACCACTCCCAGGGCACTAGCTACATAGTGCAACTTTTTTCATTGCTGCAAATATTATGTTTTCCCTTTGCGGAAGTGAAGGATTACAAGTTCGAAGGTCATGCATATAATAACAGATAATAGTGAAGCCAAATCCACAGACTTCCTGCTTTAGTAACAACTGTGTCAGTACATTGGCAGAATGGGATGCCAGTGGTGGGCAGCACTGGCTCTTTAACCTGTTATTTTTTCTTCAACAATTATAATAATAAAACAATATAACAAGAACGATAATAATAGTAATAATAATAATTAATAATTATTATTATTATTAATAATTATTATTATTATTACTAATTATTATTTTGTACTTATTCATTATAATTTATTTCATTACTTATTTTAGTGTTTTTTCTTGTCTTTCTTTTTTTACTTGCTTTTTTCTGTAATTTATATCATGGTATCCTAATTATTACTATTATTTATTATTTAAAAACCGTCAATTATTTCATGAATCCTCATTGCATCTATCATGAGCTTTTACAAAAAAATTATATTAAAATTTTATATTTAAAAATATATTATTGATCGTAGTAAATAGATAATTACTGTCTAAGATCATGAATGACCAAGATTAAGTTTTTTTGTGGGCAATAGACCACTTCTTGATGTAATTTTGCTAAAGAGAAAAAACCAGACACTTAGTACCTATTTCTCAAGAAACCTTTGATAAAATTAAAAGCTACTTTTAAATAAGGCCGACAAAGAGGTACAGAAAATTTCACAAGTAGTTTTTTTGTTACTGCTGTTGATTTTTTCTGTTATCTTTCACACTTTTTTCAACATTTTCTTGTGCATATAACTCCTTTCCCCCCCCCCCCCCCTCTCCCTCCCTCACCACCCCAATATATGTATCTACTTGTACACTTTAGTTCAGATGACGATTGATTGTCATAAGGTTTCTGCTTGCAATAATAGACTTGCCTAAATTTGTTTTTTTTTTGTTGTTGGGACACCTGTCATTGTAGAAAGTACTAGCATTGTATGTGGGTGAAACAGCAGCAGCTGCAAGTATACTAACTTGCTCAAACTCAGCAAGACAGATATTCTGTGGTCATTGTAAAGTTGGAATGAGTCAGGAAGTGGGATGCCCACGCAACTCAGACAAACACTATTGACTCCGTGAAAAAGTTATCAGTTAAACAACAAGTACAGTACTTTAGCATGACGCACGATGATACATATACATGCATTGAGTCTGGATGGTAATGAATAAAATTAACGGGAATGATGTTAGGTAAGGATGACAACAAAGTGTGTGCAGGTGATTGAAAGTTTCTAAGTCCAAACGTAAGAGTGGTCTTGGGGGGTTGTCAAAAAATTGATTTAGGAAATTGATTTAGTCTTTGTCGGATGGAGGCTCTGACATCATTCCTCAACATAAATATAATAAATATTCACATTTCTTTAAGTAAAATATCACCATTGTTGAGTTTCTTTTGAACTTTAGATGAAGTAACTAGTCCAATGTAAAGGCTACTAGTTTCAACATGATTTTGAATTTCAGTATAAGGAGTTATATGAATGAATTAGGATTTGTATTATTGACTGATGTGACTGCAGGCTTTATTATAATGTTCAATAATTATAACAGTAGCAGCTGCATCTGTTGATGGACAATATAAATCTGTGGAGCATCACCCTGTAGAAATAAATAGCTTCCTAACTGGACACAATGTATCTACTTGTACACTTTAGTTCAGATGACGATTGATTGTCATAAAGTTTCTGCTTGCAATAATAAACTTGCCTAAATTTGTTGTTTTTTTGTTGTTGGGACACCTGTCATTGTAGAAAGTACTAGCATTGTTCTACACATCATTTAACTTGGTTGTACAAATAAAATACTTAAACTTTCAGTTTTCCTAACAGCAATAACATTCATAGAATTCACAGGAGTGAAAGCTGCATAAAACAACAGGTGTCTCAGCCTAAATTTATTTATTTGTTAGTCTTCTGTTATACAAACCTATATGGCAAAACAAGGTGGCTTCATGCTTCTTTGTTTATTTGGAGTTCTATACTGGCTAAATAAACTTTAAAAGTAAATGTATGCTAAACATTTTTGTCCTAGCAGCTGCTGTTGTTGATATTTCAGTATTAACATTTCATGATTAAAAAAAATTGGTATAAATTTAACAAGACATTTCAGTATTAGAAAACATTTCATGATTCAAAAAATTTGGTATAAAATATAACAAGACATTTCAGTATTAGAAAACATTTCATGATTCAAAAAATTTGGTATAAAATATAACAAGACATTTCAGTATTAGAAAACATTTCATGATTCAAAAAATTTGGTATAAAATATAACAAGACATTTAGTATAGAAAACATTTCATGATTCAAAGAATTTGGTATAAAATATAACATTGATATAATATGAAAAAAAAATTGGCAACACGAATGAGCATTGTATAGCTATGTCCATTACGTTACACATAAAGCAGGTCAGAAAAAATGTGATGATTAAATTTAATGTACGAATCAAAAACAGGGAACTTGATCTTGCTTGTGCATTAAATTTTGATTTAATTTAGTTGATGGAAACTGAAACTGGTGTTTACATTTTCATACGTGAAAAATAAAGTCATGCTGTTGAGATGACTGTTTAATTCCAGTATTTCCATAATATTACTAGCATGCATAAACTTAATTGAATAATGAAAAAAGTTATTCCATAAACTCATCAAGTTAATTAAAATAATATTATGGCTTGATTGTGTTTTGAAAAAGACTTCCAAAGCTCTTTAAACGGTCAGTGTAAACTTATTTATGCTATCATTTAAGTATGTTACAATAAAACTAATACTACTTTGCCTGTTGTTCATGTATTCTAAGTAGGAACATGTACTTTAGCCTTGCTTGGACATTTTCCTTTAGTTAACAACAGAGCTTTGTTATGACTTGTTATTGCTGGCAAACAATGAGTGGTTTACAACATAAAACTTCTACATATACTACCATTGAGAGATAGAGATGAATGATCTTGAAAATCTTACTTTGATTTGTTCTTTAATAGGCAAACATGTTTACATGTCTACATTGAAATTAAGGATGTTATACTCATGGATGGAAAGAAGACACCAATTAAAAATAATCGTGACAGAAACCTAATCATATATATATATATAATATATATATATATATATATATAGCCAAAGGGAATAATTACTTAATAAAAATGCATGCTTTATCACATTCTCTGTTGTGGAGGGTAAACCCTGTCCCCTCCTTTTCTTTTTTCCCCTCAATAGTATAACATAATGCTTCTTAGTTGGTTAGCTACTTGTCTAATCTTAAAAATATATTATCTAATGTATACAAAATAGCTATCTGGGTAAAGACTAAATGATTATGATGTTACTGTGCAGGAATTACTATTGAGGGTTTTTGTTAATTCCTGAATAAGCAATGAGAAAATGAAAACGGCATTAATTATAACTTCTGTACTGTCAAATGTGTCTTGTTAGACTCACTCTAAGGACTAGTTATTACAAAGTATCTGATAGAAGTAATAACACCGCTTCAGATGTTAGTGTTAATGGTATTGCTTATGGAAACATAATTATATCAGAACTCACTTATGACATTCAGTGCTTGTAGAGGAGATTCTAATGCAAGCATACCAGAGTTAATCTGAAATCAATGCATCAATTCACATTCAGTTAATGCTCTAAAGAAAATCTTACTAAGATTGCAATCTTAGCAATGGGTGGTGGACAAATTTCCTCAAGAGAAATCCTCAACTTTGTCTTCGGGCAGGAGATGCAACAGCGAATGTTCGTATGGATGCCTTGACCAGGAGCAATTTAGATTACTATTTTGATTTATTAAAGAATGAATTTGAGAAGTACAATTTTTATGGACACCCAGAAGCAATTTATAACATGGATGAGACAGGTATGCCTCTAGAACCACGACCACCGAAAGTAATAGCAAAAAAGGGACAGAAGAAGGTACGGTACAAAACTTCTGGAACCAAGGCTCAAGTAACAGTAGTTGGATGTGGTAGTGCAACCGGTCAGATATTGCCACCATTTATAATTTTTGCAGCAAAGCAGATTAATCCCCCCCAGTGGTGCACTGATGAAGTCTCTGGCACTCGTTATGCAGTGAGTGACAATGGGTGGATTGACCAAGAGCTATTCCAGTTTTGGTTGGATGAGCACTTTCTTTCAAACGTTACACCACATCGTCCTATCGTACTGTTATTGGATGGTCATAGTTCCCATTTTAAACCAACTTCCATTGAGTATGCAAAGAAAAAAGGTGTCGTCATTTTTTGCCTACCTCCACACACCACCCATGAATGTCAACATCTGGATGTGAGTCTGTTTGGTTCATTGAAGGCAAGATGGAGAAATGAGTGCCACAAATTCTATTGCAAAAATCCTGGTCTCGTTATAAATAAGTTCAACTTCTGCTCAATATTTAAAAAGGCATGGCTGTTAGCTGTAATTCCTGCCAATTTGTGTAGTGGATTTAAGACAGGAGTATTTCCCTTTAATCCTAATGCTATTCAACCCACTAGTAAGTCTTTGTATAGCATAAAAAACCGTTGTAATTATTATTACTATCATTATTATTATTTTATTGGTTATTATTATTGTGACATTATTAGATATTATTATTATTTCATTATTATTATTATTTTATTATTATTACTATTATTTTATTTTAAAATAATAGTTAATAATAATAATAATAATAAAAGAATGAAATTAAATAATAAAAAAAGAAAAGAAAAAAATAAGGCAATTGTGGAGGAAAAGATTTAAACACTACATTATTATTGTTTCTTTATTATTAGCTATTATTATTATTTCATTATTATTAGTATTATTTTATTATTATTGTTTTTTTATTATTATTATTGTAACATTATTAGCTACTATTATTATTTCATTATTATTATTATTATTATTATTATTATTATTATTTTATTGTATTTTATTATTATTATTGTAACATTATTAGCTATTATTATTGTTTCATTATTATTATTGTTATTATTAGGTGTTTGTAACACCTATTGTTGATCCTTCAGCTATGTGTGTGTGCATATATGTTTGTGTGTGCATATATTTGTCGTACAGGTAATAACATTACAGAAGAAGAAGAAGAAGAAGAAGAAGCTTTTAATGCACTTCAAGCAGATAATCCTGATGATGTTGAGCTTGATTCTGATTTGGAGACGTCCAGTGTTTTGGAGTCTGGGGCGAACAAGTCAATTATTGACATTGTATTGAACAATGAAGTGTGGAGGAGAAGTTGAAGTTTGCACAGTGGTTTGAAGAACAATATGACTTACCAAATTCAAGGTATGACTCTTGGTTGAAGATCAATCATCCAAATGCATGTGTTACAGAAGTTCCGGATAGTGTGCCTGGAACCCCAATTCTTTTTTCTGAGTCTGATTCAAGTGACAGATCTTTATGTGCTTCTCCAGTTAACTATCTGGTAGTATCTTCAAGTCCTCCAGTGCCATCTACATTGTCCTCCACTTCTTCTTGTCCTCCTTCATCTTCCAGTCCTCCAGTGTTGTCTACAGTCTACAGTCATCTCCACTTCTTCTGGTCCTCCTTCATCTTCCAGTCCTCCAGTGTCGTCTACAGTGATTTCCACTTCTTCTTGTCCTCCTTCATTTTCCAGTCCTCCAGTGTCGTCTACAGTGATCTCACTTCTTCTAGTCCTCCTTCATTTTCCAGTCCTCAAGTGGATTCTACAGTGACCTCCACTGTAATTTCTTCCTGTTGGCCTCAGATCGCATCTTTTTCTAGTTTTCCAGTAACCTCTACCTACTCTTCACCTCCTTCAGTGACTTCAGTTCTCAAGCAAAACACTTCCAGAGTTTCGGAAATTACTCCAAACACTTCCTCTCACTTCACCATTGTCAAGTTTTCTTACACTTCCCACTTCATCTGGGTCAAGCAAACTAAAGAAAACAGGAAAAGCTAGAGTCCTCACTAGTGATGAATGCTTAAAGATATTGAAAGAGAAGGAAAGGAAAAAACAAGAAGAAGCTGAAAACAAAGAGAATCAACACCTGGAAAATTTGGAAAAGAAAAGATGAAAGAAGAGGAAAAGAAAAGGAAAAGTGAAGAATTGGCAAAAAAAGCGGGCCGAAAGAAAAGCAGTAAAAGAAGCTAAAGAGATGGAGAAAGCAGCGAAGAAAGCATCAAAGGAAAAGCCAAAAGTGCAACAGACACAGTTGCTACAAGGTGTTCAGTGATGGTAGAAAATGAAGACACTAGAAGAGGATCAAAGAGGCAGGAACAAGACATAGTCAGTTCTAGAAGGACTAAGAAGAACAAGATTTATTCTGCAGTTTTTTCAGACATTTGTTGTGTCTGTCTTGGAAATTATGATGACGACGCTGGTACTGTAAGTGTGACAGGTGGATACATGAAGACTGCATTGATTATGAAGATTCTAGTTTGAGTGATCGTCTTTGTCCGTTGTGCTAAATAAAATTATAACATTTTCTTGTCTCATTTAATCAGCAAATTTTTCTCTTGTGCTAATACAAAATTCAATCCCATAACTAGTGATGTGCTTCAGCACAAATGGCGAGCGAGCCTAAAGACTATACTATTTTTATATGAATGATTTTGACTTCTAACACTGAAGCTACTGAAAATAAGGTCCAGTTTTTTAATTTAGCATACAGGGTAAAGGGATTTCAGTGCCATAGTAACAACTCTCTGCAACTTCTTGAAAGGAAAAAAAACAACAACAAAACAATACACGTTATTTTAAAGTTTTCTTTGTGATATTCTTTAGCTAAGTAGTGGTTGTAACACACAATGCTTTGACACAACTGGACATGCACCTACACAGACTTACCTTCGCAGTAGTCTAGTGGACAGTAAATACTGTTGCGCACGGCTTATAACCATGACAAAGAGCGCATTGACTTACCACCGCCACTAACAATAGAAATGAAAGTCCTGTAAGTTTTCACGTTTTAACTGCACCAGTAAAATAATTCAAAAAGGTAAACAATTAGGGTGATACGGGTACTGATCGATAAACAGAAAATTCTGTTTAGTGAAGTTTGGGACGGGGTCGACAACCGAACTAACTACAAAAACGCGAGGGTCAAAGTACAAAAATGCCTTACGTACGTCCATACATATATACAAATAAATAAATAAACAAACATCCCCGATTTTCGATTGTGTTACCCCTGTAAGTGTCTCGCTCGCTACGCTCGCTCGCCTAAAACTCATTTTTTCTCATTTTCTTATGTCAAAGTCTTCTTGTTATGTACCATATAAAAAAACAACTTAAAATAACTTTTTTCTACAGTACGTAAGAAAATCGTGAAAATTATTATGGTAAAGGGATTTCAGCCAGATTTATACGTTCATTGGGCATAGTTTTTCTTCGTGACTTCTCCGTAGCAAAGAGAGTTGGAGAGGCCGATAATGCCGGTATACTAGTGGTGTGCTTGAGCACAAATGGCGAGCAAGCCTAAAGACTATACTATTTTTATATGAATGATTTTTACTTCTAACACTGTAGCTACTGAAAATAAGGTCCAGTTTAAATTTAGCATACACGGTAAAGGGATTACAGTGGCATAGTAACAACTCTCTGCAACTGCTTGAATTGAAGGTAAAAAACAACAACAAAACAATACACGTTATTTAAAAGTTTTCTTTGTGACATTGTTTAGCTAAGTAGTGGTTGTAACACACAATGCTTTGACACAACTGGACATGCACCTACACAGACTTACCTTCGCAGTAAGTGGACAATGTATTTTCAAGTAAATACTGTTGCGCACGGCTTATAACCATGACAAAGAGCGCATTGACTTACCACCGCCACTAACTCGAATAGAAATGGAAGTCCCTTAAGTTTTCAAGTTTGAACTGCACCCGCAAAATAATTCTAAACGGTAAACAATTCAATTTCTAGGGTGATACGGGTACTGATCGATAAACCAGGGGATTCTGTTTAGTGCAATTTGGGACGGGGTCGACAACCGAACTAACACAAAAACGCGAGGGTCAAAGTACAAAAATGCCTTACGTACGTCCATACATATATACAAATAAACTAGTGATGTGCTTGAGCACAAATGGCGAGCGAGCCTAAAGACTATACTATTTTTATATGAATGATTTTGACTTCTAACACTGAAGCTACTGAAAATAAGGTCCAATTTTTTTAATTTCGCATACACGGTAAAGGGATTTCAGTGCCATAGTAACAACTCTCTGCAACTGCTTGAATTGAAGGAAAGCAACAACTAAACAATACACGTTATTTAAAAGTTTACTTTGTGATATTCTTTAGCTAAGTAGTGGTTGTAACACACAATGCTTTGACACAACTGGACATGAACCTACACAGACTTACCTTCATTGTAGTCTAGTGGACAATGTATTTTCAAGTAAATACTGTTGCGCACGGCTTATAGCCATGACAAAGAGCGCATTGACTTACCACCGCCACTAACTCGAATAGAAATGGAAGTCCCTTAAGTTTTCAAGTTTTAACTGCACCCGCAAAAGAATTCAAAACGGAAAACAATTCAATTTCTAGGGTGATAAGGGTACTGATCGATAAACCAGAGGATTCTGTTTAGTGCAATTTGGGACGGGGTCGACCACATAACTAACACAAAAACGCGAGGGTCAAAGTACAAAATGACATACGTACGTCCAAACATATATACAAATAAACATCCCCGATTTTCAATTGTGTTACCCCTGTAAGTGTCTCGCTCGCTGCGCTCGCTCGCCAATAAATAAATAAACTAGTGGTGTGCTTGAGCACAAATGGCGAGCGAGCCTGATAGTTAGGTAACATAAAAGTATTGTTACTATGTTTTAGCTTAGTTCATGCAAACACTATAATAGCAGTTATGACCTTTTATTTCAGCAAACAAGTACAAAATCACTCTCTTACCTGATTAATGGTAACTTTTGTAGTATCAAACATCAACCATTCTGATAATCTTAATCACCAGTAACTCTTGAACAAGCTCTCAGCTACGATAAAAAATAAACCAGTGTTATTATTTGTAATTTTAGCCAACAAATATGGAATTACTACTTACCTCATTCTTGGGTATTGATAACTTCTGTAGTATCAAATTGAAGTTACTTTGACCATCTGAATTACCTTGAATTCTTGACAACAAGCTCTCACCTGCAAAAACAAAAGACAATCAATTTTAGCACACAAATACAAAATTACTTTCTTACCTCATTTTCTTGAGCAGTGGTAACTTTTGCAGTACCAAATTTGAGTCCTTCTGACTATTTGAATTTACCAATCACTGTTTGACAACAAGCTCTTAGCTATAAAAAAGAAAGGCCAGAGTTATTTTGCATTTTTAGCCAACAATATGGAATTGCGTACTTACCTCGGCATCCCTAGAGTAGTAGTAGCTTCCTTAGCATTAATACTTTATGTGCTTACATACGCTTTTCAGAAGTAGTGATAGCTCTCTTAGTACTGACTACAGGTGGCTCTTGACAACTAGTAACAAGCCGCACTTAGCCGGAAAAAAGGCGAAATTTTGAATTTAAATCTGGTAAAGGGTCTTCATTGTCATAGTAACCTATCGAATCAACTTTTTGTTTCTTGAAAAGCAAGCGTTTTCGCAGGAATTTTCTCACACTTTGGAGCTTAAGTATAAAGTAAGGCTTGCTTAATGCTGTAGTTTCAGAATAAACTGGGGTCAAGCCTAAAAAGCCATGTTTTGTTAAGAAAAAACGTTCCCCGCGCGCGCGTTTATAGGGCATACGTACAATCCATACATACATATATACATATAACATATACCCGATTTTTGCATTATCCACCCCTAATACTGTCTCGCTCGCTTCGCTCGCTAGCCAATAAACTAACATCCCCGATTTTCGATTGTGTTACCCCTGTAAGTGTCTCGCTAGCTAGGCTCGCTCGCCAACAAAGTCTACGGATGGCCGATAATCGGGTGCCCCAAGCGATAATTAAATAGCGGGGAGCTCCTGTTCAGCGGTTGAAAGCTCCATTGTATTTATTAGTAGCAATACTAACATGATACTACTTTATAGAGGAAGCATTGTTTGTATTGTGAAGTTACTCCAGTAAGGATAAAAGCAAGTCTGGAACCTGGTAAGTCCAGAGGGGCAAAGTCGGGGCATCGAGGAGGACTTATGCTAGTTTGTACTAAGGTCAGGCCCCGTAGCCAGAGGTTCGCATTGGGTGGTTCAGATTTTAAGACGCAAAAAGCCACACCTACTTTTGTTTCCTCATTAATTATTCTACAATTCTAAAAAACAAAAGATAAGTGCACTAAAGCTTTTAATTTGTTATTCTACTTCAAAACTATAATTCATTAAACAATGTTGATATTCGAGAGAAAAGCGGTATTATTCTCATGTAACCAGGCTTCTATCCACTACAGTGAGCAGTAAATAAACAGTGCAACATTAATATGCCGTATTCGTACTACAAGTTATTTAATAGTACGTCGTGTAAACTGTCTGTTCGAAATGCATTGGAAAAATCGCTATAACTAAGTGAAATAGCATGGAACAAAGTGAAATGTCACCGTAGCTTAAGTAAGAGTAAGTGCCAAACATGCAGCTCTAGCCTTGGAAATGTACAGTTGTAGTCGGCCAGTTTTTTTTAATCATTTGCTGTGTAGCTACACTAGATAGTGGACTTACTATCTGTATATTTGAGGTTTAACTTTCTCAGACACTTCGAAAGCTGGAAGACTCCCTTTGTAATCTGTTGAAAAAAATCAGTTGCTTGTGCTGCTATTAATATCGAATCTCAAGCTTACTGGTGCTATTATTCTTACTAAAGTGCATTATAGGGCTCCCACACCCCCAGCTGATATTTTAGCAGCTGCTCCTATCTGGTTGGGTAGGCTTCACTAGCTGGAAAAACCCAGAAAGCATGGTAGGCCAGGCAGTACTATGGTGGTACAATACAGCCTTGAGATAACACCATGTGATAAAGTGAGTTATCTCTCAAATCAAGTACCTAAAAATAACATTGTGAAGTTATCTAGCAGCAATATATATATATATATATATATATATAAATATATATAATAAAGCTCATCATAGATGCATATCAATTCAATCCTCAATGCAGTGCTTCTAATGTGGCATAGCAAAGATTACAATGAATGACAATTTCTATTAAAACTGTTTGCATCTTTTTTTTACATGATATGGCTGTATAACAACCTAACATTAATCTGAAAATGAAGAACACATTTTCAATATGTAGCATAAGCTCCAATTGTGTGATTATTGAAAACAATGCTTACTTGTAAAGGCTCTGACTTTAAATGTCTAATAATTTTGGCTTACCATATAAAAGCTAGTATTATATCACTTTATAATAATATCATTACTCTATTTTTTAAAGACTACTCCAGTGCTTTCATATTGAAAATAAAATATTAAAGATACAATTACTTAAAGTGTTTTATGTCCTGAGCATACTTAAGTACACTAACGGTATATTTACAAAAAAAAAGGTAACCTAGCAAACAAAACTTGTATTGTTGTTATCTATATTGCTTTCAAAAGTGAAAGTTATTAGCTAATCGTTTTTTGTTTGGTATAGAATATTTTTTGAAACAAACATGTTTGTGGTTCATTAGTATCAAAGATGTATGCAAAATAGTACACACATACGCACAAATTATATATATATATAACTACAAAGTAGTACAAAAGCAAAAGCACTTTGAAATTATTATTCTTGAAACCAGTATTATTATATACATTTCTAAGTAGCTCTTTGAGAGAGAAGCTGTTTTGCTACGTCTAATGAAGAAAAAACATTAGGATTACATTTTCTATGTAATTTGGTAAATATCCTTCAAATAGTTTGTCAAGAGCTACCTTTGAGGGATAAATAAGAGGTTGAAAAAAAAAAGATGTATACATTATTTTTGTTCAGTTAGTCATTTATTATTGCATGTATTATAAAGAACAGCATGCTAACTCAAAAAGAACATATTGAAACATCAGCAATTTATTAGCTTTGTAGCGTATCAGGCATTTTCAATAGCTGTTTTTTTGTATAGTACAGGATATTAATAAAGCATGCAGTGTCCATTACAGTTGTGACTAAAAAAGCTTCTTTTGAGTACACTTCTGTATTTTATCTGCTATTAATTAGACAAAGTTAGTAAGTAAACATATATTGGTTTTATCACTATAGTGATCAAAGTTGAAGTATTCAGACATTGTCTCATGATAAACATGACTTTAAGGGGTCATTTAAACATTTCGTTGCAATAGTAAAAATGTTCCACACTTTACTGAATCAAACTTACTGTAATCTTCAGGTGAAAATTGGTAAGTGGGGCATAAAGAATTCATCTTCCCAAACAATTTTAATTAAAAAATTATAATTTAGAAGAATGTACCAATACAGTTAATGTAGTTCATAGGACAAGTACTTGCTAACTTAAGCTCTTAACATTCACTAAAAATATCAAAATTTGTTTATAATCATTTCATACATTTTAACCTAAATATGTTTTGTTCTCTCCCTGCAGTTAGCACCAGATCCTCCCCTGAATCTACTGAATCGTATATCAATCTTCAGTCTAAGGTACACTATTCCTAAATATTTAAGTGATATCAGCTTATAGACATGCACAAACTTTATACTGGCTTTGTATTTATATATGTAGTAGTAGTTGGCATTGAAGAGTGGTAGTTACCCTATAGTTAAAACTACAGCTATCTACGGAACTCCAAACTGTTATTTTTGCTTTTAAACCAAGTTTATTTTGATGTCAACTGTCAGGCCTTGGCTATGTCTCTTGATCTTGCTCACCTGGGGCTTATAGGTTTGCTACAATAGAACTCACATATGGACATTTATTGTTTATGAAAGATATTGTAGAAAATAATTACTCATCCTTTTATTTTTCATTCACAATTGGCCATAATGTTCAAACATATTTCCTCCCTTTATTTCATGAGAATATTGAAGATAGAGTATGTTAAGATGAAAACAGGAACTTCCAAAATAGTGAGTGTGTATACCTTAAAACTATGAACATTATTTTACGTAAACTAAAATTTCTGCTAAAGCAACACTCTAGTAATAAACCAGAACATTATCCCACACACAGATGCACACACATACACACACAACACACACTAACACACATTTGCTATTAGCAATTGATTGAATTTTCACTTGCATAGCTACCTCTTTAAGGCATTCATATATTATGTCAAAGTTACAAAAAGGTCAATGTGTGTCCACCTCCGAAGGTATTATGTGTTTATTGAATTTTAATCTACTAAGATCAAGTTACTTGTTTACTGTTCATCAAACTTTATTAAATGTGAATAACAAGTCTAAAGCTACAATTGCGAAACTTTGCACTGTTAGTTATTATATTCCTACAAAACATAAAACAGCTGTCCAGGTCTTTACAGTGTTGTTATTGTTCATTAATGCAAGCTTGTATATTTGAATACCAGAATAGGAATATTCAACCTGTGTTGACTTGTTTGCCACACAACTATTTAAGTTTTACTTTCAATGTGTATTATTGGGAGTTATGTGCAATTGTTTGTCTTACCTGACGATTTGCTGTATTTTTAGCATATGTCATAGTATTATTACATAAAATATTAATCCAATAATATCCTGTTTTTCTCATTCCCAGTCACCCAAACCTTTCAAACGCATTCCCTCCCCCCCTCCACATCCACCTTTATCTCAACTTCTGACAAAAGAATGTGAATTTGTGAATTGTATTCTAAGACAAATTTAGCAGAATAAGTCTTACATATTATAAGGGTAATTCCTGGGAAGCTAGGAGACCTTGTCCCCCAAACATTTGGCCATCATATGATACATGTGGACTACACATGTCAATAAACTTTAATTCCAGTACGTTTCGACAAAGTTTGCTGGTCTTCTTCAGTTACAGATAACAGCAAATAAGTGAAGTGACTAGCTGAATGAATCAATAAATGGTGGTAAACTGAATCACTATACCTCTCAAAAATAACATTTGGATTCTATATGCTATAAATTAGAAAAGAATTCTAATTAATATTAATAATATATTGGTGTGAGTGCTCAAACGCATCCTAGTGTCGTCTCCTGGTAAACAGATTATAATGTGTGATTTATACGCTTCGTTACAATAGTGAAAAAATTTCCACATTTTACTGAGAATCAATCATAGTGTACTCTTCAGAGGAGTAATTACGGGGAGGGGTGGCAAAGTTCCTCCGCCCAAAAAAGTTTTATGAAAAATTATAATGGAGAAGAACTTACCCAGACAGTCAATGCAGTTCATGAGACAAGTACATGCTAATTGAAGCTCTTAACATACAGAAAATAATATCCAAATCACGTATAATTATTTCATAAGCTTTAATTTAAATATATTTTGGCCCCTCCCTGTTTGCAGTTAATCCTCCTCTGAATATACAGAATCTATCTTATATACATGCATAATTTTATTCTGGCTTATATTCCTATGTAGTAGTTGTTGACAGTTAAGAGTGATGGATATTGTGTAGTTAGAACTGCTCAAAGTCAATAGAACTTCTAACTGTTATTTTACCTCAACATAAATATCATGGCAACCACACAATATATCAAACTCCACTCACCAGTACAAGCTAGCTTGGCCTGCTAGCAATACACACACACACACACATGCACACACACACGCACGTACACACACACACACAGGGATGTAGGAGTGGTCTTGTCTGCAATGATTATATCAGTTGTGCCACTTATATCATGCCTTCCTTGCAACCTCTTGTATTACAAGCAAACCTCGTAGCTCTTAGTTGTCCTAAGGTGTTCTGAAAAGAGAAGATCTGGTATATACTTATAAATAGTCAATCCACCTGCTATAGCAAATGTCACAATTGGAAGTAGAGTAAGTTGACAGACGGGAAAATGGGATAACAAAAAAGTAATAAATAAACAAATTAATTAAAAATAAAATACCAATGGTTTGGCACTATTAGAATGTTCTTTCTCTTTATCTCTCAACACCAGAAGAAAGAATACCTCTCAGCTGTCATTGCCCATCAAACAGCTTCATCAAAGTCAGATCAAGAGATGACCATTTTAGTCTTGCTCTTCTAGGGAAACTTGAGTGTGTGTGTGTGTGTGTGTGTGCATGTGTGCATGCATGTGTGTCTGTGTGTGTGTGCATGTGTGCATGCATGTGTGTGTGTGTGTGTGTGGTACTTTTACCAGGAATGGCTGTATATTGGTGGGACCAGTCATATATGGAGAGACGATAACACATCGAGAGGAAGAACACTTGAAGTGTGCCATTGATGAGGTTATGAAGAGGATCTGTCCTTCAACAAATACAGTGTCAGCTTCATTCCTGTTAAAGTACGCCATTTTGATGACTAACCCTACATAGCGCGTCAAGTATTAGAGATCAGGGTTACCCCAGGAGAACCTTATGAACTCTATGAGCTTTAATATAAATATATTGTTACGAAGCGTATAAATCAAACATTATAATCTGTTTACCAGGAGACAACACTGGGATGCTTTTGAGCACTCACACTAATCTATTATTAATATTAATTAGAATTCTTTTCTAGTTCATAGCATATAGAATCCAAATGTTATTTTGAGAGGCATAGTGATGCAGTTTACCACCATTTATTGAGTCATTCATTTGGGACCACAGGGTGTTCGTTATAGTGAAATGTGTTATACTGAGGTTCATTGAGTTTAATTAAATTTTTGACTTCAAATTGTAAATGCCAGCAATGGAGAACAGTGGGGGCAAAACAGCTGCTTTTGCAGTGAGGTTTGTAGCATGCGCAAATAATTTGCAAATTCCACATTTCGCTGAGTCATCAGGATAAGTGAGTTCCGCTATACTGACGTCCTACTGTATATAGACATGCATAATTTTATTGTGGCTTATATTCCTACATAGTAGTTGTTGACATTTAGGAGTGGTGGATACTGTGTGGTTAGAACTGCTCAAAGTCGACCATCAACAGAATTTCTAATTATTATTATTACCTCTAAAACAGGGGGGGGGGGGGGGGGTCTATTCTCCCAACCAAGTGTACCAATACTGTCAATGCAGTTATTTGTGGCATTCTTGTTATAAATATGGCTAATAAAAGGGTGTGGTTATACATTCATTAGTACTTTTAATTTTATTCACAATCCCAGCTCTGGACCTGGATGATTACATTATTTATTTTCCAAAAGCCTCAACCTTATATTATACTGTCTAAGAGATATGATTGATCCTTCACATTAATAAATTCGAGGATACAATACCATTTTAGAAACCATAAGCAAATAATAATATATATTTAACATGAAACAAATAATTGAGCTATACAATATTGTAGCATGCCTGGCATTTGTGTAATTAAGGAGTAATAATATCCAATAGTTTTCCATTGCAATATGAATTGTATTTATTCATTTAAGCTAGTAAGGATCAATTCATTTATATTGTATCTAAATTAAATATAGAAAATAAAAGCATTTTAATTGAAGTTTCTGTTTAAGTGTGTGGGGGTTTAAGTTGACTTTTCTTTAAACGTGGTAGACTGCCACCAGAGTCGGTCTATAACTAATCTCCTGCCTCTTGATCATTTAACTAATAGCTCCTACTAACCACCCAGGGGCGTCCAGGAAGTTATGGATGCAATATTTTAGTTATACAATGATGCAGGTGAACATATGGTGAGACTGACTAAAAGGGAGTGGACCAAGCCATGCTATATATATAGCCAGTCCACCCACGGGTGAAACATAAATAAAGTGTGCTACACTGCACACGCTCAATATACACATGTGTGAATTATAGAATGTTCTAGAACATGCTCAATAAATAGAATGTTTTGAAACAAGTTATAGTAGTATCAAATGAACCAATAACAAATTGTCAGTTCATTCAGTGGGTGGTGTCCCACAAAGTGGGTAATTAACTACAATGACATGTAGTCATTGATTGGTACTAAATTATATACTTCAATCAAGTATAGTTTGCAGCAGTGTGGTAATGACTCACATATAAAATAAATACTATAGTAATGATTCATTATTGAAGTTATACTCAAGATTGATTTTTGAAAATGAAAAACACATTCAGCGTAGTTTAAAAAAGTTGATTACAAATTTGATTGTATTCTCTTTTGATTTATTCTCTTTTGTGTTATCCTTAAGGTTATTAACGTGGTACACTGATATAACAAGGACTTTGTTATCCATGTCATATGTCTCATTTTAATACTGCTTGGTCACCTAAAATTTTAACGAATATTTAGTCAACATAAATGTTCGTGACTGTATGATTAATGCCCTTATTATGCGCAGTCATACTTGGTGAGTCCCATTTTGAAGTTTATGGTTGTGGGCCTCAACTCAATAAAAGGATGTGTGCGTGTGTGCAACTTTCGGGCATTACTATAGCAACATTTCAAAAAACTCTAGTAAACAGCCATCTGTGCAGTTTTTGTTTCCATAGTACTGTTATTGTACAGACTTGTATAAAAAATAACTTTACAATGTTTTGACTGATACACATTCTTGCCAATACTTGAAGCCATCAGTTGACATGGTGTTATCATTATTATGCCTGTACTTATAACAACTAATTCTTGGTAAAGTGAGTCAAACAAGTTGTACAGGTGGTTTAAAATGAAAGTTTTCTTAAGTTGCTCTTACTGTTGTTAGGTATACCCATGGTGCTTATTTAGACAAACAGGTAGTCATGTGAAGATAAACTTACAGTAAATACTGAAAAACCAATGAATAGACCAGTTTCTGATTTTAGTTAGTTTTTAGTTTTTTGATCTTAAAAATGTTAATCATTAGCTTTTACACATCTCAAATTATCTCAGTACTCTACTATAGCAAAAACTAATATTAAGCTTAAACAATGGAGAGAAATTTGATTATCTAAAAGCTTACATTTCTGAATATATATGCATATTATACATACATAGCATATATGTATACATATATATTATATGCATATATGTATATACATAATAATAATGTATATACATGTAAAACTTGCTCTACACATACTGACTGTCCATGTTATTTTATAAGCTCAATAACATCAACGTTGTTATAGTATATATACTATAACAACGTTGATGTTATATCAAACACTCACATATAAGACACAGCTAAAATTAATATTTGGTATGCCTGATGTTCGTAAAATCATATATGATTTTACGAACATCAGGCATACCAAATATTAATTTTAGCTGTGTCTTATATGTGAGTGTTTGATATTAATAATTATAGTATAAGTTATTAAAACTCTGTAGATTGAACACAATGTACTGACTAATCCGGTATTGGTTATTTTATTGACATTCAACACAACTTTCAAAATATATATATATATATAAACTGCAGAGCATTTCAAAAAGGTTGAGTATATCGACTTCCATACTTCATGTATGTCTATTGAGTGTTAGCTATACAGTTAGTTTGTAGTTAGGAGGTAAAGTAGCACTCACCTCAAGAAATGCTTGTGGTGGAAGATAGCTTACCTATTATTGGACAAGCTTCCCTCCCACTATATCAAATACAAGAAATGCGACTTCAACATACCAAAAACGAAAAAAAAGAAGAAAAAAAAGAAAGAGAAAAATAACATGTTTGTTTGGAAAAAAAGGTACCGGTTACTTTCAACAACTGAAGGAATAACAAGTAAAACTTTAACAAATAAATATTGTTTATGACGGACTACTCTACTGATGAAACTACTACAAAATCCATTCAATATCAAAACACACATTCACTATAAATAGTGACGTGGTGAAGGCTATTCAATAATATTGTATGATGCCACCTTGTTCCTACAGTATGCATGAAGTAAGATTGAATAATTTTTAATAGTAATTCTGGAAATTATGTTCTAAATTTTCTAGTGCACATTGCGTAATAGACTGCATCAATTTATTAAGCGACATGTAGACTTTGACCAACCAAGACAATATCACTATTCTACGTATCTTAGGTAAAAATTATGGACCAACAAGTGATCACACATATGAAATTGTAAATCATGATATTAAAGAAGATAATACATCTCAATATGAAATGAGAGATAAAGTAGATAATCAGAACACTACTGTTATAAACTACACCTGAACAGCTAACAACACTATCAAATGAATCACCCAAATATTCTTCTAAAAATAAAACCCCAGTTTCAGAAGCAAATATGAGTACGACATTGTCAATTATTAAATTCATCTATACAGTGTAATAACTATGTAATAAAAAAACAGCTATTTATACTTTATGAGTTGCATTATTGTATTTCTGAGTGTTACTGCCACCATTGGTTTAACCAGAATCTCAGAGCAGGGATCTGACAACATAGCTTCACATCCATATGTACTAGTTTGCGCTATAGGTGAAACAGCTAGAAGGCCTGAGCAGAGAGTGAAAGAACATCAGAATGTCTGCAAGATAGGTGATGAGAATGTTTCAGCTATTGCTGAACATGCTTGGCAGCAACATCACCCCATTGAATGGGAAGTGGTAGGAGTTGTAAACAGAGCCAGTATGAATTGTGAGATAAAGGTAAAAGAAGCTCTATACATACAAATGACACCTGACAACAACAAGTATTATAACAGAGATATGCTTAGAGCTTCCAGGATGCTGGCTATCAATGCTGTATGCAAATCACCCTTCAGGAAATAATAAACGGTAAACATACCCTCCATTATATTACTGTTTACATTATATTTACTATATCACCACTGAGAGTTTAACCACAGTTGACCCCAACAATACTTTCAGCAAGATGTCAAAACATAGCGTTAAGTTTTAATTAATATAATATTGGCTGTTAGAACGAGAAAATTACTAATAGCATTCACAACAATACCAAACAACATGTGTCTCAGCCTAGACTTGTTTACCTGTTGGTCTCTTTGATCCTTCCACTCACTTTACTTGTATTGTACACTTACAAACTTCTCCAGTCTAACATCAATTGCATCACTGTAAGCTTAAAGTAGTTCTGGTTATTTTGAAATGTTTTTGTGCCTAATGTTATGAAAAAATCCTACTCCTATTTTTTTAAACTATGTATTGTACTGGTTAAATAAACTTAATAAGTTTGCTTAACATTTCCCACTAGCAGCTGTTGATATTTCATATTGGTATTATTGAGAAAGAATATCAGGGCTAGAAATCATTTCATCATAATAAACTATAGTACCTGATGTACGGAAAAAACAAAGACCGAATAAAAGAGCGTGGGCAGGTTAGATAAATGGTAATCAATAAATTAAATTATAATGAATTTAAAATCGTAAGAAATAGGAACATGATCTATAATGTTAAAATAATTGTCATCTATACATACTAATAATGAGGAGTTGGAATTACATTATATTGTAATGTACTTTCTTATTTAACAAACGCTTCAAAGCTGTTGAGACCAAAAGAAGTTTCATTTGAATAAATTTTTCGTATTGTATATGCTATAAATTGGACTAGAATTCTAAGTTAGACTGACATTGTCTCCTGGTAAACATATTATGAGGTATCATGACTTCGTACAATAATGAGAAACATTCACACTTTAGTTAAATCAATCATAGTGTACTGTTCAGGGGAAAAGTAGTATGGTGGCTAGGGCACCCTCTCCCAACAAAGTTTAATAAAAAATTATAATGAAAAAAAATGGACTAATACAGTCTATGAAGTTCACAGGATAAGTGCATGCTAACTGAATTTCTTAACATTCATACAATAATATCCAAATATCATACGTTTTAACCTAATTATATTTTTACCTCTCCCTGCTGTTAGCACTAGACCCTCCCCTCAAGCTACAGAAAATTTTAACAATCTTCAGTCTGAGGTCTATTGCTAATATTTGAGTATATACAATATTATATAGACAAGCTTAAAATATATTCTGGCTTTATAGTCCCATGTAGTAGTTGTTGACAGTTAAGAGTGGTGGATACTGTTTTGTTACAACTACACAAAAATAACCATCAACGGAACTATAAACTGTTATTTTTTACTTCTAAAACTAAGTGTATTTTAGATGTAAACAGAATAGGTAACATTTAACATTTATCATTGTCAAAGACAAGTAATCATTTAATACATAACTGAAAAAATGCCTTGTACTGCAAACTTTTAAGGATTATTGTAGTTGTATAGAACTGATAAACTGTAAATATCCATATATCAAATGGTAGGTACAAAAGGAATTTTAGTAATGCCTAGTATCTGTAAAACTAAAAGAACAAAAATAACTCAGACACAATACATTTCAAATGAATCAGAATCCATAGGATATAATATTAGCTTTTTCTCATCAAACAGTAAGCAATATAAGAGCTTTAAGTTTCTAAATAAACCAAGAATATAGAAATAAATAATATGTGTGTTATTCAGTAGCTAATAAGTCACATTATCTTACTGGAAATGATTTGTTTACATTTGCAGTATTAGTCATAAAATAGCTAAGTAGTGTCAAGAGCACAGGTTGCTAACAACATGCACAACACCCAATAATTATTGTATGCTATTTTCTGAGATGAAAACACAATGGTGCGAGTAGTCTAGTATTGTGCAGCTGTAGCAATATAAATTTCAAAACATGTGTTCTTCTGTGTTACATGCTGCTGCATTAGAGCATGATGGCTATATGATTTCTGTAAACACTTCACTTCCTGTATATTATATTGGGAAAATATTACTGAATGTAAGGATGTGTTTCCTTGATATAGTGAATTCCATTTCCTACTATTTCTTAAAGCATATATAATGTGTGAGATAAATCTTCAGTTCTTAGAACTGGCTATTGTGAACAACATGAATAAGGAAGAAAGTTACAATGTTTCTGATCTTTATGCTACAGTAGACAAAAACAAGAGTAAGAAATTTAAAAACTATGAAGAAAGCAAGGATGCCTTTCCTCTATATTCAGTGGTAAATAAGAAGAGTGCGACAAAAGGTAAAAACCTGGAAGAAAACAGAGATTCTGTAGATCTTTATGCCACAGTAGACAAGAGCAGAAAGAATAGAGACTTACAAACTACTGAGCAGAATAATATCTATGAAGACGAAATAAGTCCAATAGAGTCAAAGATTCAAACAAAACTTGATAATTACAAGGTTGACTGTACTAAGTCTTTTAAAAATTCTCTTGTAGCCAAAACAACGTTAATAAACATAATCTGGTCAGTAACAGTTGCTATAATGACAATGTTCATTGTAGCCTTTGTTGTTACTACTGCTATTGGCTTTACTAAAGTATCCAACCAGCCACCTCAGTTTCTATCAAATAAATATAATCAAAATATAGCTTCCCCCACACCTAGTACAGTGGTCATGGATAGCTCAACTACTGTGAACCTTCCAAGTTTAAATATATCTGCTTCACCTTCACCAAGTACGCAAGAGATGAAAAGCTCAACAACGCCTTCTATCAATGTAATCCTTTTAAATCATTCTCACTTACAAGATTTATTTGATGCAAATGACATTCTGTTGCAATTTTTTAATTATTGCAATAGTAGAGGAAATCTTACACAAACTCAATGTGCAGACTCAGCTTTACGTATATATGGTAAAAATAAAATCGTACCAGCCAAAGCCCATGTAGGGAACTTTTATCCGATAGTGCCCCAAAGTTCGGTTTTCTGGTTATTATTGGGTGAAAGCTTCTAATGGTTCTAGCATTACAGTCTATTGTGAAATGTCTGTACTTGTGGCAACACAACTGGAGGACTAACTAGGTAGTTACACTAAATGCTACACATGGTCAAAAAATTGCAAATAGAGATGTCAAATTTTTTGCCTGGTTGGTGTGTTAAAAGAATCATCGAATGCCTGGTTGCTCGGATTTGGTCTTAACTTCTCTGAATTTGAATTTATCATATACTCAACATATGTGGCATAATGGACGGTAGTTACTTGGTGAACCTGAAGGCTTTGCAGGTAGTGGACGGTCATCTACTACTACTATTGAACCAACTCATGTTGATGGTAATGAGTTTTTGGGTTATGGGAACCATCTCACAGAAACTCACTTATGGACATTCAGTGCTTGTAAGGAACCTGTACTGCAAAAGTTCCAGAGTTGTAAAAGGAAATCATTCTCAAATCTTCCACACCTCAATTCACGTTCGATATAATTGTTTCAAAGAAACTTTCTCCTATATTCAATGAAGATATTAAAATAAACAACATTCTGTCAAGATGAAGACAGGGATATGTCCCACTGTGAGGGTAATATCACGAACTATTATGAACATTTACATCCACTAAATAATACATAGTACAGTCACCGTGATTCATGGAAAATTATTTGTAGTTAATTGCACATATATGATTTGCCTATTAGTAACCATTTTATGTTTTATGAAATATTGTTTCAACTCACAAGTCTCCTCCTCTCATTAATTTATGATATTATCACTCTTGCCTGAAGCTATATTCATATGCTTCTGCCTAGATTTTGTGAGTGTCACTGATACTGACCTGAAAAAAATGAAATTGTGGGGAGGGGTAATGGACATTTTTTTATTCAGGTAGTTACCTGAAGGTGAAGTTAATATTTGTAAGGCATGAAGTTTCTAAAACTAACTGAAGCATTTCAGGGAATTAATTTTTTCACAATGGGAAGACTCACTAACAGACTGATGGAAGACTTTTGTTAAATTCCAGGGATAAAGTTTGATAAATAACATTTTATCTTGGTATACTTCGTGGAAACGAGAAAAATAATGGAAATGCTTTACGTCCCCCCCAAGACTCTTACCACTATCTTAGACAGTAAAGTTAACCATTTTAAAACTTTTCATGAAATCATGGATTCATATTTTCACAATTTGCCCTCCACTGGGGTCAGGCAGAGAGTAAAAAGTGCTAGGTCTTTTATCAGGAGAGGATGAAAAGCGATGTGGGACGTGGTGTAATTGGTGTCACAATCCCCGGCATTACAGGATTCATTTGTTTTTGTGTTTTAATAATTTTGTTTGCAAACAAAACAGAAAATACATGCTAGCACAAGGGCTAATATTAAAGATTTCCGGAAACAGAAGGATAAAAGGAAGTGACTAAAAGTGTATGATAGAAATGCAACATTATCTGAAAATCAGTTTTTTTTTAGATCACCTTTTTTGAACGCAAGACTCTGAGGGAAGGGATACTATAATATGATTGGGACTTTGTTCCACTGTAAGGACGATATATGGGAAGGGATTAAAATGAGAAAGAGCAGGGTGGGGATGAATCTGAAAAGAGGGTAGAGAAATGATGGATGATCTTTCAGAATTCGTTCGACAAAGACAAACAAACCCCTCTGGTAACCGTCTCATTTCAAGATTTGGCCAATTCAAGCTTATTCTTAATATATGGGTGAGATGATTGAGACCAGTTTTGAGGACGATCCCTGGCGGCGGATTGATTGTACACTTTCCAGTTTATTCTTGTCGGACTTTTGCCTGAGGATCCCAGACACTGCTGCAGCAATTGAGAGGTGGCAACACAATAGAAAAACTTGAACATTAGGAACTTAGTTACAGTCCACATTCCCGGAAAAACTCTGTACAAGAATCCAAGGGGCGCTTGGTTTTTGCGACAAGTTCATGAATATGAGGAACCCAGGAGAGTTTTGCTAGTGACAAGCACACCCAAATAGCTTGAAAGGGGTGGCCTAGTAGTGGATATGCAGGTTTGGGGGTTTGCATTTCCCTGGAAATGATCATTGCTTTAATTTTTTTCAAATATAGTTTAAGTCCATGACTATTATCCAGGAGCATATTTTCATCAAGTTTTGTTTGCCTAGTTACATCCTCATTGCTGCAAAGATTGTTTTCCCTTTTGCGGAGGAAGAAGCTTACATCCGAAGATTTCTCGATAATATATGCAGTAATCCGGATGTTCTCATTAATGAGAGTGTCCAAGACATCAATGACACTAATTTAAAACAACTGAACATTTGAGCAAAGCATTACCATTGTTCATAATATCCAGAAGTGGTCACCAGTGTTCCATTTAAACTACTTGATCTTTATATGAAGCAGAAGAAACTACCACACAAGCATAGTTTCATGAGGTTTTTGTTTTGATCTTGCCATCCTCTTTAAATGGCACCCTAGGACAAAAGATGCACCTGGTAGCTACCTTGAAATTTATGCCACAAAAAAAATATGCTGTTCGGAATTGAGGAAAATTGGCAGGTTATTGAGGGAGCAATTATCCTACCAACTATAAATTAGAGGGCTAAATCCACTACTCAAATGCTTGATGTGGGAGTTCCAGATAAATTAATACAGGTGGGAGAAACAGGACACAAAGTCACTGGTAGGTCTGCCAGATTTATGCTAGGCCCTGCCAGTTATGCTAGCATTTTTATGAATAATATATGTGAATTAGCACAATAGAATAATTCTAGATAATAAAAAATAAAAGTTAAAGAAAACAATAAAGGGGCAAGTTGCTGATCACCTTGCTGGCAGTGTTCATCCCTTACTAATCAACTTAGCTACAAATGATGTCATGCAAGTATTAGGCAATCCATGACATTTTTTTTAGAAGAAATTTGAGGACTCAGAGATAGCAGTTTTAGCTTTAAAAAGTTTTGCATCGTACTAATAGTCTGATGAAAGTAGTTTGAATTGCAGGCAACAGTTACTTAATGAACTTGACAATCTCATTATTTTGTCCTATCATGAACGCAGTAGTCATCGATCAATTGAAACTTGGACTATCAAAAGTATTAGGCTGTAGCTAAATTCCTCCCTCTCAGGACACAGTTGTGTTGTGGAAAAGGAATGCAAAATGATTCCCACAATGTATCAAAAGTATGCAAAATGTTCCTGTAAGCTAATATTCAGCCTGCAGTGGAAAAATTTTTACTATCAGTTTTCCTGAAACAATAACGTTTTATGTTTGGAAGATTCTACACTGAATCCCTTTCTTCCATAATACATTGGTAGTGACAGGTGATAACTGACTTTGACACCTCAAATTGTAGTCTTGAAATCATGTAGTAGTTATTTTACTTGTTTTTTTAATTGAGAATTTTATGGAATAATACGATTTTCTAGAATAAATAATAGGATTTTTTTATAAAAAAAAATAGAATAACTCTAAAAATTTTTTTAGTATAATCTGCAGTTTAATTAATAGAAAAACAACCCTTAAGAAGTCTCAAAGTTTTGGGAAAAACCAAAATAACTAGTATAAGATCATAATACGAATTTGGCCAGCAATCCCGATCACCAGCACCTCCTGTTCCTAGTGTCCTTGCAATACATTTTTCAAGTTGCACTATCAACATTATCATATTCCAGCTTCTCTCGAATCTGACCTAACTGAAAAAATAGTGTGAACACTTGTCTTATCCATGGGACTATTCATTGTTTGTTTTTGCTGTTTTTTTTTTTGTATGTTCATTACGCGCCCACTTACTTAAAGAATTAAAAAAACAGATAAATGAAAGCTAGTTACGTGAAGTAGCTAACTAGCTAAACTGACAACTTTATTTATTGAAAATTGCCTTTTTATTTATTGAAATTGACCAGTTTACAAATTTAGGGAAGGGGAATCAGAGCCCCACACCCCCCCAACTAACCGCCGCAGGATTTGGCCAATTGGCTACAACCACTCTCTCTACATTATTATTAACAATACTTACTTAATTGCACGAGTTAAGAGTGTGAATATTTTCACAGCAGGCAAAGAGATAAAGTGAAGCAGACTGATATGTCACTCTCAGGTTTCTTCTTCTAGCCTCTGGCTCATTAAAATATAATAGAGTGCTCCATGAAATATTTCACAATGTCAACCAACACTTTGTGACTCCTTATATATAAATGTTACATAATTATGTTTTTGTTGAGATATCGGTTTTAAAAATGTAGGTACTCAAAACTGATATGGCACAAAAAAACCAAAAAAAACAAAAACAAGATGAAGCAAAACCATTAGTTACAAAAAAATTGAATTAACGATATAAATACACATGGACTACAAACACACCATACAAGAAGAGAAGAGCACAAAAATGCGACTATTTCTGCAGTTAACACTCTGAAAAAAAATAAAAAAGTGCTTGGAACAAAGTAGGCAAAATTGATGAAAAAGGGGGTGTGGTCCAATGAAGTGGGACCTGAAATGTTATTATGCCCAGTGGTCTCCACCCAGTTCTTTCATAATGAAATGAAGTCTCATAATAACATCTCCCACTAAAGGAACGCTGAATGGCTCTTCCCGTGCCGCAAGGCTCATCAAGTCCCAACAATCCGTGTCAACCTAGGCAGTCTCTCCAACCTCGGACCTTTCCTGACAGCAGATCACAACTGCTTCTTGTTTTATGGCAGGCATCAAAGGCCCCAGGAAGTTTGGTGTCGTTGGCCGCAGATGTACGCAAAGAAGACAAGAGAAAGAGTAGGGGAAAAATTAATATGAGTTTTAAAACCTACTGATTAAATGAAATTATGACATAATTCTTTTTTTAAATTTAATTGCTTCAGCTTGCTTAATATCCCACATCAGTTTATCATTTTTTACCCTTTTATAGTCAAAATTGATCACTCAAAGATATATATAATCCGAGCTAAAAACACATATTTACCTACATGCAAGAGTACTGATTATCAAGCCAACTTTACATGACATACATACCAATACATTCTTGAGTTTAATATCTCGATGCAGCAAGTTGCGAATTGGGGCATGGTCAGTATAGCGTTTGTGTTCCAGTGTGTGCAGAGTGGATGGGCAGAGTCCCCTTGCAGTCAAGTTGGTATGCCACCGACGAGAAGCACGGGAATGATCTGGCACTAGAGTTTTCACTATACTGGTAAGGGATATCCACAATGTTGTGTGGAATATTAGAAATAGAGTGTTTATAGGTATTCGATATATATATATATAATAATTAACCCTATGTATATATTAATTCAGTATTTATGTTATATACATTTATTTTCATTCAGTCTTACACTTTGCCTATTTATTTCGTTTTTCCTGTTCATTACATAAGAACATTTTATATTTTATATTTCATTGCACAATCATAGGAGACATATGTTCCTGTTTTTTCTCTTTTTTTTCACTATTCGTTTTTTTGGTAAATTACTCTGTTAATGATCTGCAACATATAATATTTTATAGGACTCTACCAAAGAATGATCGGTTGTTAATTCGTGGGAGCTCTCATTGATGATACTATTCCAGCAACTCCCAGGTTGTGGTCTCTTCATCATGCATCGTTACCCCCGGACCTTCATGCTGCCTTGAAGCTAGGGCCTGGATTTTGGAACCAGAATGCAAATTGCTGGTGGATTTTGTAGTTGAAGGTATTCGTTTTCCTGCATAGTCAGGCTTGGTAATGGAAAGACCGTGCACAATATGTCTCTAGAGAGAACACGCTAAGGATGATGAGTCTGGCCATCTTAGGAGTAGATTCTGTGACAAGAAAACAATACAATATATGGAATATATTCATCCATCATTATTGTAAATACAGACTAAAAGTGGGGTGCTTCATGCGGGGTGGGGACAGAACTAATGTCAGAAGAATGTAGGGGAGGGGGGTGGGAAAATTACAAAATTGGGGGCCCTAAAGTTTCAAATTTAGTCCGCCTATCAAAGTTTGGAATGGTTGTATCTTTCAATCATCTTCCATTAACTAATTCTCCTGAATCCCTTTCCACACCCCCCACCCGGAGCCCCCCCCCCACCCCCCCCCCCCCCCACCCCCCCCCCCCCCCCCCTTCCCCCACCCTCAACAAAAATCATCTACTAAGACTGCGCTTTGGTTTGACAGTTTACATTTCATTGTTCTACTAAGTGCATTCATATAGATAAGACAACCAGGTCCTTAAATCTTCCATCCTGAGTGAGTCCATACCTAAATCAACAATTAATTGTCAGTCATCTACAAAATCAGGGCGTGACAAACAGACTAAACGACTGCTATAACCTCCTCGCGCATGCGTGCTGAGGGTACATGAAGCACCAAAGGTGCGACTCAAACCAAAAGTAATCAGGTATCACCGAAATTAAGAAAAATAGCACAATGAAAGGTCCTATATCACTGTTCAGAGAAAGTTCATACATAAATCAACGACTAATTGTCAGTAATGTACAAAATCGGGCGCGTGACAGACAGACGAACAAACAAACAAGAGGGCTACCGTAACCCTCTGGTGCATGCGTGCTGAGGGTTAATAATTCATATTAAAGTTATTATCAAGACTGATAATAGAAAATAAAAAACACATTCAGCGTGGTTAAACAAAGTTGATTATATAAGTTTGATTGTATTCTCTTTTATGTTATCCTTGAGATTATTAACATCATACACTGGTATAACAAGGACTCTGTTATTCAATCCTTGAGATTATTAACATCATACACTGGTATAATAAGGACTCTGTTATTCATGTATAATCTCATACTTGTTCTACATCTGCATGGCCACCTAAAATTTTAACAAATATTTAGTCAACAAAAATGTCACTTACTGCACGATTAATATACTTAAATATTTAGTCAACATAAATGTTCCTTAAGGCACGATTAACATCCTTAATATTTGCGGTCGAACCTGGTTAGCCCCCTTTTGAAGTTTATGGCTGGTGGGCCTGAATAAAAGGATGTATGTGTGTGCAAGTTTCAGGCATTACTACAGCAACATTTCATAAACTCTGGTAAACAACCATCTGTGCAATTTTTGTTTCCACAGTGTTATTGTACAGACTTGTAGAAAAAATAACTACAATGTTTTGACTTGATACTCATTCTTGTCAACACTAGAAGCCATCAGTTGTCATAGTGTTATCATTATTTTGCCTGTACTTATAACAACTAATTCTTGGTAAAGTGAAGCAAACAAGTTGTACAGGTAGTTAATAATGAAAGTTTTTTTTAAGTTACTCTTACTGTTGTTAGGTATATCCAGTGCTTATTTAGACAAACAGAGAGCCCTGTTGAGATAAATTTACCGTAAATAATGACAAACCACTGAATAGACCAGTTATTCTCTGATTTTTTAGTTACATTTTAGTTTTTTGATTTTATAAATGTTAATCATTAGCTTTTAAGCATTTGAATATTATCTTAGTGACAATAACTAATATTAAGCTAAACAGTGAAGAGATTTAACTATCTAAAAGCTTTCCTTTCTGAATATATGTGCATACACATGTATATTATATGCATTTGTATGTTGTACTAAGTAGTAAAACTTGTTCTACACATACTGAATGTCCATATTATTTCATAACCTCAATAACATCAATGTTGTTATAGTGTATGATTTATTAGTACTTACGAAAACATCAGACATACCAAAATATTAATTTTAGCTGTGTCTTGTGAGTGTATTATATTAATAATTATAGTATAAGTTATTAAAATGTGATTACCAGAGAATAATCGAGGTAACATAAATTTAAATTTTCATGTTATTCTGTTCAGTGCTAGCTATAGAGTTAGTTTATGCTTGTGGTGGAACATAGCCTACTTATTATTGGTCAGCTTCCCTCCCACTAAATCAAAATGCAGGAAAGGCGACTTCAACATACCAAAAATGAAGGGAAAAAAAAGAAGACAAAAACATGTTTGTTTGGAAAAATAATGCAATGGTTACTTTAAACAACAGAAGGAATAACAAGAAAAACTTTAACAAATGACTATAATGTATAATCGACTATTCTACCAATAAAACTACTAAATCCATTCAATATCAAAACACACATTCACTATAAATAGTGACATGGTGAAGGCTATTCAATAATATTGTATGATGCCACTTTGTTCGTACAATATGCATGAAGTAAGATTGAATATTTTTTAATACTAATTCTGGAAAATATATTCTAAATTTGCTAGTGCACATTGCGTAATAGACTACATCAATTTATTAAACGACAAGTAGACTTTGACCAGCCAAGACAAATAGTGTACAATCACTATTCTACGTACCTTTGGTACAAATTATGGACCACAAGCAAGTGATCTCGCATATGAAATTGTAAATAATGATACTAAAGAAGGCAATACATCTCAATGCGAAATGATGGATGAAGTAGATATTCAGAACATTATACTGTTTCAAAAAATTATTGCTATAATGCAAGTATTATATCTGTGCAGCTAACCATAATATCAAATGAATCACTGCCCAATAATTTTTCTCAAAATAAAACCCAGGTTCAGAAGCAAATATGAGTACGACATTGTAATTATTAACTTCATCTACACAGTGTCATAGCTATGTAATAAAAAACAGCTATTTATACTTTGAGCTGCATTATTGTATTTCTGAGTGTTACTGCCACCATTGGTATAACCAGAATCTCAGAGCAGGTATCTGAACAACAGCTTCACATCCATATGTACTAGTTTGCGCTATAGGTGAAACCACTAGAATGCTAGAGTAGAAAGTGAAAGAACATCAGGATGTTTGCAAGAGAAGTGATGAGGTCTCAGCTATTGCTGAACATGCTTGGCAGCAATATCACCCCATTCAATGGGAAGTGGTAAGAGCCATATGAATCGTGAGTTAAAGATAAAGGAAGCTCTATACATACAAATGACACCTGACAACAACAAGTATAACAGAGATATGTTTAAAGCTTCCAAGATGCTGGCTGTCTATGCTGTATGCAAATCACCCTTCAAGATATAATAAACGGTAAACATACACTCCAGTATCTTGCTGTTTATATTATATTTACTATAGCACCACTGAGAATTTAACCAAAGTTGACCCCGAACAATGCTTTCAGCAAGAAGTCAAAACATAGCGTTGAGTTTTAATTAACATAATATTGGCTGTTAATAGCATTCACAACAATACCAAACAACATGTGTCTCAGCCTAGACTTGTTTACCTGCAGTTGGTCTCCTACAGTAATCCTTCCACTCACTTTACTTGTACCTAATGTTATGGAAAAATGAAAGTTTCATCCTACTCCTATTTATTTAAACTATTGTACTGGTTAAATAAACTTTATAAGTTTGCTATACATCTTCGCACAAGCAGCTGCTGTTGTTGATATCTCATTATTTGTATCGTTGAGAAAGAATTTCAGGGCTAGAAATCATTTCATCATAATATAACTATAGCACCTGATGTATGGAACAAACAATGACCAAATGAAGGAGTATGGGCACGTTAGATAAAAGGTAATCAATAATTAAATTATAGTCAACGTAAAAATCATAAGAAATAGGAACATGGTCTATAGTGGTTAAAATAATTTTCATCTATACATACTAATAATGAGGAGTTAGAATTACATTTTATTGTAAAGCACTTTCTTATTTAACAAACACTTCAAAGCTGTTGAGATCAAAAGAAGATTCATTTTGTGTAAACTTTTCGTATTCTATATGCTATAAATTGGACTAGAATTCTGAGTTAGACTATATTGGTGTGAGTGTTCAAAGTTGAAATATCCAATCATTGTCTCCTGGTAAACATATCATTACTTCGTACAATAATGAGAAACATTCACATTTTTAGTAAAATCAATCATAGTGTACTGTTCAGGGGGGAAAGTGGTATATTGGCTAGGGCACCCCCTCCCAACAAAGTTTAATGAAAAATTATAATAAAGAAAAATAGACTATTACAGTCAATGAAGTTCATAGGACAAGTGCATGCTAACTGAAGCTCTTGACAGTCCAAATATCATAAGTTTTAACCTAATTATATTTCTGCCTCTCCCTGCCGTTATCACTGGACCCTCCCCTGAAGCTACAGAACAGTTTACAATCTTCGGTCTAAGGTCTATTTCTAATATTTAAGTATTTATACAATATTATATAGGCAATCATAAATTATATTCTGGCTTTATATTCCCATGTAGTAGCTGTTGACAATTATGAGTGATGGATACTGTATTGTTAGAACTAACACAAAATTAACCCTCAACAAAACTCTAAACTGTTTTCTCTGCTTCTAAAATGAAGTGTATTTTAGATGTAAACAACACAGGTTAACATTCATCATTGTCAAAGGCAAGCAATCATTTAATATATAACTGAAAAATGTCTTGTACTGCAAACTTTCAAGGATTATTGTAGTTGTATAGAACTGATAAACTGTAAATATCCATATATCAAATGGTAGGTACAAAAAGAATTTTAGTAATCCTAGTAATATCTGTAAAACTAAGAAATTAAGGATAACTCTGACATAATACATGTCAAATGTACCCATACGATATAATATTAGCTTTTCTTTACAAATAGCAAACAATATAAGAGCTTTAAGTTTCTAAATAAACCAAAAATATAGAACTCTGCATGTTATTCAGTATTAATAAGTAACGTCATCTTATATACTGAAAGTGTTTTGTATACATTTGCTGTAATAGTCATAAAATTAGCTAAGTTGTGTCAATAGCACAGGTGGCTAACAACATGCACAACACCCAATAATTATTGTATGCTACTTTTTGAGATGAAAACACAATGGCACAAGCTTTTAGTCTAGTATTGTGCAGCTGTAGCAATACAAATTTCACAACATGTGTTCTTCTGTGTTACATGCTGCTGACATTAGAGCATGATGGCTATATACTTTCTGTATACACTTCACTTCCTGTATATTCTTTTGGGAAATATTACTGAATGTAAGGATGTGTTTCCTTGATATAGTGACTTCCGTTTCCTACTAGATTTCAATTTCTTAAAGCATATATAATGCATGAGATAAGCTATGATCTTCAGTTCTCAGAGTTGGCTATCACGAAAAAGTCATGAGTAAGGAAGAAAATTACAATGTTTCTGATCTTTATGCTAAAGTAGACAAAAACAAGAATAAAAAATTTAAAAGGCATGAAGAAAGTAAAGATGCCTTTCCTCTGTATTCAGTGGTAAATAAGAAGAGCATGACCAAAGGTAAAAACTTAGAAGAAAACAGAGATTCTGCAGATCTTTATGCTACAGTAGACAAGGACAGAAAGAATATTGACTTACAAACTACTGGGCAAGAAAATATCAATAAAGAAGAAATAAGTCCTAACGAGTCAGAGATTCAAACAAACTATAAGTCTCCTGCAGCCAAACCAACACTGATACACATGATCTGGTCAATAGCTGCTGCCGTTATGGTAATGCTTATTGTAGCCTTTGTTATTACTACTGTTATTGGCTTTACAAAAGTATCCAACCAGCTGTCTCAATTTCCTTCAACTGAGTTAAATCAAAATTTAGCTTCCACTACCCCTAGTACAGTAGTCATGGATAACTCAATAATACTTTTAAATTATTCTCACTTGCAATATTTATTTGATACAAATAACATTCTGCTGCAATTTTTCAATTATTGCAATAGTAAAGGGAAGCTTACACAAACTCAATGTGCAGACTCAGCTTTACGTATATATGGTAAAAATAAAATCGTACCAGCCAATTCATGTAAGGAACTTTATATGATAGTGCCCCAAAGTTCTGGTTATTATTGGGTGAAAGCTTTTGATGGTTCTATCATACAAGTCTATTGTGATATGTCTGCAACTTGTGGCAACACAACTGGAGGACTGGCTAAGATAGTAACAATTAATGCTAACACATGGTCAAAGTACTGCATTGGAGATGTCAAATTTGAACAACCCAATGGATGTGTTAAAGAATCATCAATGCCTGGTTGCTCTGGATTTGTCTTAACTTCTCCGAATTTGAATTTTTCTCACATATGTGGCACAGTTGAAGGTAGTTACTTCGGTTTTCCTGATGGGTTTGCAGGTAGTGAACGGTCATCTACTACTACTATTGATGACAACTATGTTGATGGTATTAGTATGACTTATGGGAACACATCTCACAAAACTCACTTATGGACATTCAGTGCTTGTGAAGGAGACTGTACTGCAACAGTTCCAGAGTTCGTAGGAAATCATTACTCAAATATTTCATTCAATTCACAGTCAGTTATAATGTTTCAAAGAAATTTTCTCCCTATACTCAATGAAGATATTGAAATAAGATTGTGTCAAGATGAAAACAGGGACACTTACCCAAAAGAGGGTATATATCTCACCAGTATGAACATTTACGTCAACTAAATACTACTATATATAGTACAGTCACCTTGATTCATAGAAATTATTTGTAATTAATTGCATAATAGTGATAATACTATTAGTAACACATTTATGTTTTATTCTTTACAATTAAACAACATCCCCCAAAATAGTAATGGTTAACATTAGAAAAAAAAAATTCTTTCTACTGCACAAGTATTCCTCCTCTCATTAATCAATATAACTAGTGCACAAATGGCAAGCGAGCCTAAAGACTATACTATTTTTATATGAATGATTTTGACTTCTAACACTGAAGCTACTGAAAGTAAGGTAAAGGGATTTCAGTGCCATAGTAACAACTCACAACTGTTTGAATTGAAGGAAAAACAACAACAACAACAAAACACGTTATTTAAACGTTTTCTTTGTCACATTCTTTAGCTAAGTAGTGGCTGTAAAGCACACTGCTTTGGCACAACTGGACATACACCTACATGAGACTTGCCTTCGGGGTTAGTCTAGTGGACAATGCATTTTCAAGTAAATACTGTTGACAAAGAGCGCATTGACTTACCACCGCCACTAACTGGAACAGAAATGGAAGTCCCGTAAGTTTTCACGTTTTAGCTGCACCCGCAAAAGAATTCAAAACGGTACTGATCGATAAACCGGAGGATTCTGTTTAGTGAAGTTTGGGACGGGGTCGACCACCGAACTAACACAAAAATACGCGAAGGTCTACCAGTCTCTCTTAAAAACAAGCTCTCAAGTATACAAAAGAAAGGCCAGAGTTATTTTTGTAATTTCAACTTACAAATATGGATTAAGTACTTACCTCATGACCAGTTTCCCTCTAGTAGTGGTGGCTTCCTCAGCATTATTATAATGTATTCTGACAGTGGTACCACCTTCTGTAGTATCCATGTAGTATATTCTGACTACCTCAGTCACAGTAATCAGTGAACAAGCTCGCAGCTCTAACAAAACTTAATAGCCAGAGTTATTTTTGTAATTTTAGCTAACAAGTATGGAACTACGTACTTACATCAGCTTCTTCCAAGTAATGGTGGCTTCCTTATCATTTAGCCATTCTGGCTACCAGTGGCACTTGACGACAACTAACAAGCGGCATTTTTTTACAAAAAACGACGAAGTTTTGAAATTAAGTCTGGTAAAGGGTTTTCAATGGCATCGTAACCAGTCGCAGTAACTTTTTGGGACTTGAAAAACAAGCGCTACGCAGGAATTATCCCACTATTTGGAGCCCAAAATTTCAAGTAAGACTTTCTTAATGCTTTAGTGTCAAAAGAAAGTGGAGTCAAGCATAAAATGCCGTGTTTTTAGGAGAGTAAAAAACGGTACCCGCACGCGCGTTTAAGGGGCATACGTACAATCCATACATATATACATCGAACATATACCCGATTTTGCACTGTCCACCTCTAATACTGTCTCGCAAGCTTCGCTCGCTCGCCAACTAGTGGTGTGCTTGAGCACAAATGGCGAGCGAGCCTTAAACTACACTATTGTTAAACAATTGGTTTTAACTTCTAACACTCAAGCTACTAAAAAAGTCGAGTTTTTTAATCACATATATACAATAAAGGGGATTCATTGCCATAGTAACCACTCCCCACAACTATTTTAATTGAAAAAATAATGAAGCAACAAAAAAAAATCACACTATTTAAACGTTTTCTTTGTGATATTCTTTAGCCAAGTAGTAGTTGTAACTCACACTATTTTCACACAACACAAGCAAATGTTGAGCGAGCCTGCCTAGTTAGGTTACATAAAACTATTTACCACTGGTGTCACCTGGTTCTGCCTCCCTTGTTTTGGAGAATACTCTGTAAGATTCTGTCAAGCTTAAAAAGTATCCCTTGAAAAGGTATAATTAGCTAGTGGGTGTGATTGATTAGTATTTATCATGCTTTCATCAATTTTACATCATTTATTTACTAATATGTCAATTTTTTTATTAAGCAATATTTAAACAAACTAAACCCCACCCAATATTGTAGGCATGGCAAATGTGACCGCTTGATTGGCCAATTAAAATTGCTTTCTACACCTATGTATTGTTACATAATATACTTTAGCTTAGTTCATGCAAAAAAAGTAAATAGTAGTTGACCATTAATATATACAGAATTACTACTCTCTTACCCAATTTCAGGAATAGTGATAAATTCTGTAATATCTAATTTATGCCATTCTGACTACCTCAATTACCAGTAACTGGTGAACAAACTGGCAGCTCTACCAAAAAAAAAACATAGCCAGAGTTATTTTTGTAATTTTAGCTAACAAATATGGAACTACGTACTTTTCTCAGCTTCTCCATAGAAATGGTGGCTCCCTTAATTTTTAGCCGCTCTGGCTACCAGTGGCACTTGACCACCAACGAGCGGCATTTAGCAGCCCCAAAAATGACGAAGTATTCTAATTACGTTTGGTAAAGGGTTTCACTGCCATAGTAACCGTTCGCAGTAACTTTTTGGGACTTTGAAAAACAAGCGTTTCGAAGGAATTATCTCACAATTTGGAGCCCAAGTTTCAAGTAAGACTTGCTTTTAAAGCTGTAGTATCAGAAGAAAGTGGTTCAAGCTTAAAAAACCGTGTTTTTAGGGGGAAAACGGCATCCGCGCGCGTTTAAAAGGCATACGTACCATCCATACATACGTATATACATATAACATATACCCGCTTTGCACCCCTAATACTGTCTCGGTCGCCAATAATACGCTTGTGTGTCATTAACGAGGACCGACGATGGTGTGTGTATTCATGAATAATTCATGAGCGTATGGTTCGGTAAAGCATCGTCATCTTATGGTAGGTAAAGTGTGGTCACACTCAGTAATACGTGCTGGTTACCTTCTGAGGGTCGGGATTCATCACAAACACAATATAATAATTGGCTAATTACTAATTACCATCTCGTCCACTAAGGGTGTGTGCCGGAGGTTTGCAGTCGCGCGTGCGTGGCCGTGCCTTTACCTTTGGCCCGGCCACGCCTGGAGGCCTTGTTGGGAAATCCGAGCTTGGCATGCGCACTAGGCTCGTCTTTGTGCAGCTTGCACCTTGCTGCTGCCACGCCCAACCAACTGCCCCAACAACAGCCACTCGGAGAGCCCCGACTGCTCCGCCGCACCCCTGACTCCACCCTATGTTAGACAACTACCCTTTAGGGGGGGGGGGGGGGCTCCTACCCTTAACTCAGTACCTCCCCACCCCATACAAATGATTCTGACATCAATGAACTGACAATAATGGCCAATGACACATGCCTACATTAATATTTACATAGCCTTTGCCCCGAGCCAGAAGTCTAGTCCTCCCCTGTCATGACAGCTCCCACGGTTGCAGACAGCTTGCTGGCAGTAGCAGCTGGCTCCTCCACCTCTCTCCTAATGTAGCCCTTGTATTCCCGGCTGCGCCATCTCCCCAGGGCTTTCACCTCCTCGTCAGATGCCCCTCCAGCAGCTGCCGCTGTGGCCGCCCCAATCCTGAAACTATGGCCAGAAATTCCTCGATCTGACAGCCCCCCTTTTACGAGAGCCTCCTTCACTTCTTTTACGAAACCCTTTCTCGTTAGACCCACTTTGTTTTTATTTATAAAGAAGGCCCCTGGCCAGCCTTCCTCTCCACCATGTACTTCAGCATGGCCTTCACAGGACATATCTTCTCCCCTGTGCTCTCCAGCCATATGTCCGTCTTCGATTCCTTGATTCTGACCCTGATCACGTTCTTCTTCTCTCTGGTGCCCAGCTCCACGTCATTCCATGTGAGATGGGCTCCCTCATCGAACTCTCCTCACTCCGGAGCTAAGGCCTCGCCTACCCTCAGGCAACCAAAGAAACAAAGGCAAGCTGCTGCCCACAGCATGCGGCCTTTCTCCTTCATGGGTTCCCAGACAGACATCATGGCCTGCATGTGGCCCCACCTCACTGGATGCCTTTGCAGTCTCCCGGCTCCATTCACTACCTCCAGTCTCTCCAACCCCCTTTTTGTCTGGGACAGTCTAGCCATCTTGCTCCAATCAGGTGGGGTCTGGCCAGCTTTGATGTGGGCCTGCCTCAAACCAGCCAGGTGATACTTCACCTTTGCTGGCTTCACACCTTCGCATGCAAGAGTTACAACATAACCTACGGCCTTCTCTTCGGTGACTGGCAGCGGTGCCTCCTCCAGATCCTTGCACCAGGCCGAATACTTCTTCCACACAGAGTCATAACGCCTCCGTGTGGACTCTGCTAATCCCTGGTTGAACAGAAGAGTCGCAGCCTCTCCCACTCCTGCCCTGACCAGGAGCGGTTGTCTGTTGTCAGCAGCTCTATCAGGCCCTCCGGAATCTGCTCTGCTCTCTCCGCTGACTCCTGCATGACAGAACGAGCAATGTCTAGCCTGTCCCTTGACTATGCATCTGCCACAGTGTTCTCCACTCCCCTGATATGTTCTGAAACTATTCTTAGTGGTACTGTGGCTTCCACAAACGCAAGGCATCTCATTAAGTGCATGGCCGCTTTCTCCTTGCAGGCCCCTGACTTGATTGTTGCCACCACTGCCATGTTGTCACATCTGGCTTTGATCACTTTGCACCTCCAGTGTTTGCCCCACACCACTGCTGCCACCACAGTTGGTAACAATTCCTTAGGCATGATGGACCATCCCCTAGCATATTCAGCTTCATTCCAATTCAACTGGAACCATTTCTCGTTCCAGGTGGCACCACACCCCCAACTTCCCGATGCATCTGATAGCAACGACTCCTGGAGGTTCTCTGATGTTGCTAATGACCTCATCAGTGAGGTCCCATTCCAATTGAGTCCAAACTGGAACCACCACTCCAGGTCCGTTCTGGCTTCCAGGTTCAGCCTCACTCTCCGGTCCCCTCTTTCAACCGTAGTCATCAGATCCTGTAGTCTCCTTTTGAAGGCTCTCCCCGGCCTCACTGCCTTGCATGCGTGGTTTAGGGACCCCACAATAGACTCCAGGTCCTTCCGTCGGCAGCTTTTTATGCCCCTCCACCTCTTCAGAATGCTCCTCAGTTCCGCCAACTTCTCCTGAGGGAGCCTGACTTACATCCTCACTGAGTCTATTTCGATGCCAAGGAACGTCACCACTTCACTTGGCCCCTCCTCCCAGGGGCATCCCCAGCCGCTGGCATGTCTCCTTGAGCAATCTCATGGATTCAGAGCATTCCATGGTGCCTTTCTTTCCCACCATGACAAAGTCGTCAATGTAATAACTCAGCCACTTTGCTCCATTCTTTGTTGTAATCCATTCTATTGCGTCCCCAAGCGCTGTGAACAATAGCGGGGCTGACCTAAGCCCAAAAGGAAGAGTGCCATCTACAAAGGTCACTCCCTTCCATTTCATGCCCAGCAGCCACCTGTCCCTTGGGTGGACAGGTACATTCCTGTATGCTGCTTTAACGTCGGCTTTGGTAATCATGGCTCCTTCTCCCAGTTCCAGCACTCTCTTCACCACATCGTCCACCGACATGTATGCTACACTGGACAGTTCTCTGGCTATGCCATCGTTCACACTACCACCTTCCGGGGCTGACAGATTAACAATCAGCCTCCACTTCCCCGGTTTTCCTTTCTTGGGAATCACCCCCAATGGAGACAACTGGACCCCTCTTACCTGAGGAGTCTCCTCCAGTCTCCACACTCTCTTGGCAGACACCTCCTTCTCCAGGTAGTCGCCAATGACTCCGCTGTGCTGGGTGGCTTCATACATTGTTCCACCTCTCCGCTCCAGCACCACTTTCCTTTGGTCATGGCCCAACCGGAAGCCATTCCTTATCCCTCTGACCAGGAACTCCACCCACTCAGTGTCTGGATGTTCCTTCAGTTCCTCTTGCCACACCCTCCACCGGAGGGGTGACACCACTTTCTCAGCCCCGGACAGCACTTTGCTGCTGGGGCCTTCTGCGACACTTTCCAGCTCCAATAGCTGCCTTGTGAAGCGGTACCCTGCAAAAGCATACCATAACCATCAGCTTTTGCCCTTGCACCAAACCACCTCCTTTCCTAAGACTACTTGCCCACCCACCCTGTGTGTACATGCGTCTACCTATCCACCATCCCCTGCCCTTACTTTCATCCTGCCCGTTGACCTCCCTCGTATGTAAGCGTGTGTGTCCTATTCTATCCCATCCCACTCCCCCCCCCCCCCCCCCCCCCTAGTTAATCTTGCCCAGCCTCCTTATCTACATACCGCCTAGTTCCCCCTTTTCCCCTCTTACTCCGGAATCTAACACCTTCCACTGATAAACAATATATCATAGAGAATAATGAAGTGACATGCCACAATACACAGCATAATGAATTAGTGTGACAAAGAATTCCCACAGTACATCAAAGTCCATTCTCCGGCTCCTTATGCAGTTTTCTTGTCAACATTCTTGCTGCATTGCAACACCGGGTGCTCACCCCCACAGCCTGAGCACACATGAGCAAATTTACAGTTTTGCCCATAAAGGCAGTTTCCGTTAGCCCTGTTGAACCGGAAACAGGTCCCCTTTTTCTTCCAGTGTTCCATTTCCATTTCCACTCATTTTTCCGTCTCCTTTTGATTGAGATGAGCTACAGAGCAAGTCCACCACGAGCGGAACTCTCTCTTCATCCCATTTGGCATCATCCCTTCCAGCCGCCTCCTGACGGAAGCGCCTGTCATATTGAAAACCTGGGCCCATGGGTGGCATCTCACCAACTTAAAGATTATCTCCCTGTAGGCAGTAAATGGAAGCCACATTTCTGGCTTGTGCTTGGCCCAGGCCGCCTGAAAGAGAGAGAAGCAGGTGCTCCATTTGCTCAAGTCTGGCACCTCCTTCCACTCCTTCCTTTTTCTTCCACTAGATTGCCCCGGGCTTTCACTACATTCTCCTGGGCTCTCCTTCCAGTCCCCCTCAGAGGGACCCTCTTCCAACGCAGGAAACCATGCAAACTCCACGAAGATGCCATCCTGTATTGCCTCCACTATTTTCTTGGTGCACCTAATGCCACCATCCTCCATCTTTATCCATACCATCCCTAAGCCTGTCCTCCTCCCTGCCTAATCCCTGTGTCTATTCCCCCCTCCACTATCACTCGTTTGCTCCTTCCCCTTTTCCATCCAACCACCCACAATAACCACATCCCCTAATTGCCTACCCTTTTCCCTTGTTTTTTCCATAATCAAGTCACTTGTACCTTTCTCTCCCACTCTACCCTATACTTTTTACAACAACCCATTCTCTCCACTCGCCCACTGGATGCCTACACAAAGCCCTCTGAGCTCGGGTTGTCACGTACTACCATCAGTACGGAGGTGAGCGTCAGGAACATTTGCCTTAGCCTTTCCAGTCTACCACCCGCACCATGTCCATGACTCTACAATGAACCGCCGCCCCCCTTTTTACTACCCATAAACCTGGACCTACCATCGTCTGATGTCCCCCTTTCCTTGGCACCAGACCACTTTTTGTCCAGCTCTTCCATTCTTTCTAACATAGCTGATACTTTGCTTAGACCTTGTGCCATCTTGGTCCAATCTGGCAAAGGTGCTGCATACTCCCCATCATACTCAGCCTCATCACTCGTTCCTGGACGGCATTAAGCGTCAGCCTCTCCTCTCTACACTTCTTCACCGGACCTCCGGTACTTTCTCGGCCGCAGACCTCTGCTGTGGCCTTTCCTGACGCCTGGCGCTTTTCTCTTTTTTCTTCTCTTCCATGTTCACTTAGTTATTTCTAACTGAGGCCCACCACGCGAGGTCTCCCATCTCCCCCCGCGCATGCGTCGGTACTTCCTCCCAGATGACCACTCCCCTTTTACCGCCGGTGCAATAGACATGTAAGGCGGCGTAGGTTTCAAAAAGGAAGGCAAAAGTACAGAAGAGGTAAAAGGCGATTAATCGTAACTGAAAAGCGGATGGAAACGGCGAGGTAAGGGGTGTAGGTTTACAATGGAAGAGAAGAGAAGACAAAAAGGCAAGCGATTAATTTTAACTAAAAGCGGGCGGGGTTAGCTAGTGTTCAAAAGAAAGGCTAATGTACGAAATAGAAGACAAAAGTTTCTCAAAGTAGGACAGAAATTCAGAAGCAGGAGATATAGACTGGAAAAGGGGGTTCCATGACTCAAGAAGTAGAGTTGAAGATAGGAGAGGTGGGTAGAATAAAAGGTCATGAGATAGCTCAGAAAAAAGAGAGCAGGAGAGGTAAACTTATGTAAGTGGTGGGGTACTTGCTAGTTTATAATAATATCACTCTTTTTTTGAAGCTATATTCATTGTTTCTGCCTAGTTTTGTAAGTATTACTGATAATGACCTGACAAATATTAAACAGGGGGTTATGGGTCTTATTTTTATTATGTAGTTACCCGAAGGTGAAGTTAATATTTATAGCTATAAGGTATGAAGTTCAAAACACCGCTAAAGCAACTTCCTGGGCAATTAAAGTTTTGACAACTGGAGAGGAACCACTAAAGAGACTTGATATGATATCCCTGAAGACGTTTTAAACTCCAGGGACAATAGTTTGATGTAGTGGAAATGAGGAAAACTGATTGAGAGCTTTACGTTCCTTCCAAGACTCTTTACCACCGTCTTAGACAGTAAAGATAACAATTTTAAAACTTTTTCATTAAACCATGGATTCATATTTTCACAATTTGCACTCCAATGACATTGGGCGGCGAGATAGCTAGGGCTTTACTGAGAGAGGATGAAAAGTGATTGTGGGACGATAGTGTAATTGGTGTCACAACTCCCAGGGCACTACAAAGTGCAACCTTTTTCATTGCTGCAAATATTATGTCTTCCCTTTGAGGAGGTGAAGAATTACAAGTCCGATTTCTCCGATAGTTAGATGCAGTAATACAGATGGTCTTGCTAATGAGAGTGTGTCAAAGACATGCAATGGCACTTTAAAAAACAACAACAAATAACTGAACATTTGCAGAAAAGCAGTGCCATTGTTTTAATATCCAGAAGCTGGTCACCAATGTCCAATTTGACTACTTGATCTCTAGCTATTATGAAGAAACTACCAACACAAGCATTATATTCATGATGTTTTAATCTTGCATCCTATCTAAATGGTACCCTAGGACGCAGATGCACTTTGGTAGCTACTTTGAAAATAAGCCCACAAGGAAAAATATACTTGGATACTGAATTGAGGAAAATGTGCTCATTGGCAAGTATTGAGGGAGCAATTACCAACCATAATTTGAGGGCTACCTCCACGACTCAAATGTTTGATGTAGGGGTTACAGAGGAAATGAATACAGGTGAGAACAGGGCACAAGTCACTGGTAGGCCCTGCAAGCTTGTGCTAGCATTTTTTCTGGAATAATAGACGTGAATTCGCATAAATTTTGTAATAAGGCTATTTAGATGAACTCTAAAGATACAAGTTGCTAATCATGCTGAAGATGTGGTATCCCTTTCCAATTAACATAGCTTCAAATAATATCATGCAAGAGAGCCAGTACATGGCAATTTTTAGGAAAAAAATGAGGATATATTATGAGTTAACAGTTTTGCTAATATTGAAACATAACTATTGAAGTATTATGCTGCAGCTAAATATTCCTCCCACTCAGAACCCAGTTGTGTTGTGGAAATGAAATGCAAATGAATTCCCACAATGATCAACAGTGCAAAATGTTCCTGTAAGCCAATTTTCAGCTGCAGTGGAACATATATTTTACAATTGTATCACTATTTTACTGAAACACAAATGTTAACGCTGGAAGATTCTACACTGAATCTCCCATATGTGACCGGTTTTGGGAAAATCGGCCTAAACGCGGCAAACAATTTTTTTCAGTATCCCCGGGTAAAGCCTTATGGGTAGATTTTTTTCGAAAAATTTTTTATGGCAGAAATGGATAGACACCAGCTAGCTCTAGCTTACGACGCAGTTGTAAACTCTGGCGTGCTCTAGAACTCACACTAGGAGGCTAGAAACATTAGCCGGTTGGACTCGTGTACGGAGAGTTGCTAAGAAATTATTGGCGGGCTTTTCACTAACAGCCGGGAAAAAACTGTAGCTAACTAATTCACTTACTATTCTACATAATTCACGTACTCACGCAATTCTCGCCGTCATAGTTTCTTAAGGAGCCCTGCATTAAGCCTTTTAGACTTCTTTCAATCCGCCTGTAACCGGTTTATTCCATAGTGTCCCGGAGACACGCAGTAATGGTATACGGACACAAGGCACGCCCCCTGACCTTAGCAATGCCTTTACCCGGAGTTTTTTCGAAATCAGCAATAATAAGTTTAGCAAAAATACTGAAGTGTTGTAGTGCGTAGGGCGAAGACGGCTTGTGCTACAGCTTCCAAATTAGGAGGACGGCATCCCAAGGCCCCGTGCAGCCTACTGGTAGAATAAATTAGAAAACTTTAGATGCCGCGTTTAGGCCGATTTTCCCAAAACCGGTCACATATAGTAATTTAATACATTGGTAGTGACTGGTGAGAACTGACTTTGTGACACCTCAACTTGTAGTCATGCAATCATACAGTAGTATACTTCACTTGTTAATATTTGAGAATTTTATGGAATAAAATAATAAAACGATTTTTTTTATAAAAAAATAGAATAATTCTCAAATTTTTGAGTATAATCTGGCAGCCCTAGTCACTCTTTGCGTAATTACTCAAAATGAATGAAAAACCAGCATCAAAAATTAAGTCTCAATATTTTGGGACGAACTAAATAACATGTATAAGATGCATTAATACATTTGGCCAGCATCCACGATCATCAAGAACCTCAGTTCCTGCCTTTGTATATTCTTTCACGTAATTTACATTGTTGCACTATCAACATTATCACTATTCCAGCTTCTTCTGATACTCTCTCCTAACTGAAAAAGAGTCTGAACACTTTGTCTTATCCATGAACTTTTCATTGTTTTTTGGGGTTTTGTTTTGTTTGTATGTTCTATTTTATGCCACTACTTAGAGTGTAATAAAAACGGATAAATGTAGCTGAAGTAGCTGACTAGCTAAACGTGACAACTTATTTATTGTGTGGAACAAAATTTCCCTGTTAATATTGCAATAAGGAATCAGAGTTCATTGCTATTTGCTACTACCTACTCTCTCTCCATTATTAACAATACTTATTGCACAAGTCAAGAGTGTGATTATGGCAAAATATTTCACAGCAGGCAAGATTGAGATATGGCAAGATATGCCACTCTCAGGCTTTATCTTCACTAGCCTCTGGCTCATTAAAAAAATTAGCCTGATCTTGAAATATTTCACAATAACACACTCTGACTCCTTATATAGAAAAGTTACATACATTATTATGTTCAAATATCATTTTTAAAATTTTGGCACTCAAAACTTGGTACAGAACAAAAAAACAACAAAAAAAACAAGATAAGGCAACTATTAGTTACAAGAAAAGTTTGAATTACCGATATAAATACTCATGGACTACACAACACACCATACAAGAATAGAAGAATACAAAAAATGCTACTAGTTTCTGCAGTTACACTCTGAAACAAGAAAAAGTGCTGGAATAAAGTAGGCACAAATTGGTGAAAAGGGAGTGTGGTCCAATGAAGGGGGGACCTGAAATGTTAATTATGCCAGTGGTCTCCGCCCAATTCTCTTCATAATGAGATGAAGTCTCATAACAACATCTCCCACTAAAGGATGCTGAATGGCCTCCCCGTGCCAGCAAGATGTCATCAAGTACCAACAATCCGTGTCAAACCTCAGCAGTCTCTCTGAACTCAGGCCATTTCTGATGGCAGACCACAGCTGCTCCTTGTTCTGGCAGGCGTCAATAGCACCAGGAAGTTTGGCGTCATTGGCGCAGATGTACCAAAAGAGGATGCCAAAGGCGCAAATGTCGAGGAACCCCCAAATAGCTCAGGGGCCATGTGGATGGGCGTGCCCACTATAGTGCAGGTCATCATAGCCTCAGGCTTGCAGAAACCCAGGTCAGTGAGGCAGCCCCTATTGCTATAGTCCAACCATAAGGAAAGCAAAACAGACAAGAGACACGAGTAGGGGGAAAATTAATGATTCATTTAGAAATCAATACAGATTTAAACTAAAATATTGACATAACACACTTCTTAAATTTAATTGGCTTAAGTTTTCTATATTCTACATCAATTATATCATTTTTTACCCTTTCTTAAATAGAGTTAAAATTGATCACTCAAATAATATACAATTAGAGATAATAAATCATATTTAGCAGACATAGCAGGTTACATATTACATCAAGCAACTTTACATACCAGAACATTCTTAAGGTTAATTTCTCGATGCAGCAAAGCCTGGCTATGCAGGAACCGGATCCCTTCAACTACATCCACAGCAATCTGCATTCTGGTTCCAAAGTCCAGCCCTAATTTCAAGGCAGCATGAAGGTCCCTGGGGTAACGATGCATGATGAAGAGGACTACGACCTGGGAGCTGCTGGAATAGTCATCCTCTATGAGAGCTCCCACGAGATTAACAACACGATCATTCTTTGGCACAGCATTGGTGCATCTGTTCACACTAAGCACAATCAGATGTTCCGTTCACACGCTGTATCCACAGATTACTGAACACAACAAGTGATGTTCCCATTCTGTCCGACACCACAGAAAGTGTAACCACCCTTTACCAAGTTAACTACATTTCATGAATCCACCTCACAAAAAAAAAATCTAGAAAAAAATTGTTTTTTAAGGAATAAGGAATAATAGTTTTTTTTAAGCAATAAGGAATTTAATTGCAAACTCTACGTACCTGTTGATCGAGTGGAGCTCTGGCATCATGAACGTAGATGAAGAAAGGGTGGAGCTCAACTTGGCACACCTGCAAAGTCTTCCTGACAGCGTTCAAACTGCCAGGGTCACAAATAACCTCGAACCTCGCCTCCAGGATGGGGTTGTTAAGCCCCACCTAACAATCATATACCCTTGAAAGTATGTCTAGTCAGCTGAATTTTTTTGTGATATTTTGTATCTTTATTGACTCAGGCCTTCATGGAGCCGAGAGTGTTGCACGGGTATACAGTAGGCAAGAGCCTATATTTACAGCCAATATTTAAAAAAATTTGAACTAGCCATCCTGATAGAAACGTCTGTGTACAGTGTGTAGCAATACATATCTGTAATAGTGTGTGTGTGTGTGTGTGTGTGTGTGTATATGTGTCTACTAGTCAGTGCCCTCCACCAATAAAATTGTCTAGCACATTGCTGGGCTATGCTATGGGCAATATTACTGCAGACCAGTTCAAACTGATTACCACTAGGAGAGAAAAGTAGTACAATATAGGCTGTACCTATAGCAGATTTAATTACAAGTGCAACAAGTCCATGTAGCTGTATTATGACTCTGAAAAAAAATAGACCACTGATAAGTAGTTAACTATCAGAAAAGTTCCATTTCAAGTGGTTGTTTTGTTTTCTGTTATTTTTGTTATTTTTTGTTAATTATTTTATTACTGGTGAGCATTTCAGGCTAGTTTAGCTTCTTCTTTTATGAAGACAGCAATTCCATTTACTATAGTAATGAAGCAACAAAGGTGCGAACCCTCAGCGCTATTAAACACTACCTACCTATTATAATCCTTCCAAAGAACTAGCAATCTGTTAGCTATTTTAGTGAGGCATCAATATAGCTCTGGCAATGAAAATGGTACATGGAAACGCTGTCTTCATAAGAGAAGAAGCTAAACTAGCCTGAAACACTCACTGGTATATATTTTCAACCCTAAACTTTACTTCTTTCACTGAGTTAACTTCCCTGAGCATAAAGAAACTACACCGCTGGCTGCAAAAATTATTTGCTCACGTGATGAAGACGTGACGCTAGGGGGCGTTACCCACAAAAGCTGGAACCTATGCGGAGCTGAAAACTTCGCGTTTTCCCAACAATTAGCCCGAAATTCAATACAGTAGCACAATAAGAAGTCCTAAATCTTCGTCCTGAGTAAGTTCGTACCTCAATCAACGGTTAATTGTCAGTAATCTCCAAAATTAGAGCGTGACAGACAGACTGAAACTCACTTGTGTATAATATATACTTTCAATGCAAAACTCCACTTACATAACTTCACAGAGGCATGTAAAACAAGCTACTGCGGACCGCTAGAATGAAATTATTAGCTCGCGTGATTACGGGTGACGATAGAGGCATTATCCACAAAAGCTAGTACCTACCTACTCGTAGCTGAAAGCTTCGCGTTTTCTCAAAAAATCAGCCCGAAATTAAGATAAGTAGCTAGCACAACGAAGGTCCAAAATCGCCATTCTGAGTAAGTTCATAGTTCATACGTGAATCAATGTTTAATTGCCAGTAATCTCCAAAATCACAGCGTGACGGACGGACAGACAAGACGGCTACTATAACCCTCCAGGGCCTGCCGCTGAGTGTCATATTAAAGTTTATAATCAAGACTGATAACGGAAAATGAAAAACACATTCAGCGTGGTTAAACAAAGTTGATGATTGTATTCTCTTTTATGTTAACCTTAAGGGTGCAGCACCACCGGAACCTGTGGTAATTAAGCGATTCAGTAGAATACCACAAAACCCGCCCGTAACTCGATCCAATTTACTCTCCGCGAACTGACTATTGTACGCGACTCGCGCACAATTTGAACACGTACCAATTAACTGTATCAGACAATTTACCTCAAAGAGCTTTCACCTCAAAGGACTGTAGGGCAGAAGCAGCAGTGCAGATAATTAATATTTGTTCACTTTCTAAAAAATATTACTAAACAATATTATAAATCATAACTCCATAGTAGCAGGGCCATAATCAAATACAATATGAAATGAACAAAAATCAAAGGTTCTGAAGTATGCAATACTATCAAGGGGATCCAAGGAGCTGTGCCTTCTCATTGACCTCTCTACTGGAGTGCCATGTCCTCTCTTCTAAATAACCAGGATGTATGTAGTATTCTTCCCTTCAGGAGGCATGACTTCTTAGGAGAGCCGAAGGTCTACTATTCTCTCCTCTGGAGAACAAGGAAGCCATGTCTTCTGCTCTGCACTTTTGTTGTGAACCTGCCAGTTGTACCCTAGAACCAAGGAGTTGTGCCTTCTCATAATCGGAGCTCATCTATTTCTATGAAGAGCATGCCAGCACCTTCCCTCCTGTTGAGGTAGATCAGACAAAGTACTATGATCTAAAATTTGATTCTGGTCTTATTTTAAATAAATCAATAAAATAATAATTGATAATAAACAGCCTAATTGATAAATATATATTATTGTAGAAAGAAAATAACATTAGTCAATAAAAGTAATAATTCACATTTTCTTTTAACAAATAGCACCAAAAATTCCTGAGAAGTTGAAGTTAACACACTGAAACTGCTTCTAACTTCTACCCGCTACACCAACCTTCTATCAAGCTCTCCAAAGACACCAAAGCAGATGCTTCCTTCAAGTCGCAGCTGCGAGCCGTGATATATCTATTCTAAACGAGTGACTCCAGGCCCCATTAATACGCCGCCGCTTCTTCATTGTCTAGGACCCTCCAGTACATTCCAGAAGTCTTGTACTCTTCCCCGCAGGGCTCACTCGCACAGTAACTCTTCTTTTGTTTTTGCTTACCGGTTCTAATTAGAGCCGCCACCACCCGGAATTTTGCCCACAATAAATTGCGCGCTCAGAGTTGGGGGGCGGAGTTGAAGAATCAAATGAATACGAATCAATAAGTTAGCTTCGTACCTAAAAATCGATATTCAGAAGTACTGGATGACCAGAATGAACTCATATTTTGTACACGGGGTACACTCCACATCTAAAAAAACATAACAACGAGTTTTTTCTTTTAAATAGGATACAAAAAAAAAAATATAAAAATATTTTAAAAAATGGAAAACAAATACTAATATCAAAAATACGGCGTTGTTAAGTTGTGGGGAAGCCCCTAGGCTACCGCTGGAAAAAAAAATCGACTTCGTAACTGCAACGGTCGCCTCTGAATATCGCTGAATAGCCTTAAGGTTTGTACCGTTGTTTCTCAGTTCCTGGTCGGTCTTTTTTCTTGAAACTTGGTTTATAAGAGCTGTCTGTTGGTGTCTGTTTCAACTGCAACAACAAAGTAAGCGTACATTGAACAGACAACGAGAAATAAATACATAGCATAACTCCTCCATCTGCGGTTTAGCGCTGCGGTTTCAAGTGGTACTGCACCCTTAAGATTATTAACATGATACACTGATATAACAAGGACTCCGTTGTTCATGTAGACTCTCATACTTCTTCTTCTACAACTGCATGGCCACATTAAATTTTAACAAATATTTAGTCCCTTATGGCACGATTAACATCCTTATTCTTTGCAGTCATACCTGGTTAGCCCCCTTTTGAAGTTTATGGCTGTGGGCCTGAATAACAGGATGTATGTGGGTGTGCAACTTTTGGGTATTACTACAGCAGCATTTCATAAACTCTGGTAAACAACCATCTGTGCAATTTTTGTTTCCTTATAGTGTTATTGTACAGACTTGTAAAAAAAAATAACTATGTACAATGTTTGACTTGACACACATTCTAGTCAATACTATAAGCCATCAGTTGTCATGGTGTTATCATTATTTTTGCCTGTACTTATAACAACTAATTCTTGGTAAAATGAGGCAAACAAGTTGAACAGGTGGTTAAAAATGAAAGTTTTTTTTAAGTTACTCTTACTGTTGTTAGGTATACCCAGTGCTTATTTAGACAAACAGAGAGCCATGTGAAGATAAATTTACAGTAAATAACAAACCACTGAATAGACCAGTTATTCTCTGATTTTAGTTACATTTTAGTTTTTTGATTTATAAATGTTAATCATTAGCTTTACGCATTTGAATATTATCTCAGTACTCTACTATGACAATAACTAATATTAAGCTAAACAGTGAAGATATTTAACTATCTAAAAGCTTTCATTCTGAATATATGTGCATATACATGTATATTATATGCATAAATGTATATACATATAATAATGTATGTTGTAGTAAGTAGTAAAACTTGCTCTACACATACTGAATGTCCATGTTATTTCATAACCTCAATAACATCAACGTTCTTGTAGTATATGATATATTAGTACTTATGAAGACATCAGGCATACCAAAATATTAATTTTAGCTGTGTCTTATTATGTGCGTGTATTATATTAATAATTATAGTATAAGTTATTTAAACTTTATGTTAGGCACAATATGCTTACCAGAGAACAATTGAGGTAACATAAAATTTAAATTTTCATGTTATTCTGTTCAGTGCTAACTATATAATAGAGTTAGTTTATGCTTGTGGTGGACATAGCCTACCTATTATTGGTCAGCTTCCCTCCCACTAAATCAAATGCAGGAAAGGCTACTTCAACATACCAAAAATGAAAAAACAAAAACAAAGACAACAAACATGTTTGTTTGGGGGAAAATGCACTGGTTACTTTAAACAACAGAAGGAATAACAAGTAAAACTTTAACAAATGACTATAGTGTATGATGGACTACTCTACTGATAAACCTACTAAATCCATTCAATATCAAAACACACATTCACTATAAATAGTGACGTGGTGAAGGCTATTCAATAATATTGTATGATGCCACTTTGTTCCTACAATATGCATGAAGTAAGATTGAATAATTTTTAATACTAATTCTGGAAATATATTCTAAATTTGCTAGTGCACATGGCATAAGACTACATCAATTTATTAAACGACAAGTAGACTTTGACCAGCCAAGACAAATAGTGTACAATCACTATTCTACGTACCTTTGGTACAAATTATGGACCACAAGCAAGTGATTTCGCATATGAAATTGTAAATAATGATACTAAAGAAGGCAATACATCTCAATGTGAAATGATGGATATAATATTCAGAACATTATACTGTTTCAAAAAATTATTGCTATAATGAAAGTAATATATCTGTACAGCTAACCATAATATCAAATGAATCACTGCCCAATAATTCTTCTCAAAATAAGACACAGGTTCAGAAGCAAATATGAGTACAACATTGTAATTATTAACTTCATATACACAGTGTAATAACTATGTAATAAAAACCAACTATATATTTATACTTTGAGCTGCATTACTGTATTTCTGAGTGTTACTGCCACCATTGGTTTAACCAGAATCTTAGAGCAGGATCTGAACAACAGCTTCACATCCATATGTAACAGTTTGCGCTATAGGTGAAACCACTAGAATGCTTGAGCAGAAAGTGAAAGAACATCAGGATGTTTGAAAGAGAGGTGAGGTATCAGCTATTGCTGAACATGCTTGGCAGCAACATCACCCCATGGAATGGGAAGTGGTAAGAGTTGTAAACAGAGCCAGTATGAATTGTAAGATAAAGATAAAGGAAGCTCTATACATACAAATGACACCTGACAACAACAAGTATAACAGAGATATGTTTAAAGCTTCCAGGATGCTGGCTGTCTATGCTGTATGCAAATCACCCTTCAGGATATAATAAACGGTAAACATACCCTCCAGTATCTTGCTGTTTACATTATATTTACTATATCACCACTGAGAATGTAACCACAGTTGACCCCGAGAAGTCAAAACATAGCATTGAGTTTAATTAACATAATATTGGCTGTTATACAAGAAAATTTGCTAATACTAATAGCATTCACAACAATAGCAAACAACATGTGTCTCAGCCTAGACTTGTTTACCTGTTGGTCTATTACAGTGATCCTTCCACTTACTTTACTTGTACCTAATGTTATGGAAGAATGAAAGTTTCATTCTACTCCTATTTATTTAAACTATTGTACTGGTTAAATAAACTTTATAAGTTTGCTAAACATTTCCGCACTAGCAGCTGCTGTTGTTGATATCTCATCATTAGTATCATTGAGAAAGAATTTCAGGGCTAGAAATCATTTCATCATAATATAACTATAGCACCTGATGTACGGAAAAAACAATGACAGAATGAAGGAGTATGGGCAGGTTAGATAAAATGTAATCAATAATTAAATTATAGTGAATGTAAAATCATAAGAAATAGGAACATGGTCTATAGTGGTTAAAATAATTTTCATCTATACATACTAATAATGAGGAGTTAGAATTACATTTTTATTGTAAAGTACTTTCTTATTTAACAAACACTTCAAACTGTTGAGAAGAAGTTTCATTTGTGTAAACTTTTCGTATTGTATATGCTATAAATTGGACAAGAATACGACATAAGAATATATTGGTGTGAGTCAAAGTTGAAATATCCTAACATTTGTCCTGGTAAACATATTATGAAGTATCATTACTTCGTTACAATAATGAGGAACATTCATATTTTTAGTACAATCAATCATAGTGTACTGTTCAGGGGGGAAAGTGGGTGGCTAGGGCTCACTCTCCCAACGAAGTTTAATGAAAAATTATAATAAAGAAAAATAGACTATTACAGTCAATGAAGTTCATAGGACAAGTGCATGCTAACTGAAGCTCTTGACAGTCCAAATATCATAAGTTTTAACCGAATTATATTTCTGCCTCTCCCTGCCGTTATCACTGGACCTTCCCCTGAAGCTACAGAAAAATGTATCAATCTTCGGTCTAAGGTCTATTTCTAATATTTAAGTAATTATACACTATTATAGACAAGCATAAATTATATTCTGGGCTATGCTATGGGCAATATTACTGCAGATCAAGTGATCAAAACCGATTACCACTAGGAGAGAAAAATAGTCAAATATCGTCTGTACTAATAGCAGATTGGATTACTATTAGCTGTATTATGATTTAGAAATTGTGAAGTGATAAAATAGCTGAATAAAAAATTCCACAAAAAGAATCTTAGAAAAAAGAAAAGTTCTGCTGGTTTGTTGAGAGCAAGACTGTAGCATAGCAGTACCCATATTTAGTTCAAACTGATTGCCACTAGGAGAGAAAAGTAGTATAATTATAGGCTGTACCTATAGCAGATTTGATTACAAGTGCAACAAGTCCATGTAGCTGTATTATGACTTGTAATATGAAATCTGAAAAAAAAAATAGACCACTGAAGAAAAGTTCCATTTCAAGTGGTTGTTTTATTTTCTGTTATTTTTGTTATATTTTGTTAATTATTTTATTACTGGTGAGCATTTCAGGCTAGTTTAGCTTCTCTTATGAAGACAGCATTTCCATTTACTATAGTAATGATGCAACAAAGGTGCGAACCCTCAGCGCTATTAAACACTACCTACCTATTATAATCCTTCCAAAGAACTAGAAATCTGTTAGCTATTTTAGTGAGGCATCAATATAGCTCTGGCAATGAAAATGGACATGGAAACGCTGTCTTCATAAGAGAATAAGCTAAACTAATGTGAAACACTCACCGGTATACATAACTTCACTTCTTTCACTGAGTTAACATCCCCGAGCATAAAACAAACTACACCGCTGGCTGCAAAAATTATTTGGTCACAGTAATTAAGATGTGACGCTAGGGGGCATTACCCACAAAAGCTGGAACCTATGCAGAGCTGAAAGCTTCGCGTTTTCCAAACAATTAGCCCGAAATTCAATACAGTAGCACCATAAAAAGTCCTAAATTTTCGTCCTGAGTAAGTTCATACCTAAATCAACGGTTAATTGTCTGTAATCTCCAAAATTAGAGCGTGACAGACAGACTGAACGACTACTATAACCCTATCGCGCATGCGCGCTTAAGGTAAATGAAGCACCTTAGTTGAGAACCCTCAGCGCTCTGTTATTCATGTATACTCACATACTTCTCCTTCTACAACTGCATGGCCACATTAAATTTTAACAAATATTTAGTCAACATAAATGTTCCTTATGGCACAATTAACATCATTATTTGCAGTCATACCTGGTTAGCCCCCTTTTGAAGTTTATGGCTGTGGGCCTGAATAAAAGGATGTATTCTGTGTGCAACTTTCGGGCATTGCTACAGCGACATTTCAAAAACTCTGGTAAACAACCATCTGCACAATTTTTGTTTAGTTTGGTGTTATTGTACAGACTTGTAGAAAAAATAACTATGTACAATGTTTTGACTTGATACTCATTCTTGTCAACACTAGAAGCCATCAGTTGAAATGGTGTTATCATTATTTTGCCTGTACTTATAACAACAAATTCTTGGTAAAGTGAAGCAAACAAGTTGTACAGGTGGTTAATAATGAAAGTTTTTTTTAAGTTACTCTTACTGTTGTTAGGTATATCCAGTGCTTATTTAGACAAACAGAGAGCCATGTTGAGATAAATTTACAGTAAATAATGACAAACCACTGAATAGACCAGTTATTCTCTGATTTAAGTTACATTTTAGTTTTTTGATTATATAAATGTTAATCATTAGCTTTTACGCATTTGAATATTATCTCAGTACTCTACTATGGCAATAGCTAATATTAAGCTAAACAGTGAAGATATTTAACTATCTAAAAGCTTTCATTCTGAATATATGTGCATATACATGTATATTATATGCATAAATGTATATACATATTATAATAATGTATGTTGTAGTAAGTAGTAAAACTTGCTCTACACATACTGAATGTCCATATTATTTCATAACCTCAATAACATCAATGTTGTTGTAGTGTATGATTTATTAGTACTCACGAAGACATCAGGCATACCAAAATATTAATTTTAGCTGTGTCTTATTAGTGTACTATATTAATAATTATAGTATAAGTTATTAAAACTTTATGTTAGGCTCAATATGCTTACCAGAAAATAATTGAGGTAACATAAAATTTAAATTTTCAGGTTATTCCATTCAGTGCTAGCTAAGAGTTAGTTCATACTTTATGAAAAATTATAATGGAGAAGAACTTACCCTGACAGTCAATGCAGTTCATGAGATAAGTACATGCTAATTGAAGCTCTTAACATTCAGAAAATAATATCCAAATCACGTATAATTATTTCATTAGCTTTAATTTAAGTATATTTTGGCCCCTCCCTGTTTGCAGTTAATCCCCCTCTGAATATACAGAATCTATCTTATATACATGCATAATTTTATTCTGGCTTATATTCCTATGTAGTAGTTGTTGACAGTTAAGAGTGATGGATATTGTGTAGTTAGAACTGCTCAAAGTCAATCATCAATAGAACTTCTAACTGTTATTTAACCTCAACATAAGTATCATGGCAACCACACAATATATCAAACTCCACTCACCAATACAAGCTAGCTTGGCCTGATAGCAATACACACACACACATTGACACACACACATACACACACACAGGGATTGATGTTTATATCAGTTGTGCCACTAATTAGGTGAACATTCTTATCATGCCTTCCTTGCAACCTCTTATATTACAAGCAAACTTCGTAGCTCTTAGTAGTCCTAAGGTGTTCTGAAAAGAGAAGATCTGGTATATACTTATAAATAGTCAATCCATCTGCTATAGCAAATGTCACAATTGGAAGTAGAGTAAGTTGACAGACGGGAAAATGGGATAACAAAAAAGAAATAAATAAATTCAAAATAAAATACCAATGGTTTGGCACTATCAGAATGTTGTTTCTCTTTATCTCTCAACACCAGAAGAAAGAATACCTCTCAGCTGTCATTGCCCATCACACAGCTTCATCAAAGTCAGATCAAAAGATGACCATTTTAGTCTTGCTGTTCTAGGAAAACTTGTGTGCATGTGTGTGTGCGTGTGTGTGTGTGTGTGCTTTTACCAGGAATGGCTGCATTGGTGGGACCAGTCATAAAGATAACACATCGAGAGGAAGAACACTTGAAGTGTGCCATTGATGAGGTTGTGAAGAGGATCTGTCCTCCAACAAATACAGTGTCAGCTTCATGCCTGTTAAAGTACTCCATTTTGATGACTAACCCTACACAGCACATCAAGTATTGGAGATCAGGGTATTGAGCTATACAAGGTTTTAGCATGCCTGGCATTTGTGTAATTAAGGAGTAATAATATCCAATAGTTTTCCATTGCAATGTGAATTGTATTTATTCATTTAAGCTAGTAAGGATCAATTCATTTATATTGTATTTAAATTAAATAATATAGAAAATAAAAGCATTTTAATTGAAGTTTCTGTTTAAGTGTGTGGGGGTTTAAGTTGACTTTTCTTTAAGCATGGTAGACTGCCACCAGAGTCGGTCTATAACTAATCTCCTGTCTCTTGATCCTTTAACTATAGCTCCTCCTAACCACCCAGGGGTGTCCAGGAAGTTATAGATGCAATATTTTAGTTATACAATGATGCAGGTGAACATGAGGTGAGACTGACTAAAAGGGAGTGGACCAAGCCATGCAATATATATAGCCAGTCCACCCACGGGCGAAACATAAATAAAGTGTGCTACACTGCACACGCTCAATAAACACATGTTTGAATTATAGAATGTTCTAGAACACGCTCAATAAATAGAATGTTCTGAAACAAGTTATAATGTCAAATGAACCAATAACAAATTGTCAGTTCATTCAGTGGGCGGTGTCCCACAAAGTGATTAACTACTGATTAGTGTACTAAATTATATACTTCAATCAAGTATAGTTTGCAGCAGTGACACACACATAAAAAAAATACTATAGTAATGATTCATTATTGAAGTTATACTCAAGATTGATTTTGAAAATGAAAAACACATTCAGTGTAGTTTAAAAAAGTTTATTACAGTCTGACCTCGTTCAACGGACCTTCTTCCGAAAAACGGACAACCACGATACAGCGGACAAACACAAAACTACGGATGGATTTCCTATTGAAAATTATATATTAGGAGCTTCTGAGATGCGGACCTTCCGAGTTCCAGACGACGAACAGAACAGAATTCCCACTATTGCTACACCATACAAAAAGCGTTTCACTTAAGGGTGCAGTACCACTTGAAACCGCAGCGCTAAACCGCAGATGGAGGAGTTATGGTATGTATTTATTGCTCGTTGTCTGTTCAATGTACGCTTACTTTGTTGTTGCAGTTGAAACAGACACCAACAGACAGCTCTTATAAACCAAGTTTCAAGAAAAAAGACCGACCAGGAACTGAGAAACAACGGTACAAACCTTAAGGCTATTCAGCGATATTCAGGGGCGACCGTTGCAGTTACGAAGTCGATTTTTTTTTCCAGCGGTAGCCTAGGGGCTTCCCCACAACTTAACAACGCCGTATTTTTGATATTGGCTCTTGTTAGGTGCAGGCCGAAAGCCGCTTAGCGCGTGGTCTTTGCAGAGTGATGTCATTGTATCAATTTAAATGTTGGGATTCCCCTATTCACTCACGAGACTTGAATTAAGCTGTGTGTTTTATCGATCTGAAGAGAAGAGGCTGTGTGGTGGGATGGCGGAGTCACTACAACGAGCAGAGTGTGTGTTAGCGGCTTGTGCCTGTCAGTGACGTGTCTACGCTTTAGGTATGTCAAGTGTTGTGTACATGACAGGAATAAAAAAAAATCACAAATGTGTTGGATTAAACTAGGGCATATACTGTGTAGTGACAAGACTGAGTAAAGTACAAAACAATAGCACTAAAACTAATTTTGACAGAATGGCTTGTGTCAAGTTTATTGCACTTGTAAAGTGATTAAATTTCCATGTGATATCTCTTGCTGTATATGTGTCCGGATTGCTGGCATATGTACCTAGAAATATTCATAAAATAATATTAATCAACATGAGGTTGACGATGATCTTACTTGAGAAAATAGCATAGGTGTTTTCAGTACTTTGCATCTAGCATACTGCAAATACAGGAGTTTGTGACACTTTCTTGATACTATAACATTTACTTACCATGCAGACGAATACTCCACAGTCGTAACTGTTCATTTGTTGTGGTATTCCCTGTTGTATAAAAGTTATGATGTGATGACATACTATTAATACCTGTTGTAACATTACCTTCACTGATGATACATTCCATGACCGTGATTTTATTGCATCATCTTCGCTTTCTTCCCAGTTCAAGAAGCTTCTATATAACAGTCATTACATGTGCATGCAGCTTAAAGCCAGAGAGAGAGAGAGAGTATTTACCTGATGAGGCATAAGCATTTTCCATTTTCTTGTTGCATGGAGTCGTAATATTCAATAGTATCTGATCCAGGATTAACAAAAACAACTGCCCAGTGAGCACCAAGGTGAATGGGAATTAGTACCATTTGTGCATGGAATAAGTCAACCTACATTGAGTTATTTAAAAAAATTAAAAAAAAATAAAAAAAAAGAGCAACTACCAAAAAACAACTGTTTATTAATTTGTGACATTGAACTTACTTACTTGGTCCATCTACTCATTTTATTGAATCCCACATTTGCCATTTTTGTGTAGAAGTGGCAGCTAAAAGCATGTATGTAGCCCTCATTCTCAGTGTTGTATGTGTCAATGAGTAGCTTGAAGTAACGATCTATAATCTGTTAGAAAAATACAGATGTGTTTACAAATTTGGACCTACTTCCGGTGCACCAATACATCCCATAAATTAATATTTTGTTTGGCTAGCCTAACTCTTTTCTTATGCTACTATTTATCTGCACACCAACTTATTATGTAACGTGTTTTCTTGCCATTACACTGTCATCTATGAATGGGCATAGTTCTGAATATTGTTAATAAAGCACACCACATTGTTTTGTATTATTTACCCTATCATTGAGCCACCTGGAGGGAAGAAGTGTTTCAATGTCTTGTTTAGTGCACACGATTGCTGCATTAGTGGACAATTCATATCTCCTTAGCAAACACTTCTGTTTCTTTTTACCCTTGCCACCAAATTTCGGCATGTCCAAACACATCTTACATTTGCCGCAGTTTTGTTTAGTACATCCAGCACAATCACATGACGAGACACCACTTTGTTTCCTTGTTGCATTACCTGAAGTGTATAAAGATATGTGTAAGTATGTTGACACAAGTTAATAACAATTATCACTTGTTGTTGTTTTTTTGAAAATTTTAATAATTTTGATGTTTTTTTCTGCTTTGATTTTGCATTAATAAGTGCAATTCTAAACAGTTAATATGACTTGCTAAAGTATTTATTTGGATTTATTTAATGCCCAATGAGTGAGGTTTCATAATGCCATTAACAAAAAAAAAACATCTAGTTTTCCTCGACGTGGTAATTTACATAAGTTTATTACTACGTATATTGATGTCAATTGACTTTCAACATTCTAATATTATTACCAATCGCGGCACAAATAGTTGCTTGAGCTATAAGGTAGTTCATGTATTGTTGGGACATTTCACTGGCTATGAATAACGAAGCATGTTTGAGTAATCAAAAAAAAAATCACATTGGCTTTTTCCATGTCCCATTCTTCCCACTGGGCAGAAACCATATTTAATTTATTTGGCCCTTTTTCGTACTCTTTCTTATCTGCTCATCTTGTATTCTCTTCTTTAGTTCTGGAATTGAAAGATCAGAGATGGTGGGATCCAGCTTTACAAAGCGAGAGAATGGTCTGGTCAGTCCCTACAAGTGAAGTGAGTATATGAGATAGTGTGAGGGATAAAATATATTACATCTCTTTGTGATATACATATTCTTTTTTTTTTATATAATTACCTCCATTAACTCTGATGCAGTTACTTTGTGTGTAGAAGTTTGCTGAATAGCTGTCTGTCGTGCTGCAATAATATTGTTACAGAAATTGAGTATGAGGCACTCTAAAATTCCTTCTTATCACTGTTTTGAAGTAATCATTTTTCGAGAAAAAAAATTAATTAAAAATATAGATTTAACTAGCTGAGTGGAGCCATTGAGAAATCTTATGTAACAATTTGTTGAACCTGAGTGACGTCCAAAATTTTAGGTGGCAAAATGTAAAACCTTGTTAATTATTAGTTAGTATGTCTCATTTGTTTGTTAGATGCTAAATATTCTCATTATTTTTTTTAAATCTGCCCAACTAACATATGTAGGTAAAAAATAATTACCCTGGGGGTTGAAGTAATGTTTGTACTGAATTCACGTACCTTTTCGTAACACTCTTGTTGCTTTTATGAATTTTTCTCTGTTTATCTGTGATATTTGTCTTGGAAAGCACTTTTTTCTAATTTTTTTTCTTCTTGAGTTTAGGTCGGCCAACTATAGTATTGCATCCCTTTAGTAATGGTTCTTTCATGACCTTTGCCCTACCAGTTGTTGTTCGGACTTTCCTAGTGGATGCTTGGTGTTTAATACTGGTTTGGTGAAAGTGTTTACTAGTTTTCTTGAAATCTTCCACTCCAGCCTTTTCAATTGCAGTAATAATTGGAGGAAGGTTGTCTTGTGTTGATGTTGCTGATGTTGCTAGTGTATTTCTGGCTGCTTCACAGTGTGCTAACGCATTTTCAAGAGCTGTAACGTCGCTAGTAAATAAAGCTAGTGTTCAACATCTGGCCACTGTCTCCTCAATATTTTTTTGTAGCCTGTATATCACATTGGCGGTTGTCTTAGTTTTTCCAGGTAGCTCTTGACTGTTACTATTGGTGGTAACTGTGACTAGTGGCGAGTTAGTGCTGATATCATTAGTGGGTGGTTCACTAATGGTGTCAAGAACCATGTGATTAGATTCTGTCAAACTTGCGGGCAAGTCGTTCCAACTCCATGATGGGTAGTGGTGAAATATTGCGAAGAAATGTTTGCATGGAGTGTGACTCGACTCAAATGCCGGACAAGTACACTTCCCACTTGTAACATTTATGCTCCATATATTTGTGCCTTTTGACTTGATTTCAAATATTCCTCTTTGAACTCGTTCAATATTGAGCATGCAGAGGCTCTGTATTTTGTTAGGTCTTCCTTCTAAATACAACGGTATGTCATAACGTGGTTTACGATAGGCTTGAGTCTGTTTAATGATGGACTGCACGTAGTTGCTCTCTAGTTCAGGGAATGCGACCTCAGTCAGAATTTGCACAAATGCATGCACGGTTGTATCTTGTCGAAGTGGAAGGTACCTTCGTCGTGGCACATTGTTAAATGCTTCTGTGATATTATTGGTGTCCACTTGATTATGAAAGCTTTGCCGGCAATAGTGGGCCATAGCTAAACACAAAAAACATTTACACACATTTTCATTAATTATCCTATCATATTGTGTTCTTCGGTATGGGCATATACAATAATGTACATATAATAGTTGTTTTTATTTGGGCTCTTTGGGACCAAAGGATGCCTGCATCTGATAGTGCCTGTATCTCATTAAATCAATATTGTTTTTAACATAATTTTGTTGGGAAGGGTCACTAAATGCTTAAATCACCCACTCATTTACCCTGCTTTAGCTGCCTAAATAATAGAGTTGCTCTAAAGTTTGGAGTGTGAATTAGAGAGGTTTCACTGTACAGTACAAAGTCAAATAGTTGACTGTCAGTTATTTAAAAGGGTCTGTCAACCAAACACTCAAAATATATTAGCAGCATGAGCGAGCATAAAATTGCATCCTTTAGGTAGTGCTCTACTAAACTTTTTATTATGTTGTTCAGTAATCTGAGCACTTCACTTATCTGACACCACCCGGCTTGGCAAAGCCAGAGCAACCACTAGAGCTGGTAGGGTTTAGCCCCACCACTCTGAATGTCGGACAAGTTAAAAAAACAGTTATACAGCCACATTATTTTTTTCTTAATAATAATAGCAAATTATTAAGTAGCATGTAAGTTGGCACCAGCACTGAAAATGAGCGTGTTCCATGCTGCTCGGACCCAATTGTTCGAATAACTGACTTTCTACTGTATATGGTGTTTAAAAAATATTTGTATACGTTCCGTTTTGTTTTGTTTTTGTTTTTGTTTTTTGTTGTTTTTTTTCAAAAGCCTGCATACCGTATAGCCAGAATTATTGATGGGATTTATATTTTACTATTTGCCATTGAGATGCTATAGACGAATTTAAGTTTGGTTATACACTGAGAGCAGGTAGCTTCAATCGTCAAGAGGAACATTGTTGACTATTTATTTATTGGCTATTTAGGACCAAAACCGCCACATCACCAAATTAAATTCTTTGTCAATATTTCCGGCTATACGGTAGTGCATATACATAGTACACATATGTATAGTGATTATCCACTGGAAATCCAGGTGAAGCCAATTAATCTTGTTAAGGGTGCCCGCACACCGCCTACGCAATTTTTTGTTGATGGTTGCTATGCACGATTACTACTATTGTATACTTACAGGGGCTTCTCCACTACAACACAAGGACAAAGTACCTGCCGAAGGAGCCGCTCACTAATTTTAGAGCGAATCTGGAGGAAATATCGGGGCCTGGTTATAAAACTTTGGGACACTTTTTTGGAGCGGTGCGGTAGGTTGGAGCTCCGCAATTTGGTGCACTACTAGCCGAGCCGATACTCTACTGCAAGACAGCGAGTTCTTATCCATTTCAATATTACTTTATGATATATTCGCAATTTTTTCTATTTATAAGATATTGAAAAATTCTCGCTGTAGTGCAGTTCATTTTTTTTTGGTTTACCCGTGTATAAAATTTTTGTTTCGTTCTCATTATTAGATTCCAAGAAAAACTGACCCAAAATTTGGAAATTTAATTCCACTCGCAATTCTTAAGAAATAGCCCCACCCCCATATCTCGTAATGCGAGTACGCGAGCAATTTTTTTTTCAATTAGTTTGTATTGGTTCTAAAAAGAGCCCGCCTATATCAAGAGTAAACAAACATCAATACAACAATAACAAGAGAGTCCGAAGAGAGAGCAGTCTATTGGAGATAGCCAAAGGTGAAGGTATTAGATTTGCGCAGCTTGGGAAGTCTTCGCTCCGCAGAAATCGAGCCTGGTGGATCCATCCACTTGAGTTCAGGAGCGCATAGTCCGGAGAACGGCTACTGGTGGAGAGGCAGCCTGGTGCAACTTGCTGCGTGAGCTCAGACGACGTATGGAGAGTTGCTGTAAACGAATAAAAGACAACAAGAAGCTAAACTAAAACACCACAACTTCGCAAAGTATACGTCTGCTACTAATGCGCGATTGTTTCTGCTCGCGTATTATCGAATGGTGGGGTATTGGCGGGGAATAAATTAATGTCCGGATCTACAGGCGGTGCGCGTTGCTATGTGCGGGCACCCTTAAAGAATTAACTAAAAGAGCCTAAGAGGAATAGTTTAGTGCCATGAATATGTCAGTGTCGGTTGAAGCTTATCACTCAACCGAGTGCAGCTTAGAAAAACATGTTGGGGCTGCATAACATGTTGGGGCTGCATACTACAAGCTATTCTCATGAACAGACACATATACTGACTATATATACTTCCATAACTTGCTTACTTCAGTGCAGCTGAGCCATTCATTATCCAGGTAGTTTTGAAGTTTCAAATTGTCTTTGTACCAATTCTGAGCCTTTATAATACAAAGAACTTCGTCAAACTGGGTCTCTGTATTCAGTATAAATATTGGCATTACATAGATATAAAATTTAGTTATCTAGCTCTGAACTTGTTTCTCATTCATGGCTTGCTTTTGTAAAAAGTTCACAAACTGATGCGTCTGACTTAATGGAAGTTTAAAATTTCAGCCTAAATAATTTTTTTTGTACACCTGTTGTAGTTATCCCAGCCAAAAATCTGGTATAAATCCTTGAATAACAATATTATTATTATTATTATGATTATTATGATTATGATTATATGATTATAATTATTATGATTATGATAATTATTATTATGATTATTATGATTATTATGATTATTGTTATTATTATTATAGTTCTTACTTGACAGCTTTGCTTGTCCTGCCACTATGGTGTATATCCCTGATTTTTTTAGGTATTCCATGTTATTTGAAACATTAACTTTTTTACTCAAATGTCTTTTTTCTTGCAATTGCTATTCTTAGAATTAGAAGTGTGATACGGTAAAATATTCACAAAAGGTGTCATAAAGCTTGCCTGCCCCCCCCCCCCTACAATCTCGAAAATTACATTTTGCCCCCCTCTCCCCCAGCTTTATTTTCTGTATGCAGCATAGTTGCTAGGTAATTTTCTCTTTTGTTGATTTATTATGATTTGTTATAACTTTTCTTGTGCCTGATAAAGATTTACCGGTGAAAGGGTTATATGTGAGTCGGATTGTTTTAACCATGTTCTACTGTCTGTAGTCATTATAAATTGCTCTTTAGAATGGTTGTATTACAGGCTCTTGACAGAAGCTATAGTATACATTTTTGTTTTACCGAATTGTGGTATTGTAAAATAGAGGAAAAAAATATTTTGGTCAGAAATCCTGTCAGTGGAGGGATTAAATAATTAGTGATCAGATTTAGGAAATGGATTTTAATGAAAAATTACCAAGTTGTTGCTCTATTTTCAGATGGTAACTGTATGCTGTGAATTTAGTTTGCTTAGTTTTTTGATAATACGTTTGTCTATCACATGTAATTCTGACCATTGTATGTAAAACTTACTTGATGAGGAATACGCTAAACTTTTAAGATGTTCGAGAATTTCATTTCTGTGTTGATATTGTACGCCTTTCATGCCTTTATTCACCCATCTTTCCCAGGCTTGTGCTCGATGGAAATCGCACAAAAGACGAATGGTTGATGGGAATACTGTTTTTATGGCATTAAGCTCAGCATCACTCTTGTCCGTCATTGAATATTTAGGTGACCACTCAGGATTCCATTGCTTGAGAATGCTGAGACCTTCAGTGATCATGTCCTCATTCTCATGTTGAGGAATGATGGTTGCAATGACCATGCCAGTTCCAATGGATGTTCTTACGGTCAGAAAAAAGCAAGGAAATCCGTATTTAGTTGTGCGATAAATTGCATCCATTAGTGTTATGCTGTTGCCATACTTCTTCATATGATCCTTTTGGCTATTTGTTTGTAGAACTAAGAGAAATGAATTTTCAACACTACTTGTGGTGGTGCTGTTGTGGTCAGTAGCTGAATAGTTATGTGGTGAAAGATCCTCGGGAGGTGAAAGGTCCTCGGGAGTGCTTCTGTTACACACAGTCATAAGAATGTCATACTTAGAGATGTATTATACTGGTACATATATATTTTCAAGGGTTGAAAGCGAGAAAATAATGCACATAAATAAAGTATTATATACCCATAAATGTCATGTCGCATTTAGTACTGTCTGTTGATTGTAATGAACTTAATGAAACACGTAATTTTGTTTTAAATTTTTCTCTTGTGAGCTGAAGGGTAGTACTCCAAGTTCTACCAAATCCTCCTTCCTGTTAGAATGTAATGTTTGTTTGTATGCCCCCTCAAAATTAACATTATCTAATTTCTCCCCCCCCCTTGGTGAAAAGCTGAAAGGAACCCAGATTAAGTACTATGAATGCTTCAATTGCTTATGGAATCAATCTAATTAGTGGACTAGAGGCACCTAGCAATAGCTTTGAACTTCCACAACTTAAAACTGTTTCATTATTAATGGATGATGTCAAAAATGTGGCCGCAAACTCTTAACATCCTAAGAGAAACAGTATTTTGTTGTTGTTGTTATTTCGTGTATATTTCCATTTCCAATATAGCTATTTAACCCTATTATATTAGACAATAAATGAAAAATAATTTTAAAAAAATAGCACTTGTGTTGCTGTGTTTGCGTAGGAGGAGTAAACACATAAGTTATGGGAAGTGGGTAGTTTGTAGTGGGGAAAAGGTCTTGCTATAGATAGGGTTACATTTTGCCTATGAGGAGGGAGGAGGCATTTGTTAGGCAAGGTGATTAGTAAACTGACGGTGTGAGTGCGAAGGAAGTAACTTTTTGTACAGGAAAGGGAACTGTTTGATTGGGGGGTGAAAATGAGATTCTGGGTTTCCTTTATTGTGTTAGTTCTTACGTTTCAACTTCGTTATCTTCAAAATCTTGGTATTTTCGAAGGAAATATTGAAACTGGTTGTCTCTTTTGACTTCATCATGTAAAAGTATTTCAAGGGCATCTTGGTCAAAAGTGTTTTTTCTGATTTTGTTGATGACTCCCTTTGTTATATTTCTTAGGTCCTGGGTGGTTGGGTAGTAGCGACGATCAAACTCATTGGGCATTTCCTCAAGTATGCCATTTTTCATATGCTTTGGAATCACCTCTCTGTGTACCCATTCTTTGAGTGACAATTTTAAGGCTGATTTGGTTTAAATGGCTGTTGCAAACCAAGGATTCTATCCTTTCAGCTATCTCTGGGAGAGGTTGGTATGCATGCATGTCAGCAAGAGACTTGAGTGAATGCCCGTTGTGAGCTGTTGCTAAAGGAAAATGTATATGAAGAATAGCTGTGTGTTCTAGCTTAAGTAGTCTGACATTCAGTGTTGCTTGACATCCACTTATTCTAGATCCTGGGGCATTTCTTGGATTTTTAGAGGCGTTAGTTTTATGACGTGGGTTCCCTCCTCGAAAACAAGTGTACTGTTGCCTCCAGCTAACTTTATACGTAAAGATGTCTGTCCCTTTCTTTAGCATTCCACAGTTAGATTCCTTGTTTTTGTTACTACTAGTAGATAACTTGAGAATGGCCCCTGTTTGATTTTCAAAGCATTTTCTCCATAGCTCCCACTTATCAGCAGTGTAATTCAGTAAAAAACCTTCACCATAGTCCTGGGGACACTGGGGCCCAAGATGGGAAATACTGCATGTGGGATCGGTTTCAATGTTAGTATTGTGTGTTGTGAAGGTAACTGATGACAAATCAAAGTAACATGATGGCACTTTATCACTTTTCTGCAGATTCCTCGTCATCCAGTATGCACCTTCCTCCAGATGGCCAAGTGTTATGCGACAGTGAGTGGCTGAGAGAGCCTGTTCAAAGCAAGAACAACATGGTGCTGCCTGCTGTTCATGGTGACTGTGCTGGATGCGGCAATACTTCGTACTTTTTTGGACTTAGAATCACACCTGCCTAAAACTTTACCATGAAAAAAAAAATTTTAATGTAATTTATCTTATATTTAAACTAATCATACCTTGTATATCATTCATTTTCATTGATTCCATATGGCCAGGCGAACCGCACACGTTAAACGCGCGTGCTATAAGTTACGATCATTACCGGACAAATTTATTAAAGTTGTGCAGAATATTGATATGCGACCATTACCACACAGCAGCCTAGAGCCACGCCTGCTAAACTGTCACGTGATTTCCAGGAACTTAAACGCGCGTGCAAGCGGCTTTCGGCCTGCACCTAACAGGAGCCTTTGATATTAGTATTTGTTTTCCTTTTTTTTTAATATTTTTTATTTTTTTATTTTTGTATCCTATTTAAAAAAAAAAACTCGTTGTTATGTTTTTTTAGATGTGGAGTGTACCCCGTGTACAAAATATGAGTTCATTCTGGTCATCCAGTACTTCTGAATATCGATTTTTAGGTACGAAGCTAACTTATTGATTCGTATTCATTTGATTCTTCAACTCCGCCCCCCAACTCTGAGCGCGCAATTTATTGTGGAGCCATCCCGCAGTTCTTATCAAAGAATTCTTCTGATTGGTCCCCTAGCCCTAGCCCTAGCCCTCGCGCGGCGCTATAATTGGTCACACTTACTCAGCTTCTGAACTACAGAATATTATGCTCTCTTATTGTGGGCAAAATTCCGGGTGGTGGCGGCTCTAATTAGAACTGGTAAGCAAACACAAAAGAAGAGTTACTGTGCGAGTGAGCCCTGCGGGGAAGAGTACAAGACTTCTGGAAATTACTGGAGGGTCCTAGACAATGAAGAAGCGGCGGCGTATTAATGGGGCCTGGAGTCACTCGTTTAGAATAGATATATCACGGCTCCAAGCTGCGACTTGAAGGAAGCATCTGCTTTGGTATATTTGGAGAGCTTGATAGTAGGTTGGTGTAGCGGGTAGAAGTTAAAAGCAGTTTCAGTGTGTTAACTTCAACTTCTCAGGAATTTTTGGTGCTATTTGTTAAAAGAAAATGTGAATTATTACTTTTATTGACTAATGTTATTTTCTTTCTACAATAATATATATTTATCAATTAGGCTGTTTATTATCAATTATTATTTTATTGATTTATTTAAAATAAGACCAGAATCAAAGTTTAGATCATAGTACTTTGATCTACCTCAACAGGAGGAAAGGTGCTGGCTTGCTCTTCATAGAAATAGATGAGCTCCGATTATGAGAAGGCACTACTCCTTGGTTCTAGGGTACAACTGGCAGGTTCACAACAAAAGTGCAGAGCAGAAGACATGGCTTCCTTGTTCTCCAGAGGAGAGAATAGTAGACCTTCGGCTCTCCTAAGAAGTCATGCCTCCTGAAGGGAAGAATACTACATACATCCTGCTTATTTAGAAGAGAGGACATGGCACTCCAGTAGAGAGGTCAATGAGAAGGCACAGCTCCTTGGATCCCCTTGATAGTATTGCATACTTCGGAACCTTAAAACAGCTCTTGAGGTCTTTACAGTGTTATTGTTCGGAACCTTTGATTTTGTTCATTTCATATTGTATTTGATTATGGCCCTGCTACTATGGAGTTATGATTTATAATATTGTTTAGTAATATTTAGAAAGTGAACAAATGACTGTTTAATTCCAGTATTGCAATAATAATTACTAACATGCATAAACTTAATTGAATAATTAAACAGTTAATTCCATAAACTCATCAAGCTAATTTAAATAATGTTATGGTTTGATTGTGTTTAGAAAAAAGACTTCCAAAGCTCTTTAAACAATCAGTGTAAACTTGTTTATGCTTTAAGTGCACTAGGAAAAACAAAAAAGATCAACTAGTGCACTTCCTTGCAGCTACTTTGCCTATCCTACAATGTTGTGATATTCTACGTAGGAACATGTACTTAGCCCTTGTTCCTTTAGTAAACAACAATGAGTGGTTTACAACCTGAAACTTCTACATATTATACTACCATTGAGAGAGAGCAAGATTAAGATGAATCCTCCTATGATCTTGAAAATCTTACCTCGAATTTGCATTTGTTGAATTAAGAATTAAAACAATGTATGTAGGAATATGTTGATTTGATTGATAATATTAAAGGGAAAAAATAAATGTTGTCCTACATATTCAGGAAGAAATATCAGTATCACAAGAAGCAATTAAAGCAATTTTTACCAACCATGGTACAAAAAATGCAGTGAAGATATCTAGCAGAGAATAAACCATTTATTGCACTCATCTGAGTGATTTGGCAAAATATTTCACTCTCAGGTTTATCTACATACATCACTCACTCATGTAATAATGATTACATATGTATAGGTTACATCACGAGGTGGAGGTCGGTATGGGATTTACACAACCGAGGGCCGAAGGCCCGAGGATAGTGTAAATCCCGTACCGACCGCGCACCGAGCGGTGCAACCGACTTGTACCATGGCTCTAGGCTATAAGAAACGCATAACAACCTTTTTTTCTGTAGCCTCATTGGTCGCCGCTTCGCTTAGCTACAGATCGTAATTCTAGGCCACGGGCAAAAAATATTCACCTCCTAGGCGGTGTATAAGTGATTTATTCACCCCGAATTGAGAAATCTGATTGGACGGTTTGAACGAACCATGGTATAATAACATTTATATGTGTGTTTTCTTGTAATTAAAATGTGAACATCTAATAGTTGCTTTATATTAAAATACATAAATTAACCATATCATTAATATTAATTTGATTTTTAAGTGACATTTATAAATGATTAAAATTATGCTGTTCTTTAGATCAATATTATTATGCAGTAATTTATAACCGTTTGTCTAAAATGTTTGATATGCTACACTCTCTAGTTTTGTAAACTGCATCTGTATGAGTAAAACATTCAGTTAGAATATTAGATAAAATATGTATATAGGTATGCATATGTATGTATGTGTGGTGGCTGTGTGGTGTGGTGGTTGTGTGGTGTGGTGGTTGTGTGGTGTGGTGGTTGTGTGGTGTGGTGGTTGTGTGGTGTGGTGGTTGTGTGGTGTGGTGGTTGTGTGGTGTGGTGGTTGTGTGGTGTGGTGGTTGTGTGTGTGGTGGATGTGTGGTGTGGTGGTTGTGTCCTTGACTCAGGGCATAAGGTCCCAGAGTTCAAGCCCAACTCAAGCAATTTTCCATCTGATTTACCATCTGCCTCCTACCTGCCCCACCAGTCCACCTAGTTGTGATTAAGTACCTGGCATTTGCTGGGGTGCAAATTCAAGGCCTTTTCTCATGTAACAGCAATAGTCCAGGTGGGACTTCAGGTGCCCACACCACTTGTTGTGAGGAAAGTACCTGTTCTCTTGCGAGTTACTACTCCAACTCCAGGAGCTTTGCTTGCATTACTCACTGTGCCTGCTTAGTGCACAGACATCCTGGCTATGCCAGGTGTGCGTAACCACTAGCGCTTGCAAGAGAATTTGAATGCGTGTGCATGTGTGTGGGTGTGTATGGTCTCTTTAGTGATTCTTCTCCAGTTGTCAAAAATTTAAAGAAGTTGCTTTTGTGGTGCTTAGAATTTATACCTTATGTAAATATTAACTTCACCTTTGGGTAACAACTGAATAAAACAAGATCCATAACCCCCAATTTCATTTTTTGTCAGGAGAGTATCAGTGATACTTACAAAATCTAGGCAGAAACATGTGAATGATGCTTCAACAAAGAGTGATAATATCATTAATTAATGAGAGAAGGAAAAATTGTGGAGTCGAAACAATTTTAACAAACTATATAACAGCATTACAATCTATGTTGTTTAATTGTAAAGAAATAAAACATAAATATGTTTCTAATGAGGAGTATCACTATTATGCAATTAACTACAAATAGTTTCTATGAATCAAGGTGACTGTACTATATATAGTATTATTTAGTTGACATAAATGTTCATACTGGTGAGATATATACCCTCATTTGGTCTAGTGTTCCTGTCTTCATCTTGACACAATCTTATTTCAATATCTTCATTGAGTATAGGGAGAAAGTTTCTTTGAAACATTATAACTGAATGTGAAGTGTGGTGTGGAAGAATTGAGTAATGATTTCCTACAAACTCTGGAACTCTTGCAGTACAGTCTCTTCCTCCGCAAGCACTGAATGTCCATATGTGAGTTCTGTGAGATGTGTTCCCATAAGTCAAACTAATACCATCAACATAGTTGTCATCAATAGTAGTATTAGATGACCGTTCACTACCTGCAAACCCATCAGGTGTACTAAAGTAACTTCCTTCAACTGTACCACATATGTTAGAATATGATGAATTCAAATTTATTGGACTAAAAGTAAATCCTGAGCAACCGGGCATCGGTAATGTTTTATAGCATCCAACCTCATTAAAACTAATGTATCCTGTGCAGTACTGAGATCTTGTATTACGGTTTAGAGTTGCTATTCTAGTTAGACCTCCAGTCATGTTACCACAAGACTCAGTCATTTCACAATAGACTTGTATAATAGAACCATTGGATGCTGTCAGCCAATAATAGCCTGAATTATGTGGCACTATCTTGTAAAGTTCTCTGCAAGATTTGGCTGGTAAAATCACAGCTTTACCATACGAATTTAATACAGAATCACTACACTGTACAAAAGAAAGACGGCTTCTTTTGATGCATTCACTCAGTAAGCTAAAAAGATAACTATTATCATAAAATACGTTTTGCAAGTGTGAGTAATTGTGTTGTATTAATAATTGAATAGGGCTAAATGTTTGATCCAAGGTTTCATTCTCTGGTATTAAAATGACTGATTCATTGAAACTGATGTTATGGCACAGGTCAGGTTTTATAGCAACATGTTTATCAGACTCTGTCATTGATGTTCTCAAAAAGCCAATGAGTGTTGTTGTAGTTAATATTACAATTAGTATTCCAAAAATAAAGCTCAGTAATGTCAATGTTGTACTCCTTCTAGATATTGATTTTTTGAGTGGAATTTTAGAAGAAGTTATCGGCCATGATTTATTCTTCGTAGTGGGCTGTTTCATCGTAATATTTGAAACATAGCAACAGTTATCCGTAACTGCTATATTGTCTTTAATTTCCTTTTCCACTATATCATAAAGTGGTGCACTGTTTTCTTTATTTATCATTTCGTACATAGGGCCAGTTTCTGATTCTTCATGATCACAACTCATCTTATATAGAAAACTGTACAACTCTCTTTGTCCTGGATTCTTAAGTTGACACACTTTTAAACTTGTTTTAGAACTAGTTTTGACAAGTATATTCCTGGGAGTAGAGTTTAAGTCATTCATAGAAGACCACTTCCTGTTAATAGCAAAAGACCAACAAAATGTTGTACAATCACTTGCATTACTAAGGGTGTGAGTAATTGTGTGGTTGATATGACCTCCACTATTCCATTATAATCTATAGCAGTGCCCAGGCATTGCTATATGTTAAAACCCTTAATAATAATAATAGTCTTCTTATACTCAGACATAGCTTATTGTTACCTGAGTCTCTGAATAGGCTAAACAGAGTCCAAACACATGTTGATTACTTTATATTACTCCTACACAAATGACTTTGAATTCATGATTTTAGCTAAAAGGGTTCGAACAATCAACATAAACCATATTAATATTGTGATATATATAATTATTTAGAGAAGAGATAACCTGCCAAATAGTACTCTACATGTGACCATAATAATGATGTAGAAACTACAATTTAATTTTCCATTTATCATTTTATTTGGTTGTACAGTAACAAAATATTTAAACATACAAAAATGTCCAAACAATAAAAACTCTAATAGCAATCACAATGAGAAAAAAATCACATTGTCTCAGATTTTCATCCAACTATTAATATAATTGTATTGTGTAATTATAATGGGTTTTTTTTGTATAATATCTCCAGTCTAGCATCAGTTGCATTAATTAAAAAGCGTAAAATAAACATGGTTACTTTAAATGCTTCTGTAGTGAATGTTATGAAAAATGAGAATTTTATGCTACTTGCGTTTATTAAACGTATTATACTGGAAAAAATAACTTTATAGTTTGGCTAAATAATATAAATTAGACATGTTTATAATACCTAATATGCATGGCAAAAACAATGACCATAATATATTATACATAGGAGAGGTCAGATGAAAGCTATAAATAACTTAATTATTATGAACATAAAATTGTAAGATATAGGAATAGGATCTAAAATGGTTAAAATAATGTTATTCTTAATGTTTGAATATCTGCTTTTTTTAAGTCAGGTAATTAAAATAAAAAAACAAATATCTACATAGTAGTTGCAGCATAAAAAAATGTTTCGAAAGTGTAAATTTTATATTCTATATGCTAATAATAATTGTATTGTGCAATTGTAATGAAACCATATGACAAGAGTATTAAGTAGACAATAATACTAAGTAAGAATATAATGACGGTAAGTGCTCAAAGTTAAGTATCCATTACCTCCTAGTAAATACACTATAAGGTGTCCAACTACTTAGTTATAATAATGAAACAGATTCCATATTTTTACAGAAACATTTGTAGCATGGTTAAATATATGGCTGGGGGAAGGAGGGGGGTGGGGGAAGATTCTCTCTCTCCCAGCCAAGTTTAATGAAAAATTAAAATGAAGAGGAATGTACCAATACGGTCAATGCAGTTCATAGGACAATTGTATGCGAACTGAAGCTCATACCACTCATAAATAATATCCAAATCATGTGTAAGTTGCGATCTAATATATTTTGGACCCTACCTACTATTAGCACCTTGTTCTCACACTGCATAGAGAAATTTCATCATTTTAATAGCATTCTGCAGAGTGTAGAGTGATATTTCCTGCAAAATTCAAATTTTTACCCTAATTTCTGCCTAACTGCTGCAGGAAATCAGGGGCGGATTCAGATCTAGCGACCGGTAGGGGCCCAATTATATTTCGGATAAATACACTCACGAAATTTCTTAAAATATTAATGATTGATTGTAAAGATTTGAATATTAATTTATGAGTGAAGTGCATTAGTTAGCATGCAGATGATATTGATAATTTCTCCTTAAATTTTTTCAAATACTGTGTGTGGAGGGGATAGGTGACCTGGCCCCCTTGCCTCTCCTCCTGGATCCTCCCCTGGAAATACTATTATTCCTGCAAGCAGCACAGACACATAATATTAATTTTGTTGCTGTGCAAGGATAACTCAGACAAAATACATTTCAAATGTACACATGTGATATGATACTAACATATTTTCAACATAAAGCAACGGCAGCATTAAGTCTTCCAAATGAACTCAAAAACATAGAAACATGTTCGTTAATCAGTAGTTAATACTTCATACAATATCTTAAGTTGTTTCAAGAGCAAAGATGGCTAACAGCTTGCAAAGCACCCAGCAACCATTATACGTGTTTGGTTGAGATGAAAAAAAAAATTGTGCAAGTTTGTAGTGTTGAAAAATATATCTATGTAATGTGTATTTTTTCTGTGTTAATATGCTGCTGAAAAAACATAATGATAGGTATGTGCTTTTTCTACACTATATTTCCAATAATGAAATAATACTGAACTCAAAGGATGTTGTTTCTTGAGACAGAATTTCCTTGGACAATGAGGGTTAAGATTGTTAAAAAAAAGATTCTGTTTAGTGGAGTTTGGTACCAAATGAACACAAAGTGCAAGGGTCAAATTCCATAAATGAGACACGTACTCCAAACATAAATAAACTAATGGTGTGCTTGATCTCAAATGGCAAGCAAGCCTACTGAGTTTGTGATGACAATAAGAATATCAGACACTTTATATTAACCCTGCTTACGTAGTACATTCATATATTTTATGTTTGGTCACATAAAGCTATAATATTGTGATGTATTTCACCTGAAGAAAACTTTTTCATACATCAAAACAACAAAAGTGAATTCAATTGACAAGTAATTCATCAAAAATGTAGTTGTCAAAATGAACCTTAAATCATCCTAAATATGAGTTATACTAAATATACTCTATGTATGCCCTCATTTCACCCTACCCTTCCCCCCCCCCCCCCCCCACTCCCCCCCACCCCATCTTGTTGACTTACTCCAACCCGTCTTATGGTCAAAGAAATAGCAATGAATAAATATTATTATGAATATTACAATCATCATGAAATAATAGTAATATTTGGAATACTTTTAATTAATATGCTTTTAATCGGGCATTTTCAATAGCTGTTTTTTTTTGTACAGTACAATATATTAATAAAGCATATAGTGTCCATTACAGTTGTGACTAAAAACGTTTCTTTTGAGTACACTTCTGTATTATCTGCTATTAATTAGACAAAATTAGTAAATAAAATTATATTGGTTTTAGTGATCAAAGTTGAAGTATTCAGACATTGTCTCCAGACAAACAGGACTGTAAGGGGTCATTTAAACACTTTGTTACAATAGTAAAAATGTTCCACACTTTACTGAATCAAACTTACTGTAATCTTCAGGGGAAAATTGGTAAGTGGGGCAGGCACAAGAATTCATCTTCCCAAGCAATTTTATTTGAAAAATTATAATTTAGAATAATGTAGAAATACAGTTAATGCAGTTCATAGGACAAGTGCTTGCTAACTTAAACTCTTAAAATTCACTAAAAATATCAAAATTGTTAATAATTTCATACATTTTAACCTAAATGTGTTTTGTTCCCTCCCTGCAGTTAGCACCAGATCCTCCCCTGAATCTACTGAATCGTATATCAATCTTCAGTCTAAGGTTACACTATTCCTATATATTTGAGTAATATCAGCTTATAGACATGCACAAACTTTATACTGGCTTTGTATTCTTTTATGTAGTAATTGTTGATATTGAGGAGTGGTAGTTACACGAAACTCCAAACTGTTATTTTTGCTTTTAAACCAAGTTTATTTCAGATGTCAACTGTCAGGCCTTGGCTATGTCACTTGATCTTGCTCACCTGGGGCTTATAGGTTTGCTACAATAGAACTCACATATGGACATTTATTGTTTATGAAAGATATTGTAGAAAATCATTACTCATCTCCTTTATTTTTTCATTCACAATTGGCCATTATGTTCAAAACATTTCTTCCCCCCTTACTTCATGAGAATATTGAAGTTAGAGTATGTTAAGATGAAAACAGGAACTTCCAAAATAGTGATGGTGTATACCTTAAGAATATGAACATTGTTTATGTAAACTAAAATTTCTGTTAAAGCAACTCCAGCTGTAAACCAGAACATATCCCACACACAGATGCACACGCATACACAAACCACACAGAGATGCACACGCATACACACCACACACATTTGCTATTAGCAACTGATTGAACTTTCACTTGCATAGCTACTTCTTTAAGGCATTCACATATATTATATATATGTCAAAGTTACAAAAAGGTCAATGTGTGTCCACCTCCGAAGTTATTATGTGTTTATTGAATTTTAATCCACTAAAGATCAAGTTACTTGTTTACTGTTCATCAAACTTTATTAAATGTGAATAACAAGTCTAAAGCTGCAATTGCGAAACTTTGCACTGTTAGTTATTATATTCCTACAGACAGACTGACTAACAGACAAGACGGCTACTATAACCCTCTGGCGCATGCGTGCTGAGGGTTAATAATTCATATTAAAGTTATAATCAAGATTGATAATAGAAAATGAAAAACACATTCAGCATGGTTAATCAATGTTGATTATATGTGTGATTGAATTCTTTTTTATGTTTATTGTTAGATTACTAACATGATACACCGATATAACAAGGAATCTGATATTCATGAATACTCTCATACTTCTCCTTCTACAACTGCATGGCCACCTAAAATTTTAACAAATATTTAGTCAACATAAATGTTCCTTATTGCATGATAATATCCTTATTATTCGCAGTCATACCTGGTTGGCCCCCTTTTGAAGTTTATGGCTGTGGGCCTGAATAAAAGAATGTATGTGTGTGTATAACTTTCGGGCATTACTACAGTAACATTTTATAAACTCTGGTAAACAACCAATCTGCACTATTTTTGTTTCCTTAGTGCTATTGTACAGACTTGTAGAAAAAATAACTATATACAATGTTTTGACTTGATACACATTCTTGTCAATACTTGAAGCCATCAGTTTAAAGGCAAACAGGTTGTCAGGTGGTTAAAATGAAAGTTTTTAAAAGTTACTTTTACTGCTGTTAGGTTTACCCAGTGCTTATTTAGACAAACAGAGAACCATGTGAAGCTTACAGTAAACAATGAAAAACCAATGAATAAACCAGTTATTCTCTGATTTTAGTTACATTTTGGTTTTTAATTTTATAAAATTAATGTTAATCCTTAGCTTTTATGCATTTGAATATTATCTTAGTACTCTACTATAACAATAACTAAGACTTAAACAGTGAAGACATTTAATTATCTAAAAGCTTATATTTCTGAATATATGCATATATACTATTATGCATATATTATACATTATAATAATGCATGTTGTACTAAGTTAAAACTCACTCTACACATACTGAATGTCTATGTTATTTCATAAGCTCAATAACATCAACATTATTGTAGTACATGTTTTATTAGTACTTACGAAGACATCTGGCATGGTGATGTTCTTAACGTTTAAGACTACTTTCGAAACTGATATAAACTGCAAAGCGTTTCAAGAAGGTTAAGTATATCCACTTCCATGCTTTATGTTAGGCACAATATGCTTACAAGAGAATAATTAAAGCAACATGAAATTAAAGTTTCCATGTATCTCTTTTCAGTACTAGCTATAGAGTTCATTTATAGTTAAGGAGGTAACGTAGCACTTCCCTCAAGAAATGCTTGTAGTGGGGGACCTACTTATTATTGGCCAAGCTTCTCTTCCACTTAATCAAATACAGGAAAGATGACTTCAAAATACCAAAAACGAAAAAACAAAAATGAATAACATGTTTGTTTGGAAGGAAAGCACTGGTTATTTTAAACAATAGCAGGAATAACAAATAAAACTTTAACAGATGACTTCAGTTTATGAAATACAACATATCTAAGCATTGTATTATTATGGACTACTCTGGGGATAAAACTACTAAACAATTTAATGTCTAAACACACATAGACTATAAATAGTGACATGGTGAAGGCTATTAAAAATATTGTGTGGTGCCACCTTGTTCGTACAACATGCATGAAGTAAGATTGAATATTTTTTAATAGTAATTCAGGAAATTTTGTTCTAAATTTGCTAGTGCATATTGTGTAAGAGACTACATATATTTATTAATAGACAAGTAAACAGGACCAGCCAAGACAAAGAGCATACAATCACTATTCTACAGACCTTTGGATGGTACAAACTATGGACGACAAGCAAGTAATCTCACATATGAAATTGTATAATAATGATATGAAAGAAGACTATACATCTCAATACGAAAAGATGGATGAAGTAGATAATCAGAACACTACCTTTACAAAAACTACACCTGAACAGCTAATGGCAATATCAGGTTCATAAGCAAATATGAGTATGATGTTGCAAATTATGAAATTCATCTGCAAATATAACTGAGCAACAGGTTCATATCCATATGTACTAGTTTGCACTAAAACACACACACACATATATATATATATATAATTGAGTTTTTATTACATATTATTCATCAATAAGCGTGTGTTGCTTTCTTTTTTACATAGCATTCATCACAAGATAGCTAGTGCATAAAAAAGATACAACATAATGTCTATATGTTAAAAGTATGTTCAACAACTCAAAGCTAAATTACCTGTGCTATGTAGACCTTAAATTCTTCTTAACTCTCTTTCTGTATAAATAACAAGAAATGATAACGGATAAAACATAATAATTATTACTACCATTATTTTATAGCCAATGAATATTTACATAGTGGAGTCACTAAATGTAGTCTGCTTTATGTTTGTCTTGGTTCTATTATATTCTAAATATATTACAGTCTGCATTGTATTGGTTATATACACAGTGTGAGGACACAATAATACTCTTTATTCCATGTTCCTCAGATACCAAAGTTTGTTGTTTATTAGCCATAATAGATAACTATAATAAGTTGTATTTGTGGCTGATAGCATTTCTATAACTGAAAAGTCATTAGTCTTTTGTTATTCTAGTGTGTTATGATCAGTGTTATTTCCAGACAAACACGTTTTTTGTTTTCATTCCAATTAAGATTTATGCAAATGTAACTATACTTAAGTTATATTTCATATCTGTGGGATGATAATGCGAAAGTAGCCTGGCACTAGATACATAGGTAATAGTTATCACAAGCAGGAAATTGTTGAGTTAAGTGTTCATAGTAAGAGAACACAAGAAACTATCTTTATAGCTAGCAAATGGTAAGGTTTCGAACACACAATAAACTAAATTCTTTTCAACAAAAATCTCAAATAAGCAATAACAAATGTATACTTTTAACTAGTAGCTAATTTTTTTAATATACCTGAGTCACTGAAGAAGGCTGAACAGAGTCCAGTCCGTCAGCTTGATTATTAATTATTAAGGACTATCTCCATAAAAATTTAAACTTATGATTTTATCCAAAAATAATAATCACAAACCATGTTACTGTCATATCCTATATTATACTGAAGAGATTAGCTGCCAAACGGTACACTAGGTATAATTGTACTCTATAAATGACCTATAATCTCTTGCTCGCAACAAAATAAAGGAATAATCCTAAGGTAATTCATATGAAACAATTTTTTAATATTCTACATGTCATTATACTTGTTTGCAGTAATAAAATATGTAAACATACAGATATCCAAACAGTAAAGACACCAATAGCTTTCAAAACCACAAGTGTGTCAGCCTAGATTTGTTTACCTGTTTGTCTTTTACAATAGTCCAATTTAATTATAAGTGTATTGTGTAATTATGATGTATGATTTTTGTAAAATATCTCCTGTCCATCAGTTGCATTACTTCAAAGGCTTTAAAAACAATTCTGTTTTGAAATATTTTTATTGTGCTTAATTTTATGGAAAAATTAAACTTTCATTTTACTCACATTTATTTGTTGTATAACTGGTTAAATTAACTTTTAAAATTATCTAAACATTTCCATAGTAAGTAAAATACAATTAGTATGAGTGCTCAAAGTTGAAGTATTCAGACAACGTTTTCTGGTAAACAGCTTATACAATGTCCATAAAACACTTCGCTACAATGCAGAAAAACATTCCACATTATACCATAGTGTACTTTCAGAAGAAAAAGGGGGGGGAGGGCCCGGGTTCATCCTCCCAACCAAGTTTAATGAAAAATTATAATGCAAAAGAATGTACTGATACAGTCGATGTAATTCATATCTACTATTATGTAGACAGGCACACAGTGCAGTGTATTCCAGTTTTATATTCCTATGTAGTAGTTGTTGACAGTTAAAATGGATGGATTCTGTGTAGTTAGAACTTTCAAAACTAACCATATAAAGCTCCAAACTGTTTTTCTTTGCCTCTAAAACTAAGTTTATTTTATATGTAAACAACACAGGTAAAGTATTGAACATTCCCTCTTTTGGTATTCATTGAGTATTGTATGCATTGTACTGCAACCTTAGGATTTATGTCAACACCCATTGCCACATATCATAAAAGTAAACAGGATAAGGCAAGGCAATATTTTTCTACATCATCTGGGTTCAGAGTTATAATGCTGGGCTATTATATCCCCCCAGGTTATACAAGTGTTTATTGACTAATACTCATTATTATGTTATTCATGCTCGAGCAGTACATAATAAATTTATTATTCATTGATAATACTGCAGAATGTCACTCATTTAATTGGTTGTATTTGTACTAGTGCCTGCGGCACTCTTGTAAATGCTAAGAAAACAGACTCATGATATCTTCCCGTATCAAATGAATAATTTATCAATTAATGGTATACTACGAAAGAATTTTAGTAATAACTAGTATCTGTAAAACAAAAGGATTAAGGGTAACTAAGAAAAATACCGTTCAACTGCACCCTAGGAAAAAATTATTAGCTTTTTCTCAACACATAGCAACAGCAATAATTATAAGAGCTCTAGGTTTCATCAATATAGAAATATGTACGTATTTTTATTCATTAGCTAATAAGTCACATTATATTAAAGAAAGTGTTTATAACAGTCATAAAAATATTAGCTAAGTTATGTGCACATGTGGCTAGCAACATCCAATAATAATTGTTTTTGTTTAGATGAAACCACAACGGTACAAGCTACTGAGCCACTGCAATACAGCAACATAATTACATATATATAATAATATGCTTATTCTCTTACATGCTGCTGACTTTAGAGTATAATGGCTATATACTTTCTGTTCCCTTCACTTCCTATATGTACATTCCTTCAATAATATTAAGCTTAAAGGATGTTTATTACTTGATACAGTGATTTCCGTTTCCTGCTATATTTCAACTTTTTCCATATTATATAATGCACGAGGTAAGCTTTGATCTTCAGTCCTCTCAGTTCAGCATTGTTTGCTATCATGAACAACTCGGGTTCAGAGAAAGTTTCTGATCTTTACGCTGTGATAGACAAGAGCAAGACCAAGAAATGTATAAACCAAGAAGGAATTATGGATGACTTTCCTCTGTATTCAGTTGTAAATAAAAAGAAAAATGTGACAAAAAGTAGAAACCTTGAAGAAAGCATTGATTCTGCAGATCTTTATGCCACAGTAGACAAGAACAGAAAGAATGGAAACTTACGAAGCACTGAGCAGCATAATATCAATGAAGAAAGACTAAGTCCAGTTAAATCAACTATACATAACCAGGTCGATTGTAGTAATTCCTTTATCAAATCTGCTACAGGCAAAACTACATTAATGAATATAATCTGGTCAATAGCAACTGCTGCAATGGTAATACTTATTGTAATCTTTGTTATTACTACTGCTATTGGCTTCACCAAAGTATCCAGCTTGCAGTTTCAGTTTCTTTCAACTAAATTTGATCAAGATTTAAATGTATCAGCTTCTCCCACATCCAACACCGAGGTCATAGATAGCTCAACTACTATGAATTTTCTTCAAAACCAAAGTTTAAATCAATCGACTTCTCCTTCATTCAGTACAGAAGACATGGAGAGCTCTACACCTGCAGTTAATCGAGTACTTTCAAATTATTCTCACTTACAGCAGTTGTTTGATACAAATAATATTCTGTTGCAATTTTTATCTTATTGCAATAGTAAAGGGGAACTTACCCAAAGTCAATGTCTTGACTCAGTATTAAGTATATATGGTAGGAACAAAATCGTACCAGCTAAGTCCTGTAAGGAACTTAATAAGATTGTACCTCGCAATTCCGGTTATTATTGGGTGAAAGCTTCTGATGGTTCTACGAATCAAGTTTATTGTGATATGACAATGCCTTGTGGTAACATGACTGGAGGACTCACTAGAATAGCAACTCTGAATCCCTTAACTAAATCTCAGTACTGCACAGGAGATATTAGTGTTAATGAGGAAGGATGCTTTAAACGTTCACCAATGCCCGGTTGCTCAGAGTTTGTCTTTTCTACGTTCAATTTAAATTTATCATATTCTCACATATGTGGCACAGTTGAAGGTAGTTACTTTGGTAAACCTAATGGCTTTGCAGGTATTGGACGGTCATCTATTACTATTGATAATAACTATGTTGATGGTATTAGTTTAACATATTATGGAAGCCCATCTCACAGAACTCACATATGGACATTCAGTGCTTGTACAGGAGACTGTACTGCAAGAGTTCCGGAGTTTGTAGGAAACCATTACTCAAATCTTTCATTCAATTCACATTCAGTTATAATGTTTCAAAGAAACTTTCTCCCTATACTCAATGAAGATATTGAAGTAAGATTGTGTCAAGATGAAAACAGGGACACTCTACCACTAGAGGGTATATTTCTCACCAGTATGAACATTTATGTCAACTAAATAATGCTATATATAGTACAGTCACCTTGATTCATAGAAATTATTTGTAGTTAATTGCATAATAGTGGTACTAACACATTTATGTTATATTCTTTACAATTAAACAACAACATAGATTGTAATGCTGTTATATAGTTGCTAATTTCTCAAAATAGTAATGGTTAACATCAGAAAAAATTGTTTCAACTCTACAAGTCTTCCTCCTCTCATTATTTTATGGTATTATCACTCTTTGTTGAAGCTACATTCATATGTTTCTGCCTAGATTATGTAAGTATTACTGATACTGAGCTGACAAAAATGAAATTGGGGGTTAGGATAATATTTTACAAAGTAGTTACCCGAAGGTGAAGTTAATTTATTATATAATAGAGTATGAAGTTCTAAATACCACTGAAGCAACTTCCATGGCAATTAAATTTTTGACAACTAGAGAAGAACCACTAATAGAGACTGATGGAAGACTTTGTTAACTCCAGGGATAAGTTTAATAAATAACATTTTATCTTTATATGTAGTGAAAACGAGGAAATTAATGGAGTGCCTTATGTCCCTCCCAAGACTATTTACCGCCATCTTAGACAGTAAAGATAACCAATTTAAAACTTTTCATTAAACCATGGATTCATATTTTCACAATTTGCACTCCACTGGCGTCGGGCAGAGAGTATAAGGTGCTAGGTCTTTATCGACAGAGGATGAAAAGCAATGGTGGGGGACGGTGGGGTAATTGGTTTCACCACTCCCAGGGCACTAGCTACATAGTGCAACTTTTTCATTGCTGCAAATATTATGTTTTCCCTTTGAGGAAGTGAAGGATTACAAGTCCGAAGATTTTTCAGACAGTTAGATACAGTAATCCGGATAGTCTTGTTAATGAGAGTGTAAAAGACATGCAATATAAAAAAAACTGAACATTATTTGTAGCAGAGCAGTACCACTGTTTCATAATATCCAGAAGTTGGTCACATGTGTCCAATTTGACTAGCTACTTGATCTCTATAAATGAAGAATTTACCACCACAAGCATATATTCATGATGTTTTAATCTATGCATCCTATCCAAATGGCACCCTAGGATGAAGATGCACCTTAGTAGCTACCTTGAAAAGAAGCCCACAAGGAAAAATATGCTGGATAATGAATTGAGGGAAATGTGCTCATAGACAGGTATAGAGGGAGCAATTATTACCAACAACCATAGTTTGAGGTATACCTCCACGACTCAAATGTTTGATGTGGGGGTTACAGAGAAAATTAATACAGGTGAGAACAGGGCACAAATCACTGGTAGGCCCTGCCAGATTATGCTAGCATTTATTTCTGGAATAATAGACGTGAATCAGCATAAATTCTATAATAAGGCATTTATTTCTGGAATAATAGACGTGAAGGCTATTTAAATGAACTCTAAAGGTACAAGTTACTGATGACCTCGCTGGAGATGTAGTATCACTTACCAATTAACTTAATTACAAATAATATCATGCAAGAGAAGGCAGAACATGGCAATTAAAAAAAAAAAAGATGATGAGGATTTAGAGATATATAGCAGCTTTATCTTTCAAGTTTTCATAGTACGATAGTCTGATGAAGCAGTTGAATTGAATGAACTTGACAAACTCTTTCAAGTTTTCATAGTACGATAGTCTGATGAAGCAGTTGAATTGAATGAACTTGACAAACTCTTTCTTTTTCCTTTCATGAATGCAGTAGCCATTGACCAATTGAAACTTGGACTCAAAGTATTACACTGCAGCTAAAGATGTTTCTCCCACTCAGGACCCAGCTGTGTTGTGGAAAAGGAATGCAAATGACTTCCCACAATGATCAAAGTATGCAAAATGTTCCTGTAAGCCAATTTTCAGCTACAGTAGAACATATTTTACAATTTTATCACAATTTTACTGAAACACAAACGTTTATGCTGAAAGATTCTATACTGAATCTCCCATTTAGTAATTAAATACATTGGTTGTGACTAGTGAGAACTGACTTTATGACACCTCAACTTGTAGTCGTGCAATCATCAGTAGTATAGTTCACTTGTTTAACCTGAGAATTTTATTGAATAATATGATTTTCTGGAATAATAGAAATATTTTTTTATAAAAAAAATAGAATAATTCTAAAAAATTTTTGAGTATAATCTGGCAGGTCTCCTAGTCACTGGGAGCTTTGCATAATTACACAAATGAATGAAAAACAGCATCAAGAAGTCTCAAATGTTTTGGGCAAACCAATAACCAGTGGCTATAAGATGCATAAATACATTTGGCCAGCATCCACGATCATCAAGCACCTCTGTTCCTGCCTTGCAATCGGTGTTGTTTTGATTTAGAGATTCCAGACTTCCTTAATTTTAGTTATTCATACTAAAAAAATATCTTGAATGCTTAGTTTTTAGTTTTTCCCCCAAATTCTCCCTGAAGATTTAGTTTTTCTTTCATATCATGTAGAAAATTAAGTTAGTTATTACTATCAACTGACTTAGTTTTAGTTAATTTATGTTGTCACTCAAATTCTTCAATAATGGAGACTCCTTAAAGAAAGTAGTCCAGGTAGTTTTCCCAAATAACTTAAAAAAAGCATATTTCTATGTAATAGTTAGAGCATACCGGCTTAGGTACTGGTGGATTTAGTGCACTGAAGCCCAAGGGCCGTAGGCCCGAGGGCTTTGTGCACTAAATCCACCAGTACCTGAGCGCATGCTCTAACTATTTTAGAACCCGTTTACCCAAAGCCGGCCCAGTTGTTTCCACTAGCAACAGCATTTTCGGCCCAAAATTAAAATTCAATTAAAATTCAATTGAAGCACACCACCTGGCAGGTTTACTTTAGCATTGTAGCTGCCAGCTGGGCTGGGCTGCTCTGCTCTGTGGTAAACAGTTAAGCAGCTAGCTATGGTAAATTCCTGCGGTATGCGTCAGCAGGAGAGTTGTCAGCAGGAGAGTTGTCCGTATGAGAGGGTAGTAGACCCTCACATATCATACCCAGGCCTCACACAGCTTTATCCGGCCTATTCTATTAAACTAAAACTCAAAAATAGCAATACCCCAAGGGTGGTTAGTATGCACAGTTTATATACCTAAAGGCAAAAAATAGTGCACACTTACCAAGTTAGTACACCTAGTAACAATATAGCAACGGGTTCTAAGAAATCTTAGATATTATAATTAATCATGTACTGAACTCAAGTACCCCCATAGAGATTAATACAAATGAAACTACCCCAATATTTTCCCATATTGCGTCCCCTTGGGCATTCTAACAAGTGTTATTGCGTCCCCTTAGGCTAATTATATATTTTTAGGTTTTTTGTTAAATCTTAATAATAATACATTAATTTGATATATCTGTCTATTGCTATGTAGGTATGTATGAATTGTAAATCACTTCATTTGTGGTTGTGTGTCATTAGGTACAGCAAACATTGTGGTGAAACTTTGTGTTTGCGTTGCTGTAGGAAAACCTATATTTATTGTACAATTGGTGATTGTTGCACCAGCAAAGAAGGACTGAGCACTTAATCTTGGTTCATAGTACCACTCGATGGTGTTGTAGGGTATGAAGAAGATAGATTAGTTTCAGGCTTTTTGTATGAGCTCAAGACATGAGACATTTCCTTTTGCTGTTGTAATGATGCTTTTTTATAGCTATTTAGACTTTGTAGATTTTTATGCCCAGTTAGTTGGATTATCTGGTTCTGGTACACTATTCTTGGTAAGACATGTAACCATTGTTTTTCGAGCTGAATGATTTGTTTTTCCCCCAGACAATCCAGCACTTGCAGCCATCCCTTTCATTATTGTATTGATTCTATCCTTCCCCATCTTCTGTTTTTTGTACCAAATGTCATCATTGGAGTAATTGTAGTTCACAGCCAGATAAAATGGGGATTCCGATTTGCACATTTCAACTGGACGCTTTTGAAGAAACTTTTCAAAAATACGTAAGGGACACGGAGAGACATTGTTGGGGGTGGTCCACAAACATTTCCAACTCTTCATCGTCCAAACACACAGAAGAAGATGCTTCTTTTACGTGCTTAGTTTCCTCCGTTTGTCCGTTAGTATAGACTGGATTAGCAACAGTTGGTTCTATAGGGAGTTTCTGTAGATATTCAGATTGTTTCTCAATCATTTCAAGAACTTTGTCATCAAAAAAATCCTGTAATGAAATATCTTCAGCCATAACAACGTTAGCTTACTGGTTTAGCTCCAGAAAAATTGTCGTTGCTAAGATTAAGTTTGCGCATGCGTACATGATAAATATGTTATACTTGAATACGCGAAATATCACTCGTCTGATCGGGGTATTGGCACTCGTGCCTGCGGCACTCGTCCCAATACATCCCGACAGACTCGTGATATTTTGCAGTATTCAAAGTATAACATATATATACCTTCATAATGACATAATTCAAGGTGAATTGTTTACAACAAAAAATTAATTGCTTCGTTTTAGTTTTTGTCATCCACTCTACTAGTAGTTTTAGTATCTAATTTACAGTCTTCAAAAAGTTTTAGTTTTTTCATGTTCTATACAGCTTAGTTTTAGTTATTCTTACCAAAGTAAAATACCCCAAAACTAAGGGGTTTTGGTTTTAGTTTAGTTAACTAAAACAACACTAATAGCACTACATCTTTCAAGTATTTCACATTGTTGCATTATCAACATTATCACTATTCCAGCTTCTTCTAATACTCTCCTAACTGAAAAAGAGTCTGAACACTTTGTCTTATCCATGGACTAATTCCTTGTTTTTTTGGGGGGGTGGGGGGGGGGGGGGTTGTTGTTGTTGTTTTTTGTTTGTATGTTATATTTATGCCACTACTTAAAGTGTAATAAAAACAGATAAATGTAGTTGAAGTAGCTAACCAGCAAAACTTGACAACTTATTTATTGTGTGGAACAAAATTTGCCTGTTAATATTGCAATAAGGAATCAGAGTTCACTGCCAATTGCTACAACCTACTCTCTCTCTCTCCATTATCAACAATACTTATTGCATGTGTCAAGAGTGTGATATGGCAAAATATTTCACAGCAGGCAAATGAGAATATAAAAGCCTAAGAGTGAGAGCAGATTGAGATATGGCAAGATATGCCACTCCCAGGCTTTATCTTTACTAGCCTCTGGCACATTAAAATAAATTAGCCTGATCTTGAAATATTTCACAATAACACACTCTGACTCATTATATAGAAATGTTACATATATTATGTTATGTTGAAATATCATTTTAATAATGTTGGCACTCAAAACTTGATACAGAACCAAAAAAAAACAGCGAACACACAAAAAAAGCAACAAAAAACAAGTTGAAGCAACCATTAGTTACAAGAAAAGTTTGAATTACCGATATAAATACACATGGACTACAAACACACTATACAAGAGAAGAATACAAAAAATGCTACTAGTTTCTGCAGTACACTCTGAAATCCAAAAAAAAAAGTGCTGGAATAAAGTAGGCACAAATTGGTGAAAAAGGGGTGTGGTCCAATGAAGTGGGACCTGAAGTGTTAATTATGCCAGTGGTCTCCGCCCAATTCTCTTCATAATGAGATACAGTCTCATAATAACATCTCCCACTAAAGGACGCTGAATGGCTTCTCTGTGCCAGCAAGACATCATCAAGTCCCAACAATCTGTGTCAAACCTAGGCAGTCTTTCCGGCCTCAGAACTTTTCTGATGACAGACCACAGCTGCTCCTTGTTCTGGCAGGCGTCAAAAGCACCAGGATGTTTGGTGTCAATGGCGCAGATGTACCAAAAGAGGATTCCAAAGGCGTAGATGTCGACTGCATTGTCATAGGAACCCCCAAATAGCTCAGGGTCAATGTGGATGGGTGTGCCCACTATAGTGCAAGTCATCATAGCCTCAGGCTTGCAGAAACCAAGATCAGTGAGATAGCCTCTATTACTATTGTCCAACTATAAGGAAAAAAACAGAATAGTGAAAAAAGAGGAGAAAACAGAACATACATCTCCTATCATTGTGCAATGAACACGAATGCAACTATAATAATTTTAAAAATTAAAATATTTTTTTATGTAATGAAAAGGAAACAACTTTAATGTAGGTAAGTTTAAAGACTGAATAAAAATAAATGTATTAAATGTATATAACACGCACTCTGAATACAATATACTTACATAAAATACTCTATTTCTAATATTCCACACTAATAAATAAACTGAAACACTACACAACTATGTGACATCCCTTACCAGGTTTAGTGAAACTCAAGTGCCAGATCATTCCAGTGCTTCTCGTCTAGTGGCACTACCGACTTGACCGCCAGGGGACCCCCCTTGCCCACCCACTCTGCACACTGGAACACAATGCCATACTGGCCACGCCCCAATTCTTGTCTCATATTGCATTGCACAAAGTTGTGCAGCTCCGGGATGTAGTTAAAGAAGTTGGAGACGATGGTGTCCACTGGAATGAAGTTGAAAGACAACTCCGGATTCAAGTCTGGGTTGTCATGGGGCTTGACACCTTCATGACAATGGGAGGAGAAAAAAGGGGAAAAATTAAATAATAATACAAATTTAATTAATGTTTATATCTAAATATGAATATATGTACTCTCCTCTATTAACATACTAACACACAAATGTTACCTTATATTTCAAACATACATTTACATATACACACACTAATTCAAGATTTCTACCATGAGAAAAAAACACATCTTACTAATATAAACACACACAGTGACCATTTACCAGTTGACAGTAAAAAACACTCACACATAATAGAAAGTGACCTTTACCAGATGGCTGAGAAAAATTATTCAGTTATACAGGAGTGTTAAAAATTATGATGCATATCTTGAATGAACGTAGAAAATATATATTGGTCTTGGCTATTAATAATAATATGGGTATTACGTATAAAATATTCATTCAGCTAAAATGATGACAATAATAATATTATAACTACTACTACTACTACTGTCATACAATTGCGGGAAAAGAGACAGCCTCAGTTCTCTGCCACCAGGATCCTGCAAGTCAGACTAAACCCATCTAAAGGTCGATCCAGTCAGCCGCTCAAAGCTTCCCGAGCCCACAAACAACTATACCACCTAGACTCGCAAGAAAGTGTTCAATCTTCTCCCGGAATTCTTTGGTGATTTCGTTTGAGTAGCATTGACAAGTGCAGAACTGACCATAAAAAAGATGGACTGACCAATATATAGGAGAGAGAAAAGTGAAAATAAAATGATCTGATTGGTTAGAATTGAAGGTGTGTGCAGGCAGAAAGAAAGTTCTAGAAGAAATGGTGAGAACACAACAACAAGAAACAGATGTCTAGAAGTCTAACAACCAACATAATGTTTGTACTTCGTTATAATGAAGAAGTGTGCTGTTGCTTGTTCCCTTGTGATGAAGAATATGGTGGTGATTCCACCACAACTACTACTATTACTACTACTACTACTACTACTTGAAACATTACTGGTTATGTTCCATAATCTGTGCATGATTATAGTATTAATAGTTGAAAAATATATATGTATATATAATATATATATTATATATAATATATAAATGTCACAATAAACAGACACTAACCCAGTCATCCTCACATACCTGATAGAAGTGTGTCATAGCCACGTGTGTTATATACAATCTGATATCCCATCTATTTATGTGCAGAATATAATACATTAGCAACTACAATGTGCTGCGCATCGTGCACAGCATCGGTGCATCTGTTCAGACTAAGCACAACAAGACGTTCCTTTCACACAGATCACATTACTGAACACAACAAGTGATGTTCCCATTCTGTCCGACACCCCAGAAAGTGTAACCACCCTTTGCCAAGTAACTACATTTCATGAATCCATCTCACACAAAAAAATCTAGAAAAAATTTTTTTTAAGGAATAAGGAATAATAAATTTTTTTAAGCAATAAGGAATTTAATTGCAAACTCTACGTACCTGTTGATCGAGTGGAGCTCTGGCATCATGACCGTAGATGAAGAATGGGTGGAGCTCAACTTAGCACACCTGCAAAGTCTTCCTGACCGTCCAAACTGCCAGGGTCAGAGGTTGGAGCACAAATAACCTCGAACCTCACCTCTAGGATGGGGTTGTTGAGCCCCACCTCCAGAGTGGCATGAATTTAAACCTTGAAAGTATGGCTAGTCAGCTGAATTTTTTCGTGACATTTGCTATGTTTATTGACTCAGGCCTTCGTGGAGCTGAGAGTGTTGCACCGGTACACAGTAGGCAAGAGCCAATATTTACAGCCAATATTTAAAAAAAATTGAACTAGCCAACCTGATAGAAACGTCTGTGTACAGTGTGTAGCAATACATATCTGTAATAGTGTGTGTGTGTATGTGTGTGTGTATGTCTGTGTGTGTGTGTGTGTGTGTGTGTGTGTGTGTGTGTGTGTGTGTGTGTGTGTGTGTGTCTACTAGTCAGTGCCCTCCACCAATTAAATTGTCTAGTGTATTGCTGGGCTATGCTATGGATCAAGTGATCAAAACCGATTACCATTAGGAGAGAAAAGTAGTCAAATATCGTCAGTACCAATAGTGGATTGGATTATTAGTGCAACTATTAGCTGTATCATGATTTAGAAATTGTAAAGTGATAAAATAGCGGAGTAAAAAATTCCACAAAAATAATCTTAGAAAAAAAGAAAATTTCCGTTGGTTTGTTGAGAGCAAGACTGTAGCATAGCAGTACCCATATTTAGTTCAAACTGATTACCACTAGGAGAGAAAAGTAGTACAATATAGGCTGTAACTATAGCAGATTTGATTACAAGTGCAACAAGTCCATGTAGCTGTATTATGACTTGTAATATGAAATCTGAAAAAAAATAGACCACTGATAAGTAGTTAACTTTATCAGAAAAGTTCCATTTCAAGTGGTTGTTTTGTTTTCTGTTATTTTGGTTATTTTTTGTTAAATATTTTATTACTGGTGAGCATTTAAGGCTAGTTTAGCTTCTTCTCTTATGAAGACAGCATTTCCATTTACTATAGTAATGAAGCAACAAAAGGTGCCAACCCTCAGCGCTATTAAACACTACCTACCTATTATAATCCTTCCAAAGAACTAGCAATCTGTTAGCTATTTTAGTGAGGCATCAATATAGCTCTGGCAATGAAAATGGTACATGGAAACGCTGTCTTCATAAGAGAATACGCTAAACTAGTGTGAAACACTCACTGGTATACATAACTTCACTTCTTTCACTGAGTTAACAAGCCTGAGCATAAAACAAACTACACCGCTGGCTGCAAAAATTATTTGGTCACACGTGATGAAGATGTGACGCTAGGGGGCATTACCCACAAAAGCTGAAACCTATGCGGAGCTGAAAGCTTCGCGTTTTCCCAACAATTAGCCCGAAATTCAATACAGTAGCACAATAAAAAGTCCTAAATCTTCGTCCTGAGTAAGTTCATACCTAAATCAACGGTTAATTGTCAGTAATCTCCAAAATTAGAGCGTGACAGACAGACTGAACGACTACTATAACCCTATCGCGCATGCGCGCTTGAGGTAAATGAAGCACCAAAGTTGAGAACCCTCAGCGCTCTGTTAATCATGTATACTCTCATACTTCTCGTTCTACAACTGCATGGCCACATTAAATTTTAACAAATATTTAGTCAACATAAATGTTCCTTATGGCACAATTAACATCCTTATTATTTGCAGTCATACCTGGTTAGACCCCTTTTGAAGTTTATGACTGTGGGCCTGAATAAAAGGATGTATGCGTGTGTGCAACTTTCGGGCATTAGTACAGCAACATTTAAAAAACTCTGGTGAACAACCATCTGCACAATTTTTGTTTCCTTTTGGTGTTATTGTACAGACTTGTAGAAAAAATAACTAAGTACAATGTTTTGACTTGATACACATTCTTGTCAACACTAGAAGCCATCAGTTGTCATGGTGTTATCATTATTTTGCCTGTACTTATAACAACTAATTCTTGGTAAAGTGAAGCAAACAAGTTGTACAGGTGGTTAATAATGAAAGTTTTGTTTAAGTTACTCTTACTGTTGTTAGGTTTACCCAGTGCGTATTTAGACAAACAGAGAGCCATGTTGAGATAAACTTACAGTAAATAATGACAAACCACTGAATAGACCAGTTATTCTCTGACTTAGTTACATTTTTTTTTTTATAAATGTTAATCATTAGCTTTTACGCATTTGAATATTATCTCAGTACTCTACTATAACTAATATTAAGCTATACAATGAAGAGATTTAACTATCTAAAAGCTTTCTTGCATTGACATGTATATTATATGCATTATAATGTATATACATAATATAATAATGTATATTGTACTAAGTAGTACAATTTGCTCTACACATACTGAATATCCATGTTATTTCATAACCTCAATAACATCAATGTTGTTATAGTATATGATTTATTAGTACTTACGAAAACATCAGGAATACCAAAATATTAATTTTAGCTGTGTCTTATATATGAGTGAATTATATTAACAATTATAGTATAAGTTATTAAAACTTTATGTTAGGCATAATGTGTTTACCAGAGAATAATTGAGGTAACAAAATTTAAATTTTCATGTTATTCTGTTCAGTGCTAGCTATAGAGTTAGTTTATGCTTGTGGTGTAACATAGCATACTTATTATTGGTCAGCTTCCCTCCCCCACTAAATCAAATGCAGGAAAGGCGACTTCAGCACACCAAAATTGAAGGGAAAAAAAAGACAAAAACATGTTTGTTTGGGGAAAAAATGCACTGGTTACTTTAAACAACAGAAGGAATAACAAGTAAAACTTTAACAAATGACTATAGTGTATGATGGACTATTCTACCGATAAAACTACTAAATCCATTCAATATCAAAACACACATTCACTATAAATAGTGACATAGTGAAGGTTATTCAATAGTATAGTATGATTCCACCTTGTTCGTACAATATGCATGAAGTAAGATTGAATATTTTTTAATACTAATTCTGGAAAATATATTCTAAATTTGCTAGTGCACATTGTATGATAGTTATTAAACGACAAGTAGACTTTGACCAGCCAAGACAAATAGTGTACAATCACTATTCTACGTACCTTTGGTACAAATTATGGACCACAAGCAAGTGATCTCGCATATGAAATTGTAAATAATGATACTAAAGAAGGCAATACATCACAATGTGAAATGATGGATGAAGTAGATATTCAGAACATTATACTGTTTAAAAAAATTATTGCTATAATGCAAGTAATATACCTGTACAGCAAACCATAATATCAAATGAATCACTGCCCAATAATTCTTCTCAAAATAAAACCAAGGTTCAGAAGCAAATATGAGTACGACATCGTAATTACTATACAGTATAATAACCATATAATAAAAAACAGCTATTTATACTTTGAGCTGCATTATTGTATTTCTGAGTGTTACTGCCACCATTGGTTTAACCAGAATCTCAGAGCAGGGATCTGAACAACAGCTTCACATCCATATGTACATGTACTAGTTTGCGCTATAGGTGAAACCAATAGAAGGCTTGAGCAGAAAGTGAAAGAACATCAGGATGTTTGCAAGAGAGGTGATGAGGTATCAGCTATTGCTGAACATGCTTGGCAGCAACATCACCCCATTGAATGGGAAGTGGTAGGAGTTGTAAACAGAGCCAGTATGAACTGTGAGTTAAAGATAAAGGAATCTCTATACATACAAATGACACCTCATCAGGATATAATAAACGGTAAACATACACTCCAGTATTTTGCTGTTTACATTATATTTACTATATCACCACTGAGAATTTAACCTCAGTTGACCCCAAATAAAGCTTTCGGCAAGAAGTCAAAACATAGTGTTGAGTTTTAATTGCTGTTATACAAGAAAATTTGCTAATACTAATAGCATTCACAACAATACCAAACAACATGTGTCTCAGCCTAGACTTGTTTACCTGCAGTTGGTCTTTTACAGTAATCCTTCCACTCACTTTACTTGTACCTAATGTTATGGAAAAATGAGAGTTTCATCCTACTCCTATTTATTTAAACTATTGTACTGGTTAAATACACTTTATAAGTTTGCTATACATCTTCGCACTAGCAGCTGCTGTTGTTGATATCTCATTATTTGTATTATTGAGAAAGAATTTCAGGGCTAGAAATCATTTCATCATAATATAACTATAGCACCTGATGTACGGAAAAAACAATGACCGAATAAAAGAGTGTGGGCAGGTTAGATAAATGGTAATCAATAAATTAAATTATAATGAATTTAAAACCGTAAGAAATAGGAACATGATCTATAATGGTAAACTAATTTTCATCTATACATACTAATAATGAAGAGTTAGAATTACATTTTATTGTAAAGAACTTTCTTATTTAACAAACACTTCAAAGCAGTTGAGACCAAAAGAAGTTTCATTTGTGTAAACTTTTCGTATTGTATATGCTATAAATTGGACAAGAATACGAAATAAGAATATATTGGTGTGAGTGCTCAAAGTGGAAATATCCAGACATTGTCTCCTGGTAAACATGTTATTAGGTATCATTACTTCGTTACAATAATGAGAAACATTCACATTTTTGGTTAAATCAATCATAGTGTACTGTTCAGGGGGGAAAGTGGTATGGTGGCTAGGGCACCCCCTCCCAACAAAGTTTAATGAAAAATTATAATAAAGAAAAATAGACTATTACAGTCAATGAAGTTCATAGGACAGCACTAGACCCTCCCCTGAAGCTAGAGAAAAATGTATCAATCTTCAGTCTAAGGTCTATTGCTAATATTTTAGTATATACAATATTATATATATAGACTAGCATAAAATATATTCTGGCTATATATTCCCATGTAGTAGCTGTTGATAATTATGAGTGATGTATACTGTATTGTTAGAACTAACACAAAATTAACCCTCAACAGAACTCTAAACTTTTCTTTTTTTTGCTTCTAAAATGAAGTGTATTTTAAATGTAAACAACACAGGTTAACATTCATCGTTGTCAAAGGCAAGCAATCATTTAATATATAGCTGAAAAAAAATTGTACTGCAAACTTTCAAGGATTATTGTAGTTGTATAGAAATGATAAACTGTAAATATCCATATATCAAATGGTAGGTACAAAAAGAATTTTAGTAATCCTAGTAATATCTGTAAAACTAAGAGATCAAGGATAACTCTGACTTAGATCCCGTTGCTATATTGTTACTAGGTGTACTAACTTAGTAAGTGTGCACTATTTTTTGCCTTTAGGTATATGAACTGTGCATACTAACTACCCTTGGGGTATTGCTATTTTTGAGTTTTAGTTTAATAGAATAGGCTGGATTAAGCAGGGAGCAGGTTATGTGAGGCCAGATATGCCAGGGTCTACTACTCTCTCATATCCACCTATATGGGACCAGCCCTATCATAAAACTCTCCTGCTGCCACTCTCATACCCAGGAATTTACCATAGCTAGCTGCTTTACTGCTTACTGCAGAGCACCCCAGTAGAGTTAGATCTGGAGATAACAGCTGGCAGCTACAATGCTAAAGTAAACTTGTTAAAGTAAACTTGAGGGTGTGCTTCAATTGAATTTTAATTGAATTTTAATTTTGGGCCAGAAACACGGAAGAATTCACACTCGCTTGACACCGAAAATGCTGATAAACAAAGTTGCTAGTGGTAACTGGGCCAGCCTGGTAAACGGGATCTAAAATAGTTAGAGCATGCACTTAGGTACTGGTGGATTTAGTGCACAAAGCCCTCGGGCCCTTGGGCTTCAGTGCACTAAATGCACCAGTACCCAAGCGCTTATCACTGGAAGAAAAGTGGAATTTCCTGCTATAGGAAAGGTTAAGTATAGCTATCTCACAGATCACATGTCCTTCACATTTCCAACTTCAGGACAGATGAGCTGGTGGTAACCATTCCGGGTACTGTATAGGGCGTACTTTCCTTCACTATTTCCTGAACATATCCTTGACATAAACTGCACTATTTCCTTTACATGCCATATGGTTTGTACTGCATATATCATATCACATTTCCTTCATATTTCCTGAATTAAAACTGAACTATTCCTGTACATTCTAGGTAGCTGTCTGTGCGAAAATGTGCAGCTTTCCTTTACTCAAAAACTGCACTTTTTATGCACCTTTCCTACACAAAGCAACTATTCTTCACACACCTTTCCTGCAGCAATCCTGAACTTAAACTGCACTTTTTGTGCAACCTGTTCTACACAAATCCTGTACCTTCAAAATATCCATTGTTACCAGAATATGAATAAATACTTATGACCATGTACAAATAAATGAAAAAAATGATGCATCAGACAACAGTTCCTGAACTTTGGCTCCATCTCTGCAATATCTCAAGTTCATCTCTGCAACCTCTTTAGTTCATTCCTGCATTAACAAAGAAACAAGGTATTGAACTCAACGGTAATACTTCAAACACTAGTATTGGTGATCAATGACTTGTACAAATTACAATCCTACATCCACAGATCCAATAACACTTAAAGAATCACCTAGATATCACTAATTAGCGTTTTCATACTTACTCAATAAAATTGAACAACACCGCGCTCTCTACTTGCTGTCGCAGCCTGTAAATCAGTCTAGTAAGATCACACAGGGCAGAAATTAGCTCAATCTTCACTGTGCCCACCACCGCGTGTACGGCACGCATATTGTGTTGATACCCTTTACCACCACCTCTTCTAACACTCCTGATTACTGAGGTAAAAGGTCGATAGTGCTAGGTTTCAAACTCGAAATTGGTAAAGGGTTTAATTTTAAAACACCAGATAAGAAATGGTAAAGGGTTGCTAATACCACACGCCTGTGTATCTCCTCTTCTGGTCTGCTCTTACTGGCGTTCATGGATTTTTATCCCGGTGAGTGAAAACACAACTGGTACGCTTATAGTGTACTCTGTTGCTGTCCGCACTAGACTAAAGCGGTGTAAAACTGAACAACCGTATTGGTCAATTCAAAGACTGGTATTTCTTCAGTAGTGCCTCAAGTAGCATAGGGCAAGTATGTTAGTACCCTTCTCTCATTTTTGTTTTGCTAGCAAGCCCATTAGCCACTGAATCAAATTTCTGTGGTCTTCATTGTTGCACCATAACTGTATTGTACTTGCTAGTGAGGAATTTTTAATGAAAACTATAAGCCATTTTTCTTTTGAAATTAATATATACAATAATATATTCAACAGTTGATGTCTCTTTAACTAAGCTTTACTGTATGAGAAATAGTGTTGACAGTAATTGGTGCCCTGTTGTCATTCTGGTTGGTCTATCAATTTACCTAAATTGTGCCACTCTGTCTCGACATGTCGCGGGGAGGGGGGGGGGGAGAGAGAGAAGAGATTTGACTTCAGAGTGGAGTTCATCACTGGAACGGAGTTTGGGACAGGTGAACACTAGTGAAGGGAATTTAACATATGTGGAGTGTCCATAGAACAGAGCCTCCCACCTTACTGATTCATCCATATTTTTACGGAAATTGCTGATTCAACACTGATTGCCCCCTGAAACTTTGAAAATGTTAGACCTTGAAATTTTACCCTTGATAATATACCCTGATGAAGGTATAAATTTTGAACAACTACTTATGCACTACTGAAGTAGCCTGGCTGGCTACAAAATATCTAATGTATGAATGTGTTATGGAATGTAATAATGCAGAGCACAAACTCCAATCTAAGGATCTTGAGTTTAAATGAACTGTATTTAAGCTAATTTTACTTGTGACTCTCTGTATGTAGGGTTGTGAAGTAGGAGGTGAAACCCAACTCCACAGGGTCAACACATGTCCAAAAGTATCATTAAAAGAAGACTCGGTGTTCCTCCGTGAAGAGTGTGCTAATAGCTACTCTTGGACTTCAATATAAGAGGTGAGGAACTCCTAAATAACTTTTAACCTACACTAATAAGAAAAGAGGCTTTTTACCTTTTATTCAAGGTAAATTATATATATACGTACTCTAGTGACTAACTCATACATATTTTCATTTAATGCACAGTTAGACAACCTGAAATATATAGGGTGCGATGGAAAAATTTGGGCTCTAGTCACTTTACGAGCAATTCGTTGAAATCCTGTATATCGATAAACAAATAACACACACACATACTCAAAAATTAATGCACCCATTTGTTTTTAATAGTACATGTCTATACAGGCTTCTGATAAGAAGTGAAATTTTAGCAGACATGATGTCCTCTCAATATTAAATTTGAGAGGAGAAATGCTATTTTGGTCAGCCGGCCGTGTAATTTGTGTTATGTAGAAAGTAGTACCCTATTCATTTACTCGGCCCTCTCTCTTTATGTTGTACAATCTGCCGAAGATACTGTTGAAAGAAAGTGAGCAGGGGGTGATGATAGTGAGACACATACTAGCATTAATTCAAAAATGTAGTGCTAATACATTACATACGTATTTAATAGCAACAAGATTTGTACTTACGAACCTTGGCCAGTGAGCTATAATTCACTCCTGATGAGATATTTCTGATCTGTAGAATTCTGATTCAACCGCCAAAGTTTCTCCATATCTCACTCGCTAAATTGTGTGCATGTGTAGTGTATATAGTAATTTATATATAATATATTTGTAATAGCAAAGATGCACTCACTGTGGACTTATTCAGAGTGCTTATGAAAACGCTTATTACACTAGTTTGTATCTACATACACACATACACAGGTCTGCACTGTTAAAACATTACATACATACGTACGCTCAATCCTATTTTATCCAAATACCTCTATTACAGGCACGCCTCTTTACAGGGCAGGGCACAAGTTAGCCACTCAATTAATCAATTCTTGCCTCACAATTTCGCTAATTTGACCACCATTACCCAATTGTGTCAGCACAAGCCGGTTATTTCTGGTTCCATAAAATTGTAGAGAAGCCTACTAAGGGTTGCAAGTGAAAGAGGACTGTACTTAATGCTTGGAAAAATTCCTTTGTAGCTGGCATTTCTGAGATACAGACACCCTCGGGTCCCATGGTGCCTGGTTAAGAGGAGATTGAGTGTACATGCATACATACATACTTACATACATACATGCATACATACATGCATACATACATGCATAGATGCATGCATACATACATGTATACATACTTACATACACAGAGCTGGGCAATATTGGATAATCACAGGCGATATGATACTTACCTGCATTATCGCGATAGAGCGATATATGATATTTCATAAATAATATTTAACAAAGTAAATTTTATCCAGACAAAGTTAGTCCGTGGGGCAAGACTATGTTGGCTTTCTTTAGACAGAATTTTAACTCGCAACCACTGCTAGCTACTTTTAAAACTTTGCTAGTACATTACGGACATGTTTGCAAACTGCGAAATGGCTGTTCCTTTAATCTGTCGTGCGCATGAAGTTCATGCATTAGTTTAACGATCCCAACAGTTTTCTGAAAAAAAGGCAATATCAGTTTTTTATCGCGGTGCAACGATAATACCGGTATATCGCCCAGCTCTATACATACATACATACATACATACATATCATACACACGTATATACATACACACACATACATACATACATGTATACACACTCGTACACTATCATGGTTCCTATGTTATCATGTAGGTGAGCGTTTATAAGGGTATACATGTAATAAAATCAAAGCTCAAGTTTTATTTTGATGATTTCATAATACTGTAGCTTGAGTGGTTAAACTTATATGAATTTTATGACTGTAAGTTGTCTGACATTCAAATAGTGATTGTAGGTGACACATATTCAGGGTTTGTAGCTGTTCTTGTGCAAGAATAATATCTGATAATGTTCATGTGTACATATGTGCCAAAGGGCTTCTTGATTGAAAATGACCACTCAGGATAGTATCTAGCTGTACTCTGACTACTGTATATCCTGTGCAGTAAAATTTAGCTGTATCAATGGCTAACAGTACTCTCTTTCTTACTCTTTATATAGCCCACCTTTTCCATGAGGCTTTTCCCCCTTCTTCCATACTGTTAATGTGCTCTTGACTTATTTTCCTACTTATGTAACATAATGAAGTACATGCACTGATCCTCTGCTTTTTTGTTGCCTATGCACACACGTAACATTACACTTTGTGTTATGTTTCGTGATTGATGTTGTGGCAACGATGGGAAATTTGGCTAGCTTAACACTATCAAGTTATATTTTCTAAATTTTGATGACCATTACCAAATCTGGGATAACAACATGGACCCCTCGAGAAGTTGTGTGGCTGTGCTGGTCTTATGAGTCGCAGTTAGTCTTAGTGAAGTGAGGAGATTGACTTAAAGGGGAAGAGGTAGGAGTTGTAGACAGAGCCAGTAAGAATCGTGAGTTAAAGATCAAGGAAGCTCCACAGATACAGATGACACCTGAGTTCAGTAGCCTCGACCCATGGGTAGGAGTAGAATGGAGTAGAGCAGCGCAGGTGTCTCAGCTCTGGCCACTTTCCTCCCTCCAAAGTCACTGCCACTAGGGAAATCCCATACACTCTCAAGTCTTGTTGTAACTTATTGAACACGTGGGAAATCTGAACTGAGAGGGGAGTGGCTGACAATGATATAGTCTGTTCACAATCCATTCACGCATGCGTGAGGTAAAGGGTTTATATGCAATGAATTAGGCAAGATGTACACAACTGGGAATATATAGATCGATGTATGGATAGGATTAGAAAGAAAGAAATAAGAGGGTGAATTACATAGCAGTGAGGTAAAGTGTATGCATCACAATATTCATATGGTATAGAGTGAAGAGTCCATAACAACCTGACAACAACAAGTTAAACAGAGACATGGGTTTAGAGCTTCCAGGATGCTGGTTGTGCTGCCTGCAAATCACCGTTCAGTATTATATTAAACAGTAAGCATACCCTCCAGTAATCTTGCTGCTTACATTGTGTTTAATATATCACCATGGAGAGTTCAACTTCAGTTGACCCCTGAAGAGGACTTCGGCAAGAAGTCGAAACGTTGGGTTAAGTTTTAATTAACATGTGCTGCTAGAATGAGAAAAGTTCCTATTATTAGTATATATACATATATATATATATATATATATATATTATATATATACGTATTTTGTTTTATTTTTCTTTAAACAGCCTGTATATAAATTATAGCAAGTACACAAAATGAATTAAAAAATTTAGGATTTTTGCATTATTACTGCGTATTATAATAAAGCACCAAAGGTGCGAACCCTCAGCGCTATTGTGAGGCTGCGCTCCGGGCTGCTTGATTATGTAGGAACAGGAACCGGGCTGCCTTGGTACTTGCTGCCACTAGTTCCAGTTATCACAACTCCCAGATAGAATGATTAGGTAGCTACCTCCTGAAGCGTCAAGTGATTTAAGTTTTAATTCAAGTACGCAAGTATGATGACATAGAATACAGAAACGGATAGAAAAGACTTGACCTATGACCGTGCGTGGACTGGCCTTAAATAGTACAGGCCAGGACACGCCTACAAAAGGAAGTTTCTAGAACAAAACTCTAATAAACGCTACACACACACACTTGGACAAGAATGTTCTTGGAGCTACCACTAATTAGTTCCCCCCCCCCCCCCTCACACACACACACACCCACCCACAAACTCTCTAACTACTTGCTAATGAGTTCTATTATATTAACAAGTTCTTTCAGGCTCTTCAGCCTGCTCCTGCTTGCTTCTCTGTTAGGTATCTGCTTCTGTGGCTCCGCCCTCTGGGTGGAGTCACTCGCTGAATTTTCTGGCCCCACAGCTACCAAGCTATTTCAATATAATCTCAGACCAAAAGAACGAGCAATATTTATCACTTATTTTAATCAGGCAACAATAATATTTCTATTGACCATTATCTTGCTCGAGCTATATTATAGCTCGAGCAAGATAATGGTACATAGAAACACTGTCTTCATAAGAGAAGATGCTAAACTAGCCAGAAACACTCACCGGTATACATATTCAACGTGAAATTTAACTTCTTTGAACTTGGTAATTTTATTTGCTCATGTGATTGTGACGTGATGCTATACGGGGCGTAACCCACAAAAGCTGGTACCTACGCGGTGGTGAAAGCTTCGCATTTTCTCAACAATTAGCCCGAAATAAAAAAAAAAAACAGCACAATGAATGGTCCTAATCTTCGTTCTGAGTAAGTTCATACCTAAATCAACAGTTAATTGTTAGTAATCTCCAATATCAGAGCGTGACAGACGAGACGACTACTATAACTCTCTTGCACATACAAGCTGAGGCTTAATAAGCATTTTTGAGCTCATGATACAAGTGTCCCACATCTCCTTCAATGCTATCACAAATCATGGCGTTCATCTTGTATGAGTTTATCTCTATCACAAGAATTTAACCTCGTGACTTACTTGATTATTAAATAACTTCCGTCGTCCCCCCCCCCCAACCACACCCCCAATAGCTCGCCTGAACAGCTAGTACAATATTTTAAGGAGTATGAATGAACAACATTCAGTATGGAGTTACTACTATATCTCATGGAACTTTCATTCTTAGCCCTCACCACGTGTGTGCTAAAGGATTACAAAACTTGTGTTCTGTCCGTTTACAACACTTCAGTATTTTTGCTAAACTTATTATTGGTGATTTCGAAAAAAAACGCCGGGTAAAGGCGTTGCTAGGTCAGGGGACGTGCCTTGTGTCCGTATACTATTTCTGCGTGTCTCCGGGACACTATGGAATGAACCGGTTACAGGCGGATTGAAAGAAAGGGCTCCATAAGAAACTATGATGGCGAGAATTGCGTGAGTACGTGAATTATGTAGAATAGTAAGTGAATTAGTTAGCTACAGCTTTTTCTCCGCTGTTAGTGAAAAGCCCGCCAATAATTTCTTAGCAACTCTCCGTGCACGAGTCCAACCAGCTAGTGTTTCTAGCCTCCTAGTGTGAGTTCTAGAGCACGCCAGGCTTACAACTGCGTCATAAGCTAAAGCTAGCTGGTGTCTATCCATTTCTGCCATAAAAAAATTTTCGAAAAAAATCTACCCATAAGGCTTTACCCGGGGATACTGAAAAAAATTGTTTGCCGCGTTTAGGCCGATTTTCCCAAAACCGGTCACATATGTTGTTAACCTTCAGTGTTACATTTTGTAGCTCTAGGTTAACATTGAAAATGGATACTGGTAAATGTCTCTGGCCTTTTAGCTTCTTTGCTTATGAAGACAGCTTTTACATATACTGTTTTCATTGCTCAAGCTATATTGATACCTAATTAGAATAGCCAATAAATCATTCATTTGGTCCTGAGATGATTTTGTAAATAGCTTGCTAGTGTATAGTGGCACTTGTGGGCCTCCCTCGGTGAAGCTCATGAGTTCCTCTTCAGGCTCACACAATGGTGACAGCAATTAAGCTGCTGCCACCAGAATCAGTATGCCTTCCCCTCGACAGCCCCCCCTCGAAAGGTGGACTCAGGATTATACTAGTTTAATCTAACGAGATCAGATGGCACAGATGGCAGCTGAGAACTGACTGACTGCACACACAAAACACGAAGTCTTATATGCACAGCCCGGACAACACAACAATGAACAACAAGATGTACACACACAGGTGACATGACTTTAAAAATTAACTAAGTCCCATAACCGAAAATACATGTAACTGAATCCAAAACAAGCACAAACATATAATGTTCGATTCATAGTTCCTGGAATGTGGGCGGCCCCACCAATTTAGTTGGGATGTCGTCCCACAGCACTGAAGGTTCGCACTTATGGTGCTTCATTATGCCAGTGAACTAAAACACACACTTTATTGCACAATCTAATTGTAAGCCATATATCATCTCTAATATATACTTCGTTTGATCTGGTTTTATAAATGCATTTACAGGGAGTTTTAACTTCACACACATACTTGCTTAATTGTAGAGTTGGTAATTATTGTGGAAGCTTATTAGTAATAAGGTTTAATGAGCTAACTCTAATGGAGTTCAGTATGGAGTAGATATCTCACAGAATATCATTAAGATATGTGTGACTGTGAACTATAACAATTATGTGATAGGTGTTTTCTCTAATTAAAGCACTTTATTACACAATCTACACCATAATTGAGTGAACTCATATATATTGTAATTGTTTAATCTCATATATAAACACATTAGAATACAGAGAGGTTGGTTGTTTCCAACCATAGTGGGCTGAGTATCCTTATAGCTGCCTAGTAGATGACTTTTACTGTTCATGATGGTTCTACTGGTTGCCATGACCATAAAGAGATGGATGTGTTTGTTGGTTTAACTTCCCCCTCCAATCCCCAATACTCAGGGGTTCATTTTGGAATTAATCTAGGGAGGGGGGGGGGGGGCAAGACTGAGCTTTCACTATCTTAGGGGTCATAACTTTTGTACATAATTAAGATAGTAGAGGACTTGTGATTTAATCATTTACAATCTTCATCATTCACATTTTAACTTTGCTTTTTTGCTTACGAAAGTTTAAAATATTTCAAGGGGGGACGAACGCCGTCAAGGGAGGGGAGAGGGCGAGCACCACCCTGGCTCCCCCTAAATGAACCCCTGAATACCCACATGCTAAATATATGTCCACATTTTGTTATGAAAGTGGGTATAGTAATTACTGAGTATAAGAATTTCTTAATCACACGAGCATTCAATATTCTCCCATACTGAACGCTGCATGATGAATGCTCCAATGTGCCCACATGTAGTTCTTGAGCACAACCAATTTAAACCATTTTTACTTTGATGCACAAGTCTTCCCCCCACTTTTCCCTCAACTCCCCATCCCCCTCCCCCCCCATCCCCACTCCAGAAAGAGAAAATAAGATATATGATATATGAGTCGATTTGATATGATTTTTTTTTTGTTTATCCGTTTGTAATTTACAGCATGTGTACACATCTAAATCTGTGTAGCCCCACCCTCAAACACTGACACCACTCCTTCCCCTTGCCCAATTCCTGTTCCTACGTCCAACACTGAATACATAGAGAAGAACGGCTATAGTTGGGGAGGGAAGGGGGGGAAGAACTCTGTTTGAGAGGGAAATTTTTCAGTTTCCCCCTCCATTTTTTTGTATTAAACTCTGCTACATGAGAGTATTCATACTGATCAACATTTAATCAATCACAGCATGATGTTACAACTCACTGTAATCTAATTACTATAATTATTAACTTTCAAAAATTCTGAGGAAGGGAGGTTCCATCTTGGGGAGGCGGAGGGTAGGTTTCTATCTACTCTACAGTGTGTATGAAACCCAGACAACTATAAACACATGATTATCAGTCTTTTTTGTTTATGTGTTTGTTTGTTTGTTGTTTTTATTTTGTTATTTTAGATTTAGAGGAGGTCAAGTGAAGTTTCTCTAGGAGAAGATGGCATGATAAGGTTGTTCATTATGAAGTCTACGGAAAATTCCTAGACACTACACTTCTAACTTTGATGACAGATAGCAGAATGTCTGATCATAATGCTGGAGAAAAATATTTGTTGTTTTGTGTGAATTATTAATTTACACATTCATCATGTTTTTTTATTATTTTGTATCCTGAGAAAAGAATATTGCACCTTCGTTACATTGTACACTCACCTACTCCTTTAATTCCTGAATTATTTCATGGTGTATTCATCATTCCATACATTATAGTTTATGTATTCATCTTTCTTAAAATTTGAGACATTGTTAAATGCTAGATATTGAAATGAGAATTTCTGCTAAAGATCAATAAGAAAGCAGCATCAAAAGTATTGTACTTTTGTCATAAGCTTTATGTACAGTATCCTTATGGTGTGTCGAGGTCTGGTGCCAAAAGCTAAAAGTAATGACCTTTGTTTCATGGAACAGTGGTAGACTTCAGAATAGGATAAAATTTCCCCTGATATCTTCAAAGAAAAAAACATGCTAAGAAAGCCAGTCAAGTGAAGAAGTGTGCAGAGTATAGATCTAAACTAACTAGTTATAGAAATGTTGGGCACAGTTAGTCCCTCTACCCTGAAATATTCATTACAGAATTTGAAAGGAAAATACTTTTAGCCACCAGAGAAAAGCAACTTAAGTTGTTGTGTTGCTGTTAAGTTACAGCAAGGAAATGTAGAAGCAGTCAAGAGTGGGATTTTTTTAAAATTTGCCTGACTTGGGAAGCTCAGGCTGTCGTTATTTGTACTACTAATAATCTAATTGTACACTTAAGACTTATGATAAATCCAAGTAGCGATCACGTATACACATGTGTCATACTTCAAAGACACTATAGCAATAGCCACATCAAATAAAACCTACAATTGAATAATAACCCAAAAAATATCTTCTCTGTTGAGTAACTGGAAAACTATCAATTGACCTTAGTGCAACGTTAGAGTCTGTTATACAGTTTTCACATACAATGTTACAATGGTAGGAATAAAGTCTGGATGTCGTATCAGTAACTTATAGATACCATTATTAAATCACTGCATTGTTTGTATTATCTAGTCTAGTTACACGTCTCAGAATATCTATGTAGCTGTAAAGTTCTAGATTCACTGGTATAGCTAAACCATTCTGACGGAAAACTGACTGGAAAACTTAGTTCACTTTAGTGCAACATTTAGTGTCTGTTATACAGTTTTTACATACAATTTTACCATGGTAGGGATAAAGTCTGGATGTCATATCAGTAACTTATACATACCATTATTATAAATCACTGCGTTGTTTGTATTATCTATTATCTAGTCCAGTTACAAGATTATGATTTGTCAAGTCTCAGAGTAGCTATATAGCTATATGGTTCTAGATCCACTGGTATAGCTAAACCATTCTGATGAAAATAGTTTTGTTCATCATGCCATTGAAGTATACAGATTTTGTATATTATCAGCAGTAACAGCAATTTATTTTATTGCATATTATAGTTTAATAGAAGCAATTCATTTTGCAAAATAATGAAGTAGCTATTCCTACTGGAGGTCAGATAGCTATTTGGGGGTGATGTATGCCGCTTTACTCGTCAAAAGATACCTGCAGGCCCGACACCCCTCAATTTAGTGATGGATCAATCCTTTTTCTTAGCTGTCCTTATACGCTTTAAAACCTGTCCATTCGCACGGTGATGGATTTGTTATTGTTTTTATTTCTCTTATAACTATAGCAACGGAAAGGTACCGCCCAATTAGGCAAAACAACGGTCGTCATTTGTTCAGATACATTGCACACGCAGCGCATGTGGAAAGAAATGTTGTGGGAGAAGAGGCTTGACGAGCTACAGTGGTCTGTCATATTGATTAGGTAGGCTCAGGCGTTAGATACTGCGTGAATTAATGCGGCGGTGGTGGAGGGGTGGGATTAATGTGAAATAACTATAATATACTCTACTTTGAATGAGTTGTGCAAGTGTTAGTCGTGTAGGTTTAAACTATTTTAGTTTAAGTTGTTGTACATTAAGGCAGTCAATCCAGAGTAACCTTACAAATAATCTGTGGAATATACAATTGAAGCCTATTGTCGAATACTTGTGCTAGCCATTAGTATTAATGTAGTAGTCACACGAGTGATCAGCGGTGTTGGAAGATGTTTAGTAAAGGGGCACGTTTTCTTGGGGTCGGGGGTTTAAAAGTGAGAAGTTGCCTTGTTAGATTATGCCCCACAATTTTGGTGGCCTGAAGCCCCACCCCCCACCCTCTGCCTACGCCACTGCTGATATCAATCACGGTGGCTTTGCCCCTATAGCCTCCTCTACACACTGCCCAGATTGTGTCACATAATATTTTTAGCTGCTACGGGTTATTATGACCATGTGAATAAAACACTCAGTTTACTGGACTGACTGGCAAGTTGAAGGTCTTGCCCTAGTTCAAGCTGGCTCATAACCAACCTGCGAGGCAAGACTTACTGGCAAGTGTTTGTTCTTGACGAAGTCCTCAATATAGATGGAATCAAGCAAGTCTCAAGTTGTGGTGTACATGTCTCATTTGAGTTGAGTGTCCATCATTTTGGTTGAGGTGATTGTTCAAACTATTTTATGATGATGCCCAGGGCATACCTGATTTAGGTGATGTTTGTGACCTTCCTGTTGTTGCTGTGTGGCTTGCAGGGTGGGGGAGGGGAGAGAATGGACAGGATATGACCTTTGAATGGGACGTGATAGGGGGCTAGTTTCATTAAAAGTCCAGGTGGAGGAGATGGGGTATGAGTGATATGCATCAGTTTTTATTGAACAGGTGAAGGATGTGGACTCCTGTCACATGGTAATAGACACATGTATGAGCTGGTGATGTTTGTATGTTCTATTGGAACTGTAGTTCTTGGACTTTCTAAGTCTTAGGACAGAGAAATTGTAGGCTGTGGTTTATGCTTTTATCACTTGAGTGATGTCCACCAGTTGTATTACTAATTTCTTTCATGATTAGTTTTCATGTAGCCACAAGATATTTGATGATAGACATTAGGAGCACTCTAGTTCTGCAACATTTACAATAAAGTTGAGTAGCTTCTTATCAAGAAGTGCAACAGTTTTATTATTAATAATAAATAATAATAATATTACTGTTATAACAGAAATTTATTATAGTCAGGGTTTTATCTAGAAAATTTGTTTGGAAAGGGGTGGGAGGAGTTAGGGCATATCCGCCACCCTTAGGCTGCAAGACAAAAAATATTTACAACTAGCAAGTACCCCACCTCATAGTGGCGCTTGACTTATTGCACAGTAAGAATGCAGTAGCATAAGTTATTTTTGTTCATTGTTATCATTCTCTACATCAGTTTCCCTCTTCTGCTCTCTTTTTCCTGAACTATCCAGCTTTTCTTATCCCCAACCTTTCCTTTCTTTCACCTTTCTTCTCGAGTCATGGAGTCCCTTCTATTTCTTTGTCTCTCCTGCTTCTGAATATTTCTGTCCTTCTATCATGATTGTGGACTTGGGCTTTGTTGAAATGTTGCCTTCTTTTTCGCACTTTTCCCTTCCTTCTTGAAACATATGCCGCCTTTACTCAGTGATTTCACTAGCCGCCTTCTCCTTGTCCATTCAACCCTCTTTTTAGTGTACTATTAATCACTTTCAACTGAATGGGACAACCTATTCAAGGTATCACGATGCTTTATCACCATACTTTTTAAGTTCGTGAATTATTCATGAATACACACTGTCGATCGTTGTTACTGACACACGAGCATATTATTATATAGATTCTTTGAGTAATTAGCATGGCATTATTATGAGTTTGAGTGCTGTAATTTTGAGTACTGCCTAACTGCATACTGCACTCAGATACTATTGAACTGTGATAGGTGCTGGATTCGAATGTTGTGCAACTTTACTAGAGTATCATATTTAGATAGTTTCTTCAAAATTTTCACTATGAGGAGGCGCTTGGCCTTAATTACAGTGTTGGTATGATTATTTAGTACACATTGATTTTTAAGAAATTCTTGAGAATTTTTTAATTTATTGATTGTTCAGGACTTTATACAACAAGATAAGAAGATCACATGTGTGGTGGACTATGCAGTCGAGTAAAAGTGGCTTGCAAGGTTAGGTGGATTCTAAATTAGGAAATATTTTTGAAGGGGAATTATATAATGTATATTATAATATACTAGCATCAAGTACCCCGCCACACAGTGGCGCTTGACGTATTGAAGTTATTTTGCTCAGTTATCATTCTCTACTATTGAGTACGGTTAATTAGTTTTCCTCTCCTGCTCTCTTCATTTTAAACTATCTAAGCTTTTCTTATCCCCCACATTTCCTTTCTTTAGTTCTGTCTTCTTGAGTCATAGAGTCCTTTGTCTAATTATCCTGCTTCTGAATCTCTGTCCTACCATCATGATTGTGGACTTACGCTCCACGAAACTTTTGAAACCTACACTGCCTTCCCTCATCTATTCCACCCACTTTTTAGTAACAATTAATCACTCTTTACTGAATGTGATGACTCTTTACCCATTGAAGTAAGGATGATGCTTTGCCAGACTGTTTAAGCTGATGGATTATTCATGAATACACACATGGTCATTGTCGTTATTTGACACACAAGCGTAATATTCAGGGATTCATTTAGAAATCACTTTAAGAGTGGGCGAGGTTGAGTTTGTGCTATCTAAAGGTTGACACAACTTTCGTGCAGAACTATGACGAGAAAGGAGATGGGCATAATTTAAGCATTTCCCTTCACCTTAAATATTCACTTTTTAACTACACATTTTGCTTACGATATTTTAAGAATATTTCAAGGGGGCGAGTGTCTCCCCTGCCCCCCCACCCTTAATGAACCCCTGTTACTATATAGATATTAGTAAATTTTTCAAAATGTTAATGAACAAGTCCGATCCGAGTTTTTTTGGGTTTTTTTTTGGGGGGGGGGGAAGTTCTCTTGTTGCAGTATTTAAAATTGTGAAGTATTATACTATTTTAACCCACATGGCTGAGAGTGTCTGTTGTTACATATAAAATCTTGTAATAGACTGAAAAACTATGTGACGAATAGTTGATTGTAACTTTGAGCTGACATTTGAAGGTGATTGTATCATTCATGTGAGAATTATTTTGCTTGGAGTAACAGACACGTGCTGTGTGTGTTTACTTGACACATCCTTTTTCTAAACATTCTACTGTGATGCACATGCTTGTATGAGAATGTATATATGCATTGATCAATGTTTCATGCATGATTTTATGATCGTAATATTCATACAATTAAACATTCGCTGTGCTATATTTTCCCCAAAGTTCGAAGGGGGATTGGGGATCCTAGGTTTAACCCCCTCGGTATGTTATAGCTAAGTTGTGCTGAAATAGCAGCTAGCATAAGGCAATTGTATGGGTGCACAATCTATGCTATTATCCTATTATTTGCATAGGCTGCAACAACTAGTGGAGTGAGATGACGTAAAATCTAAACTGCTGGAGCTGTTACTTTTGCATATGACATCAGAGGCAGAAGGAGTGGTGAAGAAATCTCATCAATGAAATATCCTGATTGGAAGTGGCAGTAGCTAAGGTATGTAAATGATTGGTAAAACAAGAGTATGGACTGGGTAAAGCGAGGGTATGGATTGGGTAAAGTGAGAGTATGAACTGGGTAAAGCGAGAGTATGGACTGGGTAAAGTGAGAGTATGGACTGGGTAAAGTGAGAGTATGGATTGGGTAAAGTGAGAGTATGGACTGGGTAAAGCGAGAGTATGAATTGGGTAAAGCGAGAGTATGGATTGTGTAAAGCGAGAGTATGGACAGGGTAAAGCGAGAGTATGGATTGGGTAAAGCGAGAGTATGGACTCTGTAAAGCGAGAGTATGGATTGGGTAAAGCGAGAGTATGGACTGGGTAACGCGAGAGTATGGACTGGGTA